>Ga0209381_1002304_pt1 | contig 24690 bp, 20 predicted proteins | sample DewCreD2012metaG_FD_184111 | JGI IMG/M metagenome (GOLD analysis project Ga0209381, IMG submission 184111) | Hot spring sediment bacterial and archeal communities from British Columbia, Canada, to study Microbial Dark Matter (Phase II) - Dewar... ...
TGACGGAAACATGGCTTCGCCTCTCGTGATACAAAATCCAGCAGCCAGATGCGCTGGGTTACCAGATTCCACGGTCCTTCATGACAATATGTACCTATCGTCCCATCATCTGGACAAAATTGAAAATGCCCCAACCAATGGGTATCTTTATAAACGTCAAACCATCCCGAACCATCCAGGTATGCAACAGTAATTCTGCCATCTTTGGTGGCATAAAACATCTCTTTAAAGCCTTGATAATTCGGTCCGTCCTTTATGTCGATCAATTCATCCCGCGCAAACGCGATATACCGCAAATTGGGGCTGATCGAAGGAGAGGTTAGAACATAACGTCCTTTTTCTTCATACAACAAGGTAATTTGTCCAGTTTGAGTATCGAGCTTCTTGATTTTACTCCCTGATATATAGACAACAAATTTGCTATCAGGGGTTTTGGTGATATTTCCAACAACCGGACCACCCTCTTGGTCATCAGTTAACTGAATGATCTCGCCTGTACCCAAATCCATCTTAAAAATGTTGTAATTAGATTCCCCGCCATAGTCTGCATTGACACTCGATCGATCCGACATGAATATCATTTCATTTCTCTGTGAATCAAAAGAGTTCTCAGTGAAATATAAATGCACATTATTTCCGATGGAGGTAAGCTGATATATTATTTGACCAGTCTTCGGGTCTTTTGATTCTTTTACCTCTGAAGGATATCGTTTACCTATCATTTATGTTTTCTCTCGATTGGTTTTACCACTGCTTTGAAAATCAATTTTCCTTCCGGTAGATTCGCAAACAGGCGTTTTAAAATTCCTTCCCGGTGGTTTTCCGAACACTCCTTTTCAAAGGATTGTAGACTAAAAACACAATCGGCAGGTTCTACGATTTCAATTACAACTCCAGATTTTTCTCCAATAATTTCTGCTGTATTCTCCACCATTGACACATTCGCCCAGGTTACAAATGACTCCTCGATTGGCAGGGGTTTGGGTTCAAAAACAAACGTATCTGTAATTTCCAGCCATCCCGAAGGTGGGTTTAATTTTAACAGCCTTCGACATATCTTTAATCCATCGACCTGATAAGCATTTTGTAAATCGATAATAACGAACTTTTCATTTTCAAACCCACCATGAGAAATAATCGTCCCATGAAATTCTTTTTTCCCTCCAAATTCTGGACCTGGTTCCTGAAAGCAGCCATTGATTACAGGAACACAATGACTTAGCGAATTACAAAAAAGGTTTTGATAACGGCTTTGTCGGAAATAATTTTTAGAATAATGTCCTCTTCCTGGATCTACCAGGATACTCTCTCCATCTACATGATAAACAAAAGTTCCCACATCCGTATGGCTGTGGTGTCCATCATTGTGCCCGGCTTTCGCCACTACGATAACTGGTTTTCCATAGGAGGTTCTGCCAGTTAATTTAATAACTTCTGAATCCGGCAAATAATAGTCATTGTAAACTGCCAACGGAAAGGAGGCGACCTTCCCATTCCACCAGGCGGCATCCCTCATCAAAATACTAAGTTTCGAAGTCGCCAACCCTTTTCCGTACATATTATCAATTGGTGTTAGCAAACCCAACAGATCCTTAAAACCTGTCCGTTCCACCAAACGGGTAATAATTCCAGGTTCGAGTGTTAGATTCTCCGTAGCATCGCCTAATGCGACATACAATCCAGGGGATAAGGCAACTGTAAATGGAAAATGGGCAATCTTAATCATCTGGGGATCAGCCAATACATCTACTTTTCCCGCTGTTCGTTCTCTTAAAAGTTCAGCCAAAGCAACAAAATACATTAAGCCGTAATTCCAATAGCCAATTCCCTCAATAGAACCGCCATCGGGCTCAAATCCAGTTTTTATGTAGGCATCAAAACCCTCTAAAACCTGTGAGATCGCTTCAGCCAGGATTTGAGGGTCTTTCTCAAGCCGCATGAATGCCAACCCTACTGCGCCGTTACACACCCCATTCCAGTTTAACGCACCCTTAAACCACCAATGTTTGCGTCCATACGCGAGGTAAGGTTTGAAGATTCTTCTTTCAACTTCTTGCTGGACACGATAGACTACTTCGGGATCAAGATATTCACCAACCAAAAACAAAGTCTCAGCCAGGCTTGCCCCTGTTTCAGCCGCAAAAAGATCAATTGAGTCTGGCTGCCTGGTTAAAGAAGTATGACTTGTTAAGGAGGCGGTTCGAACAACAGGAGGATGGATATCCCAATAATCCGGTCCCTGTTCTTCATGGGCTGGAAGAACCCAACTGGTTTCTTCGCAGATGCTCCATAAAAGGTCCTGTATTGGTACTTTCGCAGAAAAATCTCCCATGATCATTTCCAGGACTGCACGAGTCAACAAAATACGTTTTTGAAAATATGGTTTTTGGTAACTATCTCGCTCCCCCACATGTTCAAACTGCCGATACAATGTATATGTTGTGAGAGGGATATGATGAAGATCAGGAGCTTGTTCTCTTAACACGCCCAAAATAGCAGCAGTCGATTCAGACTCCTTGATCGAAGCCGCCAGGTCTTCAACAGGCGCGTTGATACATAGTAGATGTTTCAAGTCAGTAATATTCATTTTTCTATTTCACCTTTGACGGTCGAATGATATCACCCGGAACCAATTCCCGATAGTGCCAATTCATCAGACAAATGACACGCCACCCAATGATCGTGAGAGACTTCACGCCATTCAGGAACGACGGTTGAACAGATGTCCTTTGCATACCGACATCTGGGATGAAACTTACATCCTTTAGGTGGATTGGCTGGGCTTGGAACATCCCCAGTTAATAATATCCGTTTGATTACCCGGTCTGGGTCTGAGGTTGGCACAGCAGAAAGTAGAGCTTCGGTGTAAGGATGCCTGGGATCAGAATATAACTCCTGTGAACCTGCCAATTCAACCAGACTGCCAAGGTACATTACTGCAACCCGATCACTGATATGTTCGACTACTGATAAGTCATGAGAAATGAATAAATAAGTCAACCCAAAATTTTTCTGCAAGTCTTCTAAAAGGTTGAGCACCTGGGCTTGAATCGATACATCTAACGCACTGACTGGCTCATCACAGACGATAAACTTTGGATTTAGTGCCAAAGCCCTGGCAATTCCTATCCGCTGGCGCTGCCCCCCCGAAAACGCGTAGGGATAACGGTTCATATGTTGAACGCGCATTCCTACACATTCTAATAATTCCCGCACGCGGGCTTTTAATTCATCTCCTTTTGCAACCCCATGGATTAGGAGAGGTTCACCAACTATTTCCAGAACCGTCATACGAGGATTTAAGGATGAAAAGGGGTCTTGAAAAATTATTTGCATCTCCCTCCGAAAAGGTTTCATGTCGTTTTCAGGGACTTTGGTTAATTCGACCATCGTGTCTCCTTTTCGATAATAAACCTCCCCGCGGGTTTGTTTAATCGCTCGCAAGATGACTCTGCCTGTTGTCGTTTTTCCACAGCCGGATTCGCCAACCAAGCCTAAAGTTTCTCCTTCACGAATGAAAAAAGAAACATCATCCACCGATTTCACATAACCAACCGTTCGCTTTAATATCCCCCTTTGGATAGGAAAATACTTTGTTAAACCTTTTACTTCAAGGAGAACAGCGCTTTCTGATTTCATCACGATTTCCTTGCTCCTTGTTCTTTAACTCTGGTAGAGTGTACAACGCACGTCATGACCCGCTTCAACCTGAGTCAGCTCTACATCTTCCGGTCCAGAGCAGGCAGGTTTTTTAGGCGCCGGGCAGCGAGGGTAAAACGCACATCCTCTTGGAATGGAAAAAGGATCTGGAACACTACCTGGAATTGGCACCAGGCGTTCTTTCGTCGTTTTACCGATTTTTGGCACTGATTTCATTAATCCAACTGTATAGGGATGAAGAGGATGATGGAATATCGTGCGAACATCGCCGCTTTCGACGATCTTTCCCATATACATTACCGCAACCCGTTTTGCCATTTCTGCCACTACACCCAGGTTGTGAGTAATGATAATGATCGACATTCCAAACTGATTTTGCAGAGATTTCATCAGTTCGAGGATTTGTGCCTGGATAGTCACATCGAGCGCAGTCGTTGGTTCATCAGCAATCAACAATTGCGGATTGCAGGCTAAAGCCATCGCAATCATAGCGCGTTGCCGCATTCCACCTGAATATTGATGGGGATATTCCAATACCCGTTGTTCTGGCATCGCGATGCCAACCTGTCGAAGAGCATCAATGGTGATTTGCTGAGCCTGTTTATCATCAACTTGTTGATGCAAGGTGACCGCCTCCATAATCTGGCTGCCAACCGTGAAGACAGGCGATAAAGATGTCATTGGTTCCTGGAAAATCATAGCGATTTCATTCCCGCGAATGGAACGGATCAAGTCTCCCTGTGGATCTACTTTCGCCAGATCGACAATATCACCATTCCGCCGGCGAAACAAAATTGATCCACTGACTATTCTTGAGGTCCGTTGTGGCAAAAGACGCAAAATTGAATAAGCGGTGATCGTTTTCCCGCATCCCGATTCGCCGACAATCCCCAGTGTTTCTCCAGGTTGCAAGGAAAGGGATACCCCATCCACAGCACGAACCGTACCATCCAGGGTATCAAAGTAGGTTCGCAAGTCATTAATCAATAACAATGAGGAATCTAGTTCTGGCATAGGCATCACCGGCTATATGGATCGGCTGAGTCGCGCAGACCATCACCGAAAAAGTTAAAGGATAAAACCGCGATCGATATAAATGCTGCTGGAAGCAGTAACCAGGGATAATGCCTTAGAGTTTCCAGGTTTTGCGCTTCTTGCAGCAAGACACCCCAGCTAATTAATGGTGGGCGCAAGCCCAGATTCAAGAATGAAAGGGCTGATTCCGCCAGGATCATCCCAGGCATCGCCAGAGTAGTCACCACAATAATATGTCCAAATACCGCAGGAATTAAGTGCCGGAAAATTATCCAGCTATGACTGGCACCAGCCAAATGAGAAGCTGTTACATATTCCTCTTCGCGGATCGACAATACTTTTCCGCGCAACTGACGCGCCAACCATGTCCAACCAATAAAAGACAAAATAATCGTTATTGCAAAATATACTCTTTCAGGCGGCCAATGCTGAGGCAAAGCCGCAGATAAAGCCATCCAAAGTGGAATTGAAGGGAAGGAGCGGATCATTTCGATGGTTCTCTGCATTACCTCATCAATAATGCCACCAAAATAGCCCGACGTTACGCCTAATATCGAGCCTATGATCAAGCTCATAAAAACTCCAACCAAACCAATTGTCAATGACATTTGAGAACCGAGCATAATACGAGAGAACATGTCACGCCCCTGGCGATCGGTTCCCAACAAAAAAACACCAACATTTTTCTCGGTAGTCCCAAATAAGTGAATATCAGTCTCTATAATGCCCATCAATTGGTATGATTCACCTTTAACAAACAACTTGACGGGTATTTTCTTCTCTTTATTAGTGATATATGATGTAGCGAGGGTCTCAATATTAAACTTTCTCTCGGTTTCATAAATGTATAACCCGAAAGATGGGTCGTACTTGACGATCTGCGGGGGAGCGTAAATATAATCCAAGAACCGCTGATCTCCTAAATATGGAGCAATAAAATTTGCAAAAAGGGCTCCAAGATATAAGAGGAGGACGAATATCCCGCCTATAATCGCTGTTCGGCTGCGAATAAATTTTCTCCACATCAATTGGTACTGTGATAACGCAAAACGCTCCTCTTCTTCTTTTGAGGTCAGCTCTATACTAGCTGCTGGCGTCCCATTATCGACAGGTTTTGGTAGGGGAGTTCGTGAAGTGCTCATTCGTACCGTATCCTCGGGTCAACCCATGCCAGGGCTATATCAGCCAAAAGGTTGCCCAACATCAAGATCAAACATAAAAAAAGCAAAAAGGTACCCGCCAGGAACATGTCCTGGCTGGTAAGCGCCCTTACGAACATTGGTCCAGTGGTCGGCAAAGAAAGAACTATACCCAATACTGTCGCACCATTTACCAGGTTGGGGAGCTGCATCCCCATCACACTGATAAGGGGATTAATCGCTACCCGAACAGCATATTTATTGACCACTACCTTTTCTTTCAGCCCTTTTGCTCGAGCAGTCGTGATATATTGCTGTCCCAGGATCTCCAAAAGACTGCTGCGCATAATTCGGATTAATTGCGCCATCCCCCCCACGCCCAGGATAATTGCTGGCCAAAGGAGATGATTGACTGTATCGAGGAATTTTGCAAAGGACCAGGGCGCTTTTTCCATTTCGGAAGAATTCAATCCCGTAACTGACACGCCGAATACAAAAATTCCTACGAACATATAAACCAGCCCAAGGAGAAAATCTGGTACAGATAAACCTAAAAATCCCAAAAAGGTCAAGAGATTGTCTCCAAAAGAGTACTGGTGAGTTGCTGAATAGATTCCGATTGGGATGGCTACAATCCACATGATAATTAAAGAAATGAGAGATAAGAGCATCGTCATTCCCAATCGTCCCATGATTAATTCGCTGACTGGTCGTTTCCATTCAAATGAATAACCAAAATCCCCTTGAAAAAAACCTCCGATCCATTTGAAATATTGAATATATATGGGTTGATCCAGCCCATACTGTCGCCGCAAGTTATCCATGGTCGCCTGGTCCGCGCTCGACCCAGAACTGGCAGCAAGCGCCTGCAGAGATGTCATAAAATCCCCTGGCGGTAGTTGCAAAATGATGAATGTCAGAACAGATACCAGAAAGAGGGTAGGTATCATACCTAATAACCGGCGGATGATGAATGCTCCCATTCTTTTCGCATCCTCCTATTTATCCTATTTCGACCAATGAGAACGTAGAAGTAACCGCTGGTATATATGATGAAAAATACACAAATCAACACCATACATACCAGCGGAAATCAAATGTGATTTATCGCTCACCCAATATATGAATGAATAATTGGGTTATTTCTTAAAGTACATCTGGAACGGATCCAGATTACCCGGCGACATGAAGATCCAGTCCTGGGTCTGACCGAGTGGATAATTCTTGAAATTATTCTTTATCACGATCGGTGTCGGAACCATACCAACCGTGCTGATCGTCCACGCTTCTTCTGCTGCCATCTTAATTAACTGCTTTCCAATTTCAATTTGCTTGGCAGGGTCTACCGTAGATGCAAACTTCAAGAATAATTCTTGGGCTTCAGCAAGTTTTCCAGTTGGTTTCTCGCCTTGTTTTCCACCAGTCTTGAAATATGTCCCGAATGCAGGAGCCATCCAGGAACGTTCATCAAAGGGGAAAACATAAATAGGATCTACAAACGGTTCCAAACCACGGTCAGTACTCCAAACTGCAATTTGCACTTCATTGCCTGTCGCCCGGGGCCAGTATAAGTCGCGGGTCATTGTTTTGACGGCGGTCTTGACACCAATTGCATCCCAATTTTCTTTGATCAGTTGAAGGGCATCCAACTCCGATCCGGTTCTCTCGGTCTCTATGGTGATTTCCAAAGGTTTTCCGTCCGCCCTAAGACGAACTTTTCCATCCGGACCCATTTTTAATCCGAGCGCATCGAGCATTTCGCCAGCTTTTTTCGGGTCATACTCGGTATATAGTTTTTCCACTTCTTTTACGAAAAATGCAGAATCTGGCACGACGAGTTCAGATCGAATCACACCCTGGTCGAGATAGGCAATCTTGTTGATCCTTGCCCGGTCAATCGCGATAGACAAAGCAATCCTGAAGTTTTTCTCTGAGAATATTTTCCTCAGTTCAGGATCAGCAGTATAGCTTTGGTTCGGCCATAATGCCAAAGCCGTTCCTTGAGCATTGGGTATCAACGCCGCTGTGTAATCGCATTTCTTTTCGTTTTCTTTGAACAGAGGATATTTAGACAAGGCAAGGCTGCGAGACTGCTTGTCAAGTTCACACGCCAGAGCCTTTGCAGCAATTGCATCATTGTTCTCTGTTAAAGTTAATTCAATCTGATCAATGTAAGGATATTGATTTCCTTCTGGATCAACTTTCCAATAATAAGGATTCCGTGTTGCAACCAACTTGGCATCACCCGGTTTATATTGGGATACAGTCCAGGGTGTCATTGCTGGTCGCTCAGGATTAAGATCATCCGCTTTTTCATTAAAGAGTTTGTAATCTTTAATGGCAGTATTGTACTTAGGATGGAATTGAGACAGGTAGTGCTTAGGAGCAAAGAAGCCAAATCGTTCAAAGTTGAGCGGCCACTGGTTACCATGAAATGCCAACATACGCAAGATTAACCCATTGGGGCCATCAAATTTGAGCTTGATCGTGTAATTATCTACCTTTTCAAGAGTCATTGGCTTGCCATTGACAACCCATTCAGCATGAGGGGCTGCCGTAAGATCTTTATTGATTTCTATATCTTCCCACCAGAAAATGACGTCATCGACTGTCCAGGGATTTCCATCAGACCATTTCAGCCCTTTACGGAAGTACAACACCAGGGTTTTGTCATTGTCAGCGAATTCCCACTTGGTGACCATATTGGGAAGAATTGGATCTTTTGGATTGCGCGGCCATCTTAAAACACCCTCGTAGTTCAAGCGACCATACGCATGGAAATCTGACGGTCCTTTCCATGCCCGCCGCCAGACCCCACCATATTGTCCTATGCTCTCAATAGGTTTTACAACCAGTGGTTCATCGGGTAAACGTTTCTCTACTGGAGGCAATTTACCCGCTTTGACTAACTCAGCCAGCATCGGCGCTTCTTTATACTTTGATGGTACTGCTGTTGGAACAGCAGCAGGGGGTTTTGTTGGTTCGGTAGTTTTTACAGATGTGGGGGTTGCTGCGGGAGCGCAGGAAGACAACACCAGCGCGATTAAGACGACCAGACTAAACACAAAAGTTAACCTGCGATACATATGAAACTCCTCCTGAAATTGAATATATAGTATTTACCAATTCGGTGAAACTTGTTTCACGTACCAGGCTTTTTATTGTTGATATACACCTCCTTTCCATACCAATTATATAACGATAATCAAATTATTTTGCAAAATTTTACCCTCTATAATAACGCTCCTCTTAGGGAAAATTGAAGAGATCGAATCTTGAAAAAACAATCTTTATTATTCTCTCAGTAAAGGATTTTCCAACACCTTCTCCTTTTATCTGAAGTTCAGACATGAGTTCGGACAGGGTGTTGAACGAGGGTGAGAAAAGCTGCAAAAACATCATTCACGATGGAAAGGCGCTCAGCTTTCGGGAGAAACCATTTTTATTTCAGCAAGATAAATAAACCAGAATAACGTTCCCCCTTCCCGCCCTTCTTTTGGTTCAGCGACCCAGGAAGTCGATCTTTTTCAAGCGCTGGCTCATTTTTAGTCATGATCCTGCCATAGAGATGATCGCGGATAGCCTTACCCAGCATCAGACCAATGGTATAAACCAGCAGCAAGAGAGCCAGCATCTTTTCCATGTAGGTTTGTTTTTTGTTCATTAGTTTGGTCATGCCCAAAAGGCTTTTCAGATCGCGGAAACTTTCTTCGATCTTCATACGGGCAAAGTAAATTTGCAAACCTTCTTTCGCCTCAAGATCCGTCATGACCCACATGGCTTCCGAAAGTCCCTTTTTCCAAATTCCAGCCAGATTGACCCGCACTTTGCCCATGTACTATAAATCGCTGAATCTTGATAAACTTGTTAAGCCTCCAGATTGGTGATTTTTTTGGAAAATCAAGTTTACCAATTTTTGAGGCTTCTCTCTTTCCTCTTGTCCGAACTCATGTCCCAAAATCAGTTTTATAATTCCCATCTTTCAATAGATTGGCGTATAATAACCTTCTTGCTTATTTGTTCTATATAATTTGAGTGTCAAGGAATTTGTGTGAATTTCAATTCTGCTGCATCAACCTTTGATTTGAAAGTATTGGTCCCGCAAAAAAAAGCCGTAGGGTTGTGGCTGATGATGTCTGGATACCGATTAAGGTATCTGGGAGCAACTTTAAGCCTTGGTGGATCTGCCCTCGCCAAAACCAGCACTTACCTCCTTTTGCGGTATTTCGTTGATAATTATTTTGGTCAAGGTTCACCAACGATTGGATTGCCCATCATCGCCCTTGGTTTTATACTTCTCGCGCTGGTCGAAGGAGGACTGTCTTTCACCAGCGGTCGGTTGGCAGCTCAAACCGCTGAGGGCATTACCCGCCGATTAAGAAATTACTTGTTTGACCACATTCAGTACTTACCTTTTACTTACCATGATCATACCCAAACAGGAGAGTTGATCCAGCGCTGTTCCTCTGATGTTGACGCGCTGCGCCGATTCTATGCAGATCAGGCAATTGGTATAGGACGGATTACACTCCTCTTTATTATCAATTTCATTGCGATCATACAAATAAACCTCGAGTTAGCCCTGCTATCGGTAATCATTGTCCCAATATTGGTCATTACTTCCCTCTTCTTTTTTAAAAAGGTTTCAATCGCGTACGAAAAAAACCAAGAACAGGAAGCAGTTCTATCCACTACCTTACAAGAGAACTTAACTGGAGTCAGGGTTGTAAAAGCTTTTGCACGCCAAAATTATGAAATCGATAAATTTGACCGTGAAAATAGAGAAAAATACAGAAGAGGCAGACGCCTGTTAATGATGCACTCCCTCTTTTGGCCGATTACTGACACCCTTTGCGGTTTTCAAATGTTAGGTGGATTTTTACTGGGTGCAATGATGGCAATAAATGGAACCATAACCATCGGATCATACCTCGCCTATGCTGGATTAATCGTCTGGATCATTTTTCCCATGCGAAACCTTGGGCGCTTGATCGTCCAAACGTCAACTGGTATGGTATCTTATGGCAGGGTCATTGATATCATCCGTCAAAACCGAGAAAACTTAGATGAAGGAGATTATCTTCCAGAAGGAAACTTAAAAGGACTGGTTGAGTTCAAGGATGTATGCTTTGAATATCAATCAGGGATTTCAGCAATTGAGCACATCACATTTACAGCTTATCCAGGTGATGTGGTTGCCCTATTAGGATCGACTGGATCAGGAAAGACTACGTTGGTGAATTTACTGCCCAGGTTCTACGAATACACCGATGGCAGCATTCACTTGGATGGTGTTGAATTAAACCGTTATCCCCGAAGGTATTTACGAAAACAAATAGGGATTGTTGAACAAGAACCCTTTTTATTTTCTCGCTCTATCAAAGAAAATATTATTTATGGCGTCGAACGCGATATCTCTCAAGAACAAATCGAGACTGCAGCCCGGGCAGCCGCAATTCACGATGTAATTATGTCTTTTCCTAACGGATACCATACATTAGTAGGTGAGAAAGGAGTGACATTATCCGGTGGGCAAAAACAAAGAGTGGCTATTGCCAGGACGTTGCTAAAAAATCCACGTATTCTGATTTTTGATGATTCAACTTCATCGGTGGATATGGAAACCGAAGCAGAAATTCGGCAAGCACTCGAAAACCTGATGCAAAACCGAACCACTTTCATCATCGCTCACCGTATTCAATCCATCATGGAAGCAAACTTGATCCTGGTTCTTGATAAGGGAAAGATCGTTCAGCGAGGAACGCATGAACAACTTTTGAATGAGGATGGAATATATCGCCAGATTTATGAAATCCAAACCCGGATCGAGGACGAATTAGAAAAGGAGCTAACCGGTGCCTGCTGATTATTTTGAAGAAGAAGAATTTCAAACGAAATTTAACGGGAAGACATTTCTACGAATTTTGACATTAACAAAACCGCATTGGAACCTGTTAACCGGTTTTCTCCTGACGATTATTGTTGTCTCCGGTATTGATGCCTATTTCACCTTTCTCAGCAAACGCATTATTGATGAAGGAATTGTTGCGAAAAACACCTCAGTTTTGATATCAATCCTTATGCAATATGGGGTTTTCATTCTCATACAAGCTATGCTGGTGTTTCTTTTTATTTACCTCGCAGGACTGCTAGGTGAACAAATTCGGTTTGACTTACGTCGAAAAATGTTCAACCATCTTCAGAGACTATCGCTCGCCTATTACAGTAAAACACCAGTGGGTTGGATTATGGCGCGCGTAACCTCAGATTCCGATCGGGTATCCGATTTGATTACCTGGGGGTTACTCGATTCAACCTGGGGCGTGGTAAGTTTGTTAACCTCGCTCGGTTTCATGCTGGCAATCAACTGGCAACTGGCATTGATTGTTCTGGCAATTCTTCCGATCCTTATTGTGGTTGCAATTGAATTTCGTAAACGAATCATAAAAGAATTCCGAAATGTCAGAAAAACCAATTCAAAGATTGTTGGATCATATAATGAAAACATCACAGGTGTCAGGGTTGTTAAAGCGTTGGTGCGAGAAAACGAAAATCTGCATGAGTTTATCGATCTTACCAATACCATGTACCGATCTTCCTACCGGGCTGCTTGGTTAAGTGCCCTTTTCCTTCCAACAGTCCAATTGATTTCTGCAGCAATATTAGGCAGTATCGTTTGGTATGGTGGACTTCAAGCCCAGTATGGCAATATAACTATTGGTGGGATCCAGGCATTTGTTTCTTACGTTACGTTTATGATGTGGCCAGTTCAAGATTTGGCGCGCGTTTTTGCTGAAATGCAACATGCAATCGCCTCAGCCGAACGCATTTTTTCATTGGTCGATGCGAAACCCTCTGTCATTAATCATCCTGGCAGTATTGACCCTGGATCTATTTCTGGGGATATTGTTTTTCAAAATGTATCGTTTTCATACGATGATGATGTTCCCGTAATTAAGAACTTAAATCTGCATGTTAAGAGTGGGGAAACGATAGCCCTGGTTGGTCCAACCGGTGGAGGAAAGACCACAATTGTGAATCTGCTTTGCCGTTTCTATGAGCCTAAAGAGGGTAAAATATTAATCAACAATCGCGATTACACCGAAATGACTCTTGAATCCATCCAATCTAGAATCGGCATTGTCCTTCAAACACCTCACCTGTTCAGCGGAACGATCCGCGAAAATATCCGCTATGGGCGGCTGGATGCCACAGATGCAGAAGTTGAATCAGCAGCAAAATTAGTCGGAGCTGATGAATTTATCACAAAGTTCGAAAAAAAATATGAAGCGGAAGTAGGAGAAGGTGGTAATTTATTGTCAGTTGGACAAAAACAATTAATCAGCCTGGCACGCGCTATCCTGGCAAATCCAGAGATTTTCATCATGGATGAAGCAACCAGTTCTGTCGATACTCTCACAGAAGCTCTCATTCAATCGGGCATGGAAAAACTCATGCAGGGTCGTACCAGCTTTATCATTGCCCACCGGCTCTCCACAATTCGCAAGGCATCCCGAATTCTGGTGATCGAGGATGGACAGGTAATCGAAATGGGAACTCACACAGAATTATTACAAAAACGAGGAAAATATCACCAGCTCTATACGAAACAATTCCGAAACCAGGTGAATCAAGAAATTGATCAATTCGTTTCAATAAATCCATCCCTTGGATCTATCAAACCCTAAATTTTATGTTCATCTCCGGGAGGTAAAGCATGCAAACTGTCGCTTTCTTAGGATGTTCCCATATTCACACACCTAATTTCATCAAAACGATCAAGGCTCGGAATGATATTAAAATTAAATATATTTGGGATCCCAATCAAAATCTGGCGGAACGCATCGCCAGGGAGGTGAACAGCCAACAGATTACTGATTTACCTGGTATTTGGGATGATCCATCTATTTCAGGGGTTATCATTTGCTCTCAGACTAACCTGCATGAACAACTCGTTATCAATGCAGCTCGCGCTCATAAGCACATCTTTGTCGAAAAACCCCTCGGTTTTGGCAAAGTAGATTCAGCGAAAATGAGGGATGAAATCACCAAGGCTGGCGTGATTTTCCAATCAGGTTACTTTATGCGCGGCAGAGACACGATACTCAAAGTCAAGCAATTAATAAATCAAGGAGCGTTTGGGAAAATTACGAGGCTGCGTCTTAGTAATTGCCATTCTGGCGGATTAGATGGGTGGTTTGTCAATAAAGATTGGAGTTGGATGACCAGACTACCGGAAGCGGGGGTTGGTGGTTTTGGAGATTTGGGAACGCATATCCTGGATCTTGCGTTGTATCTCCTTCAGAGTCCAGTTCAGAGAGTAACAGCATCCATTAAAGTTGTTAACGGCAACTTTGGGAACTGCGACGAATCAGGAGAAGGAATAATGGAATTGCAAAATGGTGTAACCATATGTCTCGCTGCCGGTTGGGTGGATGTTGCTAATCCAGTTACCTTGCAATTAAGTGGAACGGAAGGACACGCAATGATTTACGATGGAAAATTATTTATGAAAAGTAAAAATATTGAAGGAGCAGATGGGACTACGCCCTTGTCTGACTTACCACCTTCCTTACCTCATGCTTTTGACATGTATTTAGATTCGCTGATCGGAAAACAAGGTGCCTGTTTGGTTACACCTGAAGAAGCCTATCGCAATAGCGTCATTATGGAAGCATTTTATATTGCAGCAAAGAACAATGTCTGGATAAGCTTGTAAAACAAAATCATCATACAACCGGAGGGATTTTCACATGAGCAAATCTTTGAAAGTTGGAGTAATTGGGGTGGGCGGCATTGCCAAAACTCACATGCCGGGTTGGGAACTATCACCTCATACCGAAGTAGTCGCTGGCTGTGATACAGTGCCTGCCACTCTACAAGCCTGGGGAGAAACCTATAAAATAAAAAAACTGGTCACCCAACCAGATGATCTAATAAACGATCCTTCTATTGACATAATCGACATTTGCACGCCGAATATGTATCATGAAGCACTCACAATCGCAGCTCTTAATGCAGGTAAGCACGTCCTTTGCGAAAAACCATTAGCGCCCAAACCAGATGCGATCAAGAGAATGATCGAAGCTCGAGATCATTCAGGAAAAATGTTAATGACTGCTCAACACCAGCGATTCTCAGGTACATCGAAAGCAATGAAAGCCGAAATCACTTCAGGAACATTGGGGGATATCTATCACGCCAGAGCCTGGATGCTTCGTCGGGCGGCGTTTCCAGCAAGACAAAGCTTTGTTCAAAAACAACACAGCGGTGGTGGACCTTGCATCGATATCGGTGTCCATGTGTTAGACCTGACTCTATGGTTAATGGGAAATCCGAAGCCGGTTACAGTATCGGGAATTGCCCGTAAAGAATTGGCGAAAGATCCATCCGTCTTTACGATCTGGGGATTACACACCGCTCCAGATGGCTGGGATGTGGAAGAATTTGCTTCGGCTTTTGTAAGATTTGATAACGGTGCCACTTTAATGCTGGAGGTAAGCTGGCTGTTACACCACAATACCCAGGGAGAAGATCGGCAAATATGGTTATACGGCACAGAGGGTGGAGCACATTTACCAACATGCGAAATCTATCAAAGCAACAAAAAAACCAAACAGTTATACAACCGCACTTTGCAAATAACCAAAGACATCAACGAACCTCACGCACAAGAGTGTATTGAATTTGCCCAGGCGATTGTAGATGGCGCACCATCTCCTGTACCGGCTGAACAATCTATGCAGGTCATGAGCATTCTTGATGCGGTGTATCTCAGCCAGGAAACTCAGAGAGAGATCGTTATCACCGATTAAGAATCAGTTACAATGCGGTTAATACAATAACAGGAGATTTTGTCAGTAAATCTCCTGTTTTTTTGCATTTTTGGTTTATTGAGGTTTGGATTTCCTGAGAAATCGACAAAATAGCCTGTTTTGTAAAACTTCCTTTTTCATTATTCAAGGTTGACTTCTTAACTTGATTCGGGTACATTTATTGAAAATTTATGTCGGGTGAATGATTGATGCTGGTATTGGGTTCATTGATCCTCCATTTTTCCATCCCCGGTTGCAACTCATTAAAGGAGAAACGTGGAATTATCAAACCGCTCATTCATCGAGTGCATAAAGAGTTTAATCTTTCTGTCGTTGAGTTAAATCAGCAAGATCGATGGCGAGAAACCATCATTGGTTGCGCTGCAATCAGCAACGACAAAGTGGTGATCGAAAAAACATTTCAAAATGTCATTTTGTATTGCCAGAATCAGTTTCCAAATCTGGAGTTAATGGATCACAAAATTGAAATTTGGTGAGAGGATAAGATGGATCTTGGTTTAAAAAACAAAATCGCATTAATTACTGGTTCAAGTCGAGGATTAGGATATGCAACCGCATTAATCCTGGCGCAAGAAGGAGCAAGGTTAGCTATAAATAGCAGAGATCCAGATAAACTATCTGCTGCTGGAAAGAAAATCAAAGATCTGACAGAGAATGAACCCTTTATGATTGTTGGGGATGTCGCTGCTGCACAAACCCCTAAAAATGTAGTTGATCAAACAGTAAAGCATTATGGAGGACTTGATATCCTTGTTACCAACGCTGGAGGACCCCCTGCCGGAAATTTCGAGTCGTTTTCAGACGAGGACTGGCAGAAAGCAATTGATCTGACTTTCTTAAGTCATGTTCGCTTAATCCGATACGCTTTACCTGTTTTAAAACAGTCGAAAACTCCGAGCGTTCTGACCATCACTTCTTATTCGGTCAAACAACCCATACCCAATCTTGTATTATCGAACAGTATACGAGCAGCAACGGTTGGATTAACAAAATCTTTAGCGCTCGAAATGGCAAAGGAAGGAATTCGTTTTAATTCCATTCTTCCTGCCTGGACAGATACAGATCGTGTTCAAGAATTAATGGCAGCAAGAGCCAGATTAAACAATACAACGATCGAAGAGGAAATCCAAAAGCAAGCGAAGGATAGCCCAATGGGTCGCATGGCAACGCCAGAAGAATTTGCCCGGGCAGCAGCTTTTTTAGTGTCTCCAGTTGCATCTTATATTACCGGTGTGATGTTGTCGATTGATGGCGGCATGTATAAAGGTTTATTTTGATGGAGTTTAATAACAACCTGCGTTATCAATTAGAATTTATCCTTCCTAGAGTCCAAAAACCAGGAAGGTATGTAGGAGGTGAATACAATCAGGTTATCAAAGACTGGGCAGTAATAAAAACCAAAGTCGCCCTGGTATTTCCGGACATTTACGACATTGGAATCCCCAACCTGGGTATTGCCATCCTCTATGATCAAATAAATCAAAGACCTGACACCCTGGCAGAGCGTGCTTATGTTCCATGGGTTGATATGGAACTGGAGATGCGCAAGGCTAAGATCCCGTTATATTCTCTGGAAAGCACCCAACCATTAAAAAGTTTTGACATCATCGGCATTTCGTTGCCTTATGAGAGTCTTTACACCAATGTCCTTAACGCATTAGACCTTGCAGGTATTCCCCTTTTTTCCTCTGAGAGAGATGATACTCATCCATTGGTCATAGCAGGGGGACATGCCTGTTTCAATCCAGAACCAATGTCTCCATTTATCGACGCTTTCGTCATTGGAGAAGGCGAGGAGATCATTCACGAGATCATCGATTGTTATCAACAATGGAAATCACAGGATTTACCTAGAGCTAAATTATTAGAATCATTAACAAAAATTACCGGCATATACGTACCCCAGTTTTATGAAGTGAAATACCACCAGGATGGCAAAATAGAGCAAATCACTCCTCTTATTAAAACTGCTCAAGTGCCTGTTTATAAACGGATTGTCCCTAAACTACCTCCACCCGTAACGCGATTCTTAGTGCCTTCTATCGATGTTGTCCAGGATCGAATTGCAATTGAAATTATGAGAGGATGCTCCAGAGGCTGTCGGTTTTGCCAGGCAGGAATAATTACTCGACCTGTTAGAGAACGCTCGGTTGACGAGATACTTAATGCAATTGAACTAGCCATTCAAAACACTGGATATGAGGACATTGCCTTATTATCCTTATCTTCTTCAGACTATACGCAGATCAGAGAACTGGTGAAAGCTGTACGCGATCAGCTCAATGGCAGACATTTGACCCTATCTCTCCCCTCTTTACGCATCGAATCCTTTTCAGTTGAATTAATGGAAGAACTTAGATGCCTGCGTCCCGGCGGTGGCTTTACCCTGGCGCCAGAGGCTGCCAGCGAACGTATGCGCCAAATCATCAACAAACCTGTATCAACCGATCAGCTATTACAAACTACGCGCGAGATATTCTTGCATGGTTGGTCAACCGTCAAGTTATATTTCATGATTGGACATCCTTCTGAAACGGTTGAGGATGTTCAGGCAATCATCCAGGTTTGTAAAGATGTGCTGCGAGAAGGACGAAAAATCGTGGGTGGTAGAGCCAAAGTAAATGTCGGAATAAGCACCTTTATCCCTAAACCGCATACTCCCTTCCAATGGACTTCCTGCGATCAGGTAGACCATATTGAGAAGAAACAATCTCTATTAAAAAATGAATTGCGAAGCTCTGGTTTCAAGCTAACGTGGGTGGATCCCCAGGCAACTTTATTCGAAGCATGGTTATCACGCGGCGACCGCCGCCTGGGTGAAGTAATTTATACCGCCTGGAAAAACGGAGCAAAATTTGACGCATGGCAAGATCACTTTCATTTTGATCTCTGGTTGTCTGCCTTTGCCCAGGCAGGAATTGATCCATATTTTTATAGTCACCGGAAAAGGGAGGTTGACGAAATCCTTCCCTGGCAGCACATTAGCAGCGGAGTACGAGCCTCCTATCTTGAGAAAGACTATCAATTAAGTCTTGATGGCGTTACCCGAGAAGATTGCAGTCTCCATTGCCATGCTTGCGGAATATTACCTCAGTTCTCTGACCTTCAATTCATGGCAGGCGACGCTAAATGGAAATGCCCTGAACCTTCCGGCTTAAGGAAATAATTGAATGCCTGATCAGAATTCACTACAACGAATACGAATCCAATATCAGGTTAACTATCCAATTCAATATATTGGTCAACTCGACATGCAATCCGTTTGGGAAAGAATTTTCCGCCGGGCTAATTTACCTGTTGCATACAGCCAGGGATTTAATCCCCAACCACGATTACACCTTGCCTGCGCTTTGCCGCTTGGATTCCAAAGCAAGTGCGAATTGGTGGATGTCTGGCTGAAAGAACCGATCCCGGTCGAAAAAATCTATGAGCATCTAAAGGGGAAAGAACAACCCGGTTTAACCATAAAAACCATTTCAGAAGTCCCATTAAGCCTGCCTGCCCTTCAAAATACAATTGTATCAGCCGAATATATCTGTGAAATCGTCAATCCACCAAATAATATCTCTCTCCAGCAGCAAATCGATCAACTCCTTAATCAGACTCAGATCATCAGGCAAAGAAGAGGAAAAACGTACGATCTACGCCCACTTATTCACAATCTCTTTATCATTGATGATTCCAACCCCATTCAACCGAAATTGGGTATGACCTTAAAAACTCAAGCGGGTGCAACTGGGCGACCAGATGAAGTTTTATTAGAATTGGGAATTGATCCTTTTGCTGCCCGCATTACCCGAACTACATTACACCGAGATGATCTTATTAAACCTTAAGGAGAATAGTGTTAAAACGACATTGGACACCACGCTACCTTTTTGATCGAACCAGGGAAAAACTCTATCGATTCACCCATCCTGATTTACCCTGGCTCACTCCTCAAGCCAATTCTTTTTTATCTCAATACTTAACTCCTGAGATGGTCGGTTTAGAGTTTGGATCCGGTCGAAGCACAATCTTTTTCGCTCAAAAGGTTCATTTCCTCTCAAGTGTCGAACATAACCCTATCTGGTATGAAAAAGTGACCGTTTGGTTGGAAAAAAACCATATCACAAATGTTGATTATCGCCTTTTTCCAAGGACGAATGAAAGAAATCCACTTGACGAGCAATATGTACAATTCAGTGCAAATTTCCAGCTAGAGAGTCTGGATTTTGTTTTAATCGATGGAATATTTCGGGAATATTGTACTTGCCTTATTATGAAGAAAATAAAACCTGGCGGCATATTGATCATTGATAATGTAAACCGTTACCTGCCCGGTGAAACTCTTTCCCCTAACTCCGTTGGAAAAGATCGCCCGGCGTCCTCTATATTATGGTCTGAACTCCATCAAACCTTATCTTCCTGGAAACAAATGTGGAGCAGTAATGGTGTAAGTGACACGGCAATCTATTTTAAACCTTAGGTTAGTAAGGAGATATCTACCATGGATATTCAATCTACGCATCAATTTTTAGAGTGGTTGACCCGCTGGATCAATCAAGTCCCCTCAAAATCAATAACCCAAGTTGTAACAAATCCAAAGCAAACTGCCATCCTGTCGGTGGATGTAATCAATGGCTTTTGCCGCGAAGGTCCGTTGGCAAGTCCCCGCGTTGCGAAAATCATTCCACCGATTGTAAAACTTCTGGAGGATGCCTGGTCGTTGGGTATCAGGGACATAATTCTTTTACAGGACACTCATGAACCGGAAGCCGTTGAATTTGGTCAATTTCCTCCCCATTGTGTTCGCGGTACCTCCGAAGCGGAAACCGTCAATGAAATTAAATCGTTACCCTTCTATCCCTATATGCAAACCGTTGCCAAAAACTCGATCCATTCCGGTATAAATACAACGTTGGACACCTTGCTGGAGGCTAAGCCAGAACTTGACACATTAATCGTTGTAGGTGATTGCACCGACCTTTGCACCTATCAACTGGCGATGCACCTGAGATTACAGGCAAATGCGCGCCAACTTCATCGTCGGGTGATCATCCCTATTGAGTGCGTTGACACGTATGACTTAAGTGTGGATGATGCTCAAAATATTGGAGCGCTTCCTCATCCCGGTGATCTGCTGCATTCGCTATTCTTGTATCACATGGCACTTAATGGCATTGAGCTTTTTCACATTGCGTAAATTGATTACTATCGAGGCATTCGCTGAAACTCCCTGAAATTTCGAAACGCTTCCAGGGTTAATGGGACACCAATTAGAGATAAAACCACAACAACCAGAATGATGATGAGAATTCCAAAAACAAGCGGAATGAAAACGCTTGTTATAAGCGATCGCCCCCAGCTCAATTGATGCACTGATTTAATGGCAACAATATTTAAGAAAATAGTATACAGGCTCAAAGGCAGAGATAAAATATTGATAAAGGGTATCGCACTAATAATGCTGCCGAACACTGTCAATGGTGCATAATAGGCAGAAATAGCGATTGCCAGCTCTCTGAATGACCCTTCACCACCTAATACTTTCGCAATAATATTTTGCATTCCCGTGTAGGTTATAAACCCTAAGATACTGAGGATGATCGATACGGGTATCAGGCAGAGCAGCGACAAAAACAAAGCGCCTTCAACTAACCCCGGAATTGGAATATCAGGCAAAGCACCTGATAGATCCCCTCCGGAGACATGACCTATCAGTTGCTGCAATAGAACAGTCAGAATGGTTGCAAATAAACTGCTCAAGCCAACCCAAAGGTATGAGCGGAAATTTGACCCATTAGAATCCTGAACAATTTCTTGATATGTGGTAACGGAGGGAGAGGTAATCGCGTTTCCCCAAACATCAATCCATGATATGGATTCTTGTTCGATTTGTGGCTCTTGATCTTGATAAAAGGATCGATCCATCTTTTCTCCGATCAGGGTATCTGTTGTTACGATTATGAAGTTTCAAGTATTGTATATCAACAACGCCAGATGATAGTTCATAAGGTGGAAAGTTTTTAGCATGGAATTAAACCAATCAACATCTAATCCCATCAATAATCATGACCATATGCAACATCTTTTTCTACATCATATCTTTATAATTCGAGGTATGGGGATAAGGAGTTTTATCCAATCCAAACCTCTTGGTATTTTATTGTTTTTATTCTCCCTAATTCTTTATGGGTTAACTCTCTCCTATAATTATTCAGGAGGAAGTATAGAATTTGTAACCGAAATTGAATCGGGAAATTTACAGCAACTATTTCAACCTCAAAAATTACTTACTTTCCCAATTGGTTGGGCTTTTTTTCAAGTCTGGAAGCTGTTTGGATGGGAAGGATCATCCTTATTTCCATCCCAAGTCTTAAATGCCCTTTTGGGGAGTATATCTGTTTTCCTGATTTATCTTTGTTCACAACAATTACATCACTCGAAGAAGATTGCAATTACTACGGCAAGCTGTTTCATGGTATCAAGTGGAATTTGGATTTTCAGCACAGAGGCAGAATTTGTAACCCCGGCTATTGCGATCATGTTAATGGTTTTCTATATTGGATTATTATTCATTAAGTCATCAATGACCAATAGCCTTCACTTATTAATTCTAGGCATCTTCTCAGGATTATCGATTGTGATATACATCACAAACATATTCTTTATTCCTGCGTTTATTGCCATCCTATTTATCCAGTTTAATAAAAGTTGGCTTGCTTTATTTCGATCAGTCATGATCTACCTTACAGGGATGATGGTAATCGTCGTCCCAGTCTATACCTCTGTCTTAGTATATATCTATGAGATTGACAACTTTAACAAATTATCAGGTTTTCATTTATATGGAGGACAAGGTATTGGAACGGTTTATGGAAAATTTGAACCGCTCAATGTCGTTTATGGATTTTACGCACTAACCAGAACAATTGCTTGCTTTCCGAGTATTGGCTTGGACAGCAGCACCCAATACTTTCTTGCGAATTCCAGTCCATTGCAATTATTACTATTTATTCTCCACAGCGTCTTTATAGCTGTCATTCTCTTCTTGCCCATAGTCGCTTGGGTGAAATCCGGCATTTTAATACTCCCAATTCACCGAAAGGTGAGCCTGTTTCTGGTAATTTGGTCTGCATTTAACATCTTATTCGCATTGTATTGGGTACCCAAAGATATGCAATTTTGGTTACCAGTTAGTATTGCCTGGTGGATTGGATTTGGGTATTTCGTAAAAAAAGTTGACCAAATTTTTACATCAAGAAAGGTGTGGAAATTACCTTTATACCTGCCTGGAATAATAATTTTCTTGATTTTTTGGGGGTATCTATTTGTGATAAATGGGACCGGTTTAGCATTTCCTCATCACAATATTAACAATAATCAAGAATATTGGATCACCAAAAGTGTTCTAGATCATACCAGTCCCAATGACTTGATCGTTTTAATCGATGATGAGCGATATATCCCTTATTTCACCCATCGAAGAACTTTTTCTGTGATCAATGAAATTTTGCATGAAGAAAAATCAAAAGAGGAGGTTTACTCGCAATTGCGTATGTGTATTGAGGACGAAGAGAAAAAAGGGAATAAGGTGTATATTTATTGGGATACCAGTGAATCTCATATTCGATGGGATGTTCTATCAAAATTTGGAATAGAAAAAAAAGATTTTAATCAATATTCTACCCGCTTAGCCTGGAGCATTGGGACCACACAGTTTTTTGAAATAATCAATCAATAATAAGATAAGTGTTAAATGGAAATCATCAAAACCCTCTATGCTTTAACCCATCCTCGAAGGTCTTTTGGGTTGGATTTTTCAAGTCACCTGGATGCCACCTGTTCCTGGATCTTATACGCACAGCGCATGTCAGGGAATGGGGGAATTTCCAAAGGATATGATCTCCTGCGAAATCGATGGGCTGCAGCGTACCCAGAAACAACAGGCTATACCATTCCCACGTTACTGAATGTAGCCAATTTATACAACAGATCAGACTTATACCAGGCAGCGATTAAAGCGGCTGATTTTCTGTTAAATGGATTTTTACGGGCAGGAGGAATTATTCATTGGCAGGCTGATATTCACCAGCAGCCAATTGTATTTGACACGGGGCAGGTTATTTTTGGGTGGATTGCAGCGTATCAATACTCTCAAGATTTTCGCTACATCGAAGCGGCAAAAAATGCTGCAGAATGGTTAATTTCAGTTCAAGATAAGTCAGGCGCATGGCATAAACATCAACACCTTGGAACGGTCAAGGTAATCGATACAAGAGTATCCTGGGGATTACTTGAATTATCTAAATATATTTCTGAGGACAAATTTGAACGGGCAGCCATTCACAATCTCAATTGGGCTTTAGAGAATCAACATCAAGATGGCTGGTTTCATCATTGTGTGTTCAAAGAAAACGAATATCCTCTCACCCACACACTGGCGTACTCCGCAGAAGGTTTATTGATGAGCGGGAAAATTTTGAATGAAGATCGGTATATACATGCCGCCCGGCAAACTGCCATGGCGTTAAGAAACATGCAACGGAAGGACGGGAGTCTTCCCAGCAATTATGCCCAGGGATGGATACCCAAGTCGCAATCGAGTTGTTTAACCGGAAATTGCCAGTCCGCTATTCTTTGGATGCATTTCTATCAGATTGAGCAGGATCAAAAGTATTTGGAAGCTGCCATCCAGGCGATCAATTTTGTCGCATCAGTGCAAAATATGGAAAAAAAATATCCTGAGTTATACGGTGGCATACCAGGCTCCTACCCTATTTGGGGACATTATGAACGTCTGAAGTATCCCAATTGGGCAGCCAAGTTTTTTGTTGATGCATTGATCATGTTCGACCTGTCGACCAAAAAACAATCAACTTTGCTTAAGTATCCTGGTTAACGATTGGCACCCTCTTTCCCCCTTCGTTAATTACCAAATTCATTTACTTTCTTTTCTTTTGTCGGGGCGGGCGGATTTGAACCGCCGACCTCACGGACCCGAACCGTGCACTCTATCCGGACTGAGCCACGCCCCA
>Ga0209381_1002313_pt1 | contig 24618 bp, 15 predicted proteins | sample DewCreD2012metaG_FD_184111 | JGI IMG/M metagenome (GOLD analysis project Ga0209381, IMG submission 184111) | Hot spring sediment bacterial and archeal communities from British Columbia, Canada, to study Microbial Dark Matter (Phase II) - Dewar... ...
ACGGCGAGAGCTACCGACTGCGCGAATCGCGGCGGCGGCTCAGGCAGCGGCCCCCGGCGAGACCGAACGAGACCGAAACGTAGGAGCACTTGACACCCGTCGGCAGACGGGGTATCTATAGGCTGGGCGCCGCGCTTTTCGCCCGTCCACCTGCCGCGCTTTTCAACCGACGTTCACACTCGGCTCTAGAAGAGCAAGGCAGTGCTTCCAACGCAGAGTCCATGCGTGGCCGGCGAGGGCGCGCAGCGCGGGTCTCCACGCGCTCTCCCATAGAATTCGCGGCCCCGGAGAATCAAGAGATCCCCGGCCACCCATGAGGTTGGCCCACGTTTTTTAATGGGGGGCGCGCAGCGGTGTCATAGAAAGGTCGCCGATGCGGGGAGGGGCGTAAATCGGCGAACGGTGCGGACATGCAAGAAGCCGCCGGAGAGGGGACTCGCCGGCGGCTCCTGTCAACCAAGCGGCCCGACGGTTTCGGGCGAAAAATCGTGGCTCCCCGACGGTCCGCCTGGTCAGGACCCACGAAGCGGAAGCCGCTCGACTCCCCTATCATGAGGAAGTAGCCGGCGGCGCTCTTCACGAGGAAGCGCACCTCGGCGCCATCGTCCCCGGCGTCCAGTCGGCAGATGCCCGTGGCCGCCAGAAGCTCGTCGAGCCGCGCCGACACCGCGACGGGCGCCAGGGCATGCACCTGCCGGACCACACAATCCAGAACCTCAGCCGCCTCCGCGACTTGCGGCTCGGAAGCCGATGCCGCACCCTGGCCAGCGCGCGCCGGGCGCAGCTCGCCGCGCTCGACGGCATCCCCCTGATCATCCAGGTGGAGGGTCGCCGTGCTCCCTGCCGGCAGCAGGAACCGTCCGTCGCGGGTCAGCGCCGCCGCCTTGCACTCCCTGCCCTCTGCGTCCACCGGCACACGCCGCCTCGTGCCGTACAGCGTCGCCCGGCTCAGCTTGCGGACGGTGAAACTGCTGGCTGTCCCCCCACAGGCGACTTCGAGCGTTCGTTCCATGGTCCATCCTCCATCGGCGGGCGGCCCAACTGCCGCCGCCTTGCCTCACATACATCCTCGTTCGCAGGGGAATAGCAAGTCCCTGGCGCAGAATTCCGTCGGGAAATCCTGCCGCCCAAGGAGGGCGTCATCGTGGACGCCGACGCGGCCCCTTCGTCGCCCGGGCCTTGCTGCGCAGGAGTGCGATGCTCAGTTGGGAGCACTCCTTCAGCAGGCCCTGCAGGTGGCGGGCCTCAGCGATCCACTGCCTGACCTCGCCCACGAGGTCGGCGGGGACGTAGATGGAGCGGGTTTTCCCGGCCTGCTTGAAGGTGATCTGGGTGCGGATGTGCTTCTCGCCCCGGTTGCACTTGCAGCCGGGTCATCTCCGACAACGGCCCGCAGTTCATCGCCCGGGACTTCAAGGAGTTCCTCCGCATCGCCGGCATGACCCACGTCCGCATCAGCCCCGGCTACCCCCAGAGCAACGGCAAAAAGGAGCGCTTCTACCAGACCCTCAAGACCGAGTGCATCCGCCCCGGCACACCGCTCAGCCTGGAGGACGCCCGGCGCCTCGTCGCCGACTTCGTCGCCCACTACAACGCCAGGCGCCTCCACAGCGCCATCGGCTACGTGGCGCCCCTCGACAAACTCGAGGGCCGGGCCGAAACCATCTGGGCCGCCCGCGACCGCAAACTCGCCGCGGCCCGCGAGGCCAGGGCCGCCCGACGCGCCCAGGCCAGGCTCGGCACCGAACCAACAGAGCCCTTGACAACCCGAAAGGAGGCGCGTATGATCCACCCGGCCGGCGAAACGGAAGCGGGCACTGCTGGAGAGCAACCCGCCAGGGATAGCCGGCCGGGGCGACGGATCACCGTCGAGGGGGAGCCAACCGGCTCCCCCAACCTACCCCTCCACAAGGGGGACCACGGTGATCCAGAGCCCCCTTATGCCTCTGAAAACTCCCGCTTGCCGAAGGCAAGCGAGTCTCTTATTTCCGAGGGCCGTTTGTCCAGTTCACGCTGAACCAGTACAATGGAACAATTCACTGGTGCGCGCAACTGTGCCGGTATTCGGCGTGGCGACGGCAGGGGCCTTCAAGCTCTATAGGCTTGAGTACGGGGAAGGGGCATCCCCTAATGAGTGGCATCCCATAAGGGTGTCGCACACCCCGCAGACGGTCGATCCTTGGGCCGCGGGGAAGGTGAAGTGGGATGCGAACCGGGGAGCGCAGGGGAACCTGGGCGACTGGCAGACAGGGCTCACATCATATGCGTACGGTCGTCAGACGGCGAACCTCAACGGAGCCTATACATTGCGGCTCACAGTGGAGGACAAGTCAGGCGAGACGGCCGAGGCCAGGGTTGTGGTGACTGTGGCCAGAGTCATCACTCGGGAAGTGGGAGGCATCGCGGAAAGTTGCGATGGCAGAGCCTTCCTGAATGTGCCGCCCGGCGGCGTTGCGTCACCGTTTCTCCTGGTTTCAATCCAGCCGCTCGACGAGGTGCGTAATCCTGCCCCGACGGAGATCGCTCTACCCAAGGCCATGTCGCTGGTTGGGAGGGTCTACGAGTTCCAGCCGCCGGGCCTGGAACTCATGAAGCCAGCGGCATTGCGCATGCAGTATGACGCGGCAGACCTCATACGGAAGACGCCCGAGGGTCGGCGGATTGCACTTCCGGAGGACAAACTTGGGATCTACGAGTACCACGCCACTGAGCAGTCCTGGCGGCGGGTGCCGGATTGCAGGCTTCTTACGGGCGCCAAGGAAATAAGTGTGGAACTTAAAGGCGTCACGCCCCATGTTGCCTTCTACGCGATCATGGCTGATGCGACGCCGCCTGATGTGCCCACGCTTGACACTGAAGCTGCGGAAACCGAAAAGTCCAAGGTCCGGCTTTCCGGGAAGGCCGAGCCTTACGCATCGGTGGAGATTCTCGATGGCGAGACCGTCAGATCCGTTGCTGAGGTGGGCGGCGAGGGCGAGTTCTCGGCCCCCGCGTTTCCGCTGAAGGAGGGAGAGAACGTGCTTTCGGCCAGAGCGGTTGATGGCGCCGGGAACAAGAGTGAGCCGTCTGCGCCGGTGAAGATCGTCCGGCGGCTTCACCCGCCCAGGCAGGCCAAAGCAGTGGAGATCCTTGGCACGTTGAAGGCAGAGCGAGACTCCCTTTATCTCGTCAGGCTTGTGGGCGAGGATTCGGACAGCAGGGTCAACACCTGTTGGGCACGGGTCGTCAGCGACAGCGATCCGAAGGGGATCGATCTGGAACTGACGGAGACCGGCCTGCAGACGGGGGTTTACGTTGCGACCTTCGTGGTCGGGGTAAAGACCGTCCTGAGAAGCACATCATCGCGGCGTCGCGCCAGGGAGAGAAGATCACCGCCGTGGCCCCGCAGGACGACACCAAGCGCGCAGTCATTGAGTATGTGGACACCGTGCCCCCGACCGCGCCGGCAATCGAGAGTGGAACCCATCCGAGCGAATGCCAGGACGGATTCGAGGGAGGCCTTAGCCCCATGGGAGAATGGACAGGCATAGACCGGGAGTACGGTGCCTACATGAGCCGTGAAAGTCAGGCGGGCGGTGCGTACCTGAAGCTCACGAAGCAACGATGGCATGGTCACCTTGGCGCTTGGGCGCGCCAGACGGGCTACTCCGCGGCCAGATCCCCCCTCATCGCATTTGACTACCTCATCAACCGCGAAGTCAAGATGGACGTCCAGGTGAACTACCGAGGCTGGCAACTCATTGAGTTCAACGATGATAAGGGGGAAGACCCCGCGTTCGGCCGCAGAGCCATCGGGCGGTTCCAGGGGATCGTCTCCGGCGGACAATGGCACTCGGCATCGCTTAACCTCGGCAGCATCCTCGCCGCGCAGAACCCGGACGATGCAGAACTGAGGGTGGAAGGCATCCAGTTCATCAACTGGGACAAGCCGGCGTACATGAAGCTCCAGTTTGGGAAGACTGGCTACAAAGGCTCCTTCTACTGCATCGACAACTTCCGCATCCTGGGCTATGGAGGGCCGAGGGCGGAGTTCAAGTGGTCGTCGGAGGACGAGAATGGGATCGCCGGCTACAGCTACGCCTTCGACCAGAAGCCAGACACGATCCCGCCCGAGAAGTCCATGGGCATTGTGACCGAGAAGACGTTCGATGGGCTGGCCGATGGGCGATGGTATCTGCACGTCCGCGCGGTGGACAAGCCAGGGAACTGGGGCCCGACGAACCACTACATGATCTTCGTGGACACGAAGCCGCCGACCGCCCAGCCAGTCGGGCCGACGGGCAAGGTTGCATGGGACACGCCGGTCCAGATTCGGTTCGACGACAGCAACGGCTCGGGGGTCAATCCCTACAGCATCCGGCTGAAGGTCGGCGGGACCGTCTACACCACCGACAACGACGCGCTCATCCTCGATCCCGAGAAGCAGGTCTTGACCTTCGACCCGAAGGCGCACACGTTGCGTAGCGCCGATGGCCGCAGCGTTGAGAAGGTGCCGCTCCTCTTCGCCGACGGGGAGAAGGTGGACGTGGAACTGGTCGCGGCAGCGGACCACGCGAAGCACGCGATGGCGAAGCTCCCATCGTGGTCGTATGAGGTGACGTCGCCGCTCAAAGTCACCCCGCCAAACCCTGATGGGAAGAATGGCTGGTACGTGACCCCGCCGAAGATCGAGATGGAAGCGCCCGAGGGCTCGAAGGTTGAGTACGCCTGGGCCATCACGCCAGAGGAGGATGAGCTGTTCCGCAAGGGGAACAGCATCAACCGCCTCACCGTCACCGTGATGAGCAAGGATGGGAAGCAACAGCGCTACGTGAAGCCCTTCCGCCTCGATACCACGGTGCCGAACGTCACGGCGAAGGTCATCCCAGAGAAGCCCGGCCCGGACGGAGTCTATGCCCAGTCGCCCACTATCGTCCTCTCGCACGACGACTATGCTCTCATCGGAGGTGGGCTGAGCTGCGCGGCGTATGCGACCGAGGATTGTACCAGTGCGCCTCTCTTCCGACGGGAGAAAGCGCCCCTTGGCTTCTTCGAGCCGCCGGCGGGTTTGGCGAACGAGGTCAAGAGCGTTCGTTGGGCCGGACGGCTTCGTCCGCCGGAGACGAGCATCTACAAACTCTGGCTGAACTTTGGCAAGGGCCAGGCTGTCCAGGTCTTCATCAACAGCGAGCTTGTCCTCCACAGCGCGAAAGCGAAGGAGGGGGAGCAGGAGGTCGGGACGGACCTTCTGCTCGTCCGCAGGATGCACGCTCTGGAGGTCCGCTGGCTCAAGGCGGGCAAGGGCAAGCCCGAGGTCAAGCTCAGTTGGCAGCCAGAGAAGAGCGACCAGCGGCAGGATGTTGCCTCCGACGCCCTCTTCGCCCTCCGCAGCCTGGCCACGATCTTCTGCCGCTGGGACGATGGCAAGGAAGCCGAGTATACGAAGCCTCTCACCGCGCCTCCGGGCCGACACGTTCTTCGCTTCCGAGCGATTGACGAAGCAGGACACGCCGGGAAGGAGGAGGCGGTCACCATCGAGACGGCGGCGAGATGAAGCGCGTGTCAGGCGGGCCCTACCGCGCCGGAAGTACGGCTGCAAACCCAACCTTGAACTCCAGCACAGCCTTCTCGGATAGTTCCGTCGAGATGAGGTCACGAAAGACTTCGACTTCCGTAGTCTGTCCAGGGGCTAGCTCCACCTTCTGTAGGGCCTTCTCACCTATGGCAACCGAAACAGTGACCTTGGCAGGCAGGTGATTCGCAAGCTGGTACGAGCGGTACACGGCCCCGCCCGTGCCGGGCACCTTCACCGGCTCGCCGACGGGAGACACCGTGACGCCGCGTGCCGGAGCTGATGCCTGCCCGGGGGCAGCGGCGTAGCCTACAAGTGTGATGGTCTTCGATGGGGCAATCGGGTCGTTGCTCTGGATTGTCAGGTATTCCTGGATGAGGCCATTGAGCTTGTCGCCCGCAAGAGACACTGGGAGGTCAAGCTTCTTCCCCGGCTCAATGCTGGGCTTGTCAGGGAGGCGCACCTGGCAAGCCTCCGACCCAGAGGCAGAGGAGATGCTTAGCGGCACCTCGCCCTTGTTCTCCACGACGAGGGTCCGGACGACGCCCTCGCCTTTGCGGACCAGGCCGACGTCGAGGACTTCGGGCGTCACCAGGATCTCCGGCCGCGGGGTCCTCTTGACGGTGCCGATGATTCGCACGGCCTTGTAGGGCGTCACCGGGTCATTGCCGTGGACGTAGACGACCTTGCCCTGCTGGCCCAGGAGGCCCTTGGAGTAGAAGCTGAGCGTGATCTTCCCCGTGCCGCCCGGCTTGACCTGCGACGCGCCAGAGGCATTCCCCACGCAGGCCGCGCAGGAGGAGCGGATGAAGGTGATCTTCAGGTCGGCATTGCCCTTGTTCGAGACCTCGACCTCGGTCGTGGCAGTTTGCCCTTGTTCCAGCGTGCCGAAGTCCCACGTCTCCGTGGAGAGGCCCATGACGGGCTTCGCGTCCTCAGCTCCCACTGCGGCCAATTCACACATGAGGGCGGCCAGGGCCGAGAGGAGGATGCTGCGCATGCAGGGCGTCCTTACCAGAGGTAGTGGCTGATGATCATAAGGGCCGCGAGGCCCGCGAAGAAGACGGCAGTGGCTGCCTTCGTGGCGGCCATGTTGCGCTTGAGGATGCCGATCAGGCGTTCCGAAGAGGCACCGAGGTGCGCCGCTGCGAGGATGGCCAGGAGAGGCACGACGAAGCAGAGGTTGTAAACGAACAGCAGGCCGATTGCCCTTGCCCGGCTCCCAGTGCCCGACGCGACCATATACTTGATGAGGGGGAAGTAGATCTGCCCGGTGCAGACAAGCTCCAGCATCGAGATCAGGGCTCCCATCACCAGGCCCCCGAGGATCAGGTAGCGAGTCTTGCGGAAGCGCAGGACGACCTGCTGAATGCGATCCTTGAAGCTCCGAGGGAGCTGAAGCCAGATGGCTTTGTGCTGGCCGCGGGCAGCGATGACGGCGTCCTGCACGCTCAAGGCCGACAGAACGATGCAGAGGAGGGCAATCCCCCAGGTCACGGCCGTGTCCAGGAACGGGACCCTCTCGACCAGGCGGGCCGCTTCGGACAGCCCCAGGCCCACAGCGAGGTAGGACAGGAAGACGGCGGCGATGAAGGCAAGGCCGACGGCGAGGACCTGGCGGCGGTCGCGCCGGGCGGATTGGACGTAGCTGACGAAGAGGATCAGCGTGGCGAACGCGCAGGGGTTGATCCCATCGAGGAGGCCGCCCACCACGACCGCGCCGAGGCTGATCGACCGCATGCGAACGGCGAGACGCTCCGCGGCCGCCTTGAGGCCAAGGTCACCCTCCCAGGGGCATTCGGTGCCGCGGGGTGCGAGCCGGGCCAGGCACTCCCGCACGCGTCGGTCCGTGATCTCCTCCTGGACGAACGGCTCCCGCCCCACGACGATGGTGGGCGTGAGGAGCCGCCTCTTCTCCGGGACGTCCGCAAGATGGGAGATGGCCTCCTGGACAAGCTGGGACTGGTGGTCGGAGGTCACGAACTTGCGCACCTGCATCGTCGGGAAGTCCCGGCCGATGCTCTGGAGCATGTACTCGACTCGGCGGCATTCCTTGCAGCCCGGCGAGTCGAAGTAGGCAACGTAGACCGGCTTCTCGTTACCTCCCCCGGCTGGCCTCGGAAGAGATGGCGACGGGGCCGTTGACGCCGGGGACAGCTCGGGGAAGTTCTCCGCACCCCCCTCCCTGGCGTACCTCTCGACATGGGCGGCGAAGGACTTCTCGATCTCGGCCTTCCCACCCAGTACGTGCTTGCCGAGGAAGACGACGGGGATCTCGTTTCCCTCATCGCCAAGCTGTTGCTCCAGCTTGACGAGCTTCCCGTACTCGTCTGGATTGTCGACGGAGAGGTACTGGGTGCGGATCTCGCAGCGAAGCTTCCGTGCGAGCTCCTCTATGCTCGCCTTCTCGATGGGCTTGCAGCCGGGGCAGTCCTTGCTCAGGAAAATGAGGACGCAGACGGGATGGAGGCTCTCCCCGGACAGCCCGGACCCCAATCCGCTGAGGACCACACCCGCGGCGGCAATGCCGGTGAGGAGGACCCTGTTAGCCATTCCACGCCGAGGCATCGCTCACCCGCCGCCTTTCGCTCAACGGCTCCCAGCCGAATAGTACGACTCCAGGACCATCAAGGCAAGCTTCGATTGCGGCGAGTAGCTCGGATCCGATGGCATGGGCGTGCCTGAAGACTCCCACGTCCACCAGAACATCCCGGCGAGCCAGGGCTGCCTCGGGAAGATATCCAGGACCGCATGGTAGCAGGCGGCCTGCTCCAGATTGTCGATGGGCGCCTTGTTGCCCGACCAGAAGGAGGGGCGGGTGTTGCAGCCATCGTGGTTGTTGAAGCCCACCTCCGTGAACACGATGGGCTTGCCCACCTCCTTCGAGAATGCACCGAGCCGGGCAGCGAGTGCTTTGCAGCCGGCGATGATCTGCCGAAGGTCTGCGTCGGCGTTCGCCGTGGCGGGGAAGTACGCGTCGATGCCCACGTAGTCCAGCTCCCGCCAGAAGGGGACCCGTTCGAAGCTGTTGTACATGGCCGAGTAGGTGAGCTTGCCCCTGTAGCCACATTCCCGGACCCAGGCGATGAGCTTCTGCCAGTGGTCGCCGAAGCCGTCCATCTGCTGGAGCTCGACGCCGACGCTGAGCATCTCGACCTTCTCCCGGATGCTCAGCTCGACGAACGGCTTGAGGAACGCCCGATAGCCGTGGAACCAGGCGTTGACGTCGTCCGGTCCCCGGGGGCGAATGAGGCCCCGCCACATGTGGTCGTCCTTCTCCTCGATCTGGAGGTTCACGTGAGGCTTCAGCAGGACCTTGATGCCCTCCGCGTGGGCGATCTGGACGGCCCGCGCGACGGAACTCAAGGGAACCGTCTTCTCCGGGTCAGCCAGGACCTGAACCGAGAGCGGGTCCTCCTGGTAGCCGGTCACCACGAGCGACACCCAGTCGGCCCCCACCGCGCGGACGGCACGTGCCCCCTGCCTCGCCTCGGCCTCGCCGAAACTCTCGGCGGACCAGCCGGGGAACGTGATGCCCCGGAAGTACGGATGGAGCGGTCCATCGGGGCTTCCCGCGGCCCTCGCCACAGTTGCCAATGCCTGGTGCGGCAGCCTGCCTCGTTCGTCCAGGAGCTTGGCGAGGTCCGAAGCCGCTGCGTTTTGCTTTCCGTATGCGGCCAAGTCCTGCCATTGGGAGATGGCCGCCGCGGCATCAGCCGTTGCCATCTGTTCCAGGGGGCCGTATCTTGCAGCCGCGAAGCGCTTCGGGTCCGGATTGGCCGTCAGGGCATTGAGGAGCAGTTGGCGGTCCGTGGCGACCTCCCAACGGCCTTCGCGGGGCCGGTACAGGAACAGCGACGCGAACCCGTCTGGGCGGCGCAGCCGGACGCGCACGCAGTCCGGCGCCCGAGGCTCCACAGCCTCGACCTTCACCCCTTCCGCAGTCTCGGGAAGCTGGGGCGCTGACCAGCGCCCGGCAGCGAGGTCAAGGACAACCATCTTCCCGCCGGCTGCCGCAAGGGCATGGCTGGGGATGATGACCAGGGACGTGACGTTCGCATGGTCGAGGCCGTAGGGCCGCACGAGCGGGGAGTGATCCTGGAAGCCGTGTTTGGCCTCATCGAAGAGGACGAGGAAGCGGTCCTTCATCATTAGCCACAGGCGGCTCTTGTCGTCGGGCTGGCGGCGGGTCCAGACGACGGTCCCGTATTTCGCCGCGTCGGCCAGGATGGAGGCGCGCGTCCTGCCGGCGCGGAAGGTGTTGGTGGACAGGGCTTCCTGCATATCGGCGGCGATCCTGTTCCTGGCTCCCCGGTCGGCGACCTGGTCCAGCAGCGCGGAGACGTCGCCCGGCTCGATGTGGTTGAAGCTCACGGCATTCGACTGCTGGGCGGCAGCAAGGAGTAGCCCGACGCCCCTCGATTCGCCTTGAGCAAGGAGGCACGCGGCCAACCACCACTTGTCGCGGGAGTGGTATGGCCGTATGCGAAGAACTTTCTCGAGGAACGCGGAGGCCCGGTCGAGATGGCCCTGCGCGGCATGCACCTTCGCCAGTCGAGAGAGGGCGTCATGGTCCGCAGGGTCCGTCCTCAAGGTGGCCTCGACGCGCGCCTCTTCGGCCCAGAGGTCGGCGGCCCCAAGCTCGCGCTTCACCCGCTCGGACAGCCATGCAGGGTCAACGAGGTGCGCCTGGGCGGGCTGCGGCGGCGCCACTTCCTCCTTGGCAGCCGTGGCGTCGCGGTACTCCGTCATGAGGAACTGGCGCTCCGCATCGCTTGAGCACGCTGCCAGGGCGGCATCGAGGGCGGCCTTCGCCCGGAGGCGCGCCTGCTGGGAGTGCGGCCCAAGCCTCACCCAGGCCACGGCCAGCCGCACGTGGGCATCTCCCGTAGGGGGACTCGATGCCGCACACAGCGTGAGAACGCCCTCGGCTTCCCCGTACCGCTTGGTCTTCATGTAGACATCGGAGAGGCACAGGTGTGGCGCCACGGCGCCCGGCGACCTGGCGATGGCTTGCTCGCAGAGCGACTCGGCCACTTCCCCTTTCCCGGCGCGCAGCAGGATATCGGTGAAGGTCCGCAGGAGGCCCAGGTGCGCATACTCAGTCGTCACAGCGGCGAAGGCCCCGTCCAGGTGCTGCTGGACCTGCGCCGTCGCGGCGGGCGCCAGCCCGGGGACCGGCGGGTCGAGGTAGAGTTCCGAGAGGGCCTCTGGTATGGATAGCTCCCAGTCCGCGGAATCCCGGCCCGAGGCGACCATGCCCAGCGCGATGCGCAGGCAGGTGATTGCTTCGCTGACCTCCTTGTTGGTGAGGAGCGCCTGCGCGAGTTCGAAGTACCCGCGGGCGTCGCGCGGCGCGGCTCGGACTCGTTCCCGAAACGCCTCCACGTACTCACAACGCAGGACGCAACGCAGCGCCGCTGTCGCCCCCTGGGCGACCTCCACGGGCCCCTCGAAGGACTCGTACCCACGGCGCTCGACGATCACGTAGTGCCTGCCGCATGGGACGTGGGCATCGACGGGGATCGTCCCGACCATCTTCCCCTCGCAGTAGACAGCCGCGCCGTGGGGGAATCCCTGGGCGACGAGGCGGCCCTTGGGGGCCTCCGTGAGGGCCGCCACGATCCGCTCCTCGGACAGATCCGCGCGGACCTTCCCTTCCCATCCCAGGAAGCCCTCTTTCTCCAATCTGAGACGGTGCTCGCCCGTCCTGCCCAGCTTGACCGCGGCTGGCGTACGGCCGTGATACATCTCGTCGAGCCAGACATCGGCCCCCTCGGGCACGGAGATGATCGAGAGCTGTCGGACGCCGCGCTCTCCGGCCTCCTGGCGAGGCCCCTGGGAGTGTTGGGAAAGACGCTTGACGAGGAACCACCCGCCCACGCCGAGCGCACCGAGAACCAGGATGAACACCGCTGCCCGCCCTGCGTAGGCAAGTGCCCCCCTGAGGCGTGCGCGCCGCACGGCCTCCGACGTTCTCACCAGGCGCAGCCGCTGGCTGCCGATGCCTATGCTGTCGCCGAACTCGAGGATCGTCCTCTCGACCTTCTCTCCGTTGAGGAGCGTGCCCGTCTCGCTGTGCAGGTCCTCGATGAGGATGTCCTCGCCGCTCGACCAGACGGCGCAATGCTCCTCGGCTACCCCCTCGCCCGCCAACCGGACATCGCAATGCTCTGCTCGACCTATGGTCAGCCGCCGGCCTTGCAGCAGGTCAACCGTCGCCCCCCCCGGGGAGCAGAAGATGGCCCAGGAGCGCGAGGGTGTCGCGCTCCCTGGTCTCGCGGCGCGTTGTATTCCTCGGGTCCGGTTCCTGCTGCACGGCCTATGCTCCGCGATCCGCCAGGCTGACGAGGGAGATCACGGCTTCGCACGCGGTTCGTCGGCCTCTGCCGGGAAAACCAGGGCTATGGGCGGCCCGACCTCCAGGAGCTTCACTGAGCCCGCCAGAGACGTGACCCCGGGCAAGGACGGAATGTCCAGCTTCTCCGCCGGTATGGATGCCGAAAGCATGGCCGATGGCATGGGTCGTTCCACCCACTCAACGGAAGCTCGGACCTCCCAGGGCTTCAGGCCTGCAACCGCAACGGACGGATTCGGCAATGGGGGCAGGCGAATGCTCTCAGCGGCGAACACCAAGGCGAACGGTTCGATTGGCAGGGTGCCTGACCAGCACTGGAGGCCGACGGGCGAGAGTTGAGGCAGGGAGAACATACCGAGGCCCTCCCACCACGGCTTCCACCCCGCGGCCACGGCATCGAACGTGATCAACCAGGGCGGTACGAGTTGCGCAATCGCCTTCTCTCGTGCCTCGATGCGCGCCTCGATAGCCGGCCAGACGCGCGAACCCCTCGTTTGCTTTGCAAAGCCGGCAAGCGACGAGGCCATCGGTCCTTCGCTGTCGCGGCCGGCCTTCACGAGGAGAGCCGCCAGCTTGTCGGCGTAAGGGCCGCCGGTTCCTTCGCGGTTCCTCTCCACGACATGGAGCCAGAGGCGGGCGGCTTCTCCGATGTTACCCTTCCTGAGGCACCACTGTTCGGCCAAGTCCATCAATGCGCGCGCCTCGCCGCTTCCCGGGTGATCCGCAAAGAACGCGGCGGCCGCCTGCGCCCCCTCTGCCGTCTTGCCCTCGTCGAAGTAGGTCTCGATGAGCGCCCTGCGGGCGCCGAGGTTGTCGAATCGCCTTGCGGCGAAGTCGTAGGCATTCCGGGCTTCCACGTACATCCTCGCGCGCCGATACTCCACCGCAAGGGCGAAATAGAGCCGCGGGTTGACGCGCGCCTCCTCCGCCATGAGCGCGAGTTCGTGGGACGTCTTCACCTTCTCATCGCGTTGGGCCTGCTGCTCGTCGAGCGATGCCAGGAAAACCTGGACCTTCGTCTTTGTCTCCTTGTCCGGACTCTTCGCTGTCGCTCTCCCGGCCAGCCGCCGGGCTTCGTCCTTCCCCTGCCCGCCGCTCACGTGCGCACGCGCCAGGGCCAGCCAGCGGTCCGCCTCCCCGGCAAGCTCGTATGACTCCAGCAGCTTCAGCCGCCCTTCGGCTTCCGTGAGCAGCCCCTTCGAGACGCAGTGTTCGAAGCCCTGCAGCAGCACATCCGAGGTCGCACGGCCCGGGGCGAGGAATCGCTCGGGGTCCTCGCTCATCTTCGCCAGGAGCGCGTATGCCTCCCCGTCCCTCTTCTGGCCGCGCAGCACGCGGAAGAGCAACGGCCCCAACAGCCCGGGCTTCTCGCTCCCCAGCCGCTCCTTGAGCATGGCCTCGAGTTCAGCCAGGCGCCCAAGCTCGGCGGCGAGGCGGAACGCCCGCTCGGCCGTGCCCCCGCCGCGATCCCGCTCGGGGGCCGTCTGAAGCAGGGTCACGCACGCGTCGAGGGCGACCAGGCGAAGGTCCTCGGTGGTTGGCCCCGTCGTGCCCATCGTGATCGCGCCCTGGGACGCCGGAGCCCTTCTCCGCGAGAAGGCCAGCGCAAGCTCACCCACAACGTCCGACCCCACCCCGTGCGCGGCGAGCCACTCCAAGAGCGACTTGCTCGCCTCCAGGGAGACGCCCGCATCGTCCCTCGCCAGGTCCGCGACGATGGCTTTGATCCCGTTCCGCCACACGGCCATGACCAGGTCATCAGGCCCCTCGACCCGGATGCCGACCACTGCATCGCTATAGGGCCGCAGGCCCTTCCGGAACGCGGCCAGAGCGGCCTCAGTTGCGTCAACGCCCACGGGCTGCACGGCGGAGAGTTGGTACGTGGAAGCGGGATCGGTCGAAGGCTGGAGACCCTTGCGGGCCGTGGCGAGAAGTGCCTCCACGCCTGCGGTGGAGGCCGTCGCCACGGACACGCCGAAGGGCGGTGGGAAGCCCGGCCGCTCCTCCAACGTCCAGCTCAGTGCGGAATCGGTTGGCTGTGGATGTGCATTCGCCCGGATGGCCCCCGGGCAGAGCTTTGCAGGATCCGTCGGCTCGATAGGGAACTTGCCCCATTCGACCTTGAGGGTGCCGCTCGGCTGCGGGCGAATGTCCGCCCTGACGCCGGCCACGATGTCCTTGATCGCCTGCTCGATCGGCTCGTGTGCAATGGCAGGCACTTCGGCGGTGTCGGGAAGCGACGCCAACGCGCGCCGCGCTCGGCCGCTGACCCACTCGGCTGCCTTGCGGTTCTCTTCCGTCAGGAAACGTTGGGCCAGAACCTCGCCGGCTTTCAGCAGGCCCCGGTACGCCAGCCGCGCCCGGACCACCTCTCCGCGCCCGGCCAGGCCGTCCGCACGGGCCTTTGCCGAAGCCAGTAGCTTGAGGGCTTCCTGAGAGGAGAACTGCTGCCGTGCATCTCCTGACGCAGCGGGAAGCTGCCTCTGCTGTTCGTCGGCTTCCGCAAACGCGGCCAGGAGGATCGGCCTGGAGGCTTGGTCCGCACCCCCTGCGAGGAGGATCGTACACTGGGCTATGACGTCTGCGTAGGATTTCCGAGCCGCTCCGTAGTCACACGTCAGCCGGCCCGCCTCAGCCAGTGCGAAGGCGTCCACCACCTCTCGCACACCGGGCGCCTGCCAGGCAGACGTCCCCCCAACGGCGCTCGATCCCAGGATCAGGGAGGAGACCATCAGGCCAAGCCACGCCCGCGCGTTCCTCATGACATCCCCCTCCTTGTCCACCGATGCTCTGACGTCTGCGCTAACCGCCCGGGGCGGGCTTCTTCTCGCCAGCGAGGGGATCCGCCAGGTCGTCCTGCGTCCCCTTGATGCCGTCCGGGCCGTCAGGACCGTGCTTCTGGTAGAGGAGGTACTGGTTCGCGCGGACGATGTGGCCGTCCACGGCCTTGATCGCGCCCGCGACATCGAGGATGGCCTGCTTGAGCGCCCGCTCGTCCATGCCGCACCGGGCGTAGGCGTCCCTCATCGCGCGGAGGCCCTCGTCCGACTTCCCCCACGCCAGCAGGAGGAACCCCTTGCGGCGGACCCCGTCATAGGTATCCTCGCACTTGGCGATCTCCGCCTGGAACGCCTGGTCGCGTTCCGGCGGCGCGGCCAGTTTGACTCCCTTCAACGGGTCCTGCAGGTCATCGGCGGTCCCCAGCTTGCCGTCCTGGCCGGCCGGCCCGAGCTTCTGGTAGAGAAGATACTGGTTCGCCCGCAGGAGGTTGCCGTCCAGTGCCTTGATGGCCGTCGCCACGTCGTACACCTCGTCCGTGAGGTTCTCGCCCGTGGCCATCCGATATGCCGCCAGCGCCTCCATCAACGCGTGCTCAGGCTTGCCGTGAAGCAAGTAGACGAACGCGCGGGTGCGGCACTCGAACGGGGTCGTCGCCGCGAGCATCTTGTCCAGCGCAAACACTGGAGGGGGCTCCGGCAGCTTCACGTCGGCGAGCGGATTCCTGATATCGTCGGGCGTCCCAGGCACACCGTCCTTGCCCGCCGCGCCGTACCGCTGGAACTCCAGGAACGAGCGGACGCGGAGGTTGATGTCTTTGTCGATTCCCTTGAGGACCCTCGCGGTGAGGTCCATCCCCTTCTGGACCTCGCGGATGTCGCACGCCAGGAAGTAGAGCCTGGCGTACTGGCAGGCCTCATTGAGAGCGCCCCTGCCCACGAGGATATCCGCTGCCTTCGTCTGGCAGTCCCTCGCGCAGCCCATCCCTCCTCGCTCCGCCTCGCACGCCCAGCACGCGAGGTTGTAGCAGCGAAAGGCGCCCCCGGCGTCCTTGTTCCTCAGGAATTCATCTCCCATCCTCCGCAGGTGCCCGGACACGCGAGCCAGGGGGTCAGCCTGGAGGCACGCATCCACCATTTCCATCACCAGCGGGGTACGGCCAACGTCCAGGAGCCGGGCCACGATGTCGCTCGGAGCCATGCGGTTGCCCTTGCTGCCCTCAATGATCGCCCGCATCTGGGCGACCATCTTCTGGCTCTCCTGCGCCTGGCCCTTGGCGTCGTAGGCCCACATCAGGTAGACGCAGGCCTCTCCCCGCGCCGAGAAGTCGCCCATCTGCTGTGCCTGCGGAAGCACTTTGAGCGCGATCCGGAGCACATCGTCCGCAGAACCGGCTTCCTGGCAGCGCTTGTACGTGTCGCGGAGCCGGTCCACGCGTTGGCGCCCGTCCGTGATCTGCTCGGCCATCTTCTCGGCCTGGCGCCACGTCGCGAGCGCCTGGTCCCGCTTCTCCTGCTTCAGAAAGCTCACCCCCCGCCATACTACTGCCTCGGTCTTCGTCTGCGGAGGCGCGGCCGGATCCTGAAGCAGCAGGTTGATCATGTCCTCGGCCTTCCCGAACTGGTTCTGCTGCCAGATCAGCCCCTTGATCTCGTTCATCCGCGCGCCGTAGTCCAACCCGCCCGCGCGGGCCGCAGACGCGAGCGAGAGTGCAAGGCATACACAGACCATGGTCCTGCCGAGGCGAATTGCCATCGTCGGAGTCCTCCCATCGTATGCGGGGAGACACCCTCGGAACTGCAAGCTGCTCTGCCGGGTCACGCCTTCCCTCCTTACCGCCGGCTCATGGGCCAACCACCAACGCAAGTATAGCATGCGGCCTTTGGGCATTCAACTCGCGGGAGCGCCAGACCGTTCCCGGCAGCCTCTGACCGCGGCCCGCGCGCCGTGCCTTTCACCTGGCTGCCGTCTCGATGGTGACCGCCTCCTCCTTCCCGGCGTGACCCGCTTCGTCAATCGCCCGGAAGCGAAGGACATGTCGGCCTGGAGGTGCGGTGAGAGGCTTCGTATACTCGGCGTCCTTGCCATCGTCCCAGCGGCAGAAGATCGTGGCCAGGCTGCGGAGGGCGAAGAGGGCGTCGGAGGCAACGTCCTGCCGCTGGTCACTCTTCTCTGGCTGCCAACTCAGCTTGACGTCAGGCTTGCCCTTGCCAGCTTTCAGCCAGCGGACATCGAGGGCGTGCAGCTTGCGAACCAGGAGGAGGTCCGTCCCAACTTCCTGCTCCCCCTCCTTCGCCTTCGCACTGTCGAGGACGAGTTCGCCGTTGATGTAGACCTGGATGGCCTGCCCCTTCCCAAAGCCGAGCCAGAGCTTGTAGATGCTCGTCTCCGGCGGACGAATCCGCCCCGTCCACCGGACGCTCCTAGTTTCATTCGCCACATCCGCCGGCGGCTCGAAGGCACCGAGGGGCACTCTCTCCTGGCGGAAAAGCGACGCACCCGTGCAATCCTCGGCCGCATACCCCTCGCAGCTCAGCCCTCCCTCGATGGCGGCGTAGTCGTCGTGAGAGAGGACGATGGTTGGCGGCTTGGGGTAGATACCATCAGGGCCGGGCTTCTCTGGGATGACCTTCGCTGTGACCCTCGGCACCGTCGTGTCAAGGCGGAAGGGCTTCGTGTAGCTCTGCTTCTTCCCATCCTTCGCCGTGACAGTAACGGTGAGGCGATTGATGCTGTTCCCCCGGCGGAAAAGATCGTCCTCTCCCACTGGGACGGCCCAGGCGTACTCGACCTTCGAGCTCTCGGGTGCCTTCATCTCGATCTTCGGCGGGGTCACGTACCAGCTGTTCTTCCCATCAGGGTTCGGCGGGGTTACCTTGAGCGGGGAGGTCACCTCGTACGACCACGATGGGAGCTTCGTCATCGCGTGCTTCGCGTGGTCCGCCGCCGCGAGCAGTTCCACATCCACCTTCTCCCCGTCAGCGAAGAGCAGAGGGAGCTTGTCAACGTTGCGCCCATCGGGGCCGCGCAGCATGTGCGCCTTCGGATCGAAGGTCAAGACCTGCTTCTCAGGATCGAGGACGAGCGCCTCGTTGTCCGTGGTGAAGACGGTTCCGCCGACCTTCAGCCGGAGACTGTAGGGATTGACCCCCGAGCCATTGCTGTCGTCGAACCGAATCTGGACTGGTGTGTCCCAGGCGACCTTGCCCGTCGGCCCGACGAGCTGGGCGGTCGGCGGCTTCGTGTCCACGAAGATCATGTAGTGGTTCGTCGGCCCCCAGTTCCCTGGCTTGTCCACGGCGCGGACGTGGAGATGCCAGCGGCCGTCGCCGAGGCCATCGAATGTCTTCTCGGTTACCATCCCCATGGACTTCTCGGGTGGGATCGTGTCCGGCTTCTGGTCGAAGACAAAGCTGTAACCCGCGATCCCATTCTCGTCCTCCGATGCCCACTTGAACTCCGCCTTCGGCCCCCCATAGCCCAGAATGCGGAAGTTGTCCACGCACCAGTACGACCCCTTCTGGCCGGTGCGCCCGAATTGGAGGCTCATGAATGCCGGCCTGTCCCAGTTGATGAACTGGATGCCTTCCACCTTGAGTTCCGGATCGCCCGGATTTCGCGCGGCGAGGATGCTGCCGAGGTTCAGCTCCGTTCGATGCCACTGCCCGTCCGAAACGATGCCGGGGAACCCAGCGATGGCCCTTCGGCCGAATGCAGGGTCTTCGCCCGTGAAGTCGTTCAGCTCCGCAAGCTGCCACCCCCGGTAGTTCACCTGGACGTCCATCGTCACTTCGGGATTGATCAGGTAATCGAACGCGACGAGGGGGAACACGGCTGCCGAGTATGGCGTCTTCCGCGCCCAGGCCCCAAGATGACCCTGGTGGCCGGCCTTCGTCAGTTTCAGGCAGGGACTGCCTGTCCTGTTGACGAGCGACAGTTCGGCGCCGTACTCGCCGTCGATGTTCTCCCACTCCTCAAGAGGTGCTTTGGCATTCCCGAACCCGTCCTCGCAGGCGCTCGTGTGTGTAGGACACGTGATCGTCGGCGCTGACGGGGGAACCGTATCGGCGTACTCGATGGTCGCTCGCTTCGTACCGTCCTGCATCGCGACAGCGGTGATCATCTCGCCGTGTCTCGAAGCGGCAATCGTGCGTCGTGCCGGGTCGGTTCTCGCGCCCACGGTGAAGACCTCTGTGTAGGCGCCCGTGGTGGGGCCAGTCTCCACCAGGCACAGTGTGAAACCTTGCTTGTCGGTCTCGCTGGAGACGATGGCCGCTGCCCTGCTGGGACCCTGTTGAGAGTCTTGGCCCAGCAGCCTGACCAGGAATTTGGCTCCTTGCCGTGCCTTGGGCCCACCGAGGATCTCGATCTGCCGAATCGTTTTCGGCGGATGCCATTCCCTCCGCACAACGACAGGGGGACATAAGCCGCTCTGGTTTCCAGCGCTGTCTACTGACCTTGCACAAAAGGAGTTAGCACCTTCTCTCAAGGCGATTGCTGATACGGAGAAGGCACCATCCCCTCTCACGGAAGCCCGTCCTTTGATCTCATCTCCGTCCAGAATCTCAACGGTGGAGAAGGGCTCCGCCTGGCCGGAGAGGGTGATGGAGGGCTCCTGAGTGTTCTCGGGCGCTTCAGCGAGTATCGGGGGGGCCGGCGGCGTCAGATCCGCCGCGAGCGCGTAGAATGCGATCTTCGGCGTGACCTCGCACAGTTCCGTCTTGACCTCCTTCGTGCTGGGGAGCGAGCGACAGCCGCGCAATGGGCGCCAGACCCTCTGAGCAGGAAGGTATTCATAGATGCCGAGCTTGTCTTCGCGCACTGGCGCAGTGCTTCCATTCCCGGCTGCGTGCTGCACATCCCGCTCGTCGTAGAGAAGGCGGAAGACCGCAGGCTTTATGAACCGCACACCGGGGGGACGGAAATCGTAGATTCTGCCGATGATCGTGAGGCCCTTCGGAGGCTCCAGGCGGATGACGGCTGGGTTTCGAATCGCATCCACAGGTTGAATGGAGACGAGAAGGAAAGCAGACCCGATGGCGTGAGGCGCCACGTTAAGGAAAGCTCTGTTGTCGCAACTCTCTGCGATCCCACCTGCCTCAAAGGTGATCTCCCGCGCAACGTTCACCACAACCCTAGCCTCGGCGCCGCCCCCCGACTCATCCTCCACGACGAGGCGCAGCGTGTAGATGCCATTCAGATTCGCGCGCTGCTTGCCGTACTGGTACGAGGTGAGCCCTGTGTCCCAGTCGCCCAGGTTACCACTCGCGCCGCGATTCCGGTCCCATCTGACCTGCCCGGTGGACCATGGGTCGGCCGGCTGTGGCCGTTGAGACACTTTGATCACCTGCCATTGGGCTGGCGCGGGGCCTTCCCCGAACTCGAGCCTATAGCACCTGAACTTTGGTGCATCGGCTACCCCGAAAATGGGAACCGTGGCACGAATCAGTGAGCCGTTCCGTACCGAGGAGATGCTGGCCCGAGCCTTGGCAGCCTGATGTTGCTCCCCGCCCACGAACTGCTCCGCCGAAGCGGCGAGCGATAGACACACGGCAACAAAGGGCAAGATTCCAACGCGATTGCGACTATGGAACGACCTGCCTCGCCGTAAGCATGCGCAGCGTGCCATGGCGACCCCCGAATCTCTCACAGCCCCCCGCCTTCAGGGCATTTCCTCTGAGAACCTCTCACGTGCTCACCTCTCTTGCCCTCCCTTTCCCGGACACTCACGCACAACTCTCCGGCCTAGTGCACAAACGACTCAAAGGAACTCGCCGGTCACGGCGGACTCTGGCCATGCGGGATAACGAAGGGATCGTCCAGCTCATTCCTTTGAAGGGACAGGAACGCACTTCCCGCTCGCTCTGCCTCGGGCCTCCCAGGATAGCGCTCCATGACGGTTTTGAACAGCTCGGTAGCGCGTGCCACCTTACCGTCGCAGTAGAGCGCTACCGCGCTCCAGAACAGACCCAGCGGCGCCAGACCGCTTTTCCTGTTGTCTTCACAGGTTGCGGTCATGAGTTGTGATCCCTCTTCGACCCTGCCCGTCTCTGCGAGGCACAACCCCCTCAGGAGGCGTGCCGGCACCAGCGCGCTCGTCGGCCCCATGGATTCGAGGGCCTGACACAACTCCATCGCTTCGCGGTAACCACATCCGGTGTACTGGTCTACCGCGCGTGTGAGGACGAGTTCCGCGCCGGAAGCGGGGCGATCCAGAATCTCAATGAGCACATCCACAGTCTTCATCCACGGCTCGATGGCAGTATCAGGGGTCCCGCTCCTGCGACCATGCGCGAAGGCTGCCGCCTTGCGCAAGTGGAAGAGCGGTACCAACAAGGAAGCTCTCGTCTCAGGGGAGAACGGGCGCGGGAGCCGCAGCCCCACCGTGAGAAGTGACTCAACAATATTCTCTGCCCGGGAGCCGTTGGCCTCCCCTTCGGAGGCGCGCCGTACCAAGTCCTCTGAGGCAGCGGCGATCCGATCCAGGGCAACGCGTGCATCCCCCCCGATCACGATGCGCCGCAGTTCCTCGGCGCGGCGCGCTTCATCAAGCATCCGGCCCGACCTCCCGGGGACAAAGAAAGCAGCCAGAATGGCGCAAAGACCAATCCCGAGCAGGAAGATCGGCGCGAACCGCTTGGCGTACAGCACCTTTGCGTGCCTTCCTACGCGTGACCTCTCCGTGTGGACCACCATCAGCTCTTGGGTTGCTTCCGGCTCGTGAGCATGAGAACGCCAGTTGCCACGGCCAGAACCCCAAATGAGGCAAGGATTGGACGCAACGGCGCTTCTAGCGCCTCATCCAGGCACACGGCACCAGAGGACAGCCTCTCATCGCAGGGGAGGGCGTGGCGCCGGGGAAGCAATCCCGAGGGAGCGCCTCCCGTCGGTTCCGATTCGGCCACTGAGGCAATGTCTCGACCGTCTGGTACAATGAACGCCGGGTCGCCGGCAACAAGGCCACAATCCTCCTCCTCCGCCATCGCGACGAAGGCGCCGCATCTCAGAGCGGCCATTACTCCGAGGGTGAGCACCAACACCACCGTCCGTCGTTTCACGGTGCACATGTAACCCGACCTCCTTTCCTGTTCGTGATCGCTCGCCGGAGAAGCAGCAGGCAGATCACACCAAGGAACGCTCCCCCAAAGAGAAACAGAAGCGCTGACATAGACGCCACACCACAGAGCGAGAGGTCCGACTCTCCCGCGCCGCCCTCCCCGAAGCAGACTACCAGGACACCTCCGTCCCACAGGGCTGGCAGCTCTCTGGATGCTCTCACATACGCGATACCGTCGAAGATCATGATCTCCTCGCCGCGACGGGAAACAGCTGCCACGAAATGCTCGTCCTTCTCGAGGTGCAGGACAGCGCCGTACCCCTTGTCCAGCAGTTCAAGAAGCCCGCGCCGATCCAGAACGGCGAGCCGAGCGGGTAGAGCGCATAGGCGCGCCAGCCGAGCCAGCCCACCCAAGGTCGTTGCATCCGCTCCCATGTCCGATCCGACTCGGTGAACCGCCTCCGCCTCCCGCAGGAAGCCTCGCGCCCGACAGATCTCCTGCAAGCACAGAACACCGCAGGGCACGCTGGGGCGGCATGCTCCGTCAGAGCGGGACCATTGGGAGAGCGTTACGGCCAACGCGCCTGCCAGCAGGCGGATGAACCCTGGCAATCTGCCTTCGCTCGGCGAGTTCGTGCCGGAACTCCAACTTCCCTCGGCGGACACCTCAGCCCCTCCTTCTCGCAAGTAATCCTCGAACCAGGAACACCGCCATGCGAGCCGATGCGCCGAGCATTACCCCGATGCCACCAAGGAGGAGAACACCGCGTAGGCCAAAGCCTCCTCGCGGGGGCTCAACAAATGGCGGATGAGGATCCAAGCTGGGGACGAATGCAGCTTCCCGGAGCATGACAGGCTCGTCTTCTCGAAGCGCCTTCAGAAGCCGATCCCTGATGGCCTGAGGATTTTCCGCTCTGGGAATTGAACCCACCACTCGGTCACGGCCAATCACGCCATCGCGAAGCTTGACCCCTCTGCTGATGCCTATGGCCCCGGCAGTGAAGTAGTCTCTGGGGAAATCCACATTGATCTGCAGATCCTTCACCTCCAGTGTGGTCTGGGAGGAGAAATGACGCTCCTTCCGGATTCGCGTCCCCCGAACCGGGTACCAGAAGCGACCTCCCCATTGCTTCAGGTCCAGCTCAGTGCTTTCGCTCGCCTGAAGCTCAGCGCGTGTATCCTCTCGGGACATCTTAACCCCCCAACAGCCCTTCGACCGGTCAATCACCACATTCAGGCGTCTTTCAAAGTGGGCTGCATCGATAGTCACGATGCTGCCTTCCTCCCGGACTTGCTTGCTCCCGCCGCGGTACACCGACAAACCGTCTTCCCCCAGCCGCGCGAAGAACTCCAGGTTCTTATCGAACTCCCCCCCTAGCCAATGGTCAGGTACACGAAGGAAGCGCATCGGCCAAGTGTCGCACCTGGATGATTGCCATGCGCGCGGCCCCGCGCAAGAAGCAGAAAGGCGCGATTCATGGCTTTCCTCGTCCCACTGGTTGCTGGCTTGCCAGAAGAACTGCCCATCGAACAGTTCGCGTCCCGTTGTCCACGGAAGAACTTCCCCACCGTCGGGGAAAACGCGCGCTCTATACTCTCGTCGAGCAAGAGGGCCAGTGAAGTCTGCGGTGAATTCATGAACAATGCTCCCCGTCCAAAGGTTCTTCGGGGCCGCGGAGGTCCCTGTCTGGCGCTCCGTCATGACGCAGCTGACCCGGTAATTCCGAACTGCCCTCTGGTTTGCCAGATAGCCATCCAAAAGCGACTGCATCACCTGACGGTGACCTTCGGGTGGGACTAGCGCGGCCAAGCTACCCTGGCTCACCACAATAGCCAACCCTGCCAGAGTCCCCAGATTCCGCCTCATGTCTCTTTTCCCTTGTGACCAGGGACGAGAGAACCCTGTACTTCCCGTCATACCGAGCCACTCAAGCCCTGTCTTCACACCCTTCCCCCCACCGGGGTGTTCAGGCGGCCTTCACAAACACCTGTCTCCTGCGGCCCTGCAAGCCATCCTCGATGAGCGCTCCCTCTCACTTGCGACACTACATAGAAACCGCCGGTTCAGAAATCGCTGACCATCATGCCCTCACGCGGCCCTCGGGCGCCCTGCACGAAACGCAGATGTCAAGCACGCAGCTGTCATTCGTTCCTATCTAGGCACATGCCTGCAGTCCGCCTTACCCTTAATCTTCCCCGCCCTCTCCGCGGGTGCGCAGACGAGGTACCCTCCCTGCTTCTCGCACCTGCAGATCGTCCGCACCCCCCCACCCTCGTCGCACTCGGCATCGTCACCGAGGGTTTCGCAGTTCTTAAAGATGTTGCTCTTCCAGCACTGGTACGCTTTCCCTTTTGCTTCGCGGCTTCGCATCCAACGGCACTCTTTGCCGAGGGGTTCCTTCATCTGCATGCACAGAGACCACCAGCTACCGCAATCCACCAGCGGCGGATTGAGCAGACAGACATTTTGGCACGCGCAGTCGTTCTCAACGCCTTGGCCCCCCCTCAGTCGCGCCAAACTGTTCTCCAGCTTCAGTTGCTCAGCTACGGCTGAGTTCTCTTGCGAGCGAATCCCGCTCGCTACGAGAATACATGCCGTGGCAGCACCCACGCACACCCAAGTTGCCCCAGACCGGATAGCCGTTCGCATGTTCCACCTCCTTGCTTTGGTGCAGCCGTGGGCACCGCACACTGGCCTGACACGCGACACACAGCCAATCCTCTTCGCAGCCAGAGGCCACCCACTGAACACCGGCGGAACTACTAATCTGGACATAATTTATGTAGCTTTTCGCAGGTAGAAGATGTATAATAGGGGACATGAAGAACGATGCCCGACGACTCGCCCCACAGGCACAGGAAGCACTGCGGCGT
>Ga0209381_1002324_pt1 | contig 24552 bp, 19 predicted proteins | sample DewCreD2012metaG_FD_184111 | JGI IMG/M metagenome (GOLD analysis project Ga0209381, IMG submission 184111) | Hot spring sediment bacterial and archeal communities from British Columbia, Canada, to study Microbial Dark Matter (Phase II) - Dewar... ...
GCGCGCGGTGCAAGCCCTTGGAACGGAAACTTTCGAGCTTCGCTCGGTCTTCGGGCGTCAAAACGAGTGTGGTTTGTCGCATACCCACTCATAGTAACGTTCCGTTATTTATGTGTCATTATACTAGGGCGCACAACACCACCCCGGCGATGCGCTTGAAACCAGCACTCGTTTTCTTGCCAAAATTCACTCGAAAAATACCGCGCTTCAGGATAGCGTAAAACCTTCGGCAAAGCCATTCATCAGAATAGATTTTGTCGTCTTTTTCGATTCTATTCCAATAGAATCATTTTCTTATTCTGGTAGGTAATATTATGCCTATTTCCCGGCCTCCGCAAGTCGAAATCGGGTTTTATTGCAGTTTTCAGGGAAAGGAATTGGGCGAGAAATAAAATACCGCTACCACCCGATCTCGCCAATACCCGTGTCATCGGCGTCTTGGGGATGCGCCGGGTGTTGCGTTGCGGCCCCTTTGTGATTGACCAGCCAGGCCGCCGCGACTAGAACAGCCAGAAAACGAATCGCATGAAAGAACCAAACCCATCCCTCAATCGTCGAGGATTCCTGAAGACCTCGGCCGCCACCACCGCCGCCATGAGCCTGGCCGCGCTGGACCTCTCCCGCTTTGCCCATGCCGCAGGGAGCGATGTCATCAAGCTGGGCATGATCGGCGCGGGCGGCCGCAACACCGGAGCGGCGAGCCAGGCGCTGACGGCCGACCCAGGCGTCCGCCTGGTGGCCATCTGCGACATCTTCCAAGACCGCGTCAAGGGGGCGCGGGAAGCGATCCGCAAGGAGCTCGAGAAAAAGGGGCGGGGCGACCAGGTCCAAGTGCCCGACGAAAACTGCTTTGCCGGGTTCGACGCCTACAAGCAGGTTATTGCGGCCAGCGATGCGGTGGTGATTGCGAATGCCGCCAAGTTCCACCCCATGCACGCGAAAGCCGCCATCGAGGCGGGCAAGCACGTGTTCGTGGAAAAGCCGCACGGGATTGACCCAGCCGGCATCAAAGTGCTGCAAGGGGTGATCGAAATGGCGAAAGCCAAGAACCTTTGCCTCGTGTCCGGCCTGCACAGCCGCTACCACGCCGGCTACCAGGAGTTGATCAAGCGCGTCCAAGACGGGGCCATTGGGGACATCGTCACCATCGAGGAAAACTACCTGCGCCCGCCTTACGGCGTAAACGAGCGCAAGCCGGGACTGACCGAACTGGAATGGCAGTGCAGCACGCAGTATCACTTCGTGTGGCTTTCCGGCGATGATGTGGTGCAGTCGCTGGTGCACAACCTGGACCGCGCGAGCTGGGTGCTGAAAGAGGCGGCGCCCATCAAATGTCACGGCCTGGGCGGGCGCTCCAGCATGACCGATCCGCTTTACGGCAACGTGTTCGACCATCACACTGTGGTTTACGAGTGCCCGAATGGCGTGCGCATTTACGCGCTGTGCCGCACCACCACCGGCTGCTACGACGAGTGTTCCAGCCTGCTTTTCGGCACCAAGGGCAAAGCCGATGTGCTGCGCTGCCGCATCACCGGCGAGACCAACTGGAAAGGCAACCCCGGCGGCAACGCGCACTACCAGGAGCAGGTGGAATACATGAAAGCCATCCGCAGCGGGACTCCCATCAACAATGGCGATTACATGGCCCGCAGCACTTTGATCGCCATCATGGGCCAGATCTCCTGCTATACCGGCAAAGAGGTCACCTGGGAGCAGATTACCAACTCGGATTTCGCCTTTGCGCCCAAGCCGGAGGATTGCCACGACGGCATGGAAGCGCCGGTAAAGCCCGGGCCGGACGGCTCCTACCCGGTTTATATCCCGGGTAAAACCAAACTGATTTAGGCCCATCCCTGGCCAACCAACAGAGCATGGAATTCATGCCATTTGCCTGGACGCCCCTGGAGGCCATCGGCTGCCGGGGGTCGTCAGGTTTGACGCGCCTCGCCGTCCCCGGCGATCTCCACAGCCACCCGGTCCGCTCGCTGAAAGTCTGGCGGCAGACCAAACCGCCGGCTTCCAAGTAATCGAGGCGTATGATGGTTTCTCGATTCTTTCAGCGGAATTGCCGGAGGCATACTTCGGTGTCTAACGTTGGGATTTTCGCAGGCACTGTTCCCCCTCACCCCTACCCTCTCCCTCAGGGAGAGGGAGATGCGTTCGCCGGCGCTCGAAGTCATCGGGAGCCGCGGTTTCACTGGGCGCCCCCAGCGATGTTCCTTCTCCATGAACCCCTTGGTTGTAGGAGCCGACGTAAGGAGGCGAATCTGACTGGTCTTCAATCGCTGCTGCCTCGTTTCCGGAATTTTGGCTGTTTTCGGTGGATTACCAACGGTCCTTATCGTGATGGGATAGACTGGTTTGGGAAGCCACGCTGTTCTCAGCCCTGTCAAGGGCGGCAGAAAATAGCCCAGCGATTTATCGCTGGGAACAAAGCCCCGCCTGAGTCCCCAAGCCCCGCCAGGGGCGAAAGAAATCCGCGCGCGTTCGCCGCCAGCCAACGCCGAGGCCCCATCGCAAATCTTCTTTCGTCCCTCCGGGACTTTGGGCCTTCCTGCCTCCGCATCCCACCCTTGAAAGGGTGGGTTATTTGGTGCCGCCCTGCCGGGCTGGCAGCATTATTCCACCAGAAACGTCAAGGAATCCTGTTATGAATAAGATCCACGATCATCCGCCACTGCCTCGGCGGGCCTTCCTGCGCGCAGCCGCCACGCTGGCGGCGTTTCCCGCGATCATCCCCGCGTCGGCTTTGGGCCAAGCGGGGCGCCCCGCCCCCAGCGGGCGCATCCAATGCGCCATCATCGGCCTGGGCGACCGGGGCAGCCAGCACACCAACGCTCTTTTGAGCACTGCCGGCGCGCAAGTGGTGGCCGTGTGCGATCCCTACCGCAACAAGGCCGAGCATTGGAAAAAGCGCGTGGAGGACCATTACGCCAAGGCCGCCGGCGGCGCTTACCAGGGCTGCGTGGCATGCCAGGATTTCCGCGAGATTGTCGCGCGCCCGGACGTGGACGCAGTGTTCATCGCCGCGCCGGAATTTTGGCACGCCTTGATCAGCATTGCGGCGATGCGGGCGGGCAAGGATGTTTATTGTGAGAAAGCGCTGTCCCTGACGGTGGCCGAGGGCCGGGCGGTCTGCGACGCGGTTCGGCGCCATGACCGGATTTTCCAAATTGGCACCCAGCAGCGTTCGGAGCGCGGCTTTCGCGTGGCCTGCGAGCTGGCCCGCAACGGCTACCTGGGCGAAGTGCACACCGTCAACGTCTCCGTGCCGGGCGGGCGCTCGCTGCCCGTCCCCAAGCCGGCGGCAGTCCCGCCGGAATTGGATTACGACCTGTGGCTTGGCCCCGCGCCCTGGACGCCCTACTGCGAGGGCAAATGCACCTACAACTGGTATTTCATCTTCGACTATTGCGCGGGCTGGATTCAGTCGTGGGGCGTGCATCACATTGACATCGCCCTGTGGGGCATGCCTTCGCTGATGGCCTCGACTCTGGACCTCGAGGGGACCGCCAACTTCCCGACGGAAGGCCTGGCCAACACTTCGATCAACTGGAACGTGACTTGCACGCCGCCAAAAGGACCAAAACTGGTTTTCACCGACGATAAGACCAGCGGCAAGCACGGGGTGCGCTTCATTGGCGACAAGGGCTGGGTGCACGTGGTGCGCGGCGGCATCACCGCCGGGCCGGAGGAGCTGCTGGAACTCAAACTAAAACCATCCGACCAGCACCTGCAGGTCTCCAACAATCATCACCTGGATTTCCTGGAATCGGTGAAAACCCGGCGCGACCCGGTGGCCCCGGTCGAGGCCGGGCACGCGGCCACGACGTTGACGCTGGCGGCAGACATTGCCACGCGCCTGCAGCGCAAAGTCACCTGGGACTGGGCGGCGGAACGCTTTGTCAACGACGACGCGGCCAACGCATTGCTCAGCCGCGCGATGCGCAGCCCGTGGGCGCTGTAAAGGGAAAGCCTCGCCAACGCATGGCCTGCTCATATCCGATGCGGAATCGCCAAATCTCATTAACACCCTTTAGGGAGATGGTCGAAACGGACGTCGTGAACCCTAACCGTTATAACGGTTGGCCGGTTGGCCTGATCGAAGTCCCCAGGCGGCAACGGAAACCGTTACTATATGGTCTCCGGGATGCAATACAAAATTGGTCACCGCGGGCGACGTTCTCCCTCTCCCCCCTTGGGAGGAGAGGGAAACATCGCTGGCGGCGCCTTGTGAAACCGCAGCTCTTGACAACTTCAAGGACTGGCGAACGGGTCTCCCTCTCCCCCAGGGAGAGGGACGCCTGCCTGCCGCGCCCGCAGCCTGCCCACCGCTCGGCAGGCGGGCGCAGGCAGGGGGTGAGGGGAAACCGCGCTATCGAAAACCCCAGGCCTGACGTTATACACCGTAATTCGCTTCCGGCAATTCCACCGAAAACATCGAAGAACCGTAAAACGGTTGGCCCCCTTCCAAGACGCGTCAGACAGCTTGCTAAAGCAAGGTGCTAATAAAACGAATTGCGCGTGCTCTCATATTTTTCAACAACCATGAAAACCAAACTCATCCTTTTGTTAGCAACTACGCTAACAGCCCTCGCCGCCACGCCCACAGTGGACGAGGCGTTCGAGCAACTCAAATCCTACGACGACGGACAGAGCGCGGTCGCGCTGAACGTGGTCGCGCAGGAGGTCGCTCGCGCTTCCGGCGACGCCGCCCAAAAGAGGGCCATGGCGCAAAGGCTGGCGGCGCTGCTATCCGCGCCTGGCACGACCAAGGCCGCCCAATTATTCCTCTGCCAGCAATTGCGCCTGGTGGGCGGCGACGAGCAGGCGCCGCTGCTGGCCAAAATGCTGGAGGACGCCCAGACGGCGGACATGGCGCGGCTGGTGTTGCAAACCATGCCCGGCGACACGGCGGCCAAGGCGCTTATCGCCGCGCTCGACCGGGTCAGGGGCCGGGAACTGATCGGCGTCATTAACTCGCTGGGCGACCGCCGGGAGGCGACGGCCGTCAAGCCGCTAACCCGATTCCTGGCCGACAACGATGCTGGCGTCGCCAGGGCGGCGGCGCTGGCCTTGGGCCGCATCGGCAATGCGGAAGCAGCCAAGGCGCTGGCGGGAGCCAGGCCCAGCGCGGCCTGGCAGGAGGACCTCCTCGAAGCCAAGCTGTCTTGCGCCCAACGGCTGGTGCAAGCAGGACAGCCAGCGAAAGCTGAAGCCATTCATCGCGAATTGCTGGCCGCCCAACTCCCCCTGAACCAGCGGCAGGCGGTGCTGGCGGGTTTGGCCGTGTCCGCCGGGGACAAGGCGCTGCCGGTGCTGGCGGAAACAATCCAAGATAAGGAGGCCGCCCTCGCCGCGCTGGCCGTTGAACTGGTTCGGAAACAGAACAGTCCGCCGGCCAAATCCGTGCTCAAACAGGCCCTGCCCAAAACGGCCGGAGCGACGCGCCTGCTGCTGTTGGGCGCGCTGGCCGAAACCGGTGACGAACCCGCTGTCGCGGAGTTGGCCAAACTTTCAGACTCCGCGGATTCGCTTTTGAAAAACGCGGCGGCGCGGGAAATACGCCGCCTGCGTTACGCGGGCACACCGGAATTAATTGCCCGGCTGGATCAAGCCGCGCCGGCCGAGTCCACAGCCGCGCTGGCCGCCGCACCTTATGACGGCCGTGTCATCGAGCAGCGCCGCAAGGACCTCGCCGCCAAACTGGCGGAAGGCGACCGGTTATTGGCCTATCTGGATTGCGGGGTGGAAGCGCGCGTCCAGGACCCCTCCGGCGTGGGCATCCGGCAACTCAAGGGCCAGGGCTGGCATTATCCGGGCTCGGAAAAAGCCGCGCCGCCTCCCGCCGGCACGGTGGCCTTTGACGGCACGGAGGTGCGCTTCGAAATATCGGGCCTGGACCCGAAAAAAAGTTACGCGCTGGGACTGACCTGGTGGGACTTCGACGCCAACGGACGCGCCCAAGCGGTCCTTTTCAGCGACAGCAAAGGCGGACAAACCGAAACAGTGCTCAACGAGGTCAAGCTGCCCAATTACCGGTCGGCCAAACAAGGCCCCGCCACGGTGACGCTGCCGGCGGATGCCCGTTGGCGGGCCGATGGCAGGCTGCGCGTAACCATCCGACGCCGCGCCGCCTCGAACGCCGTGGTGGGTGAGCTATGGGTGGTCGAGACGCAACCCGGCAGCCCCGTCTCGACCAGAGTTCTGATGGATGGCGCGCCGGTGGTGAACCAGCCGGTTGCGCCGCTGGACTTGACCCCGCCGGCTGCCGGCACGAAAATCCTGCTCGTTACCGGTATTGACCATCCCGCGCACAAGTGGCGGGAAACCGCGCCGGTCATCAAGGAGCTGCTGGAAAAAGACGCGCGCCTGAAAGTTCGCATCGCCGAAGCGCCTGACGCCTTGGGCGCGGCCAACCTGAAGCAATGGGACGTGGTGCTGCTGCATTTTCAAAACTGGCAGACGCCCGGCCCGGGCGAGGCGGCGCGTGAGAATTTGAAACGCTTTGTTGAGAATGGTGGCGGCCTCGGCAGCGTCCACTTCGCCTGCGGGGCGTGGCACGGCGAATGGCCCGAGTTCCAAAACATCATCGGCCGCGTCTGGCACGGGTCTGGCCCGGGCAAGGCGCAGCACGATCCTTACGGCAAATTCATGGTGGAAATCGTGGACCGCGAACATCCCGTCACCAAGGGGATAAACGACTTTGAAACCACCGACGAACTCTACACCTGCCTCACCGGCGACGCGCCGATTCACCTGCTGGCGCACGCGAAGTCCAAGGTGGATCAGAAATACCACCCGCAGGCCTTTGTTCGCGATTACGGCCAGGGCCGGGTGTTTCTTACCACGCTGGGGCACGATGTGCGGGCCTACACGAACAATCCGGCGGTGGGTGAACTGCTGCGCCGCAGCTGCGCCTGGTCGGCCCGGCTGACGCCGATGGCGCCGTGACGCGCAAACTCACCGCCTACTGCAGCCAAACCACGGTGACGCCTTCATTGACGGCGCCCAAATCCGGATCGCCGCCCAGTTCGGGCGCCGCCTCCAGCAGGCGCAACGTCGTGTTATTGAAAATCGAGAAGTCCTCCCCCGCCACAAAATCCCGGATGACGCCCTCTTTTTTCCGCAAGCCAAAGGATTTCCGCAGGCCGACACAAAGTTTCCCGCCTTTGCCGGAGGAACCGTAGCCGTGGATCACCTTGAGGACGCGCACGCCGTCCTGGCGGGCCCGCCTGATCTCGGCAATGACCGCCCGCCGCGCCTCGTCGAGCGAGGGCAGATCCGCTTTGATGTTGATGGTGCGGACGGACATGCCAGTCAACCGCCTTTTGGCGCGGCGACAACGGACCGCTTGATTCTCGCGCGTATTTTTTCGCCGTCGGGCATGGTTTGCCTATCGGGCCGCCGCCGCTTCAAACAACCACCAAAAGCCGCCGGTCAAAGGCCAAGCTGCTCGAAGCGGGCGTTAACCTGCTGGAAATGAAAATCAAGGGAGCATAATTTTTCCAATTCGCCGCCGGCGAAATGGCGGGCGACCTCGGGATCGGCCTGCAACTGCTTCAGGAAATCGGCGTCGGGCCGGCCGGCGTGTTTGGCCTGCCAGGTCTGCATGGCGGCGCGCTGCACCAGGTCGTATGCCTGCTCGCGGGTGAGACCCTTGCGGATCAGCGCCAGCAGGACCGTCTGCGAGTTCCACATGCCGAGCGACAGCGCCAGGTTGCGCCTCATGTTTTCGGGATAAACAATCAGCCCCTCGGTCAGCCGCGCCAGCAGCGCCAGCATGTAATCCAGGAGCGTGCAGGAGTCCGGGAAAATGATGCGCTCGACGCTGCTGTGGCTGATGTCGCGCTCATGCCACAAGGCGACATTCTCGAGCGCGGCCAGGGCGTTGGCCCGCAGCACCCGGGCCAGGCCGGTCAGCCGCTCGCTGGTGATGGGGTTGCGCTTGTGCGGCATCGCGCTCGAACCTTTCTGGCCCTTGGCGAAGTATTCTTCGGCTTCGAGCACCTCGGTGCGCTGGAGGTGGCGAAATTCGGTGGCCCAGCGCTCGATGCTCGCCCCGACCAGGGCAAGGGCGGTGAGAAATTCCGCATGAATGTCCCGCTGCACCACCTGGGTGGCCAGGGGCGCGGGCCGCAGCCCCAATTCCCGGCACACCCGCGCCTCGACGCGCGGCGGCAAATGCGCGCTGGTGCCAACCGCGCCCGAGAGCTTGCCCACCGCCGCCGTGGCGCGCGCGGCTTCGAGCCGCTGGAGCGCCCGTCCGAATTCATCATACATGAGGGCCATCTTGAGACCGAAGGTGGTCGGTTCGGCGTGGATGCCGTGGCTCCGGCCAATGCAGGGAGTGAACTTATGCTCGTTGGCGCGCTTGGCGATGACCGACCGCAACTCCTGGACGTCCGCGATCAAAATATCGGCGGACCGCGTCATCTGCACCGCGAACGCGGTGTCCAGGATGTCGCTGCTGGTCAGCCCAAAATGGAACCAGCGGCTCGCCGGGTCATTGATAAATTCAGCCACGCAGGTGGTGAAGGCGATGACATCGTGGTTGAGGGTTTTTTCCAGCTCCTTGCAGCGATTGAGATCAAAACCGGCCCGGGCCTTGATGATCTCGAAATCCTTTGGCGGCACGATGCCCTCCGCGACGAGGGCCTCGGCGGCCAACAACTCGATTTGCAGCCAGATTTCCAGTTTGCGCTGTTCCGTCCAGATTTCCCGCATCGCGGGCCGCGAGTAACGTTGTATCATGGGCGCTAAAATAGGCGGGCCGCCCCCTGGCGTCCAGCGGATTGGTGAAGATGGCGACCCCCATTCCGTGCGGCCGGCCACCGGCGGCGCCCGCGAGGCCGCCCCGCGTTTTGCCAGGAGCAAAACCTCCGCGGATTTCGTCTAAGGAATTGTTATGAAACGCTTGCTAACTCTGCTTTTGGCTGGCGCGGCGATGACCACCCCCGCAAAAGCCGCCGGTTTGATCATCGTGCATGAACCGGATTTCTGGGTTCGTCCCATCATCTGGCCGCCGTGGCCCCCGTATCCACCCCCCCACCCCATTCCCCCGCCCCGGCCCATTCCGCCGCCCCGGCCCATCGAATGGGCGCCTTTGGAGGTGTCTTTTACTCAGGGAGATATAAAGGTGAGGGATCAGGTGGCCACCACCCGGATCGAACAGGAGTTTTACAATCCCAATCCGCGGCAGATGGAGGGCACCTTCCTGTTCCCCGTGCCCAAAGGCGCGCACATCAACAAGTTCACCATGGAAATCAACGGCAAACAGGTCGAAGCCGAACTGATGGCGGCGGACAAGGCCAAGGGCATTTATGAGGACATCGTTCGCCGCTTGAAGGACCCAGCGCTGCTGGAATACTCCGGCCGGGACCTGTTCAAAGTGCGTATCTTTCCCATCGAACCCCATGCGAAAAAGCGGATCACCCTTTCCTACACCCAACTCTTGAAGTCCGACTCCGGTTTGGTCAACCTGGTGTTTCCGCTGAACACGGAAAAGTATTCCGCCAAACCGCTCAAGTCGGTCAGCCTCAAGGTGGACTTGGAAACCAAGCGGGCGCTCAAATCCATCTATTCGCCCAGCCACAAGGTCGAGATCAAGCGGGATGGCGAAAAACGGGCAGTCATCGGCTACGAGGCCGCCAACGTAAAACCGGATGCGGATTTTCAGCTCCTTTACACAGTCGAGGAAGGCGAATTTGGGGTCAACCTGTTGACTTGGAAACCGGCGGATGAAGACGGCTATTTCCTGCTGCTGGCGTCGCCGGGCGTCGAGTCGAAAAAGGAAAAGATCGTCCCCAAGGATGTCGTTTTCGTGCTGGACACGTCCGGCTCGATGGCTGGCAACAAACTGGAGCAGGCCAAAAAAGCCCTGCTGTTCTGCGTGGAAAACCTGAACGAGGTGGACCGGTTTGAGATCGTCCGTTTTTCCACCGAAGTTGAGGCGCTTTTTGAAAAACTGGCGGAGGCCGGCAAACCCAGCCGGGACAAGGCCCGGGAGTTCATCAACGGCCTCAAGCCGATGGGCGGCACGGCAATTGACGACGCTTTGAAAAAAGCCCTTGCCCTGAAACCGGGGGGCGACGAGCGGCCTTACGTGATTATCTTCCTCACCGACGGCCGTCCGACCATCGGCGTCACCGAGGAGGACCTGATCATCAAGAATGTGCTGCAGGCGCGCAAAGGGACCACCCGGATTTTCTCCTTTGGCATCGGCACTGACGTCAACACCCACCTGCTGGACCGCATCACCGAGGAAACCCGCGCTTTCAGCCAATACGTGCTGCCGGAAGAAGACCTCGAAGTGAAAGTGTCGAACTTCTTCACCAAGATCAAGGAGCCGGCGCTGGCCAATACCAAGCTGACGTTCACCGGAGACATCCGCGCCAGCAAGCTGTATCCCTCCCCCCTGCCCGATTTGTTCAAAGGGGAGCAACTGGTGGTGGCCGGACGGTTCACCGGCAAAGGTGATTCCGCCGCCGTCATCGAAGGGACCATCAACGGCGAGCCGCGCAAATTCAGCTTTGACGTAAAATTTTCCGGGGACAGCGAGGGCAACGATTTCATTCCACGCCTTTGGGCGACCCGGCGGGTAGGCTACCTGCTGGACGAAATCCGGCTGCGGGGGGAAAACAAGGAATTAAAGGACGAGGTAACCGATCTGGCGCGCAAATACGCGATTGTGACCCCCTATACGGCCTATCTGATTGTCGAGGACGAGCAGCGGCGCGGGGTGGCGCAAAACGTCCAGACGTTCCGCCGCCTGGCGGAGGATCGCGTGGCGCGCCAAGAGATGGGGTTGGCGATGAATCGCGCCCAGCGCGAGCGGGAGGGCGCCGCCGCCGTCGCCGGGGCGCGCGCGCACTTTAGCTTGAAGTCGGCCCAATCCGCCGGCGAGGCCATCGCTGGAGGCACCATGGACGCATTTCGCGGGGCCCCCGCCAGCGCGCCTGGATATTGGGCGGGTGGTCCGGTGGCATCGGCGGACGATCATAGCCGCCTTGAGAGCGCGGCCCGCCAATTTGCCCAGCAGGGCCGCTACATCAACGGACGCACTTTCTACCAAAACGGCGACCAATGGGTGGACGCGGAGGCGCAAAAGCTGCCGGACGCCAAGCGCGTGAAAGTGCAATTTGGATCGTCGGAGTATTTCGAGTTGCTCAAGAAACACCCGCAGGCCTCGGCCTGGCTGGCGCTCGGGACCAACCTGCAAGTGGTGATCGCCGGCGTGATTTACGAGATAAGCGAGTGATACCGGCCGCCGGAATCCGCCTCACGGCAAAAAACGCAGGGCCAAAAGCAACTGCGCTAAAAATAGCGCCCCCAAACCCAGCCAGGTCAGGGTCTCCCGCAGCGCCAAGGGGCGCGGTTCGGTTTCCCCGAGCCAGAAGCGCAGCTTAAGCGGGCCTATTTCCACCACGTCGCCGTTGCGCAGCACCACGGCTTCCGACAACGGGGCGCCGTTGAGAGCGGCGTGCGCCTCCGGATGGCAGCGAACCGTGATCCCCTGGTCGGGACGTTTCTCGAAGACCAAATGGTTGTCCCAAACGCCGCTCTCCTCGCACTGCAAATCCGCGTCGGCGTTTCGGCCCACCCGAAAAGGAAAACGGCGGAGCAAATGAGTTTGGCCCGCCGTCGCGCCACCCGAAATGGCCAATTGAAACATGGGCTCAGAACAAATAACGCCGGGGCACGTGTATCTTATCCCCTGGATAAACCGGCAGATCGAGCTTGGAATTCTTGAGGGCTTTTTCGCAGTCTATCGTTTCCACCGTGCCGTTCAACCGCGTGAGCGTCACCTTGCTTTTCTTGGCGAAATCGGTGAAGCCGCCCGCCGAGTCAATGGCCTTGGTGACGGTCAATTCGCTGACATGCGGGTAGCGATTCGGAGATTTCACTTCACCGCCGACGTAGTAAAAGCGATTGTCTGCCGTGATGGCCACCGTCAGGCGCTTGTAGTATTTCGGCACATAAGCGGCCAGGATGTCCTTTTCCAACTGCGCCACGGTTTTGCCGGAGGCCTTGACGGAACCAATGTAATCCAGGGTAATGGTGCCGTCCTCCTTGATCTTTTGCTCGGAGGGCGGTTTTTCATCCACTTCCTTGACTCCGCTGAGGGAAATTTTGAGCACATCTCCCACCTGGAGCATGTCGGTGGAGTTGGGATTGACCTCGGGTGCGGGAGCGCCCGCCGCGGCTGAAATTCCCATCCAACCCAGGAACCCGCCAAGCAATAGCGTCCAACACCAAACCAAACCGGTTGGGGCGTTGTTTTTCATGCCGTCAATTAGACCCCGAAACATTGGACAACTATTCAATACTTTTGTTTGATTTCGCCCCCGGTCGAAGCCACTTCGGTTTCCCGGCTTTTCCCACCGCTCCTGGACTTCGACTTTTTCTCCCCATCCTGTTGGTAATAAGACTCTTCAAAATAACCGCTATAATAGTAGTAGTAGGAATCCTGGGACATGTTGATGTTATTGAGGACGATGCCCATGAGATTGCCGCCCACCTTTTCGATCATTTGTTTGGCGCGGATGGTCATGGGCTGCGGGTAGCGACGGTATTGAATCACCTGCAAAGTCATGTCCACCTCGCTGGCGAGGATCGAGGCGTCGCTGATGCCCATGATCGGCGGCGAGTCAAAAAACACATATTCGTAACGGTTTTTGAGTTCCGTGATCATGTCGCGCATGGCGGCGGAGTTCAGAATGCCCAGCGCGCTGCTGGGCAGCTTGCCGCTGGGCATGAAATCCAAAGTGGGGATGCTGGTGGTCTGGATAACCTCCTCGAGCGTGTTTTGCTTAAGCAGGTAGTTGGTCAAGCCTATGGAGTTGGAGACTTTCAGGATGCGGTGCAGGCTGGGCCGGCGCAAATCGGAATCCACGATCAACACCCGGGCGGCGTTTTGCGCAAATACCACCGCCAAATTGAAAAGGGTGGTGGACTTGCCTTCGCCAGCGCCGGCGCTGACGATGGTGAGCGTGTTCCATTTGTCATCCTTGCGGGAAAATAAAAGATTGGTGCGGAGCACGCGGTAAGCTTCGGCATGAGGGCTTTCCGGCCCCTCGTCAAGCAGGTTGCTGACGTGCTGCGGGATGACGCCCAACACCGGCGCCTGCAAGGCGCGCTCCACGTCATCAATGGTTTTCACGCTGGTGTCGAGGTATTCAATGAAGAAGGCCAGCCCCACGCCCAGGATCAAGCCCGCGATCACTCCCAGGGTGATATTCAGGATTTTCTTTGGCCGCTCCGGCCGCAGACCCGGCTCGGCCACGTCCACCATTTTCACCGTCGAGGAGTAGCCGATTTTGAGGTTGTCGAGCGTGGCCGAGGAAACCCGCAGCTTCAAGGTGCTCATCAACTGGCGGTCGAGCTCGAATTTGTCCTTGGCCGCCAGGTACGGCTGCATTTTTTCGGCCGCCAGGCGCTCTTTCTTTTTCGCGTCTTCCACTTTGGCGGTTAGTTCCTGGGCGCGCGCCTTGTAGGAAATCACCCGGGTTTCCAAGCCTTTGATGATGCCGTCGAGACGGTCGTTAACCTGTCTTTCCAGGGTTTCAATCAGTTTGTTAACCCGCAGCATTTCGGGATGGTCGGCGGAATAGTCGGGTTCCAACAAGGACCTTTTGTGCTCCGCGCGGGCCAGCTCCTCCATCAACACCGCCAGGTGCTGATCGGGATTGGCGGTCTGGATGGCCCGCTTGAACTCGGCCCGGCTGAGATTAGTCAGCGAGCTGTAGAGCTTTTCCATCTGCACAAAATCGGCATGGGCCTCGATTTGAATGGCCTCCAAGCGCCGCAAGGTTTCCTGTTCCAACGTGCCTAAAACCCGCCCGCTATAAGGGTCAATGTCATAAACCTGCAGCTCCTCCCGCAACCTCTTTACCTCGTCCATGCTCTTTTGGTATTCCTTCTCCTTTTCGGCGTATTCATCTTGCAAGGTCTTGACGCCGCTGCGAGCGACTTCCATGCGGGTTTCCTGTCGGTATTCCTTGTAAGCATTGGCGATTTCGTTGGCAATCTCGGCCGCTTCCTCCGGTTTGGGGCTGAAAACCTTGATTTCGATGATGCTGGTGTTGCGGTAGGTGGTGATGTCCACGTCCCTTTTCAGCAGGATCATCGTTTCATCCAGGCGGTAAGGCACCGGCAATTTGTCGCGCTCGGCGAAGCGTTCATTGAGCCGCAATTTCTTGATGACGCGGTGCAGGATGGCGCCGGATTGAATGATTTCGAACTGGGTGGTCAACCAGTAAGGGTCGTGGAAGGAAGGGGTTTGCCGGCCTTGATACCAGCCTTCCACGTCCGGCATGTCCTTCTCAACCTCGATGCGCGCGGTGCTGGAATAGTATTGGGGCAGGTATTGGGTCACCAGCGTGGTGGTCAGCACCACCAGCATGAACACCGTGAGGATCACCGTTTTGCGCACCCGAATGATGCGCCAATAATCAAGAAAATGCAGGCTGGTATCAGCCGCCGCCGGTGTGTTTGCCGAATTGTTCTTCGCCGCATCCATGTATCAAAAAAAAGGAGGCCAGACCTTCAAGCTCCAGCCTCCCGCGTTACAATTGCCTAAACGACTGTTTTTGCGCGCCGGACCGCACCATCCGCGACCGGCTTAATAAGTGGCCTTGAGGCCAAGGTAAATGATGTTGCGATGGAAATCGCGGTTGGGAACCGCCACCGTGTCAAAACCGTGATCATGCAACATTTCAAACACGTAGCCGGCCTCGGCATACAGGTAATTGTTAATCCGGTAGAGGGCCGACAAATCGGCGCTAAGGATATCCTCAGCCTGGCTGTTTAGCAGACCGCCCCGATACTTGCCGTATTGCCATTGCAGACCGGCGCCAAGGGTCAGATCCCCCACGGAGTGGCTCAACCGCCCGTAGAGGAAATGCGCGTATTGGTCCACCGTCAACTGCCCGCCCACCGGCAGGAATTGGTCGGTGGCGATGCGGGAAAGCTTGTAGCCAAGCTGCGCCGAGCTGCGTTCGCTGAAACGATAGGTCCCGTTCAGGTCCACATAGGGGCTGGTGCGGGTGGATTGCGTGCCCCGGTAGTCCACCGTCTGGGCGCCCGCCCGCAAGCTCAACGTCACTTGGGGGTTCAAGGTGTGATCCACCCCGGCAAAGTAGTAATGCGACCGCGTGTCGCGCACGCTGGGCGAAAGGCCCCCCAGGGTGTCGTTGCTGGTATAATCGGTCATCCCAAATTGATACCCAAGGATGCCGTCGGTGCGGGCGGCGATTTCCTTCCAGCGCAATCCGAGTTTGAACATGTGCTCGTGGCGGTCCAAGCGGGCGCTGTAACTGTTGGCCCCCTTTTGCTGGTAGTCGTAAAGGGTGAAGCTGTAGCCCGGCTCAAGAGCGATCTGGCGGCTGATGTCGGCGCGAAAGTCAGCGCCGGCGATGTTACGCACGTTGTTGCCATTGACGCGCAACGCCTGAATGCGCTGGGCTGGATCCAGCACCATGCCCTCCTGCGCCACCGCCAAGTTGTCATACAGTGTCAGCCGGTAATTCTCGGTGAACTCGTGGTTAAGGCTGATGTCGAAAAGGTGCGCGTGATCGGCGCGATTGTTGACGCGGTCCTCGTAGTACTTGAGACTGTAGGTGTAGGAGGCGCCGATTTGGGTTTGTTCGGCGTTCCAATTCAAAGAGGCCGAGGGCCGCACCTCAAACCCAAAGCTGTCCGTGCGCAGATTGCCGCCGGACGAGGTGTAGTTGTCATCATAGAAACCGCGCAAAGACGCCGACAAGCTGTAAGGCTTGTCCCCGGTCGGGCTCGGGCGCGCATTATCGGCGGCTTGTAAGCTGGCGGCGCCCAGCGCGGCCAGTCCGGCGGATTTCAGTATCGTTTTCATGTTTCTATTTTGTAAATTGGCTCAGCTTGCTGTCACCTAAATCAAGCAATTCGGGCTACTTCTAACCCCGTTGGCCGTTGCTTGTCAACCGGTAATTTGCGATTTTTTCAAAAAAAATGAACTGCAAACTTAGACCCGCCGCCGGGCTATTTGGTTCAAAAAAACTTCGGCTCCCACAGGGTGGACGCCACTGGCGCCAAGCGGTTCAAGGTTGGGCCTTTTCCCATCGGGCGCGGTCGCTGAGGAACAATTGCTCGGGAAACAGGTCGGCATAGGCCCGCCGGAGCGGAAAACCGGTCGGCACCTCGCGGCGCAACAGGCATTGGGCGATAAACCCGCCCCAACCCTTGTTCTCACCCCGCACCCATTGGCTTAAAAACCGGTTGTCCAAAGTGGCCTGCGTCAGGTAAAGCGCTTGAATAGGGCGCTGGCGATGGAGGGCGTCGAATTCATCCTGATAATTGAGCGGCAACCAGATGCAGGTGCGGTTACCATACCAGGCCACCGCCCACGGGATGTCGCTCATCATTACCTCCTGCGGCTCCATCCACTGCGAAACCGCCTGGATGATTGGCGGCGAATACGGGGGATAAGCCAACGGACGCCCGCGAGGCGGCAATAGATGCGCCAGCAAGGGCGCGGAGGCCATCAGGATAAAAGCCCCCAGAAACAGTGGCCGCGCTTCCCACGCCGAGGCGCGCGCCTGGTCCAGGACCGTGAAAAACAACGCCACGCCAAATAAAAAAACCAGCGGCGCAAACACCACCAGCAAATTCTCGCCGCTCAATTCCGGCGCTTCCGCCGACGCCGGCGTCCGGCCCAAGGCCTGGACGATGGTGAACAGCAGCAGCGAAGAAAGCAGAAACAGGCGCAGCCGGGTCAAAATCGGGCTTTTGAAAGGAACCAGCAGCCCCGCCAGGAAGAACGCGCTCACCCAGCTTCCTCCCAACTTGGGCAAATCACCGGTTAAAATGACGCGCAGGTTGGCAATCAGTTTGGCGGGCAGGTCCGCGGCGGAAACATGGGTGAAATCCGGCGATAACGACCGCAACAATTGCGAGCCGGGAAAATGCGGGGAACCTTCGTGGACGGCGTAGCCGGCGGTGCCGAAAAAGGCGCCGCAGAGATCGTAATTGCGCCACAACCACGGGAAGGTCACCCCGGCGAAAACCAGCAACAGCACCAGCATCAACGGGGCGCGGCGCGCGCCCAGAAAAGCGCCCATAAAAACCAGTACGGGAATCACCATCCAGAAAAAGGAGTAGCGGGTCAAAGCGCCCAGTCCCAGCAGAAAACCACACAGCGCCGCCAGTCCCGCCAGTTTGCCCCAGCCCGCGAACCCTTCCACGCCCTCTTCCAACCAGACCAGGCACCAAACCAAGGCGAGAAAAATGGCCAGCAGCAACATGGTGGATAATCCCGACAGGCTGAACCGCCAAAACAACTCGCCGCCAATCAGTGCCACCGCCGTCATCCACGCCACCCCTTCGTCGAAAAGTTTGCGTCCCAGGCTGAACACCATCCAAACCACCAGAAAAAACAGGAATTGGTTCAGTATCCCCAGCAGCATCTCGGGTTGGTAGCGGACAAAGTTCTCCGCGTCACCCACCGCAAAATCGAACGGAACCAGTTTCATAAAACCCGCCAAAAGCAACGGATAAACCGGCGGATTGGTGATGTCGGGGGATAACTCGGACACTTGGCCGGGCTGAATGAGCCGCTCAATCCGCGCTTGCTGCTCCGGGGTCCAGGTCTGGCGGTCTTCCGGCAACAGGCGCGCCGCGGCATCCACCTTCTCATGGACCCGCCCTTGGAGCAAATGCAGCGCGAAGGGGCGGATGAACGAGGTGGTGTAACCGCGCCCCTCCGCCAAATTCCGGGCCAGTTGCGCCATGTCCATGGCCTCTGGGTTGGCGAAACATTTGTAAGCCCGCAAATCGTAAATGACGGCCAGCGCCGCCACCGCTAAAAACAGCGAGAAGAATTTCAACGCGCGGGCGCCGGCCCCTTCGCTCCAGTGGTAAATAATGTCTTGCAGGCTGCGCATGGCCAATCAGAGATTCTCGATCTGGTATTCCTTGAGCTTGCGGTAAAAGGTTCGGCGGCTGATGCCGATGCGGCGGGCGGCTTCGGCGCGATTGCCGTCTGTCTCGTGCAAGGCCCTGATCATGAGTTGTTTTTCCGCCTCCTTGACCGTCAGGTTGCCACCCGCCAGCAGCCCCCGCCCCTTGGGCATGGAAGGGCCCGGCTCCTGATTGCGCACGGAGTTAGGCAAATCGCGGAGGGTGATCTTATCCCCGCGGCTCAAAACCACCGCGTGTTCCACGGTGGTGCGCAACTCGCGGACGTTGCCGGGCCAATCGTAAGCCATCAAGGTTTCCAGCGCCTCGGCCGTAAAATCGGTCACCCGCTTGTCATTTTCCGCCGCCAGCTCGCGCAAAAAGCTGATGGCCAGCAAGGGAATATCCGCCCGGCGTTCCCGCAGCGGTGGCAGAACCACCTCGACCACGCGCAATCGGAAATAGAGGTCCTCCCGAAACCGGCCCTCGCGCACCAGTTCCGCCAAATCGCGATTGGTGGCGGTCACCAGTCGGACATCGGCCGTCAAGGTCTTGTTGGACCCCACCCGCTCGAAAGTCCGCTCGCCCAGAAACCGGAGCAGCTTGATTTGCACGGTGGCGTCTATCTCCCCGATTTCGTCCATGAACAGCGTGCCGCCCTGGGCCTGCTCGAAGCGCCCGATGCGCCGCTCATGCGCGCCGGTAAAAGCGCCTTTTTCGTGGCCAAACAATTCGCTCTCCAGCAGCGTCGGCGCCAGCGCGGCGCAATGCACCGCCACCAACGGCCCCTTGGCCCGCGGGCTGAGCTGATGGATGGCGCGCGCCACCAATTCCTTGCCGGTGCCGCTTTCGCCCCGGATCAGGACGGTGGCCCGCGTTGGCGCCACCTGTTGAATCACCTCGAAAATTTCCCGCATCGCGGGCGTTTCGCCGATGATGCCCTCCACACCGTATTTGCGGTCCAACTGCTGCCGCAAGGTGGTGTTTTCCGCTTCGAGCCGCTGCTGGCGCAGGGCGCGCGCGATGCGCATCTCCAATTCGTCAATCTGCAGCCGCCCCTTGGCGATGTAATCGTCGGCGCCGCGCTTCATCGCCTCCACCGCCAGGTCCTCGGAACCATAGGCGGTCATCAACAGGCAAATGGGCGGGCGCGACAGGCTTTTGGCCCGCACGATGAGTTTCATGCCGTCCTCCCGGGGCAAACGGAAGTCGGTGAGCAGCACGTCAAAATTCTCCCGTTCGAGCAACTCAATGGCGGCGCCGGCGTCTTCCGCGATATAAACGTCGTAGCGGTCCTCGAGCGCGGCCCGCAAGCCTTCGCGGGTGGTTTTCTCGTCATCAACAATCAGCAGGGTTGGCTTGATCATGGGTGTGTCTTCAGTCGTGGATGGGGGCCTCGAGCAGGCGCGGCTGGCGCTGGTGCAGCGGAATATGGATGCGGAAGGTGGTCCCCTGCCCGGCGAGGCTCTCGAGCTCGATGCGCCCGCCGTGCTCGCGCACGATGCGCTGGACAATCATCAGCCCCAGGCCGCTGCCCTTTTTTTTGGTGGTGTAAAACGGCTCGAAAATGCGATTGATCAGTTCTTGCGGGATGCCCCCGCCGGTGTCGGTCACCTCGACCCAGGCGCTTTCCGGCGTTTGGCCGGTGGCCAGGGTCAAAACCCCGCCTTGAGTCATCGCCTGCATGGCGTTCTTTACCAGGTTGACCAGCACCTGTTTCATCTGCTCCGGGTCGTGGGGCGCCAGCGCCAGACGCCGCGCCAGCCGCTGCTTGATGGTAATGCCCCGGTTGTGCAACTCGGGCCGCAGCAGGTCAAGGGTGGCCTCCACCACGTCGTTCAAGGAAGCCGGCCGCAGCTTGGGCTGGCTGGGACGGATAGCCTGAAGAAATTGCGTGACGATGTAATCCAGCCGTCCGATTTCTCCTTTGGCCACCTGCAAAAATTGGTCGAGCCGGTCAAGGATGTCGCGCTCGCCAGCCAGGCCGGCCGGGCCGCGCGCCGAACCACCGCGCTTGCGCGGGCCGGCGCCTTCGGGCGGCCGGGGTCCGGAAGCCAGCTCGCGCAACTTGCGCAGCTCGCGCTCCATCAGTTGGGTGTGAATGTGCAGAGCGTTGAGGGGGTTGCCGATTTCATGGGCCACGCTGGCCGCCAGCAGGGTCAGGGCCTGAAGGCGTTCGCTTTCGATCGCCTCGAAAGTTTTTTGGCGGCTCTCGGTGGCATCGTGCAAAATCAGCGCCACTCCCGAGCTGCCGGCTTCCACGCCGTCCAGCGGCGCGGCATACAGCCGCAGATAGCGGGGCCGCGGATAGTCCACCTCAAACTCGTGGCGAGTGATCCGGGCGCCCCCGGCCGCGTCAAAGGCCGCCAGCCGTTTCCAATCCAAGTCGGGGAGAAAACGGTTGATCGGCTGGCCTTCCGCCGCACTCATCGGGATGCCCAACAGGCCGGTGACCGATTGGTTGAAATAAATAATCCGGCCTTCCTCGTCCACCACCAGCACGCCGTCCTCGATGGTGTTGAAGAGCGTTTCCAGGAAACCGCGCTCGCGCGCCAGGCGCTGGACGACCGTCTGCAGCCCCTCCTTGTCGAGCCGCCCAATGCGGCCCAGCACCTTGTCGAGAAAATTGTTTTTGCCGGCGGGCATGGCTGGCGAGGTTAAAACCAGTGACGCTTCTTGAAATACCAGTAAGTGGCGGCGGTGGCCAGAATCGTAACGACCGCGGCCAGGGTGTAGCCGTGGGCCCAGTGGAGTTCCGGCATGCCCTCGAAATTCATGCCATACCAGGTGCCCACCATCATCAAGGGAGTGGTGATCACAGTGATCAGAGTCAGCAATTTTACCACCTCGCTGGTCTGGTTCGACGACATGTTGAGATAAACCTGCAAAATGCCCGTCAACGAATCGTCGTAGCGCTGGGCCAGCCCGTAGATGTGAAATAGGGCGTCGTAAACGTCGCGGTAATAAGGCACCAAATGAGCGCGGATGAGCTTGAAATCGCCGCGGGCGAAACGGGCCAAGACCTCGCGTTGGGGGCCGATGATTTGGCGCAGGTGCAGCACCTCTTTTTTGATTTGGATGATGCGGTTCAGCACTTCGGTCGAGGGCTTCTGCAAAACCTGTTGCTCAAGCTCCGATATTTCCAGCGCCAGCTCCTCGATCGCCGGACGATAATTATCCACCAAGGTGTCCAGCAGCGAATGGGCCACGCGGTCGGGCGCGCGGGCGACGTGGATGTTGCTTTTGAGGCACTTTTCCTCGAGCACCTGGACGCTCCGCAAAGGCAGCAGGTGATAAGTCACCAGAAAATTCCGGCCCAGGAAAAAATTCAATTCGCCGGTGGCAAACACCCCGTCCTTGCGACTGTAATCCACGGCATGAATGACCATGAAAAGGTAGGGGGCGAATTGGTCTTCCTCCTTGGGGTTGTATTCCTCGACTTTGGGCGACTGGCTTTCCATCACGCAATCCTCGATGCTCAGCGTGTGGAAATGGAAAATGTCCCCCAACACCATCTTGGTTTCCTCGGGGGTCGGATTCTCCAAGTCCACCCAAAGGAAAAGGTTGGTGTCCGCCAGCAAAGTGGGCATCAGAAACGGCTGAATGTCCCGGGTATGCAGGCGGCCTTGCGTCGTAAAGGCAAAGGACCGAATCATTGTAACTCAAGCGTTTGACCCGCCACCAAGCGTGTCATCCTGGCACCCAGTCTAAACGGTTAGGTTTGCGGGAGCAAGGTTTGTTTCGCCACTGGTTTTTCCGGCCTGGCTGATGGTTGAGGCGGCGAAAAAATAACGCTGAACAAAACGCCGCCTTTGGATTAGCTTTCGCGGTGTGAACACAAAAGAACGAACGGCCGTCACCGAAGCGCAACGCATGGCCGCGCTGGGGGTGCGCGAGGAAGATATCGAGGAGATTTTTGTGCGATCGAGCGGGCCGGGCGGGCAGAATGTCAACAAGGTCGCCACCAGCGTGATGCTCCGGCATCGGCCCAGCGGGGTGCGGGTCAAGTGCCAAAGCACCCGCCATCAGGCGATCAACCGCGAGTTGGCCCGCGCGCTGCTGCTCGACAAGATTGAAGCCCGGCGGAAGGCGCAGGCGGAGGCCCAGCGGGCGCTGCGGGAGAAAATCCGCCGCCAACAACGGGGCCGCAGCCAGGCCGCCAAGCGGCGCATGCTCGCGGACAAACGCCATCACTCGCAGAAAAAGGCCTCCCGGCGAATTTCCGGCTCCGATTGAGGCGTCAGGCCGCGAGCGCTTCGAACATACAGTGATGACGCCCAGCGCGCCGCCGGTGCCGTTTTTTTTCGTCGCTAAATTGTAACTTGCGCTCGCCGATGAAAGCGCATACGGTCGTTGCCAGTTCGTAACCAAAATTAAACCTGGCCGTAATCGTTAAGGACAAGCCGTTGGCGTTTTGTCCGCCAACGACGCGCAAGATCGCGCCGTAAACGAAAGAAAGCATTACTATGCCAAATCAAGCCCCGCCGGACCTGCTGGCGAAAGCGCGCGCTCAAGAGAAACTGGCGCTGCGCAAGGTTCAGACACTGCAAAAACGCAAGGCCGCCGCCAAAATTCGGGCTAAACGAGCGAAAGCCGCCGCCAAAAAGGCGTGGCAGGCGGCCAAAGCGGCTAAGAAAACCGCCAAAATCCTCAAAACGAGCCTGGCCCAAGCCGAAGCGAACCTGGAGGAAATTCGACAACGGATTGTGGCCTTGGTCCGAGCGGTCAGACAGGCATCGAAAAAAAGGACGCCTCCCGCCCGAAAAGCACCCGCCAAGCCCACGCCCCGCAAGGCGCCGAAGCCGGTGCGGGCGTTGCAGGCAGCGGCCCCGCCAGTCCAAATTGCGCCGCCGCCCCTGTCCCCGCCCCAACCCGAAGCGCCCTCGCAGCCTCTGACCTGATTACTGTTGAGTGCTTAGGATAAGCTTAGGATAAACGACACGCGCCCCCTCACCCTGCCCTTTCCCCCCAAGGGGGGAGAAGGAGAACGTCGCCCACAGCGACAGATTGCGTATTGCATCCCGGAGACTATGCAGTACCAACCATTCATTTTCCCATAACTTGATGGTGCTTCATCCTAGATTCCGCAGTTAGAAAACAGCGGGTAAGTTGTAAACCAACGATGAACACCGATGCTGAAGCGGGAATAGCCTTCACCCCCCGGAGGCAAGCCTCTGCTCTCGCAAGCCTTTGGTATCCGTGTCCATCCGTGTTTATCCGTGGTTGAACTGCGATTTTTCCTAGATTCCGCAGTTAGCAGAGAGCGAAGAAGTTGTAAACCACGGATGAACAACGATGAACACCGATGCTGAAGCGGGAATGGCCTTCACCCGCCGGAGGCAAGCCTCTGCTTTCGCAAGCCTTTGGTATCCGTGTCCATCCGTGTTTATCCGTGGTTGAACTGCGGTTTTTAGGTTTTTAGGTTCATAGCCTCGAAACGCGTCGGGTTTTGGTGTTCGCGGCTCCCCACGACCCCCTTGGCCGCAAAAAAAACGCCACCGCCGAGGCGGTGGCGTTTAGCCAATCAAACAAGGAAATAACGATTAACGCGGCGTCCTTTCACCGCCAGGACCGCCACGTCCGCCGCGATCACCGCCACCGGGGCCGCCACGTCCGCCGCGATCACCACCAAAACCGCCGGGAGGACCTCCCCGGTCGCCGCCACGATCACCGCCGAAGCCGCCGGGAGGGCCGCCGCGATCACCGCCGAAACCGCCGGGACCGCCGCGCCCGCCAAAGGCGCCGGACATCATCATGTAGCTGAAGGACGAGTTAACCATGGATTCCCTTTGCTCCGGTTTGAGGGTGGGGGCCACCGACGCATAGGCCTTGGCGCGGATCATTAGCAACTCGGTTTGGATTTTGGCGACCGCCTCCGCCTTTTCCCGCACCACTTTTTCCTCAAACTTTTCCGCCAGAACCACTTTCATCAATTCCTTCTGGGCCTCGCGCAATTGCGTCTCCAGTTTTTGGATTTGATCGTTTTCTTTTTGCAGCGCGTCGCGCACGGTTTGCCGCTGCTGGTCATCCAGCCAAGCGCCGCGCCCACGGTCGCCCCCTGGCTGCCCGCCTGGCGCCGGAGCCTGAGCATTGGCGATGCTCACCACCCCCGCAGCCAGCAGAGTGGCCATGGCCATCGTAATTTGCCGTAGTGTCTTTTTCATGGTTTCTATCGTTGTTGGTTTGTTCCCACTGCCGATCCGGACAAGTTTCCGTTCCCGGACCTTGTTTCAAGTTCGAGCTTGAAAAGCCTTTCATGGCCCGCTCAAGCCGCCCTTAGAACGCCAGACGCAACCGCCAAGCGGAAGGTTACAGAAATGAGCATGAAAATTGGTGCAACCGGGAAATCCCGAGGTTTCCGCTTATCAAGTCAGCCGGACGATCTTGCCGCCCTGGACGATCCGGTAACGGCATCCACGCCACTGAACGTCCGCGCCCGTAAAGGCCATCACCCAAAGGATTGCCTGCAACAGGTCTTTAAGCGGCGCCAGCCAGCCGGGGAACAATGGCCCTTGGTATTGAAGCATCCGCCGTTCCAGGACCGTCGCCATCAATACGCGGGCCAAGATCAGCAGGCCCGCGGCGCCGGCCGCCTCCAGCCGGGGCGCGGAGGCCAGCAGT
>Ga0209381_1002328_pt1 | contig 24499 bp, 24 predicted proteins | sample DewCreD2012metaG_FD_184111 | JGI IMG/M metagenome (GOLD analysis project Ga0209381, IMG submission 184111) | Hot spring sediment bacterial and archeal communities from British Columbia, Canada, to study Microbial Dark Matter (Phase II) - Dewar... ...
ATTCTATCAACTTGATATGTGTTGGATATTTATCAGTGTTGATATGTGTTGGATATCTATCAACACTGATATATCTCCAATTTTATCAACTTGATATGTTTCCAATGTCTATCAAGTTGATATGTGTGAGATATTTATCAACACGAATATGTCTTGATGTTTATATTTATCAACACGAATAGATTGGATATTTATTTCTGTTGATATGACTCTCATTCTATCAACACGAATATGTTTTGGATGAATATTTCTGAAAATACGGCGACAAAGTGGTAAGAGTTGGTTGTCGGGAGTTAAAATGTCTTCTCAAGGATCTGAGATGAAATCGGAACATAGAAGTGTCAGGAATTAAATGTTTCATATCTTTGAGACTTAATTCTGGTGTAAGATTGTTCATATCAGACATGGGCCCTTGACGATTGAGATGCGAATATTGTTAAAATTAACATCGAAGTGGAAAGAATTTGGCACTTGGATGTTGATATTTATGCCGAATCGAAGGGAATTAATGTTAAGTCCAAGTTTCGAGAGTTCAGACTAAGTTACCTGGATGAGAGGGAGATCAAGGTGTAGGAGATAAGTTGGGTGTTAATATTTAAGAAGAGAAGGAAACTTAAGGTTCTTTCGGGTTAAAGTTTGGACGTGTCGACAGCGAAAGAAAGACTAACGAGGAAGGAGAATTAGACAGACAAGAACGAGAAGAAGCAAAAATGTAAAGACGACGGAAGTCCAGTGGTAATAGAGGAATGAAACGAATTTCATGGGGGAGCTCATCCAAGTATTATCATAGTAATGGACGGCGTAGGACTTACTCAGATCACACTTATCAAAGTGGTACTTATCACAGGGTTCGAAGAAGTGTGGAGGGAAGACCTTGATTTCATAGTTTCCGGAGCGAACGACCTTGGTTAGGAGAGAGGGGCCGGTAGTGTGATTGACATAGAGATCTCGAGTGAACCATTTACGTTGGAGGGCTTTTTTCATTTCATGAAGAAGATCGGTCCAGAGTCGGTAGGAGGGGACGGAGGCGAGAAAGGCATTATTATAAAAGGGACCGTCGGAGTATGAAAAGTCAGTGAGGATGAGTAAGGGGAGACCGGAGAAGGGGAGAGAGGAGAGATAGACTTTGGCGGAATCGGAAAAGAGGGGATCGAGGGGTCGGAGACATTCCATGTCCATGTCGACATAGACGCCGCCGAGTTTTCGGAGGATGACATATTTAGCGAAGTCGATTTTCTGAATCATCAAGGGGAGAGAGGAGTAGAGAGGAAGTTCATCCGGAGAGAGAAAACGTTCAATGAGTTCTTGGTCCCAGAGTTGATAGGACCAGGAGGGGTGATGGGTTTTCCACGATTGTTGATAGCGGAAGTATTTTTGTGGTAAGTGTTTTTCACCTTGAAACCAGATTTGATGAATTCGGTGGGGAACCATCAGTGGAAGACTTTTTATTGGGAAAAAATTTACGCGAGTCATAAAAATGGAGTGCCCACCAGGAAAGATCTTTAATCAGGCGTCATATCGGTGTGTGGATATTAATGGAAAAACCGGCCAGCTGATTCGCGCGGTTCTCGATTCGAAAGAGGACTTATTTTCAGGTTGTCCCCCGAATCGAGTTCGAAATCCGGCTAAATCGGGACGACCATGTATTTTCGTTAATACGCGAGATGGAGAGATTATTACGGAGACTCTAAAGTATAAAAAGAGGGGACGAATTGAGTGTCCGGAGAAACAAGTGTTTGATCCGGTAACTGGACGATGTGTGAGTGTGACGGGAAGACGTGGAAGAGAAATAGTTGGAAGGTGGAGTTGTCTTAAATACGGTCGAGCGAAGAGACTACCTTTTACTCCGAGAGAGCACCAGACAGCCGTTGCCAATTACTTTGTCAATTCGAATCTTCGAGGAATTCTCTTGTATTGGAGTTTAGGAACGGGAAAGACGTGTGGGGCGGCTCTTCTTGTAGATCGACTTCTTTCCCGGTATGGAGAGAAGAAGGTGTATGTGTTGTCAACGGGAAGTCTAAGAGAGAACTTTATCTATGAGTATTGTATGGTTTGTGGAGAGGATCCTCTGCGGATTTCGAGACTTTTCGACTTTATTGCCTATAATTATAGTGATGTCCAATCTCTTCTTCCGTCAAGAGAGGAGATGGAAGATTCTATTATTGTCATTGATGAGGTTCACAATCTCGTAACTGGCTATTCTCATGGTTCGGATAACTATGTTGCCGTTACCGAACTGTTAATGTCTCTGAAGAATGCCAGATTTATTCTTCTTTCCGGGACTCCCATTACCAATTCTGTTGATGACCTCTATCACATCTTAAAACTGATAAAACCAGAGGCGATACCAACACTTGACGACTTTAACAATTATTTCTTCATTACCGAAGAAGGCGTTCCGGTTCCCTCTGAGAAACTTCGAGGAATTATCTCGGATGTCATTTCACGTGTTGTCGCGACGACGGATCCCGGCGACTATCCGGATGTGATTCCGATTTATGTGACAGTGCCCATGTCAGAGCCTCAGTACGCTGAGTATCAGAGAGCGGTTTCCTTTGAGTCGAGAGCTTTTCAACCGAAAGAGGAACTCAGAGATAGCGATCCGGAAGCATATCGAACACAAGTGACTCGATATGTTCTTGCGGTGACCATGATGTCCTCACAGCAAGTTTGTAATATGATTTACCCGCCAGATATTTCATATCACGTTCAGAGAGAGAAAAGAAGAAGAGGTCAGGCTCCTCCCGACCGCCTTGTCTCCGATGGTGGATGGATTGACAAAAACTTTATTGACAATCTTGACATCTACTTTCCGAAGATGCTTGTTCTTCTTCAGTATATGAAGGAAATTCCAGGAAAACATGTTGTCTACTCTCGCTTTCTCAAACGACATGGAGTTATGGCAATTGAAGCCATCTTAAACTATTATGGAATTCGGACACTTAAGTTTATAGGAATGATGAATGACGAAGAACGCAGTCAAGTTCTGAATCTCTTCAACTCAATCGATAATATGGAGGGAGAACAGTATAAAGTACTCCTAATGACAGAAGCTGGATCGGAGGGACAGAACTTTCTTCATGTTCGTGCGATTCACATTATGGAGCAGTACGTCAATGAATTTGACATCCAACAGGCGATTGGCCGTGTCATCCGATACCACTCTCACTTTGACCTCCCCGTTGATGAACAGAATGTAACCGTAATTCGATACTTTGCCGTGACACCTGGAGAACCGGTTCCTTTTGATGCCGTCCCGGATGAACGAGTTTCCAGCGACATCCGGGCCTACGACCGCGCCTCAGCCAAGATGACTCGTATTACTCCTCTTCTCGATATGTTGGATACTCTTCCAATCGTTCCGTCAACGTCAACGTCAACGAGGCATCCAGGTTAAGAGTTTCATACTGGTCAGACGATTCTGACGCTGTTTATCTTTCGAAGAATTCCTTTTAAAAATTGAAAGCATAATAAGAGGAAGCTCTAAAAATGATATTAGAGGAAGAGAAATTCGCTTCTCCAAAAGAACTTCATGTTGAATCGAAATTTGCCTTCAGATACTTCTCAGGAAGAAGGGAGAAAACCAACCCTCTCTCAATATCTCCAGAATACACATACACAGAGACCTCCCCGTAAAGAGGGCAATCCTTCTCGTCCCCCTCGACAAAATTATGATAATCCCCGAATTGGACAACCGAGAAATGTCGGTCCGTCTCGGGGTTCCGATAATTCTCAAATATCCGGACAACCGAGAAATGTCGGGCCGTCTCGGGGTTCCGATAATTCTCAAATATCTCGACAACCGAGAAATGTCGGTCCGTCTCGGGGTTCCGATAATTCCCAAATGTCCGGACAACCGAGAAATGTCGGTCCGTCTCGGGGTTCCGATAATTCCCAAATGTCCGGACAACCGAGAAATGTCGGTCCGTCTCGGGGTTCCGATAATTCTCAAATGTCTCGACAACCGAGAAATTTTGGACCGCCTCGGGGTTCCGATAATTCCCAAATGTCCGGACAACCGAGAAATTTTGGACCGCCTCGGGGTTCCGATAATTCCCAAATGTCCGGACAACCGAGAAATTTTGGACCGCCTCGGGGTTCCGATAATTCTCAAATGTATCGACAACCGAGAAATTTTGGACCGCCTCGGGGTTCGGACAATTCTCAAATGACTCGACAGCCGAGAACTTTTGGGCCGCCTCGGGGTTCGGACAATTCTCAAATGTCTCGACAGCCGAGAAATGTTGGGCCGTCTCGGGGTTCGGATAATTCTCAAATGTCTCGACAGCCGAGAAATGTTGGGCCGTCTCGGGGTTCGGACAATTCTCAAATGACTCGACAGCCGAGAAATATCGGGAAACGTTTATCCCAAGGGGAGAGGAGGATGGGTAATGGGAGGGGAGGACGACAGAATCGAGACAAAAATAAAGGTAAAGAGGAGGGAAGTGAAATGTATTCGGAACAGGTGTGGCTGTCAAGTATTAATCGAGATGCAGATCCGCAACCGCGTCCACTGCTATTAATTGTGTGTTAAGAGGGGGAGAAGATTGGAATTTAGGAATTTCGAAGAGGATAGAGAATTCTATCTTCTTCGAAGTTGGAGGGAAAATTCGAAGAAGAGGAAGGATAGGGAGATGGGAAGGGGGGATTACGATTTATTCGAGGAAGGTTTGGAGGAGGAGGAGGAGAGGAATCTTTTCAGATATTCGAGTTCTTGAGGAGAGATGGAGGTTTCAAGGGTGTTTTTATTGTTATTATTAAGATTATTTTCACGGAGCAGAGCGAGGCCGCGTTCAAGTTGAGATGGAGTGATGATGCGGAGTTTTTCGTCAATGGAGGTGAGAGAGCCTTTAAGATGGAACTGATCACGAGTGAAGGCCAACTGGGAGAAGAAACAGAGTTTTTCAGTGTCACCGGCTTGAGAGGAGAAGATTTGGCGATTTTCACGGAGAAGTTTAAGAGCATGATCTGGATCTTGAAGATGCCAGCCGGATCGCTTCAGCTGAAGGGAGAAGATTTTAAGAAGTTCATCGGGGGTGTAGTCTTCACACTCAAAGTGCCACATACAGCGACGGACGAGACCTGGTTGAGCACGGAAGATGCCTTGTTGCATGAGGTCCTTATAACCGGCAAAGATGACGACGATTTCGCCTGGATGTTCGCTCATAAACAGGTTGAGCGTGGTTAGGGCCTCCATGCCGAAGGAGTCACGTTCATCATGAAAGAGAGAGTAAGCTTCATCAATAAAGAGGACCTTGCCCAGACAGCTGTTAAGCAGCTGCTTGGTTTTAATGGCTGTTTGGCCGACGTAACCGGCGACGAAGTCCTCACGGGAGACGATTTTAATGAGGGAGGTGTCATCGGGACGAGATTTGCGGGATTCTGGGGATGTATCGGAAGGACGAAGATAGCCATCACGGGAACGTTTATGGGCGAGAAGCCAGATGATAAAGATAGCAAGAGCGAGAAAAACACCGGCGACAAAATACCAACCAAAGGTACAGTAGAGAGTCTTACAGGTGGAATAAATTATCGAGGCGATGGTGGAACAATATAAAAGAAGAACGAAGAGAGCTGTTTCCCAGACGCCTGGACTGACGGTTGAGTAGGGACCGAGGGAAGAGGAAGGTTTTGACTCTGACTCGGACTTAAGATAACCGAGAGCATACCAGATCTTTGATAACTTTTTACCAATGGAAGTTTTTCCAACACCTGGAGGACCGTAGATGACTGTATGTAACATATGCTCGGGATGATCTTTGGCGAGAGAGAGGAGATACATTGTCTGGGAGGCAATGGCATCTTTAACCTTTTCCATGCCAATGATATCATCGCGAAGTTCTTCCAGTGCTCGTTTAAATAGCTCTGGATGTTTGACATTTTTAATTAAAGGATGTGTCTGATCACATAATGAGATCAGACGACGGAGCTCTGAGCCAGGCTCACCTGCGGGAGAAGGAGTTGGTGTAAAAGGACTTTCTCCATCTGGAGATGAAGCTTCCTGGGAGGAACTGGACGAGAGGATTTCGAGAACCTTCTTTTGATTGATTTTAATTGGATCTTCTGTTGACATCTTTTCTTTCCTTTTCTTCTTTTCTTCTTTTCTTTTTTCTGTTTGGTTGTCTTCTTTTTAATATCGAATTGGGATTATTGGAATGATTCTTCTGAAAAGAGAGAAGCTTCGAAAAAGAAGGGATATCTTTCTTTTTCTGCGAGGATTTCTTGTTGTTCATTCCAACTTGAAAGTGTTGAAGAAAAGATGTCGAACCAGGAAGAAATCGACGTATTCTTTGGAAGAGCGAGAGTAAAACGAACTATTACAGACTCATTATCAATGTCGATCTCTTCTTCTTTCCACGATAGAACTTGAGTTTTGGAAAAGTTGGACGAAACGAGGTCGGAGATGTATTCATCAAGATCGAATTCCAGAAGTGCGACTTTCTTTTCGAGTATCTCATTCTTCCCGAGTTCAAGAATGTTCTGGAAAAAGGTTGGAAGAGAAATCAACTCCTCCAAGTCAGAACGAAGTTCTTCTTCCGAGAGGGCTCCTTCATATCCATATCGAGAAATCCGTCGAAAGATAATTGGAAGTTCGAGAATTTTATAATGGAAGTAGAGGCGGTAGGTCTCCTTCCAACTATTTTTCAGACGAGAAGAGACTGAGAAGTCTCGGAAAGTTTTTTCTCGCCAAAAGGATTCATTCTGACAAATTTGGGAAAATTCTCTCTTCGTTTGACAGAAGGACAAGAGATCTTGAGGTTCGAGATTGAAAGCAATCGAAAATAGAATTTCCGTTGACAGATGTTCCATTTTACAGTCTCTTGAAATTTATTTCATCTTCGAAGAGACAGACACTTGTCTTTTACGTCCCGAGGTTAAAGTTCTCTCCTCGAGAGACGAAAAAAGAAAATCTTCCTTTCTATTAAAGAGACAAGATCATGACAACAAAAGTTTCAAGGACTTTTGTCAACTGGTCGGAGAATCTTATCAATGAGAATGCGACAATTTATTATCCAATTCATGATGAAGATATTATTTCTATTATTGAAGAGTCGAAGAGGAAGGGGGCGATTGTTCGAGTTGTTGGAAGTGGACATTCGATGTCACCTCTTGTTGCTGATTCGAAGGAAAGAGTTAACTTAATCTCATTACGAGACTATCAACTGTCTCCGGAAAATGTCACGATTGATACCGAACGTCTAACGGTCACCGTTAATGCGGGATGGACACTGGGGAGACTCTATGATCATTTAAATCCTCATTCCTATTTTTTGGAGACACAGCCGGCGAGTACAGCGTTTACTCTTGGAGGTCTTGTTGCAGCGCCGGTACATGGAGGAAGACTTGGAGCATCATTTGTGGGAGATGGAGTTTTGGCGATAACATTTATCAACTTTCAAGGAGAGAGGATAACCAAGACATATTTAGATCAGGACTTTGAGGACTATCGGATTAATCTGGGAATTTATGGAGTTGTCATTAGTGTGACCTTAAAACTTCAGAAGATCGAGTTTCTTAAACTTCGGACTCAAGTCTATCGGAATGTTTTTCTTGACTCGGGAAAGGTGAATCGAGATGTTGTTGGAGACAAGTTTATTTCCCTTATTCGAGCGTGTTACAGTTCTGAGGTCAAGTATCATCACGGTTTCTTAGACTTTCATAATAATCAACTGTTAACGATTGACTGGGAGGCGACGAATGAAAAGGGGCCCATTTATCTTGACACGCCGGAGGAGAATGAGGTAAATAAGATTGGTCTTATCGAGGCTTTTCATAAATATCTGTTTCCGAACTATCGGGAGAATGAGAACTATCTTAAAATATTAGGTAAGATTTTTACAACAGGGATTGTTCTCTCCACGAAGAAGAACTCTCTGGAAGATCATGACATGTTCTGGGTGAGTCTGGGAACTCGCGTCTTCTATCTGTCATACTTAATACCGGTCCATTTTGAGGAGGAGTCGGATATTTTCCTGGACCGTCTCTGTCATGCTCTTGAGGTTGTCAGAGAACAGGTTACAATCAGTCTTCGACGAAGGAAAAAGTTTAATATCGACTTTCCTCTTGATATTCGCTTTGTGTGTTCGAGTTCTCTTGCCTCAGCCTCACCCATTGCAAGTTCCAAGAAGACGGTTTACATGGCGGTGGATTTAATGTGTTCAGCGGTTAATCTTGATCTCAATTCGACGCCATCTCGAAATCCGTTGGACTGGCTTCTTCCGTCAAGACGAGAACGAAGAAAGCGAAATGAGGACTTTCGAGAGTTCTTCTCTTCTGTGGAGCAGCAGTGGATTCGTCAAGGGGCTGTTCCTCACTATGCGAAGATGTTTGGTCTCAACGTGTCATCGGGAATTCCCTTTGACTTGAAGTATGTGAGAAGTATCTTGCCAGAGGAGACGAAGAGACGTCTTCGAGCCAAAGGACATCCTCTTTTCATGAATACATTTATCAATCAGATGTTATCCTAGAATAAAATAGAAAAGAAAAAAAATTAACACTTCGATCGAAGTGTGAATTTTTGGGAGGTTTAGCTTGTTAACCAGAACTTGGAGAGAGTTTCACGGGAGTGATAGTGCCAGAAGTCAACGAACATGCGAGGAGTATAGGACTGATAACTTTCCTCAATCTTTATAAGAAGTTGAGTTTCGGCATCAAGAGAAGACTCGGATGGGACAAAGCGAGTCAGAATTTCCTCTCGAAGACGAATCTTGGAATAGCGCTTTGGATCGAGGGCGAGACCATCTTCCGTGAGAAGAAGCAACATACTCATAAAGAGATAGGTGTGTTTACGAAGACAGTTATAAATTCGACTACAATAGGTCTTAAATTGATCGAAACGACTACTGGAGGGACCACCCATCGCATCAACGATATCTTGGGTGATTCGCATGGCCGGTTGAAGAGGCTTGGGATCATTACCCAAGATATAGCCATAGTCGATATGAAAGAGGTAACCGTCTTTAGTGATCATGATATTATCCAAATGTCGATCTCCGACTCCCAGAAGATAGGAGATGACACAATAGGCGGCCGCTGACTTAATAAAGCGGTCCCGAACCGCAGATGTGGGTAATTGTTCATTATTCTCAAGGATATAGTTGAGGAGAGTTAGCTTCTTCTGATACTTGATTGTATAAAGTGTGTAAGAGTCCGGAATCATCTCAATGATTCCACTATCACTTCCGAGAGGAAGGACACTATATGTCTTAATGCCAAAGTCAATACCTTCCTCTCGTTTTAAGATGATATCCATGAGGCGGATAATATTGATAATAATCATGTCTTGGAGAAGACACTCCTTCTTATAGAGAATGGACTGTAAGACAGGGCGCCCCTCATAGGAACAGATCATCGGAATAACAATGGGAGAGGTGATACTTTGCTTTGTGTTGAGACCGTGAATTTCAATTGCCTGAATGAGACAATCGGGATTTAAGGGAAGAGGAATCGGATTCGAAATCTGTTTTATCGAGTCTGTCGCCGAAAATCGAATGGAACAACGAAGCTTGTCACTGTTGCGAAGAAGATATTCTCTCCGAGCCTCAGGACCCATGCGATCGGAGGGCATTCGGGCCAGTGTCTTAATAAGTCTTCGTCCAGCCATGAGTTGATCAAAAACAACTGCGCGTCCGAGACGTCGATCCAGTTCTAAGACATAGGAGTTATAGTAGGACGTAAAGGTGGTATCCCTCTTCCGATAACAGGAGAGAACCCAATAAATTGAGGTTCGAAGTGAAATATGTTCTTCCGAGCGCTCAATGAGAACAGAGAGAAGTTTTTCATCTCGACAGTATTTCAGCGCAAAGACAATTTGGGGGATAAAACACTCAAACTCCTTCGAGGAAAACTTATTTAACAGGGAGACAACATGTGAACTCACCACCGGTGAGGAAAATGGAAGTGGAAGCAGTTCAAGAGAGTCGTACGGCTGAAGTGTCCTCTGACAAAACCGAGTACACATAAGATTCCAACACCGACAGTTGCGCGGACTTTTAAGAAGACGTTCCGCTTCCAGAACCTCTTCCTGTCGAGACCAGTCCAGAAGTGACAGAACCTTCACAATCCAACGATTATGTCCCGCCAAATAAGGCAAACTGTTATAGAGGAGACGCCGTTGTATCGGAGTAATTTCATATCCTGGAAGAATGTATTGAATGTCACGAAAGAGAGACTTACACACATTGACAGCTCGATGCCAGTCGCGACACACGAGAGAAATACTCGCCAGTGTCTTAATATCAAGATAACTGAAAATGAGAATGTAAGCCTCCAAGTTACGCATGGACTTATATCTCTCATAACACCGGTTACATACTCTCTCTTTGGGAGGTATCCGTTTGTTGGTACTCCGAGTCATTTTCGTCCAACGAGTCAATAACGACCAGAGAGTTGAGTCCGGCTTCGGATTTTCTGGAAGAGCCTCTAAATGTTTCGGAATGGAAATAAAGTGAGGCGCACAGTCACCACAGAAAATCTTCAAACATTGAGGCCCTCGACAGTGGTGCCTCCGTCTCAAAAAGGTAAACTTCCTCTTACATCCACAACAGCTCGTCACAGCATCATCAGGCATCCATGTGGTATTTCCTCTCGGTTGAACATAGTCGAGTTGATGTTGTCTCTCCGGCGGCGGATTCGACGAAATCCGATCCAAAAATATAGAATAAGATAAGTCTTCAGGTGATGTTCCAAGTTCAATCTTATCACTCGCCATCCTTTTATAAGAAATTAACTATTTATTGTCAAATCATTTACTTTCTCAGTCCCCTTTTATATCTCATCTCTCAACTTCTATCCAGCCATTCTCAGCTTGATAGAAGTTACACTTAACCCACCTCTCTCCTCTCTTCATTCTCCCCAATAAAATCCCCGACAACATCCTCGTGACGACCCATAATGTCTTTCTTTCGACATTCCGACAATGCCAGACTTCTGACGGTTGATAAATCCATATCTTTCGTTACCTCAAGAAACCGGTCTCACCGTTCCTTTGAGGTTAAAGGTATGCTTCGAAACTCCTCAGAGGTGCTAATCCTAAACTCAATACGAAGAAGAAACTGACACCTTTACCATTTTGCGGATTTGTCGGAAGCGAAAAAAGACACAAACATCGAAAAATAGGATAAAGTGTGAGATGCGAAGATAGAGGTTTAAAAGCTGAAAGAAGAGAATTAAAACAAAAAAAGAAATTTATCCGGAAAAAAAAGAAATGGAAGCCGAAATTCCAAAGGATCCGTCGAGACGAATCGACTATTCCGATTATCGAATTTACATTCGGAGAGTTCTGGAAGAGATTGACAATACACGGTGCAAATTACAACAGATACCATTGATTCGATTAATGATCTTATTGTAAGTCTCATTCAGCGGATTCTCTACGTGGCTGATGTGGTCATTTCCTATAGTGAAAAGAAGACTCTTTCCACGGACGAGCTCATTGTAGCGGTGAAGGCGGTTTTACCGCCTGCGATCGCTAATAATTCCGTTTCAGCTGGAATTCAGGCTGAGCGAGCCGTGGCTGAGTCAGCCCCAGAGCGAGCCACGGGTGAATTAATAGGTGTGAGTCGGCGACGAGGCAAGACACCCGTAGCAACACCTAAATCTCCTGAGGCTGACGGTAAGACGGAGGGACGAAAGACGCGAACTCTTCTGACAAAACAGGCTGGAATTATCTTCTCGGTTTCTCGAATTCGAGGTTTAATTGAGGAGCAGATGGAGAAGGGATATCTTAATGTGAAGAGGATTTCCACCGGTTCTCCCATTTTTCTTGCGGCGGCGATTGAAATTGTTACAGCCAAAATCCTTTCAGCGGCACTTGGATACACTAAGGGAGACAAACGGGTTCGAATTATTCACTCTGATCTTGTCTATGGTCTTTATAATGACGATATCTTTTTCGATATTTACGGATTTGGAAGCTGGATCATCCGTGAGATCAACCTTCTTGAAGTCCAGTAAGACGTTGAAGAAAACGAAAAATGATGAGACAAAAGAAAATTCTTCTCTCTTCTCGAAAAGAGAGAAGAATGACAATTTGTAATTACTGTCATCGGAAAGTTGGTCTTGTGGGTTTTCCCTGTCGTTGTAATAATGTGTTTTGTTCTCAGCATCGTCTTCCTGAACAACATAACTGTTCCTTTGACTTTAAATCATCCGGACGCAATCTCTTAGCCAAACAGAATCCTCTTGTTTCAGGAGAAAAGATTAAAAAGATCTAATCTTCCTTAAAATTGAGAAGAGAAGGTTCTCTTTTCAGTTTCATATATAAGAGAAAGAAATGGATCTTCTTGAGTTAGGTTTGATGATTTTAAGTGGAGGTCTTGTTCTTTATATTTTTGTGTCTCTCTTCAAATCTGCGAGTTCTGGAAATAACGATAAAGAGAAACGTCAACAGAAAGAGGAGTTCTACTTTTATCAGTTCGAGGACGAGGAGACGTCAGATTGTCATGACTTGCGAGGTGAGATTTGAAGTCCCGATCTCCGACAGCCCGCACAGCCACCTACTACTCGAGGAGCTTGTTTCGTCGTTGGGACGGAGGAGGAAGAGACAGATGAATTTTGTTTTGGCTGGACTTTGGTGACAGGAGGTTGAGGACGTCGGGGTTGACTTGCGGAATTGGAGGTCGAAGAAGTAGATTGTTGATACCGTCGAGAATCGGTCATCTTTTAAAAAGAGAGAAGATTTTATCTGAATTCTTCTCTCTTTTTAAGTCTGAAATATCTTTTTGTGTCTGAATTGTCGAAATCGAAGTTTCATCGATTGCTAATTCGAAGCGTCTCTCCTGAAAAAGTCCGAAATTGGAATGTGACGGGAGATCATAACGAGAAACGAACTCCTTCAGAAGTTCGATCGCAATCTGTTCTCCAAAGACCATGCCATTATATGCATCTTGAGCATAGTGAATTCCAGCTGCATTTCTCAAAATACCACAATTACTTGCCAGTTTATTAAGTTCATGTTCAATCGTCGACTCTTCTCCTGTGTCAAGAAGGGACTTTCCATCGGCGGATGGTTCATAGATTTTAATCTTCTGGTCTCCGTCAAACCATGCCTTGACAAGAGTCACCATTGCCCCGGCAAGAACAGCGTGACCACTGGGATAGGAGCTGTGACATGGACATCCCGAATTATAAGCCTGGGGAACGAGATAGGTTCCATACTTCTCCTTGACCTTATCTAAAATGGGACTGTTTAACAGTTGTTTACTAAGTTTAACCTGAGGATACCCCAGTTTGGCCTGAGAAACACGAAAACCAAACTCCTCCGGACGTAAGACAAACTGAGTGTACTTGTACCACCAAGCCGCATTCATAACAATCTTACTGGCGCGACTGATCATGTCGAGAAAATCGACTCTTCCTAAGTCAACAAAGTTCGCCTGATTTGTCAAGGTCCCATTAACATATGGATTTCCTTGATTAAACTTATACCCATTGTTAAGAAGATAGTAGGCCGCGTTGATGACAGCTTGGACTGGCTCATCAACTAAAATCCAGGAAGCTCCATCTCGAAGTGTATGAAGATAGGTCTTCTCCTTTGAAGGAGGAACCGCCGGTCGAGGCACCTTTCCATTATGACAGTCCAAATAATCTTCCACAGTTGTCAAGTAGTCAATACCCGGTTGTGCACAGTTGTACATCTGTGTCACCTCCAAAAGTCCATACCGAAACGGTTGTAACAGAAACTGGGACAAGTACGGTCCAATAAGGTCTCCTTTGGTGGGACCTCGAAAGATCGTCTCGGGAGTTACTTGTCCGTCCTGTCGAGGAAAGGGAGCATCTTTAAGGAGACTCAAGTCGGAACAGAGTTCTTTAATAAGAGGATGTGTCTTATACTCTCTAAAAGGAATGTCACGAGCAAGAGCCATGGCATAGACTTCAAGGAGTCAGCGGCCGCCCTTTTCGAGCCGAGAGTCCACGAAAGAGGCAGACGATATCCAGCCAGATACTTTCCAAAGAGGTCACTGTTAAAAAGATCTCGAGGAGATACTGGTTTAAGTCCTCCCGGAGTGCCAAGACGAATTTGATCGATGTATTTGGGATTTCCATATTCGACAGCCTTGATAAACTTGCAAAACTCTTTTTCGTCAACATCGTCGTTATCGTTGTGAGGTAGAGCCTTGGTGTGCATGGCCCGAAAATGAGGCACACGATACAGGTCTCCATTATTGTTAATATAAATCTTACTTAGGGCTTTTTGGGCGTTTTTCCGTCTCCGTTTATTCAAGGTCGCGATATTTCTTCATTTGATCTTTTATATTACGTCGAAGAATGGTAACGGAAATTTGTATTTTTGACATCAAGAAAAGACTTAACTTTTTCTTTGAAAAGACAATGATCTCGATGTCTCAATCTTCGTCGTTTTCCTCTCGAAAGAATCTTGTTCCTCCTCTTGTTAACGGTCCCTCTCTTTTAAAGTCCCGAGAAATTTCAAAGATTCTTCCTCTCGCCAACTTTCGTCATGACGATGAGAGACTGTTCCCTTCCTCCATCTCTGAAAAGAAGATCCAGGCAACTTGTCCGCAGTCATGTCTCCAGAACCCGTCAAGACAATCTGGGGCTCTGGAGAAATCGAAGAAGACATCCGTCAAGAGTCCCTGTTCCGAATGTCATCGAGAGTTCACTCAGGTAACACTTAATAAGCATGGAGGCAAGTGTGGCCGGTGTGCTAAAAAGGACAAAGATTAAGTTCCAATTTTTTTGAATACCGAAAGAAGAAGTCGTCTTTTCGGAAAAATGTCAGCGGACCAACTTTCCGAGGAGCAACTCACCGAAATCAAACAAGTCTTCGATCGATTTGATCAAGAGGAAACGGGTCAAATCTCCTCCAAAGACCTTGGAAATATTCTCCGATCCTTCGGAATTGACGTTCTTGACAGGGACCTTACTGATCTCCTCGAGGAGATTAACCGAGATAATGGAGGTAAAATATCGTTTTCCTCCTTTTTGGAAATTCTGATTTCCCGACTGGACAACCTTGAATTCGAGAAGATGATAATTTCAGCCTTTGAAGTCTTTGACTCGACTAAGAGAGGCATTATCTCAGCGTCAGAATTGCGATATCTCATGACTCATCTGGGAGAGCGCCTCTCCGAGGAAGAAGTTAATGAAATGATCCGTGAAGCCGATGTTGACGGAACGGGTCAAATTGACTATCGATCCTTTGTAAAGCGAATGATGCGATAAAAAATGTTGACACGTCTCAAGGAAATTCTCCAGGCCATCGAAAATGGAAGGACAAACATAAGGGAGGAAGATGGGCATCTTCATTTTCGATTCGAATAATCTTTCTAAGAGTAAATAGGATTGAGAGTTCGATGGTGTGTCGACTTCCCTGGGGGAATAAATGTTTGGGTGTTTATATTATATTTGGAATCGTTGTTATTCTTATTGTGTTATACTGGATGTATTTGGCGATTCGATATGGATTCGAATCGACGGTTTATCATGACTTTATGAATCGGAAGGTTTTTGATCTTCCCTGGTTGGAGAATTGTTGTTCATGGTGGCCTCTCTCTCACTTTATTGTCTTTTTTATTCTTGGAGTTTTCTTTCCGTCTTGTGATGTTCTTGTTATTGGAGCGGGAATTTTATGGGAACTCTTTGAAATGGTCATGGCTAAACTCTTCAACCGTCAGAGACAGGGAATTCGCCGTGACACTTCCAATCGTGTCGAATATAGTTCAAACTGGTGGGCAGGGTCATTAAAGGATATCATCTTCAATATTCTTGGCTTCTATAGTGGAAAGATATTTGCCATGATTTTCTTACACTCGAGAAGATGAGATCTTCCCGGAATCATCTTTAATTATCATTTCAACGGTTTGGTTCTTCCTAACATCATTGATGTAAAATGTCTCATCGATCTTTCCAGAGGAGCACTGGTGTTTGGCGTAGGGGCTTCCTCGAACGACTGAAAGAGTCTCGAGTTCACATGATCCAACCTTTGTCTGTCTCATATTTTCGTTTGACAAACGATTTGGTTACGAAGAATGACATCTCAGCTTCAACTTCAACTGAAGAGTTGACCATCTTCTCCTGATTCAAATTTAAAAAAAAAAATCATGATAAATGAGAGAATTGCAGTCTTAAAATATGCTCTCGGAAAAGAAATGTCCTCTTTCCGGTATTTTCCTGAGAAAGACAACGAAAGTCCGTCTGAAAAAAGAGAGTTTCTCTCGAATGGAACGCGACGACGTCGGAGAGACTATTTTCGTCCCGATACTCATCTGAATGACCGAGAGAAAAAGTACTGTCGATGTATTCTTTCTGTTGGGGCTCGAAATTCCGAAGAGTGTCTTCGGGAACGAGCTTGGTTGAAAACAAGAGGAGGTAGGACATGTTACAATCCATACGCCATTTGTCACTCCTCGACAGGTTTGAGAACCCAAGTTTCCTGCGACACCGAATATGAATTGGAAAATATACCCGAGAATGAACTTATAGCCTATGCTCATCTGAAAAGGATTCCCATTCCGGAACCGTATGATCGAGAGGCACTCCTCGATGAACTCTACAATCGGACCAAGAAGTCCGCCGACGAAAACGTCGAAAATTGATATGTTGGAAATTTGACTTCCAGAGAGATTTCTTTCACCCAAAGAGTTAAAGCATACCATGACAAAACGGAACTTAAGACCGCGTTGTCCCCCGTGCAGGATCTGTGCATATATCATTTATCCGGTAACTGTCGATTCGGAAGAAAGTGAGGCTGAGAGAACGGCAAGAGATCTGGGTGATACGGATACTTGGTCGGAGGAGCTTTCTGAGCATGAGAGTGATCGAGAGTTTATCGATAATCGTCCAACGTATCTCATCGAGATGTCATGTGAATCGAATTCCGAAGAGGAAGATACTGCCATCGAAACGGAGTCGGAGTCTGAATCGGAGAATGAAATGGAATGGGAAGAGTCCTGTGGAGAGTCTTGTGAAGAGTCCTGTGGAGAGTCCTGTGGAGAGTCCTGTGGAGAGTCTTGTGAAGAGTCCTGTGGAGAGTCTTGTGAAGAGTCAAGTACTTGTTCAAGTACTTGTTCAAGTTCGAGAAAGAGGTCTTCTTCGTCATGTTCATCGTCCTCATTTTTCAAGAAGAGAAGGTGTTATTAAATTTCGAGTTCCATTATCGAAAGATAATGGAACTTTTTCTGACTCATGAGAAAGAAGGTGATTCAGAATTGAATAGGCTAAAGTGAAGGGGATACGTTTACGAGGATAATCTTTACATTCGCGATAGTTTGGCAGAAAAAGACTGTGATATTTTGTCCGATACCTTTCGATAAATTCATTAAACTGTTGAACGAGGATCTTTTGACGTTCCTCTGAAATGGTCGGTTCAATGAGAAGACTGGCATAACTTCGTGACGTCGGTTTCCCATAATAATGTTTTAACGTATATTCCAGTCGAATTCGTGATCCCGATACTCTTCCATCATCAAGGGCAATTAATTTTAGATTGGTGTTAGGTTGTTGGCCTTCCATCAGTCGAGAAATTTTAAGATGAGGCGAGGTCTTCAGATGATAAATCTTTCCTCCGATGAGAAAGTCATACTTCTCTTTCACAACGAAAACTTCTCTCGTCTCGGTTGGATAGAAGTAAGTTTCGATTTCCTGTTTCATCAAACGTTGTTCCGATCGCTCAAACGAAAAACTACAAACAGCTGACGCTGTATCAGAAAAGACCTGTTCCTCAAAGATATTGAGTCTTCGAATGTGAAATCTCGTTAAAAACTCCCGTCTGAGTTCTCCGTCACTTCTCTTAATTGAACTGAAAAAGTTCAAGGGCAAGATAAGTATCCCACCTCTCGGCCCCTGCCCACAAAGAAGACTCTTTAGAAAACATTTATATAAATCGTCCGTCTGATACAGTTGATAGTAGCTCTTATCTCGACTCTTACTTCGATACAGATATGGCGGATTGGTAACAACAAATGCATCTGTATAGTTTGGAGGATATCTCAATGTATCTCGACGTATTACTTCCTTATGTCTTAATAAGAGAGAATCCTTGGGGTCGATATCATACAATTCGATAGTCGTATGGAGACCTCTCGTCTCAATAAACGGAATTAAGTCTCCTTTCCCAACAAAGGGTTCGATAATCCTGGTAACATCCGATGGAAGAAAAAACCCCGTTAAAATATTCACAGACTGTGTCGTATAGAATTGTCCCAGTGTTTTCTTTTTCTCGTTCATCTTTCGAGAAGATTCGATAAATCTTTTTAACATCGAATGTTAAGTTTTAACATCCGATGTAACATCTTCAACTTCTTTGATTCCGACACAACTCCGGCATCTGAGAAAGCGCCTCAAACACATATTCATTAACATCCTCAAGATGTTTGAAAAGACACTCTCCATCCACTCTCGAAGTGTAACAGAGATCCGAAAAAGATACACACGCCAGATACCTCCCATAATTCCTCTCATAGAAGTCCTTCACCTTTAAAAGTCGAGAAATCTCCTCGTGAAGAGACGAAAGTTGCGTCTGAATCTTCTCCTTCTTCAAATCAAAAATCGGTTCGAGAAGACTCCGTTTGAGTTGATTCAGTTGAACCATCAGTCTTCCCCGATATGACGGCACTATCTTTCCCGGAGACAATGTCCCCGTTGATAACTTTCGTTTTCTTTCTCGACCCGCTTGAAATGCCTTGAGAAGCTCTCGAGATACCGTCATATCTCCATACTCACAGACTCGACTTGTGTTCGTCTCCTCTCTCACTTTCCGATACTGTTCGAACAGTGTCTCCGTCGACATGTTAGCACCACGCGAATCAAGTAACCAGTTAATACTAAAGACATCACAAAGATAGTTCGATATCGTCTCATTCTCACACCCAGCATAAGATGGCGAAAATGGAGCTGAAGCCGTCACAGCAAGTATCGACATATTATTCGGTAAGTATCCATTAAACATTGACCCAGACTCACATGACTCCATATAGATGACAAGTTCCTTATAACGCTTATTCTCATACATCCATCGTAACGTCTTCTGAAGAATATCAACACGAAGTCGACACGTCATATTCGGAAAACAGAAAACCCCCGGACCTCCATGGTCACTCATATAAATAAAAATGTTATCGTTAGGTCCACTCTCTAAAACTTTCCGTCCTCCCGTCGCCGTCTTATTTCCAGTCAAAATGGCAAGAAAGTTGTCAACCGTCACATTCTCTCCTGTATAGTCTTTAATCACACCGGAATATACGTCAGGACCTCCATTCCAATTAAAAATCTGTCCTGGAAACGGATTCTCCTCATTATACGCAATGTCATCATACATCATCGTAATAATGCGCTGTTCCGAAATTCCATGCTCTCGAAGAATCTGATACGCATCACATACATCCGCTTGATGACGATAGTTCATCCAAGTGTTCGATCCAGCAACCAAAACTGCCCAGTGCTCCCCCAAACACAAACAACCACACATCAGAAACACAAAAACAGAGAAACGTCGGAATAACATTTTCTCTTTCACTTAGATCTCAGTTGAGACAATCAAATTCCTCTCTCTCTCAGAACCTTTTCCCAAATTTTCAAGAGAGAAAGAAAGAAAGCTCACTCCTTCCATCTATCGAGATTCTGACATTCCTCTTCTCTTAACTCTTCTCTTAACTCTTCTCATAACAGTGTCGTCAAACGGAGACTCTTTCTCGTCGATTTATTAAATTTAATTTCAGATAGATCGATAGAAAAATATCGATAATCATTCTATCGACCCTTAAAAACAACCCACATGACCAAAGACAAAGATAACCATAAGGTTATTAAAATCGATCGCAAGAACCCAGTTCTCATCTTTTCGGATGGGACGAACTTTGATGACACCATCGCTCTTATTCTTCTGCTGAAGAGTCCTCACATCGACATTAAAGGAGTTTGGGTCAACGGAAACGATTGGGCAAATGGCGGTCCAGCCGTGAACATCTTCTATAATATTATTGACTGGCTGGGACGTAAAGATATTCCTGTCGTCGTCTCATCCTTCTATGCGGATAAGGATCGCACGCAAAACATTCCACCTGGAGGATTTGTTCCCCAGGGCCAAATGTTCCGTCGCACCATCCCCATCAATGATGGAGGTCTTATCTTTACAGACACACTTTGGGGTCTTGCTACCTTCCTTCCCTCCTCTCAACGCCACTATGTTGCCAAGGACACAAAAACACCCGACACTCAAGATGAAGCTGTCGCTCGTCGAGTGTTCCTCTCTCTTATCCGCCAATCCAAGTTCCCAATCAGTATTATCTCTCTTGGATCTCTCACGGGAGTCTGGGAAATCCTTTCCGCGGCCCATCAGGAAGGACTTCTCGGCAAGATCAAGGGCCTCTTCCAAATGGGAGGTGTGTATCAACATCCAGGTAATATTTTCAGTATCCCATGGAGTTCTCGCAGTGAGTTTAACATCTACCTCGATCCCGATGCCGCAAATAACACCATCCAACTTCTGAGTGCCAACAACATCCCCGTCGTCTTTCATGCCCTCAATGCAACCGATAGTGTCCCCATCCGTCGACAGTTCCTTGAACGTCTTCGAGAGGATGCCGAAACTCCAGAAGCTCAGTTCGTCTCTCAACTTCTTTCGGAAGTCGCTCGCACCTGGTTCGCCCCCTTTAATTCTGACGGCATTCTTCCAGGTGCCTTCCTCTGGGATCCCTCCGCTGCCATTGCCTTCCTCTGTCGAAAGGTCATTACCTCTTCCGTCAATGCCACCATCACCATTAACACGGATAGTCAGGTCACCTTCCAACTTGACTCCGACCCGAATGGTAGTGCCGTCGTCACCTATCGCTTTTCTAACCGTCTCGCCGAGTTTATTGATGACCCCAATGGTGCCCATGTCACTATCCTTACGGGCTTGAATCAGGCCAAGGTCGAAAATCTTATCATTAAACTCCTTAACAAAAAGAAGAACTCCGCCATATGTCCTCTTCGTCTCCCCACCTGTTGTTACCGATCCGTCAGTGTCAAGAACTTCGCAAAACTATCTCTTGATCAACTCTCTCCCAATTAATTCGTTTAAATCTCATTTCATGTTTGCCCTTCTTCCTCCCCTTCCGATTTCAAGAAGCTCTCCAATATGTCTTCCACATCTTCCCAATGTCCAAATTAAATCCGAACCAAGTCAATCATCTGATCCAGATGATTTGGATCAGATGATTTCACTCTTCTCACCGACGAATAATCTCGAGAACATGAAGTATCTTGTAATCAGAACCTGGCTTCCCCATTAACATTTGAAGTAGTTCCTCCACATATCTCGAAAGAAACTGTTCCCGGTTCTGATTCGATTGCTTCTCGGCGGAAACCACAGCAGATATACTAATTTGGGACAAGTACGACACCGCGATCTCCTCGTGATTTTTCAACAGATACTCAAAGATAAGCATCAACGCATCCGCAAAACTTCGAGCTCCAAATCCTCTCCTCTGGAGATCCCTGATAAAATACCTCTCAAGAGTTTCATTCAGTGTCCTCTCCCACTGAATCAAACCATCAGTTATTAAATTTGCATCGAGAATGTACACTTTCTCATTACCTTGATACGGTTCGAGTTTTCTTATTTCGTTGAGAACATATAATGTCAAGTTAATCAAGGATTGATATTCCGGAATTTTATACAAGATCCCCATGGGCTCCTCATAGAAAACATTCTTCAGTTGTTCCAGATATTCCCCAAAATTCTCGGGAGAATGTTTGGTAACATTCCGTCGTGTTTGAAACTTCTTCATCGGAAAAGGAAGTCGTTGAAGAAACCGCTCTTGAAATTTCTCCACTCTCGCCTCAATATCCTGCCGATTAATATAACCTTCTAACTGAAAAATAATAATCTGCCCCAAAGGAAAATATTCAAATAGATATTCAAGTTGCAACCGCCTCCATCTGTAAGGAACTGTTGTTTCTTCCATCTTCTTTTCTTCCATCTTCTTTTCTTCCACTTCCATCTTCCTCTTTCCTAAAATTTTCTTAATAACTTTCCTATTATCTAATCGTCAATATTATTCTCAGACGAAATTATCTTGAGTCGGAATACTTCGATTTCCGTCAGTACAAATGTATTTCAGATACTCCATTTCCGTTGAGGATAAATCCAAGTCGCAGATCCTGATCCAATCTCCATTGTTAATACAAACTTGAAATACGTCGATGCTGATATTAATTACAATTTTATCAACGTTGACATATCTCCGATTTCTATTGGGATTGATAAATTCCTACTAACTTCGATCGAGAGACATCGGTGTCATCGATCCATCTTTTATTGCTGTTGATAAAAATATCGTGCGAGAATTTATTGGTGTATTAAATCTATATTCCTCTCGTCGAGGCTCGAGGATAAGATTTCCATTATCGCTGATGAGTCCTACTGTATCAGCAATAATGCATTTTGAATTTATATCGCATGAATAAGATACCGATCTCTATCTGTATCAGATACCATTTCTTCAAACTAACACCAAATCCAATTCACCCCGCCGATCTAAAATTTCTCAATGCGGAGACAAATCCAAAACGTATTAGTATTAGTTTGATACAAATTCAAGTCCATTGATCCTGATAGAAATCTAAAATACATCAGAAGAAATGTTAATCCAAGACATCGATAAAGATATAAATATAATATGAGACGTATTGCTACTGAGACAGTCCACATCTTATCAGTGATAACAGAGATCTATCTCTATTTCTGGAAATACGACTCTCATTTCTATTCCCACGAAGAGATTGGATATTTATTTCTAGAAATACGACTCTCATTTCTATTAGTGTCAATATAACTCCAGATATATCAACCTCGATAGAAAGCCAATTCTCATTGACGTTGATGGATATTCAATCTTCATCACCATTAATATTAATAAGATTCCAAATATCTAGGAAGATATTAATTATAGTCACTTAGATGCGAATATACTTGGAATCGTATCTCTGTCAGAGTTAATAGATATCCAATCTTTATCAATGCTGACTCGATTCCAGATATATTCAAGCGGATATACACCTAAATCTCATTAGTTTATAGACTCTAAACATACCGACGAATCCAAAAACTTATCACCACTGAGACAAATCTGTAATACACCAATCTTAATATTGATCTCACATCTCTCAGTGATGATCGGATTCCAAAATATCAGCGCTGAGAAAAATCTGAACCCCCACGAGGATGCTGTTATTTCATCAGTATCAGTAAACACCCATAAACAATCACGCGGAATTGACAGAATTATTGGTATATTCATCGACAGTGGTGAGATCTGGATTAAATTAACATCGATATCGATGAGCATTGAATTTGTATCACTGTTTGACACTCTTGATAATCTTTAAATCATATCAGTCCTGATGGAACTTGGATCGCTATTCGGGTGAATGAAATTGAGATACTTATCAGCGCTGATGAAATTCGGATTTGTATCGACACTGATAAAATTCAAATACCTATCAACGTCGATAGATTTGGGATATTTATTTCTGTTTATACGACTCTCATTTCTATCAACTTGATATGACACCAATCTATCAACACTACTGATACGACTCCAATTTCTATCAACACTAATATGTTTTTGGATATCTATCAACATTGATATATTTTGGATATCTATCAATGTTATATATTTTGGATATCTATCAACACTGATATATTTTGGATATCTATCAATGTTGATACGACTCCAATTTCTATTTCCACGAATATGACTCCAATTCTATCAACACTAATATGTTTTGGATATCTATCAACATTGATATGTTCTGGATATCTATCAATGTTGATATATTTTGGATATCTATCAACATTGATAGAATCTGGATATTTATCAATGTTGATACGACTTCAAGTTCTATTTCCACGAATATGACTCCAAATTCTATCAACAGTGATATGACTCCAATTTCTATCAACAGTGATATGACTCCAATTTCTATCAACAGTGATATGACTCCAATTTCTATCAACACTGATATGACTCCAATTTCTATCAACTTGATATGTCTTGGATATTTATTCATGTGAATACGTTTTGGATATTTATCAACTTGATATGTCTTGGATATTTATCAACAGTGATATGATCCAAATTCTATCAACAGTGATATGACTCCAATTTCTATCAACACTGATATGACTCCAATCTATCAACTTGATATGTCTTGGATATTTATCAATGTTGATATGATTCCAAATTCTATCAACAGTGATATGACTCCAATTTCTATCAACACTGATATGACTCCAATCTATCAACTTGATATGTCTTGGATATTTATCAATGTTGATATGTTTTGGATATTTATCAACAGTGATATGATTCCAAATTCTATCAACAGTGATATGACTCCAATTTCTATCAACACTGATATGACTCCAATTCTATCAACTTGATATGTCTTGGATATTTATCAATGTTGATATGTTTTGGATATTTATCAACAGTGATATGATTCCAAATTCTATCAACAGTGATATGACTCCAATTTCTATCAACACTGATATGAC
>Ga0209381_1002343_pt1 | contig 24279 bp, 22 predicted proteins | sample DewCreD2012metaG_FD_184111 | JGI IMG/M metagenome (GOLD analysis project Ga0209381, IMG submission 184111) | Hot spring sediment bacterial and archeal communities from British Columbia, Canada, to study Microbial Dark Matter (Phase II) - Dewar... ...
TCACCCGCAAGGGGATTGATTTTCTTGTCCATTTCGTCCACAAGGTCCACGACATCCAGAGGATAGCACGTAGAATCCGATCTTGACTGCCGAATCCAAGTTGAACCGAAATGTACAAACTCCAGCGTCCGCTTCGCGGGCCAGGCGAGGCTTGGCTGCTCTACAGCGCATGTGGCGTTTTCGTTGGCCGGCCTGCGAATCGGCACTACCGTATGAAACCTTCAGGCATCCAAGAACTCGGTACTCGCAAGTATGATCTAGTGAATGCGAAAAACGCGGGGTTCTTGCCGCGATTACGATAACGATGACGAGCGCGAGCACGAAAAAAGACTGGGTTGTGGGCAGATCCCGCCTCAGAACATAGAACCCGTTCTGGACGGCCGAATTCAGGTTGAACGCCTGCATCGCTTCTTCTATCATTTGCTTGGAGACCGCTTAGCCCTTTTGGCCGGCGGCAAACGTTTTCTAACATTAGGGCGCCGGACAGAACGATAAAGAATATATTATATAATTATTACAGTATATTTTATAACAGCCGATCGACGCCCGTGGCTGGCCGTCGGCGGCCAAAGCCTGTGCAAAAGCCTAACCCGGCGGCGCAGACTGTCCAGCCTGCGAAAAAAGGCTTTTATGGCGCATCGGCGCAGACACGGCCGTTTGCGCCATGGGTTTTGTCGGTTATTCACAACCTCTCAGGAGACAGGAGACTGTGATGCAAGAAGCAGGACGTAAAACAAAAGACGTCTCCAACATCCGCCGGCCCAATCCCCGGCGTTCAAACCCCAAATCCCATGCCCCAAACTCTCTATCCCCAACTCCGCCCACGGCGCTGTTCGAGCGGATGAAGCACATGACCGGCGGCGCCTGGGTGCGGGCCGCCGCCATTGCCGGCGTCATCGCGCTGGCGGGCGTGTTTTTGTATTCCGTTCGTTCGATCCTGGCGTCGTTGTTCCTTGCGTTCGTGGTTGCCTACATATTCGACCCGGTAGTGGATTGGTGTCAGCATCGCGGCGTGCGGCGCGAAATAACCATTGCCGCGGTGGGTCTTCTGATAATCGGTTTGCTCATCGCCATGCCCATCCTCCTCATTCCCAATATTCTTTGGGAAGCGGATCGCCTGGCCGATGCCGCATCGGCCGGCATGCGGAGCGGCGCCTTGTCGCACATGCTGGACAATACGCTCGAGCGATTGCCTTTTCGGCGTGTGTTCGAAACGCTTGGATGGATGATGCCCGGCGACAAGGAAAGCGTCCGGATGGTGCTCGCCGAACGCCTCGGCTCGTTCGTCAAGGACAATGCCATCCTCATGTTGAAACGTTACTCGACGGAAGTGGCGCAGGCGGGATTCTGGGCGGGAACGACCGCGGCGGCGGCGGCGGCTACCGTGGGACGCGGCATCGTCAATGTGTTGCTTTTCACCGGCAACGTGGCTCTGTTCGCTTTTGTGACGGTTTATTTGTTGCTGGCCTTCGACCGATCCGTAGCCTCGGTACGCGAGCTGGTGCCGCCGCGTTGCCGTGAGCGGCTCACTTCCATTGTCGGACGCATAGACATGCAGTTGCGCGCGTTCCTGCGGGGCCAGATCCTCGTTTGTCTTTGCCTTGCGGCGCTGTACTCGTTCGGCCTGTGGCTGTCCGGCGTACCGTTCGGAATTGTCATCGGCCTGTTGGGCGGCGTGGCGAGTTTCGTCCCCTATCTCGGCCTCGCGCTGGCGATCCTGCCTTCGATCGCGCTGGTGTTGATCCAGCACGGATTGGACTGGCATGTCGCGGGCGTGTTGCTTACCTTCGGGATTGCCCAGACGCTCGAAGGAATGTACATCACGCCGAAAATCGTGGGAGACCAGGTCGGCCTCAACCCTGTCTGGATCATTCTTTCGATTATGGTGTTCGGCAGCCTGATGGGATTTCTCGGGCTGATCCTTGCCGTGCCTATTGCGGCCACGCTCAAGGTGCTCATCGCCGAAGCTGTCGGGTATTACAAGGCTTCTTCCTTGTTCTCGGACGGCGTGAACGGCACGACCGAGGGCTGACCTTCCGCCGTCGGCGCCGAAACGCCCCGCCGCGCGCGCCAGCGCGTGACGGCGTCGTCCACGATACCGAACCCGATATAGGTCAGGCACAGGGGAAGCAGCACCATCGCCGGCGAGTGGAGCAGCATGTAGTTGACGGCGGCAATGGCCAGCACGACGAACACCAACGCGCGAAACGCGTTGCGCGGCTCGAACACGAGACCCTTTTTCATGCGATCCTTCGGGTAGCGGATCGGACTGACCATCAATGCCGCGAGCAGCAACGTGAAGGGGCCCAACACCCAGAAGGCCACGCGGAGGTTCCAATATTCCGTAAACAGGACGAGCGATGCGATTGTGCCGCCCGCCGCCGGAATCGGAAGTCCGGTGAACGAGTCGCGGAATCCGCTTTGGTACACGTTGAACCGCGCCAGGCGCAGCGCGCCGCACAACACGAACACGATGGCCATGAACGATCCCGTCTTGCCCACGAGCGTGCCGGCCATCTGTTCCTCGCGCAGATAGGCAAAGTAAATCAACACCGCCGGCGCCACGCCGAACGCAACCAAGTCGCAGAGGCTGTCGAATTCCTTGCCGAACTCGGATGTACTCTTCGTAAGGCGGGCCACCGTGCCGTCGAGTGCGTCGCAGACGATGGCCCCCAGGATCGCGAACGCCGCCAGATCGTAGCGCTCGCGCGCGCTCAGAAAAATGCTGACCAAACCCCAGTACAGGCCGAACGCGGTGATCGCGCTCGCCAATACATTGATCGGGCGCCGCTTGAGTTCCCGGCGCACTTTGCCCTTGCGGGTTCTCCGTATCTTCATCATGGAAAACGCGCCACCACGCTGCTGCCCCCGTGGACCTTGTCGCCCACGCGAACGGTTGCTTCGGCCCCGGCCGGAAGATACAACTCCGTGCGCGAACCGAACTTGATCATGCCGAATTTCTGTCCCTTTTCCAAACGGTCGCCCGTCCGCGCCAAACAAACAATCCGCCGGGCAATCGCGCCCGAAATCTGCCGCACCGTCATCGGACCCTGCGGCGTATCCAGCCGAACCGCATTCGACTCGTTGCAGTCGGTCGTTTCGGCGCGCATCGCGTTGCGGAATTCGCCCGGCTTGTGAACGACCGATGCAACCGTGCCCTCGAAGGGCGCGCGGTTTACATGCACGCTCAGAATGGACAGAAAAATCGAAATGCGCCGGCACGGACCATCGTAATGTGGCGTGGTTTGCAGCTCTTCTACGGCCACCACCGTGCCGTCCGCCGGACTCACCACTTCATTGGCCGCGGCGGTAATCGCGCGCACAGGATCGCGAAAGAAGAACAGCGAGAACCCGCCGTAGACGAGGCACACGGCCACGCCCACGTATGCCCAACGGTGGCCGCGCAACGCAATGGCCAGAAAGATCAACGCCAGCAACAGGGCCGGAACATAGTAGGGCGCGCCTACCCGCCATGCGCTGAATGCCTTCGTCACAACAGATTCCTTTCCGCGAGGCTCACATAGCGCCCGTCGCCGAATATTACATGATCCAGGAGACTTACGCCCAGCATATGCCCCGATTCGACCAGCCGTTTCGTGATCGCAAGGTCGTCGTGGCTCGGTTCGGGGTCGCCGCTGGGATGGTTGTGGCAGACGATGACACGGGCCGCGCCGTCGCGCACAGCCTGCCGGAACACGTCCCGCGGGACCGCCTCGACATGGTCGAGACTGCCCGACGACACGTCAACGATCTTGACCGCGTCGTTTTTCGCGTTCAGCAACAGGCATTTGAACTGTTCGGTCTCGCATTCCTTGAACCGCGCCATCAGCAGGCGCGACACATCCTCCGCGCTTCGTATCCGCTGGCGGTCCTTGTCCGTATGCGCGGCGAGCCGCCCGCCCAGTTCCAGCGCGGCCTTGATTTCGATCGCCTTCACGCGCCCAAGCCCTTTGACTTCCATCAACTGCTCGATGGACGCCCGCGCCACCGCGCGCAGATTGCCGAAATGATGCAACACGGCGTCCGCCAGCGCCACCGCGCCCATGTCCCGCGTACCGGTTCGGAACAGAACCGCGATCAGTTCCGCATCGCGCAACGCTTCGGGGCCGAGCCGTTCCAGACGTTCGCGGGGCCGGTCTTCCTCCGGCATCTCCCGCACCGCGGACGGGTATAAAGGTTCCGCCATCATTTCAGCCCTTTCGCAACCACGAAAAGCGTAGCACAATCCGGCAAGGAAAACGAAACGATCATGCCCGAAACAGTCCGGCGCTACGCGTCATACCCCGTTTCCCGAAGAATTGCGCGAAGGGTTTGGACGGCTTTTTGGATGTCTTCGAGCAGGGTATCGTTCGATGCCGTCTTGTACTCGAAATGGATCGAGATCGGCCCCGCAAAACCGGCCTCGCGCATGATCGCGAAACAGTCGGCGAACTTCACGATTCCCTCGCCCAGCGGAACCCATTTCGGCTTGTCCTTGTCCCATACGAAATCTTTGACGGCCATCATCCGGACATACGGCGCGATCAACCGCGCATTGACCTGCCATGCGCCGTATGCGCCTTCGACCATTGCGTGGCCGATGTCGAAATTCGAGCCGAGCCGTTCGGAACCGACGTCCGCGATCATCCGGTGCAGATCCCAGATCGCCGCGCCCACCTGGTTATAACCGGAATGGTTGTGATAGCCCGCTGTGAGGCCGTACTCCCCGGCAAGTTTTGCGAGGTTTCGCAAACCGTCCGTGAATTTTCCGAGTTGTTCGAGCGGACTGCCGGACTTGGTGTATGTCAGACCGCCGATGCGGAAATAGCGGACACCCGCCTTCGCCGCCGCTTCGAGGATCGGGCGCGCATCCGGATCGCTTCCGTCGTTCAACCGGGTCGTGATCATCGGCACGTCGAGTCCCTCCGCGCGAATCGCCTCGACCGCGCGCGGCAAGTCCGTTGCGGCTTTCGCGGGTACGACGTGGCCGCCTTCGCGGACGGTCAGATCAATGCCGTCGAGACCGAGCGCCTTGCCCGTCTTACCCAATGCCACCCAATCCAGGAATTGAAGGTGTTTCGAGAAGATGCAGACCGACGGCTTCTTCATATTTCCTCCCTGCGCGCGTGCGCCCGCCGCCGCAAATCCGGCCGCCACCGCCGCCGCGCCGATGAATCCCCGACGCGAAATCCCATGACCCATTTCAAGTCTCCTATCAGTCCATCAGCCGCCGCACATCTTCCGGCAGCAGGCTCCGCAATTCAGGATACGTTTCGACCAACCGCATGATATCGGCCAGGTCCTTCTGGCGTTTGCTGCGCCGCCGCGCCTCGTCGGAATACGCCCAGATCTTGCCCTGCAACACGTCCTCGATGCAGGCCACGCGCATCCGGTAGCCCAAGACATCCTTCTCGCCGGCCCGGACCAGAAAAGCCTGGTATCGGCTATCCGTATGAAGTTGGATTCGCAAGTCGGAATCCGGACTTCCGAGATTGATGCTGTGTTCGAAAGTCTCGATTGCCAATCCAACCCGGGACGATTCCGCCAGAACCGAATCCAGGCGTTCCAGCGTGACGACGACGTCCAAGTCGAGGCTCACGACCGGTTCGACATATGCATTTACCGCCAGGCAGCCGATAACGCAGTATGGGACGTCCATGCCGGCCAGCACCGAAAGGAACCGGCCCAGGAGGTTTTCTCTATCGCTTGTGACACCGTTTAAGAACGACTTGCCGGTCATAGGAAACGTCCTTGAACATGTGAAATCACTGTAGCACGGGAAGGTTCTTGGAGCAACTCGAAACGAGCCCCGTGCTCTCCGTGACTCTGTGTGAAGCGTTACTCGCCCAAGCGCGTTTCGACCGCCACGAGGCCGATCTCCGGCTTGCCTTCGCGGAACTGGATGTCGGCGATCTGGAGCATACGTGCGATGTCCTCGGATGTGGCATGGAGGGCTTCGAGCGTCTTGGCTTCTCCGGTCACGATGACCTGCTTGACGCCGGCTTTCATGCTGAGGTTGGCTTCGGCCTTGGCCTTGCGAACGGCGTCGAGCACGGCCACGGTCGCGAGGTATGTGTCGGGGTTCTTTGGCGCAGGAATGGCCGCGAATTCATCAAGCGCCGGCCACGGGCTGCGATGGACGGATTCGTTCATGTCCGCGTCCGTGTTGTAACACCAATGCCAGACTTCTTCGGTGAGGTAAGGCAGGTACGGCGCGAGCATGCGCACCATCGCGCGGTGCATCAGCCGCAATGCCGACGCGCCGGACAGACGCCCCTGCGGCAGCCCTTCGTCGTAGGTGCGCGGTTTGACGATTTCGAGGTAGTTGTCGCAGAAGACGCCCCAGAAGAATTCTTCGGTCAGCATGAGCGCCTGGGCGTAGTCGAACGCGTCAAAGGCCGCCGTCGCGCGCTGGATGAGCGGTCGCAATTCGGCGATAAACGCCCGATCAGTCTCGTTCGTGATCTCGTCCGGGCCAAGCAAAGACGCATCAATGGCCGAGAACTGCATTACGGCGAACTTGCTTGCGTTGAATAGTTTCGTGGCAAGCCGTTTACCGACCTTGAACACTTGTTCGTCGTACGCGGTATCCACGCCGAGCCGTGCGCGCGCCGCCCAGTAGCGGACGCTGTCCGCGCCGAATTCATCGAGCAGCGGTTCGGGCGTGACGACGTTTCCATGGCTCTTGGACATCTTTTTACGGTCGGGATCGAGGATCCAGCCGCTGATCACGACATTCTTCCAAGGCACTTCGCGCTCGTGAACGTAGGCTTTGACAATCGTGTAGAACGCCCATGTACGGATGATCTCGTGGCTCTGCGGGCGGATATCCATCGGGAACAGTTTCGCGTGGCGTTCTATGTCTTCGACCCAGCGCGTGGCGATTTGCGGCGACAGCGAACTCGTCGCCCATGTATCGAGCACGTCCGGATCGCCCGTGAACCCGTTCGGCTTGTCGCGTTGCGATTCATCGTACCCGTCGGGCGCGTCGTCGAGCGGATCGATCGGCAGCCGCGCCTTGTCCGGGAAGATCGGTTTGTCGTAAACGGTGCGGCCGTCCGCGTCCACGGGATACCACACGGGAATCGGCACGCCGAAGTAACGCTGGCGGCTGAGACACCAATCCTGGTTGAGGCCTTCGACCCAATGTTCATATCGCAGGCCCATGAAATCCGGATGCCACTGAATCTTGCGGCCCTGCGCGATGAGTTCCGGCTTCTTGTCGAGGATCCTGGCATACCATTGCCGCGTCGGAATGAGTTCGAGTGGGCGATCGCCTTTTTCGAAAAATTTCACCGCGTGTGTGAGCGGTTCGCTCGGGCGGTCGAGCACGCCGCCCAGTTCTTCTGCGATCTCGATAGTCCGTTTTTGCGCTTTCTTGGCGTATGTCCCGGCGAGTTGGCCATACACGGCGTTCGCGGCTTCGGGATTCAGGCTGTCCCAGCCGTCCGCGCCGAAGGTTACAGGCATGAGCCGCCCGTCGCGTCCAAGGATCTGGCGCAGCGGCAATTTATAGGTCTGCCACCACTCGACGTCCGTCTGGTCGCCGAAGGTGCATACCATCACGATACCCGTGCCCTTGTCCGGCTGCGCCTGCGCATCGGGCATGATCGGCACCGGCACATGGAACAGCGGCGTGATCGCGCGCTTGCCGAACAACGGCCGATAGCGCTCGTCTTCGGGATGCGCGAGCACGGCCACGCAGGCGCCGAGCAGTTCCGGGCGCGTCGTCGCGATAACGACGAAATCGCGGTCGCCGTTTTCGATACCGAAGCGCAGGTAATGGAACGCGCTGGGCAATTCCTTGTCGACAATCTCGGCCTGTGCGATGGCGGTCTGAAAATCAACGTCCCACATGACCGGCGTTTCGGCCTGGTAGATTTCGCCCTGCCGCACCATATCGAGGAAACTGTATTGCGACGTGCGCCGGCAATGCCGGTCAATCGTCGCGTATTCCTGCTCCCAATCGTAGGAGAGGCCGAGGCGCGTCCACAGCCGCCGGAAGGCTTCCTCGTCTTCCTTCGTGACCGTTTCACATAGCGCGATGAAGTTCGATCGGCTGATCGGCTGCGGATCGCCTTTCCGCCCGCGTTCGAACTTCAGATTAGGATCAAAATGGACGTGCGGTTCGCACTTCACGTTGTACAGGTTTTGGACGCGCCGTTCGGTGGGCAGGCCGTTGTCGTCCCAGCCGATCGGAAAGAAGATGTTCTTGCCGCGCATGCGCTGGTGGCGCACGATGAAATCCTGGTGTGAGTAACTGAACATGTGGCCGACGTGCAGCGATCCGCTGACTGTCGGCGGCGGCGTGTCCACCACGAACGTCTCGTCGCGTCCGCGCGCGGGATCCCACGCATACGTCCGGTTCGCCTTCCACCAGGCGATCCAGCGATCTTCGATTTCTCTCGGTTCGTACCTCTTCGGCAGTTCCATGAACGACGAATTCCTCGCTTAAAGGAGTTAGAAGTTAGAAGCTAGAAGTTAGAAGCTGGTAGTCGGAAATTAAAGAGACGACTGACATCTCTCTATCCTTCGGCATCCCAATCCCGCCAACACGATTCCAGGAAACCGACTGCCAACTACAGACTACTTGCTACCGACTACTGACCAATGACTACTTACTACTGGCTACTATTTCCCTCATACCTGTCCCCAAAACGCAAACCACAAAATGGCATTCGACATGGCGTGCATCGGCCCCGGCAGAATTTTGTTCGCCGCGATGATCGCGATAATGATGCCGAAGGGGCCGATAGATTCGAGTATGCGCTGGCCGTTGGCCGACAGAAACGGCGCGATGATGCCTCCGCCGTCCAAGGGCGGCACCGGAATCAGGTTGAACGCCATCAACGCCATGTTGATCATGGCCATGGAAAACACGAGCATGAAGACCGGATTTTGCAGCGCCTCATGCGTCGGCGGAATGTCCATGCCGATCACCACGACGCGCATGATCACCGCGAACACAATCATCATGGTGAAGTTGGCCGCCGGTCCCGCCAGCGCAATAAGGGCCGGATCCTTGCGCATATTGCGGAGATTGCGCGGATTGTACGGCACCGGTTTCGCCCAGCCGAACAGAAACGGCACGCCCGTCACCATCATCAGCAGCGGCATGATCACCGTGCCGATCGGGTCAATGTGGGCAAGCGGATTGAGCGTGGCGCGCCCCAGGAAGCGCGCGGACGGATCGCCGCGCCGGTCCGCCATGAAAGCGTGCGCCGCTTCGTGCACGCTCAACGAAAAGAGCAGACAAACATACTGGATGGCCACTTCGCCCAGATTTACGCCTTGAAAACCCACGGATGGTTCCTCGTTCGCATGAAGGCAAGAGTATAATTTATGTAGAATGCCGAATCAAAGAATTGCCAAGGAACACCATGAGTACTCCAATAGAAATGACCTGGCACGCTTCACAGCGCCTGCAGGAGCGTGGCGCGGCCTTTGACGAAGTCGAACAGGCTGTGCGTACAGGAAAATGGCAGCCGGCAAGCCATGGAAAGTGGCATGCCGCGGCCGATTTCCCCTACAATGCGGTTTCGCCCGTAAATGGGCAATTCTACCGGTGGAAGACGGTGGATGCCGTCTTTGTTGAAGAACTTGATCGAATAGTAGTGGTCACTGTAAAGGTTTACTACTACAATTCATGAGGGTACTGGATCATGAAGATTTCCTATGATGCCAAAGCGGATGCACTCTACATAGAGCTTCGTCCCGTTGCACGTGGCATGGCGACCTGTCGCGATCTGGCGGATGATATCATTGCCGACTACGACCCGGACGGAAGACTGGCCGGAATTGAAATCCTCGATGCGTCCGTAGTCCTTGGCGATGCCACGCGACACTTGAGCATCGAGGTCGCTCCGGCGCCGACAGCCAAGACCGCCTGATTGCGGGCCTTGGCGCGAAACGAATACAAAAACGCCGGGTAAGCGATGAAAGGTTGCACGATAGGCCGGGGCTTTCCTCGCGCATAACCATGGGTCCCCGGGAACACTAGGCGGCGGGAGGCTTCATATGAGAGGCCATTTTGTTGTGCGGAGATTGCGCGGATTGTACGGCACCGGTTTCGCCCAGCCGAACAGAAACGGCACGCCCGTCGCCATCATCAGCAGCGGCATGATCGCCGTGCCGATCGGGCCAATGTGGGCAAGCGGATTGAGCGTGGCGCGCCCCAGAAAACGCGCGGACGGATCGCCGCGCCGGTCCGCCATGAAGGCGTGCGCCGCTTCGTGCACGCTCAACGAAAAGAGCAGACAAACATACTGGATGGCCACTTCGCCCAGATTTACGCCTTGAAATCCCACGGATGGTTCCTCGTTTACATGAAGGCAAGAGTATAATTTATGTAGAATATCCAGTCAGAAGGCGTTTGTATGAAACGCGGCAGCGGAGGCATCGGCGCATGCGACAAGTGATCACCTATCCGGGTGAGGACGGCTATTACGTGGTGGAGTGCCCAAGTCTGCCGGGATGTGTCAGCCAGGGCAAGACCAAAGCCGAGGCAATCGCCAACATTCGCGAGGCCATTGACCTCTATATCGAAACTTTGATTGAAAATGGGAAACCCATACCGGAAGACTCCCTGGAAGTCGTAACCGTATGAGTTCCTTGCCGGTTGTGAGCGGCAGAGAATGTGTCAATGCGCTGCAACAGGCGGGTTTTATCCTGACACGTCAGCGCGGGAGCCATATCATCCTTTGTCGCGCCGCTCCATATGCACAGGTCGTTATTCCCGACCACAAGGAACTCGACCGAGAAACGTTGCGCGGCATTCTCCGACATGCCCAGATGGATGTTGAGGAGTTTCTCCTCCTTCTGCGCCGTTAGCCAGGAACCAGTCGAATGATGGGGAGACAACGTTGAAACCACACTTTATGGCATTGACCGTCTTGTACTGCGGGGGAATTTTTTGGCTGTCGTCGAGCGCGAGTCCGGTGGATCCGACGCCGTTGTTTCCGGGCCAGGACAAACTCGTTCATATCGCCGTATACGGCGGCTTGGCCGCGTTGGTGTCCACCGGCATCCGCCGTTCGGGAAGGCCGGCATCCTTTTCAAGGCAGTTCTGGGCGCCGGCCCTATTCGCGACCGGCTACGGAGTCTTCGACGAGATCCATCAATTGTTCGTGCCGCACCGGTTTTGCGAAGCGGGCGACATGCTCGCCAACGCGGCGGGTGCGCTGCTGATCCAATTCGCGCTATGCTACGGCGTCTGGCGCTTGAACCCCGGAAGGAATGGCCATGAAGAAGCCCTATGAAATCCATGTCATATCGAACACGCACTGGGACCGCGAATGGCTCAACGATTTCCAGGAGACCCGGCTCATGCTGGCCGAGTTTTTCGACCGCCTGCTCGACGTCCTCGAAAAGGAACCCGGCTACGATTCCTATCTGCTCGATTCCCAGGCCGTGCCGTTGGAAGACTATCTCGAACTGCGTCCGGAAAAACGGGATATCATCGCAAAACACGTCGCGGAAAAGCGCCTGTATGTCGGGCCGTGGTACACGTGCCCCGAAGCGTTCTGCGTCAACGGCGAATCGCTCGTCCGCAATCTGCTCTACGGCCACCGCGCGGCGCGCGAGTTCGGCCACGTCATGAAAGTCGGCTATACGCCGTTCTCGTACGGCCAGCCGTCGCAAATGCCGCAGATCTACGCCGGATTCGGCATAGACACCATCCTCTTTTACCACGGCGTATCGCATGACGACACGCCCAATGAGTTCTGGTTTGAAGGGGCTGACGGCACGCGGCTTTTCGCGTCGCAGATGAGTTCCGGCGCCCGGTACAATTTTTACCACAACATCTACCGCCGGATACTTTATGGATCGCGCATTGACGACCGCGAATACGAATGGGGACAGGGCGGCCTGCCGTTCCACCTTTGCGGCGACACGCATTGCATGGAGCACCACCTGCTGCTCGACCCGGTTGCGGGCTTTCATTCGGAATACCTCGAAGAGGCGTTCCGCGCGCTGCGCGAGGCGGAAATCGGAACGGCCACGACGCGTTTCCTCGCGTTCATGGACGGACACGACAGCAGTCTGGCCGACGCCGCCACGCTGCGCATCATCGAGGCCGCGCAGGCGTATGCCGGCAAGGACAAGTTGTTCCACGGCAACCTCCCGGATCTGATGGAGAAGATCAAGCGCGAGGCGCGCGACCTGCCGGTCTTGCGCGGCGAACGGCGCGTGCCGAAGCCGATGGGCGCGCGCGTGCATCTCTACAGCGACGTGCTCTCGTGCCGCACGCGCATGAAACGCCTCAACGTCCATGCGGAAACGATTCTGCAACGCTGGGCCGAGCCGTTCGCGGCGTTCGCGTCCTCGCTCGGCGCCGAATACCCGTCCACTGCGCTCGATCTGGCGTGGAAGACCTTGTTGAAATGCCACGCGCACGACAGCATCGCGGGCACCGGCGTGGACGACATCGAGCAGGACATGAACGATCGCCTCCGGCAAGTCATCAATATCTCGCGCGGCGTCACGCGGCGCGCGTTGCAATCCCTTCAAGTCCGCATTGATCACTCTGCTGCCGGGCCGAACGATGTCCTGCTGACCGTTTTCAATCCGTCGCCGTATCCGCGCAGCGAAATTGTAACGGCCACGCTCGACCTGCCGCCAAACGCGTTTCCAACGCTGTCGCTCGCCGAATGCGGAACGCGGTCGTCCGTTCCTGTCCGCGTTCCCGTGCACGTCTTGACCCGTCATCCACACCATGCGGTGGTCAACCATGCGGGCGACGCGACCGCGATGATGGCCTGCGAACGCGTCCGCATCCAATTCGAGGTGAACGCCGTGCCGGGCCTTGGCTACACATCCTACAAACTCGTTGCGCAGCCGCTCGCGCCGCGCGGTTCGCTCGTCACGGGATACAATTCGATGGCGAACGAATTCCTGCATGTCTGGATCATGCCCGACGGCACGCTGCATATCGAAGATGTGCTGACCGGGGATCATTTCGGCGATCTGCATTACTTCGAAGACAGCGGCGAGGCCGGCCATGCCTGGATGCACATCGAACCGGCGCTGGACAGTATCGTTACGACTATCGGCACGCCCGCGCGCGTCACGCTTGAAGAGGATACGCCGTTCCGCGCGCGGTATCGCGTCGAGTACACGATGCGTATCCCCATTGGTCTCGACGAGAACGGCGGCGACCCGTGGAAACGGCTCGACGGCGGCGAGAATAGCTCACGGCGAACGGACGAGCGGCGTCCGATGACCATCGTGTCGGATTTTACGCTCGAACGCGGCGCGCGCGCCGTCGAAGTCGTCACGCGCTTCGAGAACACGTGTAAGAACCACCGCCTGCGCGTCATGTTTCCGACCTATCTCAAGGCGAAGACCTGCCACGTCGAAAATGCGTTCGACGTGGTCGAGCGCGAAGTCGTTTTCGGCCGAAAGAGTCCGTGGAAGGACTCGAAGGCGCCGACCTTTCCGATGCACCGCTTCGTGGACGTATCCGACGGCAAGACGGGTCTTGCCATCGTCAACGACGGCCTCCGCGAGTATCAGGTCACGCCCGACGACGACCGCGCCATCGCGATCACGCTCATGCGCGCGTTCGAGGTGTCGCTGACGACGGTTAGCAAGCGCTGGGACATCCATCCCGAAATGCCCGGTTCGCAATGTTTCGGCGCGCACGAGTTCCGTTATCGTATCGTTCCGCACCAGGGAACGTGGGAACAGGCCGGCCTGTTCCACGAAGCCGACCGGCTCATGCTGCCGCTCGAACCGGCGCAGGCCGGCGCGCACAAGGGCGGTTTGCCACGGCAATTCGGATTCCTGCAAGTAGCGCCCGCGAATGCCGTTCTCAGCGCGCTCAAACGCGCCGAAGACGGCAACGGATACATCGTCCGTCTCTTCAACCCGGTGAAGGCCGCCATCCAGGCCAAACTCGAATGGGCATGGCCCGTCGCCAAAGCCGAACTCGTGTCAATGGAAGAATTTTCCAGCGGCACACTTCCGTTCCATGGACGCACCGTATCCGTGTCATTGGCCGCCAAGAAAATCGCGACTGTCCGGGTGATTTTTCGTAAGTCAAGTTTTTGACCTGGATTCGGCAGTCGAAACCCAAGTCCAGTGCGCAAGCCGTGGACATCGTGGACGAAGTGGACAAGAAACCCCATTCACTTTCGGGTGAAGTCCGCTGTGTCCAGAAGATAGAATGTAGAATCCAATCTTGACAGCCGAATCCAGTTCACAGGCTTTGTGAGGCCGAGTCAAAAAGATGGCCGGCGGATCTATTGAATGTTCGGTTCGGTTGATGGCGCGATGCTCTGGATCAGTTTCCAGCGCCAGCCGGCTTCGGCGAGCGATTGGGATGCGACGGCGGGTATGCGTGCAAGCGCCTTTTCGCCCAGCAGCACTGTGGCTTCTCCGATCGGCATGCCGGCTTCGACGGGCGGTTGAATCCATTCGGGCAATTGGGGAGCCACCACCAGTTTTTCGACGTTGTCCTTGGTGACAACAACCGTAAAATCATCGCCTGCGACGAGTTGAAGGCGGGGCGTCTCGCAATTGGCTACCCGAACCGGCGAACCGATGGGATCGCCTTTTTTGATGACCTGTTTCCGGGTTACCTTCGCAAAGGACTCCTCAAGGAGTTTGCGCGTCAATGAAAAACGATCGTGCAGGCCGTCCGCTCCCATGACGACGGCGACAAGCCGGATGCCGTCTTTGACGGCCGAGGCCGTAAGGCAGTACCCGGCGCCTCGCGTGTAGCCGGTTTTGATACCGTCGCATCGAATGCCCCCGGCCTGCTCGGATCCATCCAGCGGCCACAACAGTTTATTGGTGTTGTATTCGATCGCCGAATCGGGACGGAATTGAAGTTCTTTTCGGCTGGTCCATTCGAGAATCAGGGGATCCAGCACGCAATATTGCCCCAGGCGCGCCATGTCGCGCGCGGTGGTTTCGTCGGGCAATTCGCCTTTGTCCGGCGGCAATCCATGGACGCTTCGGAAAACGGTATTGGCCATTCCCAGTTCCGCCGCGCGTGCGTTAGCTGCTTCCTTGTACGCCGCTTCGCTTCCCCAGAGGCCTTCGGCAATCGCCATGGAGGCATCGTTGGCCGAATGGACCGCAATCGCGGCGACCAACTGGCCCAGGGGAAACGTTTCACCCTGTTTCAGAAAAACCTGCGTACCGCCCATGTCCTGTGCGCGCGAAGAAATCTGAATCGGTGTATCGAGACTCCATTTGCCCGTATGAATTCCTTCCGCAACCAACAGCATCATGATCATTTTGACCATGCTGGCCGGCGGTCTTTTTCGATCCGCATCCGTTTCGGCTATGACAAGTCCCGTTTCCGCCTCGATGCATATTGAACTGATGGATTCGTTGCGTGGGGCGGCGGGAGCGGGCGCCTTTGGAACTTTTTTTCTGACCACGGGCGCTTTGCGCGCCGGGGATTTGGATCGCGCCTCGGCCCCGGGGCCGTAAGAGACCGCCAACAACACAACCAATATGGCCAGGGCCAAAACACACACCTTGCTTTTACCGCGACTGGGAACCACTGCCAATTTCACGCGCAACCTCCATGCCTTGCAACAATACCACCACATGAACCTGTCTTCCTACTCCATTTTTCACCGGGGAACCGGCCGGGGCCCGTGCCGGGCGGGTATGCTGGGCGCCTGTCAAACCGGTACGGTCCGCGCATCGAGCGCCGACTGCATGTGCCGGATCAATTCATCCACTGAAAACGGCTTCTTAATAACGGAGGCAACGCTTTTGGATGGGACAGTGGGCGGCAGCGCGCCTCCCATCAAAATGACAGGGGTATCCTCCGTAACAATGGATTCGCGTAATATGGTCAGCGTGTTGCGCAGAACGGGCGGAGGCGCGTCGCCGTCCACAAGAATCACGTCGGGGTGGTGGCGCTGGGCCAATTCAAGGGCGTGTGCCGCGCTTGAGGCATTCCAGCAGGTCATGCGCCGGTGGCGCAGGGCAAACTCGACCCATTCGAGCAGATCGCTGTCCGCGTCCACAATCAGCGCACGAAACGCGTATTGGGACGGTTCCGCGGCGTTACGTTCGCGAACGGCGAATTCGCCGAGGCAAATTGAGCGAATCTCAAGGACGAGACCGCGGGCATTGAAAGGTTTTTCGAGGAAATGGACGCCGCTGGCCATATTGCAGATTTCTTCCGTTTTCGAGGGATCTTCGCCCGAAAGCAGCAGCACGGGTATGCCGGCGGTGTCGGGATGGTTGCGCAGGCTTGTAATCGTGGCGGCGCCGGCGACATCCGACAGTATTTCATTGAACAGGATGATGTTGGGCTGGATTTCCTCGGCCATACGAAGACATTCGAATCCATTGGCGGCCTGTTCGATGACGCAGCCACAGCCGGACAGCACTTGCTCGATGGCCCGGAGCAGTGTCGGGCTGCCGGATACGGCTAAGATAGTAAGGCGGTCAAGTCCTTTGCGCAAATGAGGCGGCACCGTGGAATCGAACAGGGCGCCGGTTAAAACGACGGTAAACGTCGAACCTTTGCCGGGTTCGCTGGCCAGTTCGATGGCGCCGTGGTGGGCTTCGACGATGCTTTTGGCGATGGACAGGCCGATACCCGTTCCTTCATAGCGCCGCGTCATCGAACTGTCCACTTGGAAGAACTTGTCGAAAATACGCGCATGAAAGGCCGGATCAATGCCGATGCCCGTGTCGCTGATGGAAATAGCCAGCGTGCAATGCGCGCGTTCGACAACCTGGACCTGAATCATGCCGCCCTCGTGGCTGAATTTCACGGCATTAGACAATAGAATGCCGATTACTTGCCCGATTTTGTCGCGATCGGCCCAAACCGGCGGGAAAGGATCGGGCACGAAAACCCCGATGCTGATGTCTTTGGCAAGGGCCTGCGGCTGGATGGATGCGATGCTTTCGCGCACGAGTTTGCCGGGGTCGAACAACCGGCGCGCCAGTTGGATGCCCCGTATTTCCATGCGGCTGAATTCGAGCATTTCGTTGATCAGGCTTACCAGCCGCTTGGCGTTGCGGCTCATGACCTTGAGCGCGCTGCTCTGCGGCGCTTCGAGACGGCCCAGGCTGCCTGAATCGAGCATCTCGATATACCCGTTGATGGTGCTGAGCGGTGTTTTCAATTCGTGGCTGACATTGGACAGGAAACTGTCTTTGGCCCGGCCGTAGGCGCGCAATTCCTCGTTGGCCGCTTCGAGTTCGATCGCGCGCATTTCGAGTTGATGCTGCATCCGTTTGAGTTCGCTCACGTCCGTGATGACGAGTGAATAGCGGACATCGCTTTCGGAATCGCCCTGCACCGGCGCCACGGAAACGACCGCTGTAACCAGTGTTCCATCAATACAGACGAAATCGAACTCGTTCGGCCCATCCATGGCCTGGTTCGTGTCGCCGGCCTTCAACAGTTCCATCAGCCGCATGCGGCCCGATGGATCCACGAAGTCGAACACTTCGCAGCCGCGAATGGCTTGTGGACTTATCCGCAGCAGGTCGCAAATCCGGTTGTTGGCGAATTGAATCCGGTAGGAGGAATCAACCGTGATGAAACCCTCGTTCATGAACAGCAGCAAATCGCGAAATTGTTTTTCCGATTGCATCAACTTCTGGGTCTTTTCTTCGACGAGTTCCTGAAGCCCTTTGGCGTAGCGTTCGAGCCGCTTGGCCATGCGGTTGCGCTCGGTAATGTCGCGGAACGTGGCCAGCGTACCGGCATGCGCGCCGTGGCGGTCAAAGATCGGCGTTCCATGCACCCAGAACTGGCGTTCCTCGCCGCGGACGTGCCATGTGATTTCGTATTCCGACGCGAGGCCCTTGGCGCGCATGTCCAGATGTTCCTTGATGGTCTGCGCATCCATTCGCAACACGAGTTCGGTGGCGTTCTGCCCGACGACCTGTTCCTCGGCCAGATCCAGCATGTCGAGGAATTGCTGGTTGACGAGGACGATGGTTCCGTCAGGCGCCGACAGGATGAATCCCTCGCTCATGAGATCGGCCAGGTGACGGAAACGCTCGCCCAGTTCGGCCACGGCCGCCCCCGTCCGCAATACCGATAACAACACGACGAACAGACCCAGCACCAGACTGAATGTGCCCAGCCACCGGGAAATTCCGACGATTCGTTCCGAAAAAATATCCTGTTCCGCTATCGTGTCGGGAAACCCGGACAGGCTGGCGGCGGCGCCGATCATCAACATCATCACCCCGGCCAGCAGCACGAGTTTTCCCGTGCCCGCACCGCCGCGCCGCGCGAGCATGTTGCCGCTCGCGAACAAGGGCACCGACACCGACAATAGGATAATGGCAAAACGGGTCAAGGCGCTTTCGAACTCGTTCGAGAAAAGCACGCCGCCCAAACCGATCAGGATCGGCACGAGATACCAGAGAAGGCTTTCCTGCGACCGTTTCATGCGCCCCCCCCGCTTTGCTTTCCGCGGGCCTTCTGGTTCCAGACTTCCATGTTGGCGAGTTGGTCGCAGCGTTCGTTGAGCGGATTGCCCGCGTGGCCCCGCACCCATTGCCACTGAACGTCGTGCAGGCGGGTCAATTCATCGAGCCGCTGCCACAATTCCACATTTTTCAGTTGGCCGCCTTTCCGGCGCCAATTGAAACGGCGCCATTTGGGCATCCATTCCGTGACGCCGCGCTTGAGATATTCCGAATCCGTGTTCACGATCACCGCGCATGGCCGTTTCAACGCTTCCAGCGCCTTGATGGCCGCCGTCATTTCCATCCGGTTGTTCGTCGAATGCGCTTCGCCGCCGGACAGTTCCTTCATGTGGCCATTGTAAATAAGGATGGCCGACCAGCCGCCGTAGCCCGGATTCGGATCGCATGCGCCATCGGTGTAGACGATCACGGGGTTGGTCCGATCGGGCGCCGGTTCGGTCATGGCTGCGCTCCGAGTGTTTCGATTAGGGCGGCCGCCTCTTCGCGCCGGTGCGCGCGCGCGCATTCGAGCGGCGTCAGCCCCGCGTTGTTCCGGGCGGAAAGGTCCGCTCCGGCCTTCCAGAGTTGCTCCGCCAAGACGGGACGGTTGAAAATAGCGGCGAGATGCAGCGGCGTGTCGCCATAACGGTCGCGCGCGTTTACGGGGCTTTTGAAGATCAGCAAGCGATCCGCTTCCTTTTCCCGGCCCAGCATGGCCGCCACGTGCAACGGCGTGAGGCCGGTATGGTCCGCTGCCGCCACGTCCGCCCCGTGAGCCATGAACAAGTCTATGAAGTCCGGCTGGCCGTACGTGACCGCATAATGCAGCGGCGTTTTGCCAAGCCGGTTGCGCGCATGCACCGCGGACGGATCCCGGGCCAAAATGGATTGCGCGAGGCCCACATCCCGCCGGTGCGCCGTGTCGTGAAGCGACTCGCCGCAGCCGCAGAAACCAGCCACCGACATCACTACCAGCGATACGGCGCGCACACTCTTATTGCACGGTAACTTTATCATACCATTCCTGCGCGTTTTCCTTCGTGATGCGCGCGGGTTCGAGAATGATTTCCTTCGGCACTTGCTCGCCGTGCGCCAGCTTGACCGCGTATTCGAGGCCTTCGGCGGCGCACGTCGGATAGTAGAATGTACACGCCAGCATCCCGTCGAGCACGCGCTTGATCCCGCCGTCCGGGCCGCCCAGCGCATCCACGCCCACGAAAATCATGTCCTTTTCGCGCCCGGCATTTTTGGCGGCCCAATACGCGCCGACCGCCATCGGATCGTTGTGCGCATACACGACGTCAATCTTCGGATTCGCCTGAAGGATCGTCTCCATTCGTTTCAGCGATTCGTTTTGAATCCACCCGGCCACGTCCTCGATCACTTTCACGCCGGGGATGGGATCAATGTACTTGCGCGCACCGTTGTGGCGCTCCTCCTGCGGTTTGGTGCCGAGCAGGCCCTTCATCTCGACCACGACCGGGTTCTGAATGCCCTTGCCCGCCACATACTCCGCGACGAACTGCCCGGCCAACTCGCCGATCTTCACGTTGTCCGCGCCCACGAAGATATCGTAGACGGGTTCGAGCAGATTGCGTTCGAGACAGACGACTTTGATCCCCTTTTCTTTTGCTTTCTTGACGACGGCGGTCAGCGGCGCCGCCTCGTTCGGCGCCACGATCAGCACGTCCACGCCTTGCTGGATGAAATTCTCGATCTGGGCGATCTGCTTCGCGTTATCCTGTTGGGCATCCTGGATGGTCAGCGTGCAATCGGGATACTTCGCGATATCCCGTTTCATGATGTTGTTCTGCGCCGTGCGGTACGGCTCCGCACTGTTGCACTGCGAAAATGCGATACGGAATGTCTTTTTGGCGGTTTCCTGCTTGGGCGCCGGCGCAATCTGCCCGCCGCAACCGGACAAGATCGCCGCAATTACTGTTGCAAGAATCGCCACGATGCCATTTCTCATCTCTTTCTCCTTGAAGCCGCCGGTTCGAAGCGCGGGTGCAATAAACGAAATGAACTGGATGGATGAACGATTTCGTCCCGCATCCTTATCGCCTCGCGCCGACCTGCTGCAACCAGACCGCGACCAATATGATACCGGCTTTGAGCATCCACTGCACGTTCTCGTCCACGCTGTTGAGGCCCAGCACGTTGGACAAAATGCCGAGCGCCAGCGCACCGACGACGGTGCCGACGATGCCGCCTTTGCCGCCCGAGAGACTGGTCCCGCCGATGACCGCCGCCGCGATGGCGTCCAGTTCGTAGGCCATTCCCGCTTTCGGGTCGCCCTGGTGCGTTTCGCAGCAATAGAGCACACCCGCTATCCCCGCGATCAGACCGGACAACAGGTACACGCGGATCTTGACCCACGACACGTTGATGCCCGACAAGCGCGCCGCGTCTTCGCTGCCGCCGACCGCCATCAGGTAGCGCCCGAATCGCGTCCAGTTCAACAGAATGAGCGCGAAAAGCGTCACGGCCACAAACGCCGGGACGACGAAGGCCTTCTGGCCGATGAAATCCACCAGCGGCTTGGTGCGATCGTCGTAGCCCACCGCGATGGTGGCGTTTCCCACGAGCCATTTCGCGAGGCCGCGGCTGCCGATCATGACCGCCAGCGTCACGATGAAGGGCTGCATCCGAAACCGCGCGACGACCACGCCCGCCAATAGTCCAAACAGCGACGCGCTCCCGACGGCCAGCAGTATCCCGGCCGCGGGCGACCACGCGGCCGGCACGCGGGTAAACGTGTAAGCGAACACGGTACACGACAAGGCCAGCAAGGATCCCACCGACAGATCGATCCCGCCCGACACGATAACCAGCGTCATGCCCATCGCCAGAATTCCGATGTCCGAAATCTGGCGCAACACGTTCGCCCAGTTGTCCGCCCGCCAAAAGATGGGCATCCCGCCGTCGCGCGGTGAAAAGACCGTGGCCAGCACGATGACGAACACCAGCGTCATCAAAGGGCGCAGCCATCCATACTGCAATGAACGTGATTGGATCATGCGGGCATTTTGACGATTCCCGGCGCGGCGATGCAACTCCCGCTTCGAGACACAGGAAAGGCCGCCCCGAGAAGAGATGCCCATTTCCCCATTGACAACTGAATATTTTTTCAGTATACTGGGGTGGTCTTTGGGAGGGCTGAACCATGAAGACGAACGAGTTGATTCGATATGCGGTGCCGGTCGAAATTCTGGACATCTGGCGGCAGACGGAAAGCGAGGAGTTACTTCCGTTGCAGGAAATGGCGATCAAACAGTACGGGCTGTTCGGCACGGAAAACCTGTTGATCCAGGCGCCGACGAGTTCGGGCAAGACCTTCGTGGGCGAGATGGCGGCGGTCCAGGCGGCGTTGAGCCGGAAGCGGGCGGTGTACCTCGTGCCATTGAAGGCGCTGGCCGAGGAGAAATACCAGGAGTTTCGCACAAAATACGAGCCATACGGATTCAAGGTCATCGTTTCGACGCGGGATCGCCGGGAATTCGACACACAATTCGAACAGGGCGAATTCCAGATCGCGGTGGCCGTCTACGAAAAACTTTCGCAACTGCTCGTGCGCCGTCCGGAGCAGTGCGGCGAATTGGGACTGGTGGTTGCGGACGAACTCGAATTGCTGTCCGACCCGGAGCGCGGGGCGCAGGCCGAGATCCTGCTGACGCGGCTGCTCCAGGCCGGCACGCGGATCATCGGGCTGTCCGCGGTCATAGGCCAAGCCGGGGAATTGGCCGAATGGCTGCGCGCGCGGCTGTTATATTACGAGCGGCGGCCGGTCGAGTTGCGCTACGGCGTTCTCTACAAGGGCATCTTCCAGTACCGGACGCACAATGATCGCCAGAACGGCGAGGAGGAACTCGTCAATATCGTCGGACAGGACACGTGGGACGTGCTGGCCGAAAATGTGCGGATGCTGGCCGAACGCGGCGAGTCATGCCTGGTGTTCGTGAAGGCGAAGCACGAGTCACGCCGCGCCGCCGAGGTATTGTCGCGGCGGATATCGCGGCCCGCGGCGCAGGACACGATCGAAACGCTGCGGGCGCTCGAATCCACGCGATCGCGCAACGGACTGCTCGACACTTGTGCAAACGGCGTCGCCTTCCATAACGCCGACTTGTCCAACGAAGAACGCCAGGCGGTCGAGGCGGGATTCCGCATGGGCGAAATCAAGGTCATCGTCTCAACGGGTACGCTGGCCGCCGGCCTGAATCTCCCCGCGCAAAACGTGTTCATTTCCGCAGAAAAATGGCAGTACGACGACCGGCTCAACATGCCGTGGAAAACGCCGATCCGGCGGGGCGAATACGAAAATATGGGCGGGCGCGCGGGGCGCTATGGCGCGGGGCATACCTTCGGGCGATCGATCCTGATCGCCGCGACGCCCTTTGACCGCGAAAGCCTGTGGCGGCGTTATGTCGAGGGCGAACGCGAACCGGTCGAACCGCGTCTGGCCAAGGACGCGCTCGAAAACCACATCCTGCGCCTGGTGGCCGCGCGCTTTTGCCGCACCGATTCGGAACTACGGCAATTTCTCGAAAGTACACTGACCGCGCATTGGATATGGCGCAAGACGCTGTCCACGGACGAAATCGCAAGCCGCATCTGCGCCGCCAAGAACCGCGCGGCGGATGCCGGCGCGATCCTGAGCGATCCGGATCGCGGACGTCTTGAAGCCACGCCGTTTGGGTTGGCTGTGGCATCGAGCGGTATCCTGATAGAAACCGGGCGCGATCTTGAACATTGGATCCTCGAATCGCAGCGGCGGGTGTGGAGCGATATGGATCTTCTGCTGGCCGCCGCCATGACCCGTGACGGGCGGAATCTCGCCATGGCGCTGACAGCCCAGGAATACGAGCACGCGGATTACATCGGCCTGCTCAGGCATAAGACCGAAACGGACGACATCGCCGCCGACGTGCCGATAAACCGGTTGCGCCATGGTTCGCCGAAGCCGTTTTTCGATGAAATGCGGGCGGTCAAAACGGCGCTGGTCCTCGCGGATTGGATCGATCATGCCGCCGTCGCCGATATCGAGGAACGGTACCGGGTAATGGCGGGCCAGATTCTTGCCGCCGCCGATCAGATCGCGTGGCTGATTGACGCGGCGGCCGCCATCGCCACGGCCATGGGCGCTTCAGAACCCTTTATCGAACGCGTTGCGGCGCTGTCGAAACGGGTTCAGCACGGCCTGCGGGACGGGACGCTTCCCTTGGCGCGGCTTACCCTTCCCGGATTGAACCGTTCCACCCTGATCGCCTTGGCCGCGCGCGGACTCGACACGCCGGAAGCGCTGGCCCGCGTGGCGCCGGAAACGCTGCAAGGCTGGCTGCCTGCGCATACGGCGCGATTGTTGAAGGAGTGGGCGATCGGGGCGGCCGGCGGAAATTCTTTTCAGCCGGGGGCGGTGTCACGCGAACCCGCGCTGGTCATTGACGATCGCCACCCGGCCGAAATCTTGCTCGACGGCATCCATATTCGCTTGCAGGAAAAACAGTACCGGCTGATCCGTGTCCTGGCCGCGGCGCCCGGCGAGTGCATCCCATACGACACCGTGTATAAAAAAGTCTGGGGCGACACTATCGTCAACGAATCGCAAATGAGTTTTCAGAAGCGGAAACTGCTGTCGCGCATCGCCGAACGTCTGCCGGATCGTTCCGAACTCGTGATGACCGTGCCCAAACGTGGATTCGTCCTTGCATTACCGCCCGAAGAGGTCCTGTTGCGCACCCGTGCGGTCCCTTCAGCCTGAATTCGGCAGTTGAACGCGGCTCTTTCGACCAAACCATGGACGAGATGGACATTGTGGACCCAGTGGACTTCACCCGCAAGGGGATTGATTTTCTTGTCCATTTCGTCCACAAGGTCCACGACATCCAG
>Ga0209381_1002347_pt1 | contig 24243 bp, 17 predicted proteins | sample DewCreD2012metaG_FD_184111 | JGI IMG/M metagenome (GOLD analysis project Ga0209381, IMG submission 184111) | Hot spring sediment bacterial and archeal communities from British Columbia, Canada, to study Microbial Dark Matter (Phase II) - Dewar... ...
CGGCTGCGGACGGCGGGCAAACCGGCCAAAGTGGCCCTGACAGCAGTGATGCGCAAACTCGTCATCCTGATGAACCATGTGCTCAAAAATCCCCACTTTGTCCTGGCAACCTAAATACCGTTGCTGCATCATGTTCGCCTTGTCGCGCAGTATATCGTCCTGGACTCCGTGCTTGGCCGTAATACGGGTCAACAAGTCCATTTGCATCGGTGCGATTGTAAATAATGCCTTCCCCACGCATCCCAGCATACGTGAGTGCGCCGAATCCAGCACCCATTCCAGTGGAAATCCCGATGGATGTCAAATCCTGGCCAACGGTGTGTTCGTACTCAAGACCGGTTGCGGCATAACCCAGCCTCGTGCCAGCCACATCAGTTACGCCTGATGTAAATCCCGCCGCCGCTCCGCTGACGGTCAATCCAGTGAGAGGAGTCGCGCCCGCAGCAATCAGACGACCGGCTGTGAATGTGCCCACCGTGCCGCCAGTGTAAATGGTCGCGCCCGCAACTGCGGCGTTAACTGTCATTCCGCCATAGAATTGAGCATCGGAGATTTCGCCAGCAATGTTTCGATCAGCGAGACGATCATTCTTGGCAAAGCTGCCAACAGAGAACGCGTTTAGTGCGGTGATGCCGAAAGAGATTCCATACGCACCAGCGTTATTCCAAAAGCCGCCCCGGTTGATCAGATTTTGTTGAGCTTGCTGCCAAGCTTGAATTACAGCGCGACCGTCTGCATCCCAACGAAATCCGACCGGGTTACCCATGCAAAACGTATAACCATTATCGCTCGCGTCGTGTCCAAGGGGGTCGAATGAAATAAATTGCCCACTTTGGGGGTCAAGCCAGTTCCCGCCCATCCAGACAAGACCTATTGTATCTGCGGCTCGATTTCGCCAAGCGTACTTTATCGCAAGGCTCGCACTCCCTCCACCAATCGCAACAGGACGGTATCCTGGCACTCCGCCATAGGCCGCGACACGATTGCTATTCCAAGCAAGAGCACTCTGAACGTACACAGCATGAACGTTCCCAAGCGCATCAGCCACGATTGGGGAGAATGTGAATCCCGATGCGACGCCTTCAAATCCGCCCGTCCCGTTCTGTCCGCCGTAGTCCCCGTCAAAATCCGGGCCGATAAGCTTCCAACTCGTTTTGCTCCCCTCCGTGACGCCAAGTTCAAGAAATTCCACCAAGGGATCGAAATAATGGGTGACGACCAGCGGTTGATTGGTCAACGCCACGCTGTTCGTGACCGTGATTTCCTTCGTTTGCAGCCGTCTTCCCAATGCGTCATACGTCACGAAAAAGTCTCGCCCGCTTTGTGTGCCATCGCGTTCGGTGACTTTGTAAAGTCGTCCGCGCGCGTCCCATGCGAGCGTTTGAATCAGGTTGGTTGTCCCGTTCGGCTTCCGCCAAATGCGTTGCGTCAGATTTCCCGCTCCGTCAGTGATGTTAGTAACGGTCAACGACCCAATGTTGTTGGTAAAGAAGCTGACTTGATTGGTCGTGAACTGGCCGCTTGGATGCGTCGCACTGACATCCAAGCGGTGCGTGCCGGGCGTCAGTTCCATTGTCGTACGCCATTGGCTCGTCCAAGTGCTATCGCCAGTGCCGGTCTGAGTGACCGTTTGCGGCACTCCATCCAGGGTGGCCGCCACGGTGGACTGTCCGTTGACACGGCCATACGCCAATTGACGGGCAGAAGTGTTGGTTTCGGTGCCCACGCGAGAAAACGGATCGGTAACACCGGCCCAAGTTGTTTGATTGACTGCTGGCCCAACCTTGGTCAGCACACCGGGACCGGAAGCGGTGCCATTGTCGAATGCAAAAACGTTCGTCCACCGTTTCGACGCATCGAGATTGAGCCTTTCTTCGGTCAATCGTCGGCTGAGATTAGCGTAAAAATAACTTCGCGAGTCGGTGAAATCCTCTCGGGCAAGCGAGTGTGTATTCAGCATTCCATCGCCTGTCCATGACAGAGTTTCAGTGAGTTTGGTGAGCGTATTCACCTTGGTTGTAACCGTCAATGGGCGGCCCGCTCCGTCGCGCGATGAGATCGTCGTCTGCCGGTTACCGACAGTCCGGTTAGTCAGTAAACCACCAGTCGTGTAACTGTAAGTTCCCGCACCCAGGCCCAAGGATGCGTATGAAAGCTGCCCATCGGCCTGCCAGCCGAAGGTGTAGCCATTGCCAAGCCCCAATGATGTCCGCCGTCCCGCCGCGTCCCATGCCTGGCCAGCAAAGGAAACAGTGGCCCCGCCAATGGCTACGCTCTCGCCGCTCATTTGTCCGTACGCATCGTAACTTCGCGCCAGCGAAACCGAGGGCCCCGTGCTACCGCTGGCAAACTGCTCTGTTACGCCGGTGACAAATCCACGCGGTTCGTACTGGCGCACGGTTGTTAGATTGTGTTCAGGCAACGGGCCGCTGTGGGTGTTGGTGGCTTGCCGCAAATAATCGTCATACGTGTAAGTGCAAACTACGCCCCGGCCATCGGCGCGAGTTTGAAGCAGGCCCGTAAATGGGCCGCTGCCGTAATAGGTGTATGTGTTCGTGCGCGTCGCAACTCCGCCACTACCAACATTCTTCTCCTCCAAAATGCGCCGGGCGCTGTCATAGCGGGCCTGCCATTGCAGACCTCCCGGCATGGTGCGGTTGGTCAAGTTCCCTCCCGCATCGTAGCGAAATTGCGTTACAGCAGAGTCGCGGTCGGTTTTTGCCGTCAAGCGATTCACTCCGTCATACATGTAGGCTGCGCCACTCCAGCCGGTGACGACACCGCTCGTGGATGAATCCCGTTCTTCATAAGCGAGATTACCTGCGGCATCGTACTCGCGGAAGGTAAACTCCCTTGTGCTGGCCCCAGGATAGGCAATGGACAAAACAGTGTGTCCATCATTGTCTGTGTAGGTTGTGCTAACGATGGCGGCGGCTCCAGAACCATTGGTGACAGTCACGCTTTGATGATCGGCGGCATACGCGGTCGAAGTTTCACGCACTAATATCCCGGCTGCATTACGGACTTCCACACGAGTAATGCGTCCGAGCGCGTCCATGAATGAAATGGTCTTTTCGGCGAGAACATTAACATTGGTGACGGCGATCCCGGCCGAGTCATAAAGGTTCGTAACCACATGCTGAAGGACATTCGTCACCAGATCGCTAAACGGGCCGGGACCACCACCCGTAACGGTAATGATGGGCGGGCCAGCGATTACTTTCAAGCGATCAAGACCATCATAAACACTTGTAAAAACATTCCCGCCAGCGTCCACGGTCTGCACCACGTTGCCGCGTCGGTCCAAAACGGAGATGTTTGTTGCAAGTGGAGCACCCGCTGCTGAATAAAAGATGCGGGTAGTTGTGCGATTAGCATCATCGTAGGTGGTTTCGGAATAAGCCCCATTGGATTGAGTTTCCCGGCGGGTGCGGCCATCCACGTAATAACGCCAAGCGTTGGTTGAACCATCAGGATTCCTGCGGAATTTCGGCAATCCATTTGTAGTGTATTGCGTCTCGGTGACACCGCCCAAAGCGTTCGTCTGGAACCTAACCAAGCCGCCTGGCTCGTAAGCGAAGCCTTCACTGCTCAATACGGTAGTACCATCGAGATCAATGGACTTGCGCTGAATCAATCGTCCAAGGCTGTCCCAAGAGTTGGTGGTGATTGCGCCCCGAGGATCAACGGCACGTTTGAGATTGCCAAATGTATCATATTCAAAAAATGATTGGGCGTAAAGGTCGTCGCCGCCCACCGCTTCGACGCCCGTACCATCGGACTTCGCTTGGGAACGCCAGCGAATCTGGGTGATAAGCCGTCCGCCGCCATCATAATCGCGCCAGGTGTAATCCTCCGGGTTGAAGCGCGGCCCGTCACTCCAAGTTAGTTCTCCGTTGTCGTTGTAGTACGAGTATTCCCAAGCAAGCGGAATGGACTGGTTGGCCTCATAAACCTCGCGATATTCGGGCCGACCCATTCCATCGTAACTAAATGTGGTCTTCCTGCCTGCGGCGTCGGCTTGCTCGACCAGTTCGGCGCGGCCATTGTAAAAGAAAGTGTTCGTGACTGCCGGGTCACTGGTTCCAGTATAGCGGACACTTTGGGTGATGAATCCGCGCCCGTCGTAGGTCCAGTCGTTGGTCGCGGCATCCGGCGAACCAAACGCACGAATTTCCCGGAGCAATACGCCAGCGGCAATGTTGGTGTAATTGACGCCGCCCATCACAAATGTGTTGGTGACGTTTCCGTAGAACATTCGATTGGTACTGATGGGAGTGCTTCCACCGAAACGGACAATATATTCAGGCAGGAACGGATATTGGGCATGATAAAGAGTCTGCACCTTGTTGCCGATTGGATCGGTGCTGGATGTGGGCAGGTTGTTGGCGTCGTAGGCAATGGTGTTGGTGGCGTTTTGCGTCGTTCCATCGCCTAGCAGGTCGCCGGTGATTACAGTGTTGGTTGCATTGCCATTGGCATCGTATTTGAAAGCCGTCAGCAGTCCGCGCTTGTCGGTTCGCGCCTCCAAACTGCGGGGATAATAGCCCGCCTTGTTGGTTTCTGACGGTTCAAACCAATCCTGAATGACAAACAGCCCCATCGCGTCGGTGATTTTGGTAATGAGCCCGTTGGTGTAGTCATATCGGTTGGTGCTGTTGAACACATCCTTGATGAGAGTGAAACCAGTGATTGTGTTCGTCGGCGAATTAGTGAGATTGAAATTGTTGGAATAAATAAAGGTCGCATTGCGCACCGGCTGCAAATCAACTCCAACCGTTGCCAGTTGGTTTGTTACACGGCGTTGATTGTCGTACTGATTGATCAGCACTCTCCCATCAGGCTTTACCTCTCGCGTCAAAAGATGGGTCGAATAAGGCAGCGTTTTTACAACCGCGCCATTGGTCACGTTTTGGAAGCGATGCTCATACTCAAAGGAGACTTCGCTGTTATCTGGCCGCGTTACCCTCGCGAGATCGCCAAACTGGTCGTAATCGTATTTCACTCTGCGCCCGTCACCGGTGTACGCCTCCACGATGTGACCTGCTGCGTCGAAGTAAAAACCAAGCGAGTTTCCATTGGCCGCTTGAATGCGCCGCAATTCACCAAAATCAGGCTGGGAGGTATCAGTGTTATACTCGAAGGTGAGTAAGTTACCGCGATTGTCCTGCCAGCGGGTTAAAAACGGACGGTCCGCCGGAGCGCCGCCAAATGGTGAAAGTTGATACGTCCGCAGACTGCCGTCAGAACCATACAGCGTATAGGTCGAGTTGGTGCGGACCAAGTATTGCCGAAGCCGATTGGCAATGGAACCGATGCCCTGCTCCGAGTTGTTGTCGAGCATCGGATTTCGATTCGATGTCACCTTCCATAGATTGTTGGTCCCTTGGCGTTCGTACGCTAATGTCGAGCCGTCCATCTCCGCAGCATAAATGATGTTACTGTCCACACTGGTCGAGAGGAACGGCAAGTAGTTGATTTTCCAGCCTTGGCCGAATTGATTGTCAGCCAGATTTTGGGACGAATAATTGCGCCGCAATTGCAGTGGGAACGGTCCCGGCAACGTGAGGTCAACATCTTCGTGGTAAAATTCGCCGGTGAGGGGGGATACTGGATCGGCAACCGTGCCGGATTGCTTGTCATAAAAGTCCACATTTCCGGCATCGCCCCTATTATAGTCCGCCTGCACTAGCGAGCTGTACAAGTCGCCGGGAGAGCTTCCGCCGCTGGTGGAAATCAGGCCCAAATTCAGAGCCGACTGGCTGTGCAGGTTTTGCGTGTCGGTCGTGAGGTAATAATCATTGTCTGCTCCGCTGGCGATGTTGTTACGATCAAAGGAGAGCGTTGCGTCCGGGGCCAATGTTTTAGCGGCGGCACTCAACAAATCCCACAAGGTGTAATAATCGCCGTTGGCGTCCTGACGGACTTGAATGTTCCCGGCATTAGCGGCACCCAACGCTCCAGCGTCAATGTAGTCCCCATAAGCACCATTAAGGTTCTGTCCAATTAGCGCCGTGGTATGCCCCCAACCCAAGCCCAGGAATGCCAACCCTCGAAAGCTGCCCGACGAATTGGTGATCGGACCGGGCGTAATGAATCCGACGGTTCGGCCCCGGTCATTCGGCTCGGTAAAGAGATCCACCACTGCCGGCCACACGTCATATTGGTTTAGCGGTTTGCCTTGATAAGATACCGCGCCTTCGGCGTCCGCGTTGAGAAGATTGAGGAAGATGACGCCACGATTACCATTGGTGGCTCGCGCTTGAGCCAGTTGCATCAACCTCACAGTGGACACCGCGTTGGTTTCGCGGAGAAAAACATTCAGCGTCTGGTGTTCTTCTGACGAAAGAGCGGTGACCAGGAGGACACTATTGTCGCGCCCGACTTCATCCCGCGTATGCCCGCTATCAAGCCGGACGGTGTAGTTGCCAACGCTGGTGGCGTCATAGAAAAACATATCCAGAGCAGGCCGCGTAAAATCCGGCTGGCCGGTTACTTTTCCATTGCCGTCGCGCGTCGCGGAAAACTTCGCCAAACCCATGCCCAAGGTGCTCAAGTTCTGCATTTTAGTAATGTCATTGATCCATTGGTTGACGCGGCTGGATCGCTCAAAATAACTTTGGCCCATCAAATACACGAGCGTTCCATTATAGATGTCGGCATTCGGAGTGCCGCCGGAGTTGAGGACACTTTCATGCTGCCACAGTTCGCGCGCATGAACATCCAACATGCGCTTGGTGACCCGGCCAGGCGCGAAGCAGATACCCACTAAATCTCCCTTGTTTATCGGACGCTCTTGGGCGAACACGCGGGTTTCAACCAAATCGAGGAAGGCGTAATTGGCCGGGACTGGTGTCTCTGGCGTTACCGCCCGATGCTCCCGGACGATGAGTCGGATGGCCAACTCATCGTCGGTGCTATCCAGTGTCAGCGTCAATTGCTGTCGTTGGAGCAAATCAGCGTCGCTAAAATTACCGACGCTGTTTGTGTTCAACCCAAACGCGCCAAGGTTCAATTGCAACTGATGCCCGCCCCCGCTTTGAACGTGGGTGATGTAAAACTTGCGGTCGTTCAGATCGGCCATGCGCAGAGGCGGTGTCGTGATTCGCTTCAGCGGATTGGCCTTGCTGTAAACTTCGACCGCCACCGTGTTGAAGATATTGGTAAGCGCCGGAGAAATGTTGGTGATTCCGGTTGAAGTCAGATTCTCAATCGCGGTGAACGTGTTGGTCACTTGCGTCGGTTGCGGAAAGTCCTCCCACCGCGAGCGATATTGCGGACGATTGCGCCAACGCATTCCCACATCTTCTGCCGAAAGTCCGGGCGCAGTTTGTTGGATCGAGCTTTCCAACCAGCGAGGATAGATGTACCCGAACGTTTGGTCAGTCGGCGACGCGAAGGCCATGAGGTTGGTGTTGCCCATGATGTAATCCCGCACCCATGAAAAAGCATCGGGATAGCTGGACGACAACACGTCACGCAAATCCATGCCTTCGATGACTTCGTAGTCTTTAAGCCAGGGAAACAGATGCACCCATCGTCCATTCACATACGCTGCTACCCACGGATAATTGACGCCAATCAGACTGTTGGCCGTATAAACCTTGTCGAAAGCATCACGTCCAAATGGCAGGCGCATCTTTAACAAACGGCTCAATCGGTCATCCAGCATCTTGACGCCTTGTGATGGGGCAAACACGTACGCGGCTGGAACGTTCGCCGCGCGCAGCATATAAATTAACAACTCACATTGTTCAATAGGCGAGCCTTGGCCTTCCAAATAAACTCCCAATGCGCTTCGGTTGACACCCCCCAAGTTCACCGCCTGTTCGGATTGCGGGCCGTCGTCGTTCAAGCCGATGGGGTCGGTCAATTCAATTTCGTTCTGAACATAATTGGCGATGGCGATGGGGTCGCGGCGCAGATCGTTGACCAGTTGATCCAGCAACGGATGTCGGCGCAATTCCGGGCTTTGATTCAGGTTGGTGTAACTCAACGCTCCCGAGGATAATTGATTGGTCAGATTCGCCTTGACCATCAATAGTTCCTCCGGCGATTTGCCGTCGTAGGCCGGTGGCAAAGGTATTCTTTCAAAATGAGGCTGATCCACGAAGTTAGCTCGCCACGAGGGTCGTGGTTCAAATTCCATTGTGTACAACCGGCTCGCCGCCGCACTTCCGCCGGATGTGACCACCATCGGCGTGGCCCCGAGATACCCAGTTGCTTCGACGAGATAATAATAAGCCTTGGCCGTCTCACTGGCTTCATGGGTCAATACGTAAGAGCCGTCTGTTACGACACCCCATGTCAATTGTGGCGTATGCCGCAGAGTGGTTTTCAGGCCGAACCCCTCAACCGTCTTCTCGAAATCACCATTGGCATAGTTGGTCCAATTGTTGGCGTCATTGGGATTGGGGACTGGCATCAGAATTTCTCCCGCGTATGCGCCGTTGGTGCGGTTATAGACCGCGATACGGATTGGAGTATAAGCCGGTGCCGGGTCACCGGCGTAAACCCCGACGCTATATCTCTGGCCAATAAAAAGCGGTGAACCGCCATGCCCGCCCCCAAAGGCAACAATTGGGTTGTTGCACGCAAGTCGGTTGGTGATGTTAGTCTGTGAAAGGCCGAGGTAATTGTTAAACCAATCGAAGTGATAGACAACGTTGGTCCAAGCACGATTCACAAAGTTCGTTGCCAGCGAACCATTAACGTCGTCATACGTGACGCCAACCTCCCCGTCCAGCGGTATCACCGAACTGATGCCGTCCCATGTGTAGTCATCCAAGACAAAAGCGGGATGTGGTTCAGCGCGAAAATAGCGGGCGTCCACCTGAGCGATGCGGTCATTGTCGGGAAGGGCGCTGATGATGGTGACAGCAGCCTGATTGTTCACTCCCGCGACATAGCTGGCGTTGGTCTGTAACGTCACGACCACCGAACGCGCATTATCAAACACTCCGTCATTGATGGGAATAATGGGGACGTTGGTCACGGTTTGCCCAATGGCAAACGTAACGCTGCCTGGCAAACTTTGATAATGTGTGCCCGCCACAGCGGTGCCCGTGACTTGATATTGAGCCGTTACGGAGCGGCTTAGGTTACCCGCGCGTTTGAACGTGATGACTCCGGGAATGGTTCCTTGCTCCCACGCTGTTCCGGTGGCCGTGGTGACGTTCACTAGGGGATAATCATCCAGCAGATTTACCGACAGGCTGCCCGGATTCCCAATGTCGTACACACCGGAGTCCAAAGTGATCGTGAGGTTTTCAACGCCCTCTACCAGACTATCATTGAGCACATTCAATGGCAGGGTCACGTATCCTGGTGGGCCTCCGGTAATAACGGCACTGGCAGGGAACGTGAAATCTGTTCCGCTCGTGGCTGTGCCGCTGATGTGAAAATTGATGGACTTATTTGTGCCTGACGTAAAATAGGTATCCCGCGAAAAAAAGACGGACATGTTTGATCCCTCATTAAGCTGATTGGTCGCGGCCAAAACGGTTACGGTCGGATAATCATCCAGAATCGTCACTGTTGTGTTGGTCCATGCTGGATCAACATGGTAAATGCCGCTGGTCAACCGCACGGTCAGGGTTTCATTTCCTTCTTTTAGTGAATCTGGCAGAGCCGTGATGGTGAAATCGGCATGGTCGCTACCTTGTGGAATCGTCACCGAACCACTCAAACTCGGACTGGCAGTGTAATCTGAGCCGGATGTTGCCGAACCGCTGACGACATAGTTAACCGTTCTGCCTTGGGTCACGCTGACATCGCGCAGGATGCGAATTGTAGTTGTATTGGCCCCAGATTGACCGCCTTCAACCAATTGCGTGCCGCTGTAATAATTTCCCCCGGAGTAAACCGCGACATACATGGTGGAGTCGTCGTCCAGAAGCGTAACCGTTGCATCCTGGATGGAACTGGTGTCCACTAATCCGCCGCCAATGCTTATGGTTGCCGTACGGTCATATTGCAAGGTACTGTTTTGAACGAATGGGATTGAAAAGTTCGCCGTAAAGACATTGGCCGGGAAATTGACGCATTCTACGCCGTCCTGCCAGTTGGCTGGCAGGTCTGAGGCCGAGATTTGATATGTGCCGCTGGGACTCAAAATCAAACAGACACTTGACGCTTGGTTGGGGAACCAATCACAAGTAAAAGTGCAACTTGTAGTGATTGGATACCGCTCGACAGTTCCAACAATCGTGCCGCCTTCTGCGGCAGAATAGGATGCAGAAGTAAAGCGGTACGCCGTCTGTTGACCAGCGTGCGCCGACAATGCAATAGCCGCCAAGAATGCGGTTGCCACCTTAGTCAAAACACGGAAGTAACATCTTTTAGAATGCTGACAGTTCATAACTTTATCCCTTCTTCTGAGCCGTTTACTGCAAAAGCGTGCCGTTCAAAGGACTGTCAATGGTGAGCGTTAAAATCCCCACGGACGGATTGAGGGGCTGTGCATCTTGCCACTCTGGAATCCCATCCCCATCTTGGTCGGCACCGACGAGAACGCGAAAATATCCATAGGGCCAGTCTCCAGCGTTAATGTTGAAATTTGTTTCGCCTACGCTCCCTATTCCCAATACTTGCCAAGGATAATTTTGTGCATCCCCTAAAACCGGTGTCCAGAATAAAGTGTAATTCGTCGTCATCGCCCCATTAGTAATGACAACGCTGAACTGATTGCTTCCAAGAGAACTGATTCTTAATACCGGTTGGGGCACGTCGGCAAAAGCTTCCAAAGCCAAAATGGCGGTCGTTGCTATAACGAACAAAGACGTAAGCCCGATCCAGTGTTTCTTTATGGTTTTCATGGTTCGTGTTGGTTAGCTCTAATAAATGCCAAGTTTTCCGATGAATTACCTTGCAGGTCTTCAACCTGCAACTTGAAATCCGTCCGCCCGCAGGTCTTCAATAATTGTCTGCTGTTTGTTGAGAGGGACAGAGATTCTTTCGCGCGCCTTCACAGTTTTCATCTGCAAACCACAACGGCGGCGAAGCCAATTCAAAGCCCTTTCATTTTGTGGCTCGAATGCCAGAGCTTGAGACGTGTTAATCACAATCACGTCTGGATTCAGTTCTGCACAGAATTCGGTCGGAATGGTTTTATATCCCGAAACCTCATTCATCCGCTTTACCAATCCGGCGTAAATCTGATGCTTGATTTCAGGCCAACGTGACAACTCGCCGCCATCAGAACGGGAACTGCTTGTTTGTCGGAGTTTCATGTCGTTGGTCCTGATGGAGCTATTCCACCATAGTGAAATGCGCTGTCAAACTCATTTTCCTGTAATCCTGCTCGGTGGATCGAAACGCACAAATACTTTGCGAGCGGGTGATTTTGCTTCTTCGGCGAGAGCGCGAGCGCCGCAAGCTGTCTAAATACTTCGTTGCCCAGGAATCGGGTCTGTCGCCACAAATGATTGCGTATGTGGAAAATGGGGAACGGAACCCCACTCTGGAAACGGTTTTGAAAATAGCCGCCGCACTGAACGTTGATTTGGCTCAGGTCATTACGAGAGCGCGCAGGGAAATCTCGAAGACCAAATGAACATCGAGTGAATCGTTTGCGGATCGGCGTATGAGTCTCAATTGGGATTTGAGCCGTCCCATTCCGTCGAAAGTTGATGGGCAATTCCACTGCGTTGCCAATGCAGCATTGGTGATTCGTGCATGGAACCTCAAAATGCGTGCAACGATGTCCCTTCCCACGCGACTGCTCTTCTAAGCAATCATAGATCGCGGGTTTTGAAACGCGGTCTGTGTAAGTTTTTGACAAGCCGGTTTTCATTCCAATTGCCAATCACCGGGGCAATTCTATTCGGGCCACCAAATTATGCAACAGGTATTGTGACCTGAATCGAACATTTTGTGGAGGGTTGCCTTGTTACGGTTTTGGCATCAAAAAGACTTCACTACCCTTGAATCTTATCGGCGCGCAGGTTCGGAAGTTGCGTGATGGCAAAGGTTGGACGCAATACGATTTTGCCGCGCAATTGCAGCTTTTTGGTTGGGATGTCAGCAGGGAGTCTCTCGCAAAATTGGAGACTCAAAAGCGCCGAGTTCCCGATGGAGAACTTTTCATTTTGGCAAAAGTTTTAGGTGCGCGGACAGATGATTTATTTCCGCCCAATGTAAACATCAAAAAATTTGGCCCGGCTTTTCGCATGAGACTCTCGCGCAATCGAGTCAGGGAAAAATAATTTTGTGGCACTCTGGTGCCGTTGCGAATTTTGATGCTCTTCAAATAGTTGCTCCGCATTTTGGTTCCGAATCAATAAGCGTTGCAAAACAACGACTTTGTGTATGACCGTCACCCAGTTGTGTATCAGGATCACAATTCGACCCATCCGAATGCGGCTCGCTATTTGGTCAGGCATTTGAGAATCTAAACGGAGATGGATCGGCGCAACGAAACGAGGAAGCCATGCAGCAGAGACATGGGTGTCTAATGCCAGAACGGAAACCGCCGCAGATGCGGTTAATTTAATGCCACTCGTGATGGGTGGGCGGTTCAAGAAATGGAACGGGCCGCGGCGAAGGGGAAATGGTGGCAGAAAACCTGTAGAGCCGAGCAATCCACCCGCTTGTCACGACGGCCTGCGAAGTGTAATTCTCAGCGATTGGCAAGCCATCTCGCAAATCTCCCACTCGTTTGTGGACGGTTCTCCAGGGGAAATTGATCTCGGACGTTTTACTGCGCCCGCATTTGGAGCATCTGCGGATTCCTTCATCGGAGCTACAGATGGCTTCAAATGTTTCAAAACGATGCTATCAGGAAAAAATGATTTCCACGAAACACCAAGCACCCTCGCGAAAAAGACGATTTGAAAATCAGTGACAGCACAACGTTGCGTTTCAATGCTGGCAATGATGTCGCGCGTGATAGGAATGCCCGCCTTTTTGAACATCTCGGCCAACCGATGCTGCGTCCAGCCGCGTTTCTCGCGGGCCAGGCGAATCTGCGGACCAGTGAGATTCCTTTCAGATTGCACGACGGTTGCGACCTTTCAGTAAAGGCGTGTTTTTCAGTCGCGGTTTTCTCATCCGAAAACCTGCCGCCATCGGGAGAACCATTTTGCGATTGTGCCGTTAGCCTCCAATGGTGGAAGTGTCGCCCGGCGAAAGCCGCGTTCACAATGAACCAGCACACATTCATGATCGCGTAGTTTTCGGAGTTCGTACGGTTTGATCTTGTGTTCTTCGGTTTCTGAATAATTAACACTCCGCTTGCCGGCGCTTGAACCCCACGAACGCTTAACGACACGTTTCTTGCCAAGAAAATCTGCCGCTTGAACCGCATCGGCCTCATCGGCGGAACGGAATATCATCCGGTTGCGCAGATTCAACGTCAGCACTTTTGATTTGTCCTGGCCAAGTGGTGGAACAAGCGACGTGGTGGACTGTGCGGCGGCAACGATGGTTGCGCCCGCTTCACGGATCACGTCCACGCAGTTGTAATCGCTTGTCCCGTCCTCGCTGGCGGTCATGAACCGTTGCGCTTCGTCTGCCCAAAGGATGAGCAAATTATCACTGCTGCGTCCGATTTTGCCTTTGTCAAAGCGGCGTAGGGCGTGGTTGTAATACAACAATTTCAGGAACGTGTTCACGTAGCGGCGTTCGGTTTGAAACTTTTGCGGCATCGTGACGAGGATGATTTTGCCTTCGTCAATGGCGGAAAAATCAAAAGTGCTTTCCTTTGGGCAAAATACCTCGGCGATTTTTGGCGTCAGAAAAAATTGCAGATAATTTCCGATGGTTTCGCGGACACCTCCGAGTTGCTCTGCGGGCTGTTCGAGGAAACGGTGAACGAAATGATCGTGCAAGACACGGCGACGCGGCGTTTGTAAATCGAAATTCTTCAGGTTCTCCAGTTCCTCGTCGAGTCGGCTTTTATTGGAAAGGATTTCAAACGCGCCGGATAAAGTCACTGGCAGGTGCAATTCAGCGAGCAACTCCAGCGCGTGGGCAGTGTGAGTTTGTGCCTGGCTCTTGAAAAAGCCCTTGTCACCGCCTTGGCCGAGACTCGTTGCCGCATCCACGATAAATTTCGCGTACGTGGAAAACGGGATGCTACGGTCGCCCGTGAGGTTGAACCGATGTGGTGGTTTCCATTGCTCACCGACTTCGCTGGTGCGGATTTGCAAATGAATCAAATCCTTTTCGCGCTCATAGTGTCGAGCCATCGCCGAAAGTGTTTCCCAATAGACACCTTTTTCATCAATGCACAGGCCGCCCCATTTTTCTTCATTTTGGAAAACCTGGTGTGCGAGCTGGTTGATGCCAGAAGATGTTTTGCCAGAGCCGGTGTCGCCTGTGATGAGCCAGCCACGACAAAATTGGTTTCGTTTCCACGTCAAACCACCAAGTTGGGCGACGTGCCGCTTGCGTGATAACAATAACCGCACTGAAATGATCGCCAGCAAAATCCCATAGCCGAGCGCAAAAGCGCGCAGCGATTTGGATAGATGCGAATAATCGAGTATCGGCGGAAAGAGAAACAAATCGGGTTTCATAAAAACTTTCCAATCAGGAAACCGGCCAATGCCGCAGCGATTGCGGCGAAGGCCGCAGTAGGCAAGTTCACCGCTTGCGCCTGGTTCTGAGCCTTATCTTTCATAAGGGTTGCGACATCCATCAGCACGCCGATGTCCGTGCGCAGCTCGTCGAGTGAGGGCATTTGTCGGCGGCGGATTTCATCCCAATGGCTTTGATGGATGCGGAACAGATCCAGCAATAGAAGAATCGTATCGTCGTCCTTGATTTTATTTTGCTCACGCCACTTGGAAAGTGCCTGCAAAAAATCCTCATCGAAGTCGGGCGGTGTCTCTTTGTCGGTCGCGCTCATGGCTCATGATTTTGCAGGCAACAATAATTCAGCCGCCGATTCGATTTCGGCATAAAGCTTTCGCTGCCACGTTTGCAGGCGCTGGCGATCCAGAAAATGCAGTTGCCCATCCGCGACGGCGGCGGTGATGGTTAGATTTTTATGGCTCAGTTCCTCGACAAGCCAGGGCTGCATTTTGGCCATCGTGATTTCCTTCGCACCAAGTTCCTTCAAAAGCCGTTTCCGAATCACGGATTGGTCGTAAAGTGTGAAAGTGTCGTTGTGAACCTTGTTGCGCAGCACAACGTAGCCACAGGTGCTTTTCAGGCTGTCCACGATGCGTTGAAGCTGGTCAATGCTATCGGCCTCCTGGTTGACGGGCATGATAAGCGTGAGCGCGGCGGATGCGGCGTTTAACGCCGACTGCAAGTCAATCTCGTCAAAATAATCGAAGAACACCTCGGTTGAGGCCGCGCGACAATCCACCACAACGAGATCGGTTTTGTCCAAAGCGCGAATCATGGCATCCAGCCCACGCGGTTGTACCAGATCGAGAAATTCCGCTTCGCTGTGGAATCGCTTCAGCGTGGAATTTTCGTTATCACAGTCGCACGCAATGAACGGGACGTTTTTGTCCTTGAGGAATTGGATGAAGTTGACAGCGAAGAAGCTTTTGCCGACCCCGCCCTTGCCGTTCAGAATTAAATTGAGGCGTTTCATATTTGTTCGTCAGGTTTTAAGAGTTCCACCTTCGCAATGCGTGGGCCGCGCGGCTTCACCGGCTCAATAACAGTCGAATTTGCATCCGGCCGCATTGCGGGTGCAGGAGGAATTGATGGCGCGGTCTGGAGCGCAGGTGAATTTGATGGTTGTTTCCGCCGGCGGTTTCCCTTCGGTTGGGAAAGAGTCCGCACAAATTCATTCACCATCGTGCGGCTTGTCTTGACACCATAGCGGGTGAGCAATTCAGCAATCGCCTCGCATGACGCGCCCTTTTCCCGTAATTCAACAATTACGTCACGGCACGGCTGTAAATTCTGGAAGCGTGGACGGCGGCGCGGTTCAAACTGCGCGACCGCCTGTCGAATGAGATTTGTGTCAGGGCTGGGCATTTGACTGGAATGTGATGGGTTGCCGCCCGGCGACTGTTTCGGTGACGGCGGCAGACAGCCGACGGAATTTCGTCGCAAGTTTCTCGGATGAGAATCCGGCGAATGGCGGCAAGCTGCCGGTCAACTTCCCGGCAACTGCCGGGAGCATTCGCGGTAATGAAATTGGAAATCCCGCTGAACACTCGACGGAATCGTCGCCGCCAATCCAATGGACAACCGGGCGGAGTGCCGGTGGAAATGCGGCGGCATTGCCGACTGATAATCGCCGGAATTTCACCGGCGGCAGAATCCGTCGTTGACGACGGGGTAACGCGTGCCCTTCCTTAAACGGATTGAGATACATGTTGCCTCCGTTGTTCCAGCAATTCGTCTCGCCAGTTCTTTAACTGGCTGGAAACAATTTCAACATGGTTGGTTTGCTCGATTGCCCGCGCCTCGATATGTGCTGCGTACCTGTCTCCCAATTCGGTTTGGGGCAATTGGGTCACGGAGTGAGCTGACTGTTCATTGATGCGTTGATCGAGCATTTTGAGGACTTCAATTGCCGTTCGTAATTCGGCGGTGGTGGGAGTCATCACAATTCAGAAGATGTTGCGTCCAGTTTCCGCTTTTGGCGTCGGAGACATGAACTGGTTTGTTTTCATGCCTGACAGTAAAGCAATTCCCGCCGGTCTCTTTGTGCAATGGGTTGCACAACATGAAGCCTCGGTTTTGGCAGACTCCTCCTGTGGTCACGGCCAAAACCCAATACAACCTGAAGAACGCGAAGGAGTACTTCCAAGAGCATCTTTGCGTCGGGGACTATTACAATGAAGGGGAGCGAGTATATGGCGAATGGATTGGTGCTGGCGCACAACGGCTTGGTTTGTCGGGTGTCGTTGGCGCAGAAGCATTCTTGCGACTATGTGAAAATCGTCATCCAGTATCAGGTGAGATTTTGACGCAGAAGGTGAACACAACACGAACGGACAAGGCCGGGGATACCGTGGCGAATCGTAGGATTTTTTACGACTTCACTTTCTCACCACCGAAATCAGTTTCCATCGCAGCAATGGTTGCCGGCGATGAACGGATTTTGGATGCGCACACAGTCGCCGTCCGGTCCGCTTTGAGGGAATTTGAGGCATTCGCTGCGACGCGCGTTCGCATGGGAAAGGCAGATCGTGATCGGATAACCGGCAATTTTGTCACCGCCCAATTCACGCACGATACGTCGCGGGCTTTAGACCCGCACCTGCACACACACTGCATCGTCTTCAATGCGACGTTTGATGCTGTCGAAAACCGCTGGAAGGCGCTGCAAAATTACGAACTGCTGCGAGCGCGAAAATTCGTCGAGAATGTCTATTACCATGAGCTTGCCCGCAAGTTGCGGAGTTTCGGCTATGGGATTCGTAATCAGGCGCGTGGGGATTTTGAAATTGAGGGCATTTCGGAAGCGATCTGTGAACGGTTTTCCAAGCGCCACGTCGAGATTGATAAAGCCATTAAAAAGCTCCTGACAGAAAACCCCGATTACGTAGGTGGGGACATAATGAAGATGCGCCGATTGATCGCCACGGCGGAGCGGGCGCGGAAGCAAAAGGAACTAAGCCAGGATGAAAAACAGTCTTTGTGGCAGGGGCAGTTGACCGAAGGCGAACGTGCCGGTCTGCGACAACTGACAACTCATTCGGAACGGAGCAAAGAGAATTGCGCAAATATGGCCGAAGCGGTCCAATGGGCGGAAGATCATTTGTTTGATCGCAATTCAATCGCCCTGGAATGCCAATTGTGGCAGGGAGCGTTGGAGCGTGGTCGGGGCGCGAATTTCTCTGTTGTTGAACTGAAGGAATTCACGCGCCAACGGCCTTACATTCGGAATGCGGACCGCCCCGCAGAAGTGACTTTGCGGAGTGTGTTGTTGCGCGAACTGGAAATCGTTCAAACCGTCAAGAAGGGGGTAAGCGACTGTCGGCCACTGGTGGAACATCCCGTTACGACCAATCCCAAATTGGATGAGGAACAACGCCTGGCACTGGAAGCGTTACTGCGTTCCATCAATGCCGTTTCGTTGTTCCGCGGCGGCGCGGGGACGGGCAAAAGTTTCGTGCTGCGCGAGTTGGTTGAACAAGTCCAGCAGTCCGGGAGGCACGTAATCGTGCTCGCGCCGCAACGTCAGCAAGTGGTGGACATGGAGAAAGCGGGATTTCCATCGCCGACAACTGTGACGAATTTTCTGCTTAAACATGAGTTGGCCGAAGGCGCAGTCATTGTCGTGGATGAGGCCGGGCAAATCGGCGGTCGCCAGATGGCCGAATTGCTGAGGCTGGCGCGAGAACGCAAGGCGCGGGTGGTTTTGTCTGGTGACACCCGTCAGCATGGAGCGGTGGAGGCATCCGATGCGCTATTGGCGATTGAACGGTATTCAGGCGTCGAGCCGGTGGAATTGCATACAATTCGCCGCCAAGACCCGGCGCGCGGGCGTGACCAAAAGGAACGGACGCACATCAAACAATACCGCAAGGCCGTGGAAGTCGCTGCCGCTGGCAAATTGGACGAATCGTTTGAACGGCTGGACAAAATGGGTGCGGTCGTTTCCTGTGGTTTGGCCGACCAGTCTGACAAACTGGCGGATGAATACGTGCGGCTGACGGAAGAAAACGCTTCCGCCGTCGTGGTGTCGCAGACTTGGGCGGAAGTGCGTCGGATCAATGAGCGAGTGCGCGATGCCCTCAAATCAAAGGGTTTGCTCGGCGCAAATGACGTGACGGTTCAGGCATTGGACAAACTCGATTTGACCAATGCACAAAAGCGCGACCAGCGGTTTTACCCACAAGATGCGGTGATTGTCTTCAATCAGAAAGTGCGTCAGACCGAATCAGGGATGCGCGGGACATTGATGGGCATCGTCAAAGCCGGTGTGCTCGTCGAGGTCAATGGTCAATGCGTCACCGTTTCCAACAAGGTGCTGGACAAAATCACGGTTTGCCAGACCCGCGAAATAGCGGTGGCGCAAGGTGACAAACTGCACTTGAAAGCCAACCGCAAACTGGCCTCCGGTGCGTGTGTCACCAATGGAGAATTGGTCGCCGTCAAATCCATTCAGGTAAATGGCAACATTGAACTGACGGACGGACGGATACTGGACAAAAGTTTTCGCGAGTTCCTGCCTGGCTATGCCGTCACGTCCTACGGTTCGCAGGGCAAAACGGTGGATTTCGTTCTCTTTTCCGACTCCACCATCAAGGCCGCAACCAATGCTCAACAATGGTATGTCACCATTTCGCGCGGCCGGCGTGGCGTCCGCATCTTCACGCCGGATAAGGAACAATTGCGCGAAAACCTCGCGCGTTCCGGCCACAGACCGCTGGCTCTGGAGTTGGCCGGTGGCGGCTTGCCTCCGCACAATAGCAACCTGCTTTGGAAACGGCTGCACGGTTACATGCTGCGCTTTGGGCGACGCGCAGCCGATAAATTCTGCCGATTGAAGCAATCCCGTCGGCATTCTCAACCACAACAAATGTATGAGCGCCAAATCAACCGAGTGTTATACCACTGATTCGCACGCCCGCTGTCTCCGCGTGGAAATCTCCGCAACACAATCCTTGCTGCTGCCACTGGACCAGTTTGCATTTTCTGAGCTGGTCGGTGACGGCAAGGAACAGAAGCTGCGATTGGTTTTCGCCACTCATGAAGTTTTGGTTTTGGGGCACACGTTGCGTCGGATCGAAACAGCCATGCAGCGAATGGAGTTGTCTTCCGTGATGCAACTGCCGGAGAAATTCCAGTCGCTCATTGGCGAGAACCAGCCGAAGATTCGGGGAATTGTTATCACGGAAATTCAGCCTGGCAATGCCAACACGTCGGCACTGAATTGAGTTCGGCAGAACGAATTTAGCGCGTCCGCTCCACACGCCAGAAATATGATGGCGCATTCGTCGGTGCTTCAATGGTCAAAACCTCAACGACGGAAGCGGCGCTGCTGCCGCTCGGAATGACAAACTCTGGCGTGAAATCAGTAAATGGAACGTGCAACGCTGGTGAGCCTTGAAGTTTGAAAGCCGCACCCGGTGTTGCATTCCAAATGATGTCCCACAAATCGCCGCCGCGTGGTTGAATGTTGCATTTGAAGCGTGCTGGGGAGATTGAAATTGGCGCAGCGGTGACCGCCGTGTCGGGCTGGGTTTCGTACGCCCACCCGAGCACATATCCACCTGTACCACCCCAGCCGTAACCGACTTCCTTTCGAAAATCGCAATGGATATAACCATAGTGTCTGTTTGTGCCTATCAAGAATTCGATGGCGATCACGCATTCTTTCGCGGCGAAATCGCCGAAAACGACCGGAGGATCTCCAGGAAATCCCCCGGCAAGCATCCCGAACATGCCGCTGTAGTGGTCGCTGAGAAAAGGCACAGAGTCGTCTGGAGAACGATTGGTCGTGCCTGTGTGCCAGATGTAGGTGTTAGTATTCAACGTCGTGACCAGATTGCTGCCGATGACAGTGCCGAGGGGCAACGCCCCAGTCCCGCCGTAAATGTTGGTCGTCCATGGATAGAAATCCCGTCGAATGATGATTCGGCTCGGATGATCGAAATAGAGGGTAGCTCCACCGGAATACGCTAGAATTCGAGCGTCAACCTGCCCGTCGAGATTGAAATCAACAGCGACGATGTTCAATTCATCATAAGAACCAATCAACAGCGGCGGCTCTAGCTTCGTCACTTGGATACCAGCAAGGCTGACAACTGCTGATGCGGCAAATAACAAAGCGAAAATAAAAACAGAGACGCATCGCATCATACACGCACACAAATGATTTTCGTTCTCAGCAAGTGAGGGTAATGCCACATCGTTGAGTGAGCAAATGACAATTCCGTGAAGTTTACGTGATCGTGACGCACGAATTGCTCTTGACGAACACCCCATTAGATCGAGGATTTTTGCTGAAGAGCGCGCATTAAATCACACACTGGCGGGCCGTTCCGAATCCGAAAGTGGAACGGAGCGGTCGCAAGTCTGCGAGCGTGCGCGGAGTGGAAAGCGGATTCGGAATGGACGGCTAGTGCGTCACCGCATAGGTTTTTCCTTCGGTCGTTTTGTCTGTCCGCTTTCGAGTGCCCGCAGAAAGCGGACAGTCAAAACAACCCGTCGAGTCAGGCAAGATTACCGACCCTCACGATAGCCTCATTGATACCCCGCACAACGCGCTGAATGTAGGCTTTGTCTCTTGAACTGAGAACTTGGAGTTCGCCGGATGCGGTTGTCAGGCCGACGTGAAAATGCGTCCTGGCTGTAACCATCCACAGAATTGCTCCAACAATCATTCCGCCCGCCATTGACGTAAACGCCAATAGCGGCTTTCGCACATCACAATTTCCCGCTCGTTACCCGGCGTGCGATTTAACAATCGCCATGTTGATGCTTTGCACGATTCGTTCAATGTAACTTTTGTTCTTTGAAGTCAGTGCGTGAATTTCGCCCGATGCGCTTGAAAGGCCAACATGGTATTTGGTCTTTGCACTGATCATCCAGATAATCGCACCAAGAATCATCATTCCCGCAATCACGTAGGCACTGGCTGGTGCGGGAGCGTTTTCATTTATCGGCATGAATGCTGCCAGCAAGATCATCAGGCCAACTATGAGAAGCAAGATCGGCTTCACGAGTCGCGGCGGCGTGAACAACATTTTGACCGAAGTCACGTTACGCAACGCGTAGGTCGCGCCGCCTATTATTACCCGCACGGTGGTGACGGTGATTATTCCATCGGAATAAATCTGTTCTTCCGCCGTGCTTTGCTTCGATTCGATAATCGGCGGCTGTCCCGGCAGCGGTGGTGGCACAGGCCGTTGCTGCGGCGCACCGCAATGCGGACAGGCAACGGCCTCGGTGCTGATGGACTTGCCGCATTCTTTACAAGAAATTAGAGCCATAAAATATTGTCGTTTGTTGGCCGTCGTTCTCAGCTTTTTGCCACAGCCAATGATACAGCCTTTTTTTCGTATTCTTCAAGGCTCGGCAATTTCATTTTGGCCCGCTTTGCGTAAGCTCGGTGCACGGCGGCGGAATTGTGTCCCAAGGCTTCCTGGGCAAACCGTTCGGGATAGCCGCACGCTTTGGCCCGCTCTGCCCACGCATATCGGTAGCTGTGAAGCGAAATTCCTTCGATGCCAAGACCGCGACAACGCTGTTTGAATTCTGTTGCTCGATCACCGGCGCGAACCCGTGACAGGTAGGGAAACAAAAACCCTTCGCTGGCCAAGTCCTTCAATACGTTCAACGCACCTTCTCCCAAGTGCAGAATCACCGGCACGCTGGTCTTCTTGCGGGTAAAGCTGATGGTGTGGCTTTCCCAATCCACATCTTCGCCTCGCAAGCACGCGATGTCACCCTGACTGCCGCCAAGATACCAGCACAGCTCGTAGAAGATTTTGCGCTCCGGGTTTTTCTCGCGGCTGACAATGGCCTGATGCTCATCAAAGGTGATGGCACGTTTTTCCTTGAACTGAACCGCCGGCCACTGCCGTTTGGGAATGATGGAACGTGGCAGCCAGTTCATATCGAGTGCGAAATTATGGATTCGCCGTAAAAAGACATTCGTCGAAACTGTGCCCTTGTGCATCGCGTCCAAAAGGTGTTCCGCTTGGGTTCTAATCAGGACCAGAGAACGAATCAGATCAAACGCCTTGTCCTTCGTCGCAACATCCCACCGCTTTTTGGTGCTGCCTGATTTGGTCCGCCCCATTTCGTCCATGACGTGTTGCCACGTGCGTTTGACGAAATCCGGGTCACTATGCTGCAAATAAGCCTGAGCGATTTGTAAATTGATCGCCGGTTGCTGATTGGCCTCGTTGAGTGCGCTCAGGAGTCGCTTGGCTTCTGCGGGGTCAGAGGTGTTGAGACTGTTCCGTTTCTTCGCAATGGTGTCGAAGTAGTAGTAGATGCCGTTTTCACGGCGGTAGCTGCGGTAGCGTTGTTTCATGGCTCGTTTTGGTTACGAGCCTCCTCCAGAATTGTGCCGACTTGTTAGCGACTTCTGGCGGCCTGGTGGATGCCTTTTGACAGCCTTTCAACTGCCTAGTGCTTGGAGGATTCGTTCCACGCACAATTTCATACACACCGGGCCACTCAAATCGTCCAACTTGGCCTCTGCCAGCCACTTCAAATTGGAGGCGAGGGTCGGAATCGAACCGACGCATAAGGGTTTTGCAGACCCCTGCCTTACCACTTGGCTACCCCGCCCCAACGCCGTTTTAGATAGCCGATGAGCGCATCAACCGCAAGTCTCGTCTGCGGCCAAGACTCATGGCCACACGGACACACCAGCGCTTGGTCCCGGGAACAGAAACTGCCCTGCGGCAGATGGGCCAGATGCTGGCCAACCCCCGTCCTCTTGCGCTGAGATCGCATGCACGACAAGGGTAGCAGGTCGTCGCACCCGGCCGCACCGGGGTTCAAAGCTGCTGTATCGCCTCGTCCAGCGCCGCGAACAGTGCCCCCATGCTGGCCTCGGTTTCGTCGCCCATGTTGGAGATGCGAAAAGTCGTGCCCTTGATCTTGCCATAGCCGCCGTCAATCAGGAAGCCTCGTTCGCGGGCCAGCTTCTGCAGCTTGGGTACGTCCACCACCCGACCGCCCGGTTTGGCACCGTTATTGATGCAAGTGAGTGTGAAGGACTCGAATCCCGGCTCGGGGAACAAGGTGAAGCCGTGTTTGGCTGCCCAATCGCGGGTCATTTGGTTGGTGCGGCGGTGCCGGGCGTAGCGGTTGTCGAGCCCCTCGGCGAAAAACTCGTCCAACTTGGCGCTCAGGGCGAAGACGTGTGCGATGCTCGGCGTGCTGGGAGTCATGTTCTGCTCGGCGTTCTTCTGGAACTCGATGAAGTCGAAGTAGTAGCCGCGGTCTTTGGCCTTGGCGGCGCGTGCCAGCGCGGCGGGGGAGCAGACAAAAACCGCCATACCGGGTGGCAGCGCGAAGGCCTTTTGAGTGCCGGCCAGCATCACGTCAATCCCCAGGGCGTCGAATGCCAACGGGACGGCGGTCATTGAGCTGACCGTGTCCACGATGAACATCACGTCCGGGTACTTCGGTTTGAGGGCGGCGATTTCGGCCAAGGGGCTCATGACGCCGGTACTGGTCTCGTTGTGGATGAGGGTCAGGGCGTCGAACTGGCCGGTGGCCAGTTTCGCGTCCACTGCCTCGGCGCGGATGGGCGACCCCCACGGCACCTGGAGCGCCTCCGCCTCCTTGCCGCAGCGCTTGGACACATCGAACCACTTGTCCGAAAACGCGCCGCACATACAGTTGAGGACCTTT
>Ga0209381_1002350_pt1 | contig 24220 bp, 20 predicted proteins | sample DewCreD2012metaG_FD_184111 | JGI IMG/M metagenome (GOLD analysis project Ga0209381, IMG submission 184111) | Hot spring sediment bacterial and archeal communities from British Columbia, Canada, to study Microbial Dark Matter (Phase II) - Dewar... ...
GACTGCTCGTGTTACCTTTGACCATGACATTGTCTCCTTTTGGTTTGTGGTTAACCTATATGGAACACAATGTCCGGGCGGATGTCCAATAGGGACTCCGCCCGTTTCCTCACTTACCGGTCAGGTGACCGAATCGTAAATAACTGCGGAAGTTGGGCTAAGAGTATAGCGACTATCGTTACTCTGCGGTACAGACTATCGTTACTCCAATAGTTGCACAGATTATCGTGACGAGCCGAATTTTCAAGCACGGCATCAGGGCGCGAGGGTCATTCGGCGTCCCGACGCGGCCGATGCGTAACACGCCGCGATCACTTTTTGGCTCCAAAGGCCGAGTTCGCCGCCGACGGGCGGATCGGCATCGTCCTGAACGGCCCGCGAGAACGCTTCGACCTCGGCGCGGTACATGTTCAGCGGCAATGGCGAAATCGTGTTTCCTGGGCCGGTAACACGGGCCTGCGCCGCCTCGTAGCCCTTGCCGGATTCTTCCAAATAAGCCGTCATGATTCCGATTTCGCCCTGGCCGATGGTCCCTTCCGCAAGAATACTCCCCTTGGATCCGTACAATTCGAGACGATTCTTTGAACTGGCGTCCGGCACGTTGAACAGACAATCCACAACGCCTTTCGCGCCTGAAGCAAATTCGAGGATCGCCACCGCCGTGTCTTCGCTCGCATAATGTTGCACAAGATTGCCAGTTGTGCAGAAGACGCTTGCCACGGGCCCAAAAAACATTTCAAGCAGGTCTATGCAATGCCCGCCCATATCCATCAGACTGCCGCCGCCGCCGAGTTGGGGATCCTGCCGCCATGCGCCTTCGATGGGCGGATACCAGCACGAGAGTTGCGCACGCGCCAGCACGGGCGTACCCAGACGGCCTTCCTGCACCAATTGCAGCGCGGCGCGATGTTGGGCGTGAAACCGCATCATGAATCCGACACCGAGTTTCACGCCATACGACGCGCACGCGGCGATCATCTGTTCGCCTTCTTCGACGGTCATGCCCAACGGTTTCTCGCACAACACGTGTTTGCCGGCCTTTGCCGCGCGAATCACTTGATCGCAGTGAAGGTGGGCCGGCGTGGCGACGTAGATGATGTCTGTATCGGACGCCAGCAGCGCATCTTCCGTCGCGCATGCCTTTGCGCCGAACTGTGCAGCAACTTCGTGATTCGCTTCGGCGTTCACGTCGTAGGCCGCCGCGAGTTCGGCATTGTCCGCCATCGCGATCCCCTCCGGGATCGTCCGCCGTCGCGCAATGCCCGCCGAACCCCATACGCCCCACTTTGTCTTCATGTCTTCGCTCTCCTGTTATTGCGCATAAGCGGCGATGACTTTTTGGATGCCCTTGGCGATGCCGCGCATGTGATGTTCCTCGTAAGTCGGGAAGATGAACGTGATGAACGTGCGCGACTGGTGCCAGATGGCGTTGGGCGCTTCCACCCGTGAGTAATCGGCAGAGGCCGCATCCGTGTATTCCTTGCTCTTGAAGGGGAATCCGGAATGGCCGAAAGCGTTGTGTTCCTGGAATGCGCGCTCGGTGTGGCACTGCGGCCAGAAGACTTTCCAGCACGGCGCGCCTTCCGCGCCGAGCGCTTCGAGAAACTGGGCGATGTCACAAGTCATCTTGTCTATATCAATTGTGATGGGAAAAACGTACCAGCCGTTGCGGCGTTCGGGCGTGTCCACGGGCAGGTGAAGGATTTGCGGGATGCCGGCCAGTTCTTCGAGCAGGATGCCCGCATTACGGCGGCGGCGCGGCATGTTCCAGTTGTCCATGCGGCCGAGTTCCGCGAGGCCGATGGCCGACTGCATTTCCGTCATGCGGTAGTTCCAGCCGACCATGTTGTGGATGTACGGCAGTTTCTGCTCCATTTCGAGCAGGCGCAGGCGCTCGCGCACGTCGTAGCCGTGGTCGCGGAAACTCCGGCAGCGCCATGCGACCTCCTCGTCGTCCGTGGTGACCATGCCGCCTTCGCCGCCCGTCGTGAACGTCTTGTTCTGGCAGAAACTGCACGCTCCCACGTGGCCGATGCTCCCCGTTTTCCGGCCTTTATACTCGCCGCCGAAGGCCTCGGCGTTGTCTTCGACGACAAACAGACCGTGCTGTTTCGCGAAATCGAGGATCGGGTCCATATCCGCGACATTGCCGTACAGATGGACCGGCATAATCGCTTTCGTCCGTTTCGTGACGAGTTTCTCCGCCGATTCGAGGCGGATGCAGTGGTCGTCGCGGTTGACGTCCGCGAACCGCGGTATCGCGCCGGCCTGTACAATCGAGAACGAACTTGCGATGAAGGTGTAACTCGGCACGATCACCTCGTCGCCGGGGCCGATGCCTAGACCGGCCAGGGCGGTATGTAATGCGCTCGTGCCGTTCGTAGTGCTGATGGCATACTTCGATCCCTGCCACGCCGCGAACCGTTTCTCGAATTCCATACCACGCGGCCCGGTCCAGTAATTCACCTTGCCGCTCCGTAAGGTATCCGTTACGGCCGCGATGGCCGCCTCGTCGAAACACGGCCACGGCGGCAACGGTCCCTCCAACGACTTCGGCCCGCCATCAATCGCCAATTTTTCGATCATGGCCATATCCTCCTGCCTCGGCAACGTATGCGGTTCCCGTGTAATGGGCAAAACATCCGATCACATATCATTCCGCATCCTCCAGGGCAAGTCCGGCCTTGTTCGCCACGAGCAAAATGGCACGCGAACCGATGGGACTCTGGCGCAGGATGCGGCATTCGGCATCCGGCGGCAGGTAAAGAAGCAGGCGTTTCCAGTTGCGCGGCTCGATATACAAAAACGCGGGGCCGGGTTGGGTAAACTCGGCAACAAAAGCGGCGCAGGCGGCGCCGGATGCCTTTTCATAGGCGTCCGCCAGCGCGGGATTGCTTTCCGTGGATCGCAGGGCTTCCCGTACGGCGCCGGCAAGGACGGCGCGTTCATCACTGGTCGGCGAGGCGAGATCGGCGACGGGAACGTTGTCCAGCGCCTTTTCGAGGGCGCTACGCATCCGTTGTTGTTTTTCATCGAGATCATTGCGCATCTTGCCCGTGATTTCAGGAAGGCTGTACGTCTTATTCAGGACTTCCTGGCGGAAATGTTTGGAGTAGAAGATGTATTCCTCGCTGGTGAAACCGGCGGAGTACAGGCGAAACGTCTTGCCCGCTTCGGCTAACCGGCGCACGGGCTCACACAGGGCGCGCGGGCTTTTACGCGCGTCAATCAGGGGAAAGACCACATAAGCGGTGATGACGGCAAGGATGGAGAAATGGAGGAAAACGAGCCGCTGGGGAAACAATCCGGTTTGACAGGCTTCCCCGTTCCGATTCGCCGATTTGGCGCGTGCTTCACGCTTCAGCGCCCATAGCGCATGAAGCAGACAAGCTATGGCGGCCGCGCCGAACAGAGCAAGATCCGGTGTCCAGAGATCGCGGTGTTTCGTTGCGAGCAGGGCAAACGGCGCCACGCCGAGAAGGAGCAGAACGAAGCACCACGCCCATGTCGTGCGGCGCCGCCAAACGGCATGATCGCCGGTTGCAAGGTCCCACGCGCCGCGTGCGATGAGAATCGCCATGGCTGGATAGGCCGGGAGCAGGTACATCTCCCGTTTTCCGGAACTAATCGAGAAGAAGACAAACGCGGGGACAATCCAGCACAAGAGCGTGCGTGTCGCAGGGTCGCGCCGGTTTCGCCATGCCCACGGAACCACCCATGGCAGCAGCAAAGTCCACGGCAGCAGGCTTACCGGAACGTTGACCAGGTAGTACCACGGCGGGCGCGGATGCGACACCCCGGTGAACAGGCGTCCGACGATCTGGCGATAGGCCTCCTGGCCGACGTTCGTGGTCGCGTGTGCGTCGGCCATGCCGGCCACGGCCATACGGGCGGGAATGTACCAGGCCAGAACGAGGACCAGCGCCGCGGCGAGGCCGATTACCAAATGCAGTCCGCGCGCCTCCTTCCATCGGCGCCAATAAAACGCGGTGAGATATAACGCGGGAAAAACAAGCGCGGGCGGACCTTTCGCGAGGAGTCCCGCGCCCAGCGCGGCATACATCGCGACAAGCCAGCGCGTGCGCCTCGAATCGGTCCAGGCTTGGTGCGCACAGAAAAAAGCCATAACGCACGCCGCCAGCAGAATATCTGTCCGCATCGATCGGGCTTCACGGAAAAACAGGGCGCTACTCATCAGGATCGCGCCAGACCAGAGCCCCACCGGGTGTCCATAAAGCCGGCGGCCGATCCAGTAGGCCATCGCGATGCAGAGTACGCCTAGATAGACGGAGGGAATGCGCGCCGTGGCCTCGGAGACGTCGCCAAACGGCCATGATACAGCCGCGACCAGCCAAAAAATAAGCGGGGGTTTTTCCTTGTATGGTTCGCCGTTGACGCGCGGAACCAGATAATCGCCCGATTGGATCATTTCACGGGCGATCTGGCCGAAACGCGGTTCGTCCGGCGCCCAAAGGCTGTATCCGCCGATGTTCGCGCCCAAAACGACGGCGCTTATCGAAAGCAACAGCAGGAATTGAAGGGCCTGCGTCCGGCCGCCGGCACAAGACGGTTCCCGGCGGGGAATTTCGGCGCTGGGCATCCCTGGCGTTTGTTCGATGCCGTTCATTTTATTCGTTCCGTCCATCTCCATCCCCGGCTATAACGGTGTGGTAGGCCAGCAGATCGCGCACTTGCCGCGTTTCGTGGACTTTGGGGAAACAGCCCGTTACGCCGGCCTTTGCGAGGACATGCGCATCGGGAGGAACATCCGCCAGCAAATAGATCGGCAGTTGCGGCGGCGTATTCGGATCGTCGCGGAGCATCCGGCAGGTTTCCAATCCGTTGAATACCGCAAGTTTCATGTCCAGAAACACCATCGTGGGCGATTCGGCCGCGGCCGCCTCGCATACGTCCTGTCCGGAAGCCAGTACAAGCACCCGGTGACCTTCCGCGCCCAATTCCGCCGCCAGCACGCCGGCGCTGTGCGCATCTTCGCTTGCCAGCAGAATCGTCGCCATTGAATCCCTCTCCTTGTATGCGGTGATTCGTTCCACGCGCAATCCTAACGGGAATCGTTTCCCTACGCAACTGGCTTGGAGACCAAGCTCCCCGGATGGCGGATGTCCGTGGATTTTCGCGGCCAGATTGGGCCTTGCGGCCCGACTATACTCTCCCGCCGGCTTCAGAAGGCCGCGGCGGCCGGCACGCTCAGGGTCAAATCATTCTTGGCGAGCCGTTGGCAGGTTGCCGGATCGATCGCGTGCAGCAAGGTCCAGACACACGTATTCGAGTAATAGTTGATGCCCCATTTGATGGCGCCCGTATGGCGGTCGAGGCTCCAGGGAATATTCCACGGTGTTCGTTGGAGCAACAGGATATTGCCATAACTGGCCGTAAACACCTGCAGGGCTTCGCGCACGCGGCCGGCATGTACGGCCATCGCACAGAAATTCCAGACTTCCCCGATCGTAATCACCGCGGAGTGATCGGGAAAGGTTTCGTCCACGGTCCCGTCGGGGCGCACGCCGTTGACCGCTCCATACGGCGTCGCGGCCACGTTCCATCGCAACACGGCCTCGATATGGTCCCGGATACATGCCTTGGGCAAAATCTCGCCCAGTCCGGCGGCATAGGCGAACCATTGGCCGCACAAGGCGTTGGTCAGCGAGGTGGCGCTCATCCGCTTGTGTTCCGGATCGTTGTAGAGGCGGTAATACGAACCGGTCCACAATTTGTCGTCGTAGGATTTCAGGGCGCGATCGTACCAGCCGCGCATCTCGGCGGCAAAGGCGGCGTCCTCCATCCGTTTCGCCATTTCCTCGCCCGCGCGCAACGCGGCCAGCCAAATCCCGCCCGTATAGGCGCTCGTGCCCCACCATGGCCAGACATCGTAGTACTGGTTTGCCGGGAAACCGGTTTCACTGCCGGGATCCTCGTTTACAACGCCGTCGCCGTCCTTGTCCAGCGTCATCGCGAACCGCAGCGCGGCCTGAACCTTCGGATACATTTCCTTCAAATAATCCATGTCGTTCCAAAGCGCGGCGTTCCGCCATGTGACCAGCGCGAATTCCGGCGATACGATCGGATGCTGGACATGGTAATAGGGCGATCGCGAACCGGCCGGCGTCCCGAATCCAAAAGGGATTTCTCCATCGGGTTTCTGGGCGGCGGCAATGGATCGCATCGTCGCTTTCTCGCATTCCGGAAAAAACGCCGCCAACGGAAAAGACCCGTAGAACCGGCACACAAACGTCTCGGTTATCGGGCATCCCGTGAACGATTCGCTTTGAAAAAAACGTCCGTCCGAGGTCCACCACGAATTGCGCGGCAGAATGTACAAGCCATTGATAATCGCGTCCTTCAGAAGGCCTGGGACAGGGGACAGATAAATGGGCTGCTGCCACGCGATGATACGTTTTTCGATTTCAGCGGCCCGCGGCAACACGGCTTTCATCACGCCAGCGGCGTCCGGATAAGCGTCCGCGTAACGATGCCGGAGTTCTTCTCCATCGCTCGATGTCCACGCGGGGAAATACCATGCCAGCGCGAAGACAACCCCGGCCTTTTCCCCCGCCGCCAGCGTGCGCACCGACTGGACCCGAATTGTATTTGCACCGGGACTTCCCGGGGTGATTTCCCAGCCCTCACCCGAAGCGGCCACGGCATACGAACCGTTTTCGCCTTTCCATTGCCGGCCATTGGAAATAGCTTCGATCGCGGCTGGATTCTGGGTCGTTTCACCGGCGTGCGCGGCTTCCCACTGAAACGCGATCTCCGCCGCCACGGGACTCTGGCCGCGATTCATCATCACGAACCGGAAGAAGGCCGCAGGCATGCCCGACAATTCGTAATCATGCGGGATCAGCGGCGCATAGGCCCGCGCATAGACTTCGATCTCGCCGAAGGTGTTGCCGAATTCCATGTCTGCGGCTGGATAATGACCCCAGAACCGCAGTCCGGGTGTCGGTTTCATGTTCGGAAACAGATCGGCCCGCTGGCCGCCGATGAGCAGCGAAAAGCCGCATCCCGCCGGAACCGGCCGCGGTTTCAGCCAGTTGTTCTCGACGGTCGAATCGCGAAACGTTCCCGCTGACGTAATGTCTACAAAACCCGTTCCCAGCGCACCCAGCGGCATCGCGCTCGAAGCCGTTCCCGCCGGATACCATACGCCGAAACACGGCACGTCATAACCCAATCCGGTAAATTCCTGTACCTGGCACAACGCCATCGCAACCACCGCCGTCGAAACCGAAACCATGATATGCACTCCTGGCATTGGACTCCTGGCTTCAGCATACTCCACGAAGGGACGAGGCGTAAAGACCCAAAATGCGTGACAACATCCGCAACAAGAGGGGTTGGCTTTCCCGCTGCCCGGCATGGGTGAAAAACCTTCTGAGATTACTGCTGTCCAAAATGAATCCAGCGCCGTGAACGCAAAGGAACGCAGAGAGGTTGTGAATCAATGACGAAACCCGTGGCGCAGACTGTCGAGTCTGCGCAGATCCACAGAAAAAAGCCCTTGTTGCGCAGACTGGACAGTCTGCGCCACGCGATCAGGCTTTTTTCAAAGGCAAGGATCGCGTAGCCGCGCGGCTGGAAACGAAATCGCTTTCGCCAATATGAGGGCTATGTCCACGGGCCGAAAAGTTGTCATGAGGGAATCTCCTCAATTCTCTGAGTTCTTTGTGTCTTGGCGTTGATGATGGACCTTCGTAATTTGGACAAGAATGTTCTGAGATATTGAATACAGACCCGTTTTTGTGCACCTCATGGTCATCACATAATCGGCACCGTCCCCAAAAACGCCGCGGTATTTGCAATCAATAAATCGTTGTGCTTACATTGCGTGCGCAAGTTGTCCAAAAACGTCTTGTTGCTATTGATCCTGGATTCGGCAATCGAAACCCGAGTCCTGTAAACAAGCAGTGGACATCGTGAACGAAATGAACAAGCAAACCTATTCGCTTTCGGGTAAAGTCCACTTTGTCCACAAGGCACACGACGCGCAGAAGCCGCGGATACAGAAACGCAATGTGAAGGGAGGAAAACGATGAACAAGACAACGACTGCACTGCTATTGGGGGCGATTTTACTGATTGTGGCGCTGGCGGGATGTCCGTGTAATCCGCCGGAAACGGCGCCTTATGTCGAGGTCGGGCGGTATATGGGAAAATGGTATGAAATCGCGAAATATCCTGTGTTGTTCGAACGCGGACTCGTCGGCGTAACCGCCGAATATTCATTGCGTGACGATGGAACCGTCCGGGTGGTGAATAAGGGATTCCGCGGAGATTTTGATGGCCGGGAAACGAGCGTCGAAGGCACAGCCGTAATCGCGGATCGAACGACGAACGCCAAACTGACCGTGTGGTTCGGTCCGATTCCGCTGGGTTTTCTTGAACCGAATTACTGGATTGTCGGCCTGGGCGGCGATTACGATTACGCCGTCGTGTCGGACGGCTGCCGTGGGACCTTGTGGATTTTGAGCCGGACGCCCCGGATGGATCCGGCCAAATACAACATGATTGTATCCTGGTTGCAGGACAGCGGATTCGACACGAGCCGGCTGGAATTGATGCCCCAGCCGGAATGACAAACGGCGGGTTTCAGAAAAAAAACCGCCGGTCCAACATATAAAGCAATGCGGATGCCGCGCCGCACAGAGTGGCCCCCCATGCGATATCCGCCCACGCGGCCTTCAGGGGCCAGTCCCGCATAATGGCCATGTTGGTAAAATCGTATATTCCGTACACGACGGCCCCGAACGCGGCGCCCATCATCATCGCGGCCGCAAAGTGATCGAAAGCGGCCAGCCGGGGAAGCACGAATCCGACAAGCCCGGCGGAAAGAAGCGCCCAGACAACCAGAGCGGCCGCCACGTTGATTTTGATGTGTCCATTCTCAAAATGGAGAAACGGCTGGAGATACACTCGAAAGAACGGACCCAGCACGAAACTCAGCACAAGACCGTCAAGGATTGTTAAAAAACCGAATCCGACGATCCAAAGCGCCGCATATTTCATGGGATTGCCACCTGGATTTCGTTTCGGCGCATAAACGGCGGCGTCCACGGGGGATTGTATTGCGCCACGACCGGATCCGATACCGGATGTATCCCGTCCCGTTCAAGCGCGCCCAACAACGCCGCTGTTTTCGCCTGGGCTCTTTTCTCCGTGGCATAGCCGGAAAAACGCAATACGGCGTAGCGCATGGGCGGCGTCTCGCGCAGTGTTACCGCCGGGTTATTGGGGCGGGGCAACGATTCCAGCGAATATTCCCGCGGCATAATGAATGCAACCGTGTACGCGTTTTCCCGGGTGGATCTTTCCTGCAAGACAGGGGCCGTCATGGCCACCTCTTTCCGGGCGGTGTTGTTGCCGAAAATATAATCGGCAATCTGACGGAAACCCGCGTAGAGGGTCTCGCGGTATTCACCCGGGATGGTGACCTCTGCGCGAATTTGCGGCCCATATTCGCGAATTTCATAGGACGGAAGGGTTTTGACGATCGTGAACGCCGGTTCTTCAATGCCCCGGGTGGAAGCGTAACCGATGGCGATCCACGCGCCAATCAAAACAACAAACAGTCCAACAACGGTGAGAACGATCATCCTTTTCATTGTGTCTTTTCGAGTTCGCGCTCGATCGCGCGCAGGACTTCGGGCGCGTCTGGTTTGGTTGTGGGGGCAAACCGGGCGATTACCTTGCCGTCGCGTCCGACCAGAAACTTCGTGAAGTTCCATTTGATGGCCCCGCCATAGGGACCGTTCTTTTCTTTCGAAGTCAAGTCTTTGTAAAGGGGACTGATAGCCTTTCCGCGAACGGAAATTTTGGAAAACATGTCGAAGGTAACGTTGTATTTCAACGAGCAGAACGATTTGATTTCCGCGTTGGTTCCGGGTTCCTGGCGCAGAAAGTCGTTGGATGGAAACCCAAGAACGGCGAATCCCCGGTCCTTGTATTTCTCGTAGATGGATTCGAGGGCCGCATACTGGGGAGTGAAACCGCACTTGGAAGCCACGTTCACGATCAACACCACCTTGCCCAGATACTTCGACAGGCTTACCTCTTGGTTGTCAATGTCCTTGACCGTATGCACAAGGGGGCTTGCGCCTGTTTCGCCCGAAGAGGCGCATCCGCACAGGGTCAACAATCCCAACATTCCGGCTGTCCGTGACGTCCACGACATAAACGCCTCCTTTCGGGGAGAGACCCGTCTTTCGGCCTTTCGCTATTCTTGGCCGGTTCCGTTTTTTTACGTGAGAGGGAACAACCGCCCCTGTTTCGTTATTTCAGATTTGCGGCGCCGTCTCCGGCGCGGGATAGATTGCGTCGAGTTGGGCCATAATCGCATCCGGGATATTCAGGTCTAACGCGCGCAGATTTTGATCGAGTTGCGCCACGCTCGTGGCGCCGAGGATGACGCTGCTGACATGCCGGTTGCGCAGGCACCATGCCAGAGCCAGTTCCGCCGCGCTCACTCCCAGATCCCGGGCCAGTGCCGCCAGTTCCTGGCCCTTGCGCATGTTGTCTTCCGTCCAATACATCTTCCGAATGACGTTGTTTTGACGATCGTCGGCGGCGCGTGATCCGGCGGGCGGGGGTTCTCCGGGACGGTATTTGCCGGTCAGCATGCCATGGGCCAAAGGCGAAAACACGACATTGCCGATGCCTTCCGCGGCCGTTGTCGGGAAAAGCAGCGATTCGGGATAACGATACAACAGGCTGAAACGCGGCTGGCTGACGGCGATGGGGCGCGCGCCAAGAGTCCTCGCCACGGCGTTGGCGCGCACGATGAGCGGGGCCGGCCATTCGCTTACGCCCCAATAAAGAATCTTGCCGGCGCGCGCCAGATCTTCCATGGCCCGGACCGTTTCCTCAAGCGGCGTGTCCGGATCGGGGCGATGGCACAGGTACACGTCCACATAATCGAATCCGAGGCGGCGCAGGCTCGCATCGCATTGCTCGCGGATGTGCTTGGCCGAAAGCCCTTTGTCGTTCGGTCCCGTTCCCATCGGCGCCCAAACCTTGGTGAGCACGACCACGTCGGATCGGGGAACTTCCGCCAGATATCGCCCCAGCGCCTTTTCGGCTTCGCCTTTGTTGTAGGCGTTCGCGGTGTCGAAATAGTTGATACCGCGATCGTAGGCGCGCAGCACCAGCGCGCGCGAGGTCGCATCGTCGCAGGTAAACCCGACGGTAAGGTAGGTGCCGAACCCCAGCGCGCTGACCCGCACGCCCCATTGTCCCAGCGGACGGTATTCCATTAGCCCAATCCTTGTTTACATTCGACGATTGGCATGAATGCCCGAAACGCCCGAAGCCAACGCCTTGTTGCGGAGTTGCGTAAGTGTTTCAAACAATCCCTGTGACGAGACGCGATCCCGGCGGCGCTGTCCTGTAATGCAAACCAGCACGTCTATCAGCGAGGCGCATTGTCCAAAAGGGCCGGCCGAAACGGCTTCCCGATAGATTTTTTCCTGGCCCAGATTCGCATACAAGGTTCCGACATTTTCCCGCCATGCCTTCACGACGCCTTCGCAATACGCATCGGCCTGCGCGGGTTGCAGCAGGCAAATGAAATAACCGCCGCCCATATGCCCCACAACACACGACTCTTCCGGCGCCTGGCGGGCCAGCATTTTGAGAATGCGCGCCAGATGGCGGATGGCGTCAACACGCGACTGCTTGCCGCACTGATAGGCGAACTCCCGAAGCCGCATGAGTTCCACGGACGCCGCGACGAATTCCTCCTGGCGGCTGATCCGGCGCTGCAATTCGCGCTTGATCGCGCCCGATCCGGGAAGTGAGGTCATTTCATCCAGCGACTTGATGTCCGTGTTTGCGCGAAGCAGCATATCCACCCGCTGGACAAGGTTTTGCATGTCAAACGGTTTGCCGATGTAATCGTCTGCACCCTGTGCGAGACCGTGCCGGATTTCTTCTTCGCCCGACATGGCGGAGAGGATTAGGATCGGCAGCGCATACAATTCCGGATCGCTCCGCAGTTGACGGCAGATCTGAAATCCCGAAGCGCCGCCTGGTATCATCACGTCTAAAATCATCAGATCGATCGGATGGGCATGCGCCAGCGCCAGCGCATCTTCTCCCTTGGACGCCATAGTGCATTCGTGCCCCTGCGCCTTCAGGTTGGCCCCGATGAACTGTGCCGTCCTGTAATCGTCGTCCACAATGATTATTCGAGCCACGCCGCACTACTCCCATTACCCGCGGCCCGACGCCATGCCTCCTGCGGCGCGGGATCCCACGGATACTTTATTGTCGAAGGATACCAGAGAACCGCCCCGATTCCAACTCCCCGAATCTTATAATCCTGGATAAGTGAACAGCCATTTGATCCTAAAATCGGCAGTTGAACGCGGCTCTTTCGACCAAACCATGGACGAGATGGACATTGTGGACCCAGTGGACTTCACCCGCAAGGGGATTGATTTTCTTGTCCATTTCGTCCATAAGGTCCACGACATCCAGAGGATAGCACGTAGAATCCGATCTTGACTGCCGAATCCAGGTTGATAGCACGCAAAGTCGCCTGAAAGGCGAATACATGACAGCCCAGGGCGTCGCACTGGGAGAATAACAGCGCCCATTCCCCGGATAGCCCAGAAAGGGCGTAACATCATGTATATCAATAACATGTAGCGCCCTTTCTGACATGCGGGGTGTTGCGGTTTTCCAGGGCGCTGCCCTGGGCTGGCCTGTCACCGTCCTTCAGGCTGTCGGCAGGCATTTCTGTTACGCCATGATTCGGGCGATTCTCAGGGATCCTGTAAACACTCCGCGTCGCAGACTGTGGTAATTTTCTACACGAATTTCTGTGAGGAACCTCTTCTCTTGGGCAAGGGTCGTCTCATTCGGACTGGCCGCGATCATGCTCAAGAAGGTTACGCACGGTATCAATCAGAATGGTGTTCGGAACCGTCACTTGCGTAGCCTTGCCGGCCTTTCGGTAAGTGTCGTGATCAGAAATGTCCGCCCGTTGTTGCTTGCCCGCCATCAGGTCCTTGACCGATACCATGCCTTGGGCGAGTTCATCTTCGCCAAGAATGACAGCCACGGGAATTCCGAACCGGTCGGCGTGCGAGAGTTGTGCTTTGAGCGAACGCTTCGCGCCGAAATAGACCTCGGCGCAAATGCCGTTGCCGCGCAGTTCCGCGGCCACGCGCATGGCCTCGGAAACCGGCACGTTACCCAAAGTCATTACGAGCGCTTCGACGATCGTCTTTTCTTCCGGCACGACGCCAAGATACCGTAACGCGGCCATAAGCCGGTCGAGGCCGACCGACATGCCCGTGCATGGAATGGGTTCTTCGAGAAAGCGCGCGACAAGTTGGTTGTAGCGGCCGCCGCCCATGACAGAGCCGAATTCCGGCGCGTTGGGCAGGATTGTCTCGAAAACGGGGCCGGTGTAATAGTCGAGGCCGCGCGCAAGGCTTGGCGCAAAGACGGCATGTTTTTCATCCACGCCGAGCGCATCGAGGTTCGACGCGAGTTCGTCCATTTCGGCCATGGCCGCGTCGGTCTGCTCACCGGGCGGCAGCGCGGCGCGCATGGCTTCAACGATGCCGTGGCGCGTATCCGCCTGGATGGCGAGAAACGACAGCAAACCGTCAATCGTTTCCTTGTCCAACTTGACGCCGGGAATGGGATCGCCGGATTCGTCCATGCGTCCTTCTCCGAGTTCGAGCCGGACGTTTTCGATACCGACCTTCGCGAGTTTGTCAATCACGCGCAGAACGTGTTTGTGGCGCGCGGGACACCGGACGTTGTGTCCGTACAGGAGCGCGTCCACCACTTTGCGGTTATTGACAAGGACCACAAAATCCCCGATGCCGACGGCCTGCATGACTTCCGCCATGATCGCGATAATCTCGGCGTCCACGGCGGCCGATTCGGATCCCGCCGCGTCAATGTCGAATTGCGTGAACTGCCGGAACCGCCCCGGGCCGGGCTTGTCCGCGCGCCATACCGGGCCGCAGGCATACCGCCGGAACGGCGTCTTGAGTTTGTCCGGATATTGGGCCAGCAGGCGCGCAAACGGCACCGTCATGTCGAACCGCAAGGCAATCGGATCCCCTTCGGGGCTTTCGAGACGGAACAGTTCCTTGTTGGTTTCCTCGCCGCCCGCGCCCAGCAGCGTTTCAAGATGTTCGAGGGCCGGCGTTTCAATGGGCAGGAAGCCGTACCGCTCGAAAACATCCTCGATGGCGCGCACGACTTTCTTGCGCGGGATCATATCCTCCGGCAAGAGATCCTGGCAGCCCTTGACCGTCCTCGCTTCCACTTTCGGGGCGTTACGTTCAACGTCTTTCATGAAATCTCCTTGCATGTAACGATGCCTTCCGCATCGGGCCATGCCCCAATGTGATGCCCAAAGGACATAAGGGACGAAAAGGACCAACGTGGGTTTTGCCCACAACCCAGTCTCTTTTCGTGCTCGTCATCGTCATCGTGGAAAAACTCCGCGGTATTTGCATTCAATAAATCATTGTATCTCGATTGGTTACGCAAGTTGTCCAAAAATTTCTTGTTATTGTTGATAGAAGTCAGACTTTAAAGCACTAAAACGGCTTGTCGGCCCGGTCGCCGAACATGGCGGGATCGGGCAGTTTCTTTTCGTAGATCTCGACGCCGTTCTGTTTGCGCAGTTCGGCCATCATCTTGCCGATGAGAATCGCCGGCGCCAGTTGCGGTTTCGCCTCTTCCAAGGACAACGGTTCCTCCGGACGATGATCGAGCACCTTCAACACCATATAGACGGCGGGCATTTGTTGCAGCGTCTGCTTGCCGGAGGCATCCGTCGTGCCGATAACCTGGTAATCGGGCAGATAGACCGGCCCGACAATCTCGCCGGCCTCGCGTCCCGACACTTCGAGCCAGAACGTGGCGAATCGCGTCAGATTCGGATTGTTTTCGATTTCGGATTCGAGAATGGATGCGGGATCCTTGGCCTTGTACTCGGCGATGAGCGCATCGAACGATTCCCCCGCGTCAATCCGCTTTCGGAGGTCGGCCGCCGCCTTGCCGGCGCCGGGCTGCTCGGCCGGGAATCGGATGGCCAGAAATTTGACCCATTCGAATTTCTTGAACTCGCCCTTGCGCAGGCGGTATTCCTGTTCGTATTCGGCATCCGTGGCCGTCAACGTTCCCGCTTTGAGCGCCTCGATGGCCTTGTAACCCACCGCGGCATCGCCAAGCAGTTTTTCATACAACTCGTCAATTTCGTTGTCCATCTGTTCCTTTGCCATGTCCAATTGATCTTTGGACATGCCGAACAGGGCCGGATCCTGCGCCATGTACATGGCCGCGTAATTGTCCTCTTCGTGTTTCTGGAAATACTGCTGCATGGCGGCCGAACGAGGCAGCAGGGTCTGTCCGCGGCTCTTGAACAGTTCTTCGACCTCCTGTCCCAGCGGAATCTTGATTTGTTCGTCAATGTAGTTGGAGAGAATGCGGAGCATGTCGCCGCGATTTTTGATGATACGATCCTCGTCGGGCATATCGCGGATGACCTTGGCCAGTTCGCCGCGCGTGATATAACGGTTCTTGAATTTCGCGACCCGGATCTGATCCTTGTCGGCGATGAAACCACAACCGGCGAAGACCGCCAGCACAACAAGAATCCCCGCGAAAGGACCGAAAAGGGTTGGTTTCATGGCAGCATCCTTTCGTGCGATTAGGCGATCATGGCAAGGTGGGCGCGGGCATATTCGACGGCATTGCGGAATACTTGCAGCCCCGCGCCTTCCGCCGGCAGATCCTCGCGCGTCCATCGCGGGTGATGGGTTCGCTCGACGTAGGCTTCCGGATGCGGCATCAGGCCGAAGATGCGCCCCGACGGATCGCAGATTCCGGCGATATCGTCCATCGCGCCGTTCGGATTCGCCGGAAACACGCCGCGGGCCGGTTCGCCGTCCGCCGTACAATACCGCAACGCGACCATGCCGTTTGCCTTGAGTTTTTCGAGGACCGCGTTGTCGCGCGGGATGAATTTTCCTTCGCCGTGCCGCACGGGCAGTTCGAGGCGGGTAATGCCGCGCAGCCAGACGCATTTTGTCAAGGCATCCGTCGCAAGATGGACCCAACGGTTTTCGAAGCGCCCCGAATCGTTGTTGGTCAGCGTGGTTTCCTGGACGAATTCGCCGTCGAACAACGGCAAAATGCCCATCTTTACCATAACTTGAAATCCGTTGCAGATGCCGATCGCCAATTTGCCTTCCGCAATGAACCGCTTGATCGGCGCGCCGAGTTTATAGCGCAGGCGGTTTGCCAGAATTTTGCCCGACGCCACGTCATCGCCAAAGGAAAAGCCGCCAGGTATCGCCAGGATATGCTGGCTGTCCAGCATGTCAGGCCGCGCAATCAGATCGTTCAGATGGACCCGATCCGTTTTGGCGCCCGCCCGCGCGAGCGCATTCTCGGTTTCCGCATCGCAGTTGATCCCAAAACCTGTCAGAACAAGCGCTTGTACGGTCACGTTCACCACCTCAAAGGCCGTTGCCACGCCTCTTTCAATTCACCGATCGTGGCACAAACACCATTTTCAATCTCGAATCGATCGTCGTTCCTTACCACGCCCACCCGCGCCACGGGGCAATTGCCCAGCGCCGACTCGAACGCGGCCGCGTCGGACGGTTTCACGGTCACGACAAACCGGCTCTGCGATTCGCTGAACAACGCGACGGTCATGTTCGGCGCTCCAACCGGGCCAAGGTCGAGCGACATGCCATAGCCGCCCGCGAAAGCCGATTCCGCCAGCGCGACGCCCAGTCCGCCGTCGCTGCAATCGTGGCACGAGGCCACCAGCCCCTGTCCGATGGCCTGCGACAACGCCGTGTACAGCCGTTTGGCTTTCATCGGGGCGACTTTCGGCACGTTTGACCCCAGCCGGCCTTTCAACGCGAGGTACTCGCTGCCGCCCATCTCGTCGTGCGTCTCTCCAAGCACATAGACCACGTCTCCGGGCCGTTTTACGTCCATCGAGACCGTCTTTGTGGCATCCGGAAGAATCGCCGCCGCGGTAAACAGCACCGTCGGCGGAATCGAGATCTTCGTGTCGCCGATCTTGTAGTCGTTCTTCATGCTGTCCTTGCCGCTGATCAGCGGGATGCCGTACGTCACGCACACATCGTACAAGGCTTCGCAGCAACGGACCAATTGCGCGAGTTTGAACGCGCCGTCCGGCGTCTTTTCGCTTTGAACCGGATCGGGCCAGCAGAAATTGTCGAGGCCGGCAATCAGGCCCGGTTTCGCGCCGACGGCGATCAGGTTTCGCACGGCCTCGTCAATGGCGCAGGCCATCATCCAATAGGTGTCGAGGTCGCTGTATTTCGGCGCGATGCCGCACGCGATAGCCAATCCGCGTTTCGATCCGGGAATGGGGCGAATGACGCCCGCGTCGCCCGGTCCGTCGTGCGCGGCGCCTTGGAACTGCTTGAGCACGCTCTGCGCCAGGACTTCGTGATCGTACATGCGCACGAAGGTTTCCTTGCTGCATACGTTGAGCGAGCCGAGCACGGCCTTCAGCGCCGAGGTCAGATCCGAATCCTCGACGGTGATTTCCGGTTCCGGCGCGGGCGGCGTCCATTGTGCTTTGAGGCGCATTTTAGGCACGCCCTCGTGCAGGAATTCCATGTCGAGCGCGGCAATCCGCTTGCCGTCGTAATAACATTCCAGCAGGTCGGAATCGGTGAACGCGCCGAGATCCGTCGCCTCGACCGCACGGCGCCGGGCAAGGTCCATGAACGCCTCGATTTTATCCGGCGGCACGGCCAGCGTCATTCGTTCCTGCGCTTCGGACAGAAAGATTTCCCACGGCGCGAGGCCCGCGTATTTCAGCGGGGCGCGTTCGAGGTGGACTTCGCAGCCGCCCGGCACACGGGCCATTTCGCCGATGCTCGACGACAAACCGCCCGCGCCGTCGTCGGTAATGCAGGTAAACAGCCCCAAATCACGCGCTTCCAAAAGAAAATCGGCCATTTTCTTTTGGGTGATCGCGTCGCCGATCTGCACCGCCGTGGCCGGCGATCCTTCATGTAATTCTTCCGAGGAGAATGTCGCGCCGTGGATGCCGTCCTTGCCGATGCGCCCGCCCGTCATCACGATGCGGTCGCCGGGACGCGCTCCTTTTTCATGGCTGGGTTTGCCGGCGACGACGGCCGGGATCATCCCGCCCGTGCCGCAGAACACCAGCGGCTTGCCCAGGAAACGATCGTGAAACACGATGGCGCCATTGACGTCCGGAATGCCGCTCTGGTTGCCGCCGTCTTTCACGCCCTGATGCACGCCGCGGAGCACGCGCCGCGGATGAAACAGGCGCGGCGGAATCGCGCCGTCGTAAAACGGCGACGCGAAACAAAACACATCCGTGTTGAGAATACATTTGCAGCCCATGCCCGCGCCGAGCACGTCGCGGTTGACGCCGACGATGCCGGTGATCGCTCCGCCATAGGGATCGAGCGCGGAGGGGCTGTTGTGCGTCTCGGCCTTGAGCGCAAAATTCCATTCGTCGTCGAATCGAATGATGCCGGCGTTGTCGTGGAAAACGCTCACGAGCCAGTCTATCGTCTTGCCGACCTCGTCGGTCGTGGCCTTGACGTAGGTTTTAAAAAGGCTGTCAATCCGGCGCGTTTCGCCGGTCTCATCCGTGTAATCAATGATGGCGTTGAAGATTTTGTGCTTGCAATGCTCGGACCACGTCTGGGCCAGGATTTCCAGTTCGATGTCCGTCGGATGGGCCGGAAGCCCGGCTGCCTCGCGTTTGGCGCGTACGGCCGGGTCGCGGTAATACGCCTGTATCGCCTTCATTTCGTGCAGTTCGAGCGCCAGCATCCGATCGCGGCTCAACGCCGCCAGTTCGGCGTCCGGCAGATCGAGGCTCACCGTGTGGACTTCCGGATCGCTGCGCTCGGTAACGATCGGCAGGCCGAGCAACGGTTCGCCGCCGGCCGTTTTCATTTCCCCGGCGGATTTTACAACCCAATGCTGAATCAGTTCGTTGGCGAGCGCGTCGCGGGCGATCCGCTCGCACGTGGCGCGATCCGCCACGCCCCGAATGGCGTACTGCGTTGACTTGTAGACCGCTTCGCCCGGATTCAGCGGGCGCCCGATCGTGTCCGCGATGCCTTCGGCGGAACTCTTGCCGACATTGTCCGTCACGCCCGGCAAAAAGCCGACTTCGATCACGAAATCGAAATCGCGGGCCAGCGAAGCGTTCGCCACGGATTCCTGAATGATCGGATCGGTGAACAATTCCCTCCGAACCAGTTCGATCTCGTCGCTGGACAACTGGGCGTCAATCGTGTAAACGTCAATGACGCGCACGTCTTCCACGTGAATCCCCAAATCCTCCGCGAGCCGTCCTTTTACGCCCACACCCGCCGGATCGGGCAAGCCGGCCCTCATCGCCACTTCGATCTTATTCGGCATATTGAACGGTTCCCCGATAGTTCACTTCATTTCCACCTTCAACAACTGATCCGATCAACCGGGCCTGCTCGCCGGTCTGCCCGATGGCGTCCAAGGTTTTGTCCGTCTCGTCCTTTGACACGACGAGCAGGAATCCCATGCCCATGTTGAAGGTGCGCAGCATTTCGTGGTCGGCGATACGGCCCGTTTTTTTCAGAAACGCGAAGACAGGGGGCGCCTCCCACGCGCCCAGATTGATTTCCGCGCCCAGTCCTTCGGGAAGGGTTCGCGGAAGATTGTCCGTGATGCCGCCGCCGGTGATGTGCGCCATGCCTTTTATTTTGACGATCCGCATGATGAGTTGGACCAGTTTCGCGTAACTTCGGTGCGGTTCCATAAGGACTTCGGCAACCGTCCGGCCGGCGCCCGGCATCGGATCGTCGCATCCCAAGCCTGCCACCTCGAAACAGACTTTTCTCGCCAGGCTGTAGCCGTTGGTATGCAGACCGCTGGAGGGCAGGCCGATGATGGTGTCGCCGGGCACGACGGACGAACCGTCCACAATATTCTTGCGATCCACGGCTCCCACGATGGTGCCCGCCAGGTCGTATTCGCCCGGCGTGTACATGCCCGGCATCTCCGCCGTCTCGCCGCCGATGAGCGAACAGCCCGCGTAGCGGCAACCCGTGGCCAGCCCGCGAATCACCTCCACCACAACGCCGGGATCCAGTTTCCCGAACGCCAGATAATCGAGGAAAAAAAGCGGGCGCGCGCCCTGCACCAGGATGTCGTTTACGCAATGCGAGACGAGGTCAATGCCCACCGTGTCGTGGCGGCCTGTCATGAAAGCCAGTTTCAGTTTCGTGCCGACGCCGTCCACGCTCGACACCAGCACGGGCTCCTCCATGCCGGATGTGTCGAATTGATACATCGCGCCAAAACTGCCGATGTCTTGCAACACATGGTCATCGAAGGTTTTTTTAACCACGTTCTTGATGTCGTGCATCGCCTTGGTGGCTGCATCAATATCCACGCCGGCATCACGATAACTCAAACCGGGATCTTCGTCCGCCATGAAAAATACCCTCACGCCTCGATAAATCAGATTTCCGCGGAGCATACCGCCGGAACGCCACCCAATGCAAGGGCACGCATTGCCTCACGCATTGCCTCAAAGGATCTGAACGGGAATCGTTGCCTCAGGAAAGAAAAGTATCCGAAAGGGCTATCCGCGCTTTCATTACCGCCGGACATTGCCGTCGAAATTCGATTGGCCACGGAGAATCCTTGGAGTATAAAGCGGTTGTAAATTAATGATGGTCCGTGTAACCGTGTTTTGCCGGGTTCAACGCGGAAATGGTATACTGGCTTTTCACCTGCTTGGAATGGAAGGGAAGCGTGTATTTTTATGAGTGATGCGATCTTGCAGCAGTTGGTGGACATGTCGCGTTATCTGGGCGATCCAAACCGGGGGTATGCAATCCTTGGCGAGGGCAATACATCGGCTCGGATTGACGAGGAAACGTTTTATGTAAAGGCGTCGGGATCCGTCCTGGGCAACATTGACGGCGGCGGCTTTGTGGCCGTATCACGCGCGAAAGTACTCGCGCTGCTGGACGACCCCTCCGCGGATGACGCGGCGGTATCGCGTGTGCTGCTGGAGGCCCGCGTGGATCCGGGCGAAACGCGGCGCCCGTCGGTTGAAACGCTTTTTCACGCGTTGCTGCTGCGTTACCCGGAGATCAAATTCGTCGGCCATACCCACCCGGTTTACACAAACATGCTGTTGTGCTCAAAGCAGGCCGAGGAGGCCTCGACGGGCCGCATTTGCCCGGATCATGTCGTGGTAATGGCCGCGAAATCGGTTTTTGTTCCCTATGTGGACCCCGGATTGGTCCTTGCGCGGGAGATTCGCGCGCGGGTGGAAGCGTTTGTTCGCGAGGAAGGCGCATTGCCGCGGGCGATCATGATGCAGGGCCACGGTTTTATCGCGGTGGGCGATTCCCCGCGCACGGTCATGAACATCACGGACATGGCCGAAAAGGCCGCGCGGATCATCGTGGGCGCGTACAGCCTCGGCGGACCCGTGTTCATGTCCGAAAAAGACATCGCCCGGATCTATACGCGGCCGGATGAAAAATACCGGGAGCGAAGACTGAAAGCCGAAGGCGGATGAAATAGCCGTTTCGACACGAACCAACCGGCCGCCCCGGCCGGGAGCCTGAAGGAGATGGAAGTGTCCCGTTTCGATGCGTTTCGCAAGGCCGAGCTGCCGCTGCCGGAAACCTACCTGGCGTGGCAGGTGTTCGGGGCCGGGTTCGACAATCTCGGGCGCGACGGCAAGCCGCAGACTCTGCCGCTGCGTGAACCGGCGGACAATGAAATTTTACTGCGTGTGGATGCGTTGGGGCTGTGTCTGTCAGACATCAAAATCATCAACCAGGGCGGGGATCATCCGCGGTTGCGCGGACGCGACCTTGCCCGCGATCCAACGGTGCTCGGCCATGAATGCGCCGTGACGGTCGTGCGGGCCGGCCAGCAGTGGAAAGACGCGTTTTTCCCCGGCGAACGGTATATTGTGCAGGCGGACATCTACCACAAGGGGGTCGGCTTTGCGTTCGGCTATCTGATTCCGGGCGGTATGGAACAGTATTGCTATCTTGACGAGCGCGCCCTTGCGGGCGACGAAGGGTGCTACCTCCTGCCGGTCCAGCCGGAAACGGGCTACAGCGAGGCGGCGCTCGCCGAACCGTGGGCATGCGTCGAAATGTCGTACAGCCTCGAAGATCGGCTGGCGCCGGGCGGTGGCGGCCTGCTGATTGTAAGCGACACGCCGGAACAATGGATCGAACCCAATCCACGCGCGCGGATTGTGCCGCGTTCGCTCGAGGGGCTGGCGGACGAAAAATTCGACGATATCCTTGTTCCCAATCCTACGCCGAAAATGGTGGGCGATCTGTCGCCGCGCTTGCGGAAAAACGGGGTAATGTTCCTGTTGGGCGAACCCGCGGAACCCGGCGCCGTTTCGATCGATCTGGGCCGAATCCATTACGAGAACATCCGTTACTACGGCGGCGGCGCAACCATGGAAAAGGTCGCGAAGGCCAACGAAAGGCACGATCTGTTGCGGGACGGCAACGCCTTGTTCATCGGCGCGGGCGGTCCGATGGGGCAAATGCACGTGCAGCGCGCACTGGAAATCGCCCACGGACCGAAGCGCGTCGTCGTGACCGATTTGGATCGCGGCCGCCTGGATCACCTGCAAAACCGTTTCCAGCGTTTGGCGGATCGCAATGGCATCCGCTTTATCACGCTGGCGCCGTCGGATTTCCCGAACAAAGACGCAATGGATGCGTGGATTCACGCGCAGGCGCCGAACGGCTACGACGATGTGGTGGTGTTGGCGCCCGTGGCCGCGCTGGTCAAGGATGCGCTACGTTTCGCGGCGGACAACGCCTTCGTGAATATCTTCGCGGGGCTGGGCATCGGAAGCGTCGCTGATATCGAACTGCGTGATCTGTGCCGTGGCGTCAAATTGATCGGCAGCAGCGGGTCGCGTATCAGTGATCTCCGCAAATTGCTGGACATGGTTGAATCGCGCCGGCTCAACACGAACCTGAGCGTGGCGGCCATAGGCGGCATCTACGCCGCACGCGAAGGACTCGAAGGCGTCAAGGCGGCGCGGTTCCCCGGAAAAACGGTCATTTATCCACATGTGGTGGATTTGCCTTTGACGAGTTTGGAGGAAATACCCAAACGGTTGCCGGCGCTGGCGGACAAACTCAGTCCGGAAGGCGCATGGACACGCGAGGCCGAACAGGCCCTGTTGGAGATGTTTGTGTGATGGGACGTCTGTATGGAAAGAAAGCATTGGTGACCGGTGCGGCGCAGGGACTTGGCGCGGCAATTGCCGGACGGCTTGCGGAAGAAGGCTGTGATGTCGTGGGATGGGATGTGAACATTGAACAGGCGCAGGCCACGGCCGCCGAGATCGCGGCACAGACCGGATGCCGCGCGATGGGCGCGCAGGTGGATATCACCGACGCGGACGCCGTGTGTCACGCGATGGACGAAGCTGCGGCATGGCTTGGCGGGCTGGACATTCTCGTCTCAAACGCGGGAATTCTAATTTCAGGCGATTCGATTACATTCGATGCGGCCAAATGGCGCAAGGTGATTGATGTCAATCTGGTGGGGTATTTTCTCTGTGCGCGCGAGGCGGCCCGCGTCATGCTTGCCGGCGGCCGCGGAGGCGCGATTATCCAAATCAACTCGAAGTCTGGCAAAAAAGGCAGTTTCCGCAACAGCGCCTATGCGGCATCGAAATTCGGCGGCATCGGCGTCACGCAAAGCCTCGCGCTCGAATTCGCCGAGCAAGGCATCCGCGTCAATTGTGTCTGCCCCGGCAACCTCCTCGATTCTCCCCTATGGGTGAACAGCCTCTTCAAACAATATGCCGCCAACCAAGGATTGACTGTCGAACAGGTGCGGCAGAAATATATCGATCAGGTGCCGATGAAACGCCCCTGCCAATACCGCGATGTAACCAACGTCGTCGTCTTCCTCGCCTCCGACGACGCCGGCTATATGACCGGCCAAGCCATCAACGTCACCGGCGGACAGGAAATGCGCTGATCCATGCCGCCTCATCCGGCGGACCCGTCTCCTGGATTCGGCAGTCAAGATCGGATTCTACGTGCTATCCTCTGGATGTCGTGGACCTTGTGGACGAAATGGACAAGAAAATCAATCCCCTTGCGGGTGAAGTCCACTGGGTCCACAATGTCCAT
>Ga0209381_1002353_pt1 | contig 24190 bp, 18 predicted proteins | sample DewCreD2012metaG_FD_184111 | JGI IMG/M metagenome (GOLD analysis project Ga0209381, IMG submission 184111) | Hot spring sediment bacterial and archeal communities from British Columbia, Canada, to study Microbial Dark Matter (Phase II) - Dewar... ...
ACCTCTCGGCATGGGCGACACTCCTTTCCCCCTGTTTGCGGCCGCTCGCTCGCTTGAGCCTCGCCTGGGGGCTCCGCTCGCTCGCGGCCGCCCCCCTCGGGGGGCGGGGGGATCAGACCCTTGTCGCCCTATTCTACTCTCCCAACTCAGGTGGTCTACTCCAACAGGGGGTCAGTATAGGGACCCTGAGCCGTGGTTCACCCTTACCCGGCACCGACAACCCCACGTCAATGCCCCTCTTGCGCACTGCCCCAGCAAGGCGCGAGCGAAGAAGCTCACACGCACCCCAGCACACGCGTGCCTTGACACGGGCGGCGTTGTGTGGTTCATTCTGGCTCTGGCAGGTGGGCGCGGGGCAATGTGGAGGCGGGGCCGAAACCGAGGGCAACCGATGGAGAAGACACACACACGCCGCGACTTCCTCACGATAGCGGGAATGGCCGGCGTGACCCTGCTTAGGAGAACCAACACAGTGGCAGCACCCACGAGCGCCGCGACCAGGCCCCCCAACCTACTTATCATCGTGGCCGACGACTTGGGCTTCTCCGACATCGGCTGCTACGGCGGGGAGATCGAGACGCCCAACCTCGACCGCCTCGCCGCCGGCGGCATCCGCTTCACCCACGGCTACTCCACCGCCCGCTGCTGGCCCTCCCGCTCCTGCATCATGACCGGCTACTACGCCCAGCAAGTGCGCATGGACCCACCCCGCGGCCGCCTGCCACAGTGGGCGCGACTCGTGCCACACTACCTCAAGCCCGCCGGCTACCGCTGCTACCATAGCGGCAAGTGGCACGTGATGGGCGCGCCCAAGCCCTGCGCCGACGCCGGCTTCGACCGCTCCTACAAGCTCGACGACCACGACCGCCACTTCTACCCCCGGGTCCACCAGGAAGACGACCAGCCGCTCCCACCCGTCCAGCCCGACAGCGGCTATTACACCACCACCTACATGGCCGACCACATGATCCGCTGCCTCAAAGACCACGCCCAGCAGCACGCCGAGAGGCCCTTCTTCGGCTACCTCGCCTTCACCGTCCCACACTTCCCCCTCCACGCCTTCCAGGACGACATCGCGCGCTACCGCCCCCGCTACCTGGCCGGCTGGGACGCCATCCGCGAAGCGCGCTGGAGGCGGCTGCGCGACAGCGGCATCGTCAATTGCGCCCTCTCGCCCCTCGAAACCACCTTCACCCCGCGATACTTCAGAAAGGAGTTCCTCGACGCCCTCGGCCCCGGCGAAGAACTCCACCCGATCCCCTGGAAGGACCTCACCGAGGAGCAGCGGGCCTTCCAGGCCACCAAGATGGCCATCCACGCCGCGATGGTGGACAGGATGGACCGCGACATCGGGCGCGTCATCGAACAGCTCCGCGCCATGGGCGCGCTCGACGACACCGTCATCTTCTTCATATCCGACAACGGGGCGGATGCCACCCTGCTCATCCGCGGCGACAGGCACGACCCCAAGGCCCCGCCAGGCTCCGGAGCCTCCTACCTGTGCATCGGGCCGGGGTGGGCCAGCGCCTCCAACGCCCCCTTCCGCCGCCACAAGATCTGGGTCCACGAAGGCGGCATCGCCACACCGTGGATCGTCCACTGGCCCAAGGGCATCAAAGCCCGCGGCGAGTTGCGGCACGACCAGTGCCACGTGATTGACTTCCTGCCCACCCTGCTCGAGCTGGCGGGATTGCCGCTCCCCGAATCTCGACTGCCTACTGACCAATCCCAAGTCGCAAATCCCAAGTCGCAAGTCGCAACCTCGGATGCCCCACCCCTGCCCGGCAAGAGCCTCGTCCCCGCCTTCACGCGCGACGGGTCCGTGCCCCGCGAATGCCTCTTCTTCCACCACGAGGGCAACCGCGCACTCATCGAGGGCAACTGGAAGCTCGTCTCCGCACGCGAGGACGGCGACGCCTGGGAACTCTTCGACCTCTCCACCGACCGCTGCGAACTGGTCAACCTGGCAGCCAGGCACCCCGACCGCGCGAGGGCCATGGAGGCCAGGTGGCAGGAGCTCGATGCCCAGTTCCGCACCCAGGCCGGCCCAGCCCCCGAGCCGCCCCCCAAAGGCAAAGGCAAGGCGAAATGACCCCCCGCCTGATGCACCGTCGGACCTTCCTGGCGCGCCTCGGCGGCCAAGCTGCCGCCTCGGCGCTCTGCGCGCGAGCCCTCGCAGGAGAGAAACCACCGATGCCGCGCCCCAACATCCTTCTGATCATCACCGACCAGCAGCACGCGGGCATGATGAGCTGCGCGGGCAACCGCTACGTGAAGACGCCGAACATGGACAGCCTGGCCGCCACAGGCACCCGCTTCGAGCGGGCCTACTGCTCCAACCCCGTCTGCGTGCCCTCACGCTTCAGCCTCCTCAGCGGCGTCATGCCCAGCCGCATCGGCATGGAGCACAACGGCCACCAGCCCAACCCCGTCCCCGAACCCATCCTGCGCCACGGCATGGGCGCACTCCTGCGGGCCGCAGGCTACGCCACGGCCTACGGCGGCAAGACCCACATCCCCGGCGCCAAGGGGCGCCCGAACACCGTGGCCGACTACGGCTTCGACGAGGTCCTCACCCGCGACGAGCGCGACGGCCTCGCCCAGGCCGCCGCCGACTTCCTGCGGCGAAGCCACGACAAGCCCTTCCTCCTCGTCGCTTCCTTCATCAACCCCCACGACATCTGCTACATGGCGATAGACGACCACGCGCGCTCCCAGGGCAAACCCATCAAGGAAACCATCGAGCGCCGCTGCCTCGCCGAGGCCCTCGCCCTCCCCGACGGCATGAGCCGCGAGGCCTTCTTCCGAGAAGTCTGCCCCCCGCTCCCGCCCAACTTCGGCATCCCCGAGGGCGAGCCCGAGGCGGTCGAGAAGACCGATTGGCGCCCCTTCCGCCCCTACGCCCGACAGCGCTGGAGCGAGGAGACCTGGCGCCTCCACCGCTGGGCCTACGCGCGCCTCACCCAGCGCGTGGACGCCGAGATAGGCCGCGTCCTTCAGGCCCTCCGCGAATCGGGACGGGAGGCCGACACCCTCGTCGTCTTCACCAGCGACCACGGCGACATGGACGCCGCCCACCGCCTCGAACACAAGTCCATGCTCTACGAGGAGGCCTGCCGCATCCCCCTCATCCTGAGCTGGAGAGGCGTGACCCGGCCGGGCGCCGTGGACCGCCAGCACCTCGTGTCGAACGGCCTCGACCTCATCCCAACCCTGTGCGACTATGCCGGCATCGCCCCGCCCCCGGAACTGAAGGGCCGAAGCATCCGCCCCCTCGCCGACGGCCCAATGCCCGACACCTGGCGCACCTCGCTCGTCGTCGAAAACGAGCGCTCGCGCCTCGTCCTCTGGGACCACCTCAAGTACGGCGTCTACGACACCGGCGAGCGACGGGAACTGCTCCTGGACCTCCACAGCGACCCCGGCGAGATGAAGAACCGCGCGACCGACCCCGCCTGCCGCGCCCAGGTGGAGACCGGGCGGCGCCTCCTCCTTCAGTGGTGCAGGGAGCACGGCGAGACCCTGGCCGAAGCCTACATCGTGAAGAGTTGAGCGCCCCATGACCACCCAGCCGCAGCCGCTTCACATCCTCCTGCTCAACCCCATCGGCGGGGCCGGCTGGGGCGGGGTTGAACGCTGGATGCTCGACGTGTGCGACTGGCTCGTCGCCCGCGGCCACTCCGTGGCCTCCGCCGCCAAGCCCGCCTCGCGCTGGGCGCAGGCCTGCCGCGACCACGGCTACCCCACCATCGAGCTGAAGATGCGCGGCGACTTCCACCCCGCCGACCTCCTGGCCCTGCGCCGCGCCTACCGCCAGCACAGCATTGACCTCGTCCTCGTGAAGATGCACCAGTGCATCCGCATGGCCTGGGCCGCACGCCTCCTGGGCCTCCGACGCCTCCCCGCCATCGTCGGCGTGCTCGGCGGCATCCTCATGCAGCGCTCCCTGAGGGCCAAGCTCACCTATCGCCACATGGCCGACCGCTACGTCACCCCCTCCGAGAGCGCCCGCGACGAGCTCCTGCGCTACGGCTACTTCCCGCCCGAGCGCATCCGCGCCATCCCCAACTGCGTGAGCATCCCGCCCGACGACCCCGCGGCGCGCGGCCGCATCCGAGCCTCCCTCGGCCTCGGCTCCGAGCCCGTGGCCATCATCGTCAGCCGCCTTCACCCCGACAAGGGCCACCGCGAGCTCCTCGACGCCTTGGCCGCGCTCCGCGGCGAGCTCCCGAGCCTGCGCCTCGTCGTCGTTGGCGACGGTGTTGAGATGGCCAACCTCACGGCCCACGCGCGCCGCCTCGGCCTGGAGGGCAGAGTCATCTTCACCGGCTTCCGCACCGACGTCGCGGACCTCTTGCGCGCCGCCGACCTCTTCGTGCTGCCGTCCTACCACGAGAACATGCCCTATGCCGTGCTGGAGGCGATGGCGGCGGGGCTGCCCGTCGTCGCCACGGCCGTGGGCGGGGTGCCCGAGCTTGTCGTCGCCGGCCAGACAGGGCTGCTCGTCCCCCCGCACGACGTCTCAAAGCTCGCCGAGGCCCTCCGCCGCATCTTCGCCGACCCTGGCCTTGCCGCGCGCATGGGCCGGGCCGCACTGGAGCGCACCCGCACCCACTTCGCCATGGAGCGGATGCTGGGCGACTTCGAGGCATTCTGCCTGGAAGTCCGCCACGCGCGCCTTGCCACCACCCGCTGAGCCGCTCGGCCGGCAGCCCAGGCACAGACCAGCTCCGTCGGAAGTGTCGGAAGGTGTCAAACGCAAGGTGTCAAATCTCCACAGGCGTGTTGCCCAAACGCACCAGGCAGAGCGCCCGTTCGTAGTGCGGGCGGGCTTCAGCCTGTATCTCTACGGCCTGAAGGCCGCACTACGAACACCTGTCCCCGCGTCAGCGTGGTTGGGCAACACGCCCTCCGCCGCCCTCTCCACCGCAGCCGAGCCACTTGACGCCACGCGGCCGGGGCGTATGATGCTTGGGTACGGGGAAGCGGACCTGAGGGTCCCGGGCGTCGCGTGCGCGGTGATTGGAGCGAGGAGGCGCGAGGAGGTCAGGCGTGCGGTGCAGGCGGCGCGGGCCTTCCGCCCCCTCTCGGCCGCCCATGTGCGCGAGGCTGCACAGGGCGGCGCAGGGGTTGTTGCGACGGGCGCCGCGGAATACGCTCTGCTGTGCGCCCACTTCGCGCGCGACGGGGCCTGGCGGGAAGTTCAGGAGGAAGCGCGATGGCGAGCGAGCGGATGAGACGGCGGGAGTTCGCGGGGAGGCTGGGCGTCGGGTCGCTGGCGGCGCTGGCCGCGGGCGGGCTGGAGGCGGGGGCGCTCGGCGCCGAGGCGCCGAAGAAGAAGGAGTGGAAGCCGACGACCGACCGCAAGCTGCGCGTGGGCATCGTCGGCTACGGCGTGTGCAGCTTCGGCGCGCAGTTCGGCTTCCAGGACCATCCCAACGTCGAGATCGTGGCCGTGAGCGACCTCATCCCGGAGCGGCGCGCGGGCCTGATGAAGGCCTGCCGATGCGAGAAGTCATACGAATCGCTCGAGCTGCTCGTGAAGGACCCGAAGATCGAGGCGGTGTTCACGGCGACCGATGCGCCGAGCCACGCGCGCCACTCGATGCTCGTGCTCAACAGCGGCAAGCACGTGATGACCGCGGTGCCCGCAGTCTGGGGCTCGCTCGAGGACGCCGAGAAACTCGTTGAGACGGTGCGCAGGACGGGGCTGAAGTACATGATGGCCGAGACGAGTTGCTTCCACGACGACTGCTACGCGATGCGGCAGATATACGCGGCCGGCGGCTTCGGGCGCCTCGTCTACTCCGAGGGCGAGTACTACCACTACGTCACCGCGCCCATTGATTCATTCAAGGGCTGGCGCATCGGCACCCCGCCGCTGTGGTATCCCACCCACTCCACCGCCTACTACGTCGGCGTCACGGGCAAGCGGTTCACAAGCGTCTCCTGCATCGGCTTCAGGAGCGACAAGCCGTGGTATAAGCCTGGGGCGAACAAGTACGATAACCCGTTCGGCGACGAGGTCGCGCTCTTCCAGACCAGCGAGGGCGGGGCGTCGCGCATGGGCATGTGGCACACCGTCTTCTCGCGGGTGTCCGAGACGGGGCGCGTCTTCGGCGAGAAGGGCTGGATGGACGGTATGAACTACCGCGGGAGCCTGCGACCGCTGCCCGACATCACGCGCCCGCCCCTGCCGCCTGGCGTGCCCGCGGGCGGCCACGGCGGCTCCCACGGCCAGCTCATGCACGAGTTCGTCACCGCCATCCTCGAGGACCGCGAGCCGATGATCAACGTCTACGAGGCCCTGGCCATGACCGTCCCTGGCATCATCGCCCACCAATCCGCCCTCAAGGACGGCGAGTCCCTCAAGATCCCCCAATTCGACCGCCCGAAGGCGTGAGAGCGGAGTAGCTACCACTCTGGCGACGGATACAAGTCTTGTAGAGCCTGTTTGTGGTGCGGCCTTCAGCCCGCACGCGCAGATACGGCCCCAAGGCGGCACTACGAACGGTTCCCCCCCGGTCCTGCCACATCGCCCCGTGGTCGGGACGCAAACCTGGTCTGTGGCCACGGCAGCAACAGCCGGGCGCGTGACCCTGCCGCCCCGCTGTTGTCAAGAGGGGATGGCGAACTGGGGGAGGTGGCCGGCGTGGGCGGCGAGCAGGTCGTCGGCCAGGCGCTGGGCCGCGGCGAGTGAGGGGCAGGAGCCGTCGGCGACGAGGGCCTGGACGAAGAGCTCGCGGCTGCCCTGGAGCGCGGCATCCACGATGGTCTCGACGACGGCGATGCGGGGCACGAGTGTGGCGGCGAGGCCGGCGGGCAGCGCTCCGAGGGCGATGGGGCGCAGGCCGGCGGCGTCGGCGATGGCGGGGCCCTCGAGCACGGCCTCGGACGGCAGGTTGCTCACCTGGCCGCGGTTGGGGAGGTTGGCGGAGTAGACGCGGCCGGCGTCGGTGTCAATGCTGTCAATGATGCTGATGACCTGCTCGTGCTCTCCGCCGCCTGAGCCGAGGTAGGCCTCGGGCAGGGGCTCCTGGCCGAGGGCGACGCGGCGCATCTGCTCCCAGGCGCGGTCGCCCGCCTCGATGGTCGCCTCCACGCTGAAGGCGTCCACGCCGAGCGTCTTGCCGTAGTAGCGGCCGCCGGGGATGAGCTGGGGGAAGAACTCGATGGCGTGGCGGTCGAGGACGGCGGGGAAGGCGCCGTAGAGGGCGTAGAGGTGCCAGGAGAAGGGGTTGTCGAGCTTGGCGAGCGCCTCGGGCGAATCGCCCAGCTCGGCGAAGGCATCGAGGAGCCGCTCGGGGGCGGCGCCGAGCCTGCGGGCGACCTCGGCGCGGATGCGCGGCCAGGCGTCCCGCCCCTTGTGGCGGAACTCGGTGAACCAGGTCATGTGGTTGAGGCCGACGGCGGTGTAGGCGACCTCGTTGAAGGGGACGCCGATGAAGCGGGCGAGGTACTGTGCTACGCCGAGGACGCCGTGGCAGAGGCCGACGACGGGCGCGCCCGTGGCCTTGCGGATGGCGCGGCACACGGCGGTCATCGGGTTGCCGTAGTTGAAGAAGAGCGCGGTGGGGCACAGGTCGAGCACGTCGCGGGCGACGGCGACCATTGCTGGGACCATGCGGAGCGCGCGCGAGAGGCCGCCGGGCATGGCCGTGTCGCCCACGGGCTGGTAGATGCCGTGCTTGCGGGGGATGAGGACGTCGAGCTCCCAGGCGCGGCGTCCGCCGACGCCCACGGTGCAGATGACGGCGCGGGCATTGGGGAGCAGGTCGCGGCGGTCGAGCGAGGCGGCGACGCGGACGGGTGCGCCCGCGGCCGCGACCATCCTGACCACCAGCTTCTCCGCCACCTCGAGGGCCTCGGGACTGATGTCCACCAGCCCCAGCTCGATCTCCTTTCCTGTCCTCAGGATGTCGGCCACGAGGCCGCGGGTGAACGACACGCTCCCCGCGCCGATCAGGACATACTTGTCTCCCATCCGTTGTTCCCTTTCTGTTCACTTGAGCGCGCGCCGCTTGAGGGCGAAGCCCTGGCCCGCTGCCTCCAGCACCGTGCCGTCGGAGAACTTTACGACGCGGGGCGTGGGGGCCATGTTGTGGGCCACGCAGGTGCGGCTCTTGCCGTCGGTGAAGACGGCGTAGAGAGGATAGTCGGCGGTCACGGTGCGTTCAACGCGCCCGAGGGCAGCGAGGGCGCCGAGCCAGTGGAGCAGGTTGGCGCGCGAGTTGCCCGCCTCGATGGGCAGCTCGTCGCCAAGGGCCCGGAGCTGGCGGAGGGCGTCGGCGGGGTCCGCGAGAGCGCGGTACATCAGCACCAGGTCGGCCCAATCCTCGAAGGGCTTGCCGCTCTTGGCCGCGACGAGGCCGTCGTAGCACCGCTTGGCGTAGTCGGGGTAGAGGCCGAGGTAGAGCGAGCCGCCGTGGAAGGGCAACCAGTTGATGCCGTAGACGATTTCGGGCTTGTTGGAGAACCAGGTTTCGCGGGTGCCCTTGCCGCCCCAGAGCATCGTGAGCACGGGCGACGGGTAGGCGGGCGGGCGAATCGTGGCTGCGACGTCGAACCAGTAGGCGTTGATCGCATCCATTTCGGTGGTGTAGAGCCAGATGCCGAGGTCGCGGAGCCTTGCGTCCCCGAGGGCCTCGCCGAGGAGAATGAGGGCGGTCCAGGCGTTCATCGCCTCGGAGGAGGACTCCTGGTTGTTGCCGTCGGCGAAGCGGGCGTGGCCCGAGGCCCACGAGTGGCCGGCATAGCAGTCGAAGCAGCGAAGGAAGGGGAACATCGCGTCGGCGCGGTCGGGCGAGGCGATGTCGCGGATGAGGAGGCGTAGCATGCCGCCCCAGGCTGCGTCGGCGGCCCAGGCGGGGTCGCGGCGGGCGATCTCGGCCGCGGCGCGCAGGAAGTAGCCATAGTGGAAATGGTGGTCGTTGAGCTCCGTGTCGCTGCCGTAGCTGGCGGGGTAGCCGATGAGGGTGCCCCAGGTGCGGTTGTAGGCGAAGAGGCCCCTGGCCTTCGGCTTGCCCTGGGCATCGGCGGCGGAGAGCCAGCCCTCGAGCCGCCGCTTGAGCTCGGCGCGGAACGCGGCTTCGAGCTTTGGGTCCACCTGCTCGGCGATGGCGGCGAGGGTAGCCACCTTGCCGAGCCGCTTCCCCTCCCAATAGGTGTCGCCCGTGCCCGGCGGCCTGGCCCTCAGCTCCTCGTCGAGATGGCGGCGCAGCGTCGCCTTTTCGGCCTCGTCAACGACCGGCAGTACGGGAAGAACGCCGTGGAACGCGGCGCGGGTGGTGAACTCGGCTCCGGAGCAGAGCTTCATGTCGCCGCGCACCGAGCGATAGGCGCCGCCCAAGAGCTTCGCCGAGGTGCGCAACCACTGGTGCGGATAGAGGGCGAAGATGGTGCCCTCCGCCTTCCCCTCGCGGGCGACGGTGGTGAAGCTGAAGGTGGTCGTGACCTCGCTCCTCGTGGGGTCGTAGGCCCAGGCCGCGCGGGTGTCGGCGACATGGTTATGGGCGTAGCGCTCGAAGAGCCGCAGGGTCTCGGGCCTGTCGTCGGGCAGGAGCGCGAGCGAGAAGTAGCTCTTACCCTTCGCTTCGCAGACGAGCGACCTGGAGCCGAGGCCGCTCCACCCTGAGCCGCTTGGGGCGAAGAGGCCGTAGTGCTTGCCGCGCACCGACAGGCCGAGCGTGGCCGACGCCACATCGCCCGCCCACACCTTCGGCTCCGCGCACAGCGTGACCTTCGGCTTCCCGCCAGAAAACGTCGCGTAGACGAACGGGCTGCCGTGGCCGTAGGAGACCCGCATCTCCTTGCCATCCGACGCGAACGCCGCGGTGACGAACCAATCGCTCCAACCGGCCAGCTTCGCGTCGGGGAACTCGGCCACGCCGCTGTGCCCCAGCACCAGGTCATCGCCCCCACCGGGCATCCCGCCCATAATGCCGATGGGCGCCACTGTGACGGCGGGGTAGCAGACCCTGAGGCCGCTTGGCTGTGCGCACACCGCGAGCGGGTGGGCGAATTGTGGGAGCGAATGCCTCGTCCACAGGAGCGAACTCCACCACCGATTCGTCGGCAGCGGCCCCTTCACGTTCTCCGTCTTCCACACAAGCTCAGGCGGCCCCTTCGCCCCTGGGGGCGCCTGGGCCGCATAGCCACCCAGGCCGACCTTGACAACGCCCTCGGCGCCAACCGCCAGGGACCGCGACACGATTAGCAAGACGCACAGAGAACTTGTTCGCATCGGAGCTCTGGGAACCAGTCCTCCGGTGGGGCGGCGATTGTAGCATGGGCCGCGGCGGGGGTAAAGCGGCAAAGCGGAGGGTCAGCGTGAGGTCTGGTGGCAAGGGCTAATCGCCAGCCTGTGGTCCGGGCACCAGGATTTGACAGGGGGGGCCATTTGGCTATAATCGCCACTGTTTTCGCCCCACTTATGCGCGGCCCGCGACCGAAGAAAAGGAGGCAGGCGAATGGCGAAGATCAAGTTCGGCAACGTCTGGGAAGAGGTCGTCACCCGTGAGGAGTTCCCCCTCTCGCGGGCGCGCCGCATCCTGAAGGATGAGGTCATCGCGGTGATCGGCTACGGCGTGCAAGGCCCCGCCCAGGCGCTCAACCTGCGCGACAATGGCATCAAGGGCGTCATCATCGGCCAAAGCCCAGCGTTCAAGAAGGACTGGGACCGGGCGCTGGCAGACGGCTGGCGGCCTGGGAAGGACCTCTTCGACATCGAGGAGGCGGCGGCGCGGGGGACGATTGTGAAGTTCCTCGTCAGCGACGCCGCCATGCCGAAGGTGTGGCCCATCATCAAGCCCCATCTGACGGCGGGCAAGGCGCTCTACTTCAGCCACGGCTTCGGGCTGACCTACAGGAAGCTCACGGGCGTCGTGCCGCCGAAGGACATTGACGTCATCCTCGTCGCCCCCAAGGGCTCGGGCACGAGCGTGCGGCGCAACTTCCTCAGCGGCGCAGGCATCAACTCCAGCTTCGCCATCGAGCAGGACGCGACCGGTCGCGCCCGCGACCGCGTGCTGGCAATCGGCATCGGCATCGGCTCCGGCTACCTCTTCCCCACGACCTTCAAGCACGAGGTCTACAGCGACCTCACGGGCGAGCGCGGCATCCTCATGGGCGCGCTCGCCGGCGTCATGGAAGCGCAGTTCGACGAGCTCCGCCGCCACGGCCACTCCCCCTCCGAGGCATTCAACGAGACGGTCGAGGAGCTCACCCAGAGCCTCATCCGGCTGGTGGACGAGAACGGTATGGAGTGGATGTATGCGAACTGTTCGTCCACGGCGCAGCGCGGCGCCCTCGACTGGGCGCCGAGGTTCAAGAAGGCCGTCGCCCCGCTCTTCCGCGAGCTCTACCGCCGCGTGGCCGACGGCACGGAGACGCGGCGCGTGATCGCGTCGCTGGGCCGGCCCGACTACCAGGAGCGGCTCCACAAGGAGCTCGAGGCGCTCGGCAACAAGGAGATCTGGGCCGTCGGCAAGGTCGTGCGCTCCCTGCGCCCGAAGGAAGCGGCAAAGAAGGGCGCCGCCAAGGCCAAAGGCATCAAGGGCCGCGCCGTGTGAGCCACGCCGCCACGCGGCCATTGAGTGGGCTTGACATCAGCCCGGACTGTGGTAGAATTGACCGCGTCGAGTCGGCCGCACGGCGTTGCGCGGCACCATTGGATCGGCGGGCCAACTTTTTAGGAGATCGCGCCAATGCCAGAAGAGGTGGGAAAGGGGATGGATCAGCGCCTCGCGCGGCTGGAGAAAGAGGCCATCTGGCTCAGAGCGGGCATCATCCTGGCCCTCGTGGTGCTCGCTCTAGTCGCCGTGGCCGTGCTCCAGTTGCGCGCGCCGGTGAGCGAGATGGCGGACGCGCTCGCCTCACCCGCCACGGTCACCGTCAAGGCCGCGCGCTTCGTGGTCCTCGACGCCAAGGGCAACGTCCGCGGCGAGTTCGGCGTCAAGGGCGATGCCGCGTGCGTTGAGCTCTTCGACGCCAGCGGCAAGTCCATCTGCACGATTCCAGCCTCCGCTGCCACCCCGGCCCCCAAGGAGGCGGGCGGCGCCAAGGAAGCCGAGAAGTGAGCAACGGTAATCGTGCCTGTCACATTTGATGGGTGTAAGTATCGTTGCGGTGGCGATTTGTGGCTGGGCTTGTTATTTCGGCCGCGGATTGGGGCTGGGTGCTGGGTGGGGCTCGGCGCCCCAGGTTTCGGCGCGCCAGCCCCGGCGACGGAAGTGGCGGCGGACCGATGCGATGGTCTCGCCGCGAACCTCGATCTGACTCAGGTCGGCCGCGCCGTAGCCGAGGTCGGCGGCAAGCTCGATGTGCGGCACTTCCAGCATGTCCATCGCCGCCGCGCCTACGGCGTCCACGGCCACCATGTCGGTGCCGGCAAGCATGATGCCCATGCCGACCGGCTCGCCGTGTATCTCGCCCCACGTGCGGCCCACCAGGCCGTCCACGACGTTGACTGTGGGCCGCACGACCTTGAGGAGGTCAATGATCCTGTGGGTGAAGTCGTGGTGCATCTCGCCGCGGCGGCAACGCTCGATGAAGCCCATCATGTTCTTCATGCACAGCGTCACGACTGCCTCGCCGTTGTGGACCTTGAGGCAGGGGAGGTTGAGGATGGCGTCGCAGGCGCGGGCGGTCTTGACGATGGAGAATCGCTCGGCGACTAGGGGGTTGGGCACCTCGACCCATTCGGCCTCATCGCGGTTGAGGTCCACGATGGGCACGCCGTGGCGGGCGGCGATGTCGCGGTAGCCGAACCGCTCGAAGGCGACCGAGACGTCGTCGCCGCCGCCCTCGGCCACGACGATGTCGCGGAGGCCGTGGTCGGCGAGGTAGGCCAGCGCGCCGTCGAGCACGGAGGGGGAGGTGATGACGCCCGACTCAGGCGGAAGGTTGGCCGTGATGTTGAGCTTCACCAGGACGCGCGCCTTGCCCTTGAGCGCCTCCTCGGCCTTGATTGCGCCGAGGAGCCGATAGGTCGTCTCGCGGCCGTCCGTGGCCTTGACGAGCCAGACTACAGGCTTCATGCAGTCGTCTCCTGAACGCGGGCGCTGCCCGCTCACTTCGCGTCGGGCAGGACGGCGGACTTGATGGCCTTGAGGAACTTGGCGTCCGGGTCGCCCCTGGTGGGGGCCAGGTAGCCGCCCTCGCCGAACTCGTTCCAGGCGTAGATGACGGCGAGGCGCTCGGCCGTCGCCTGCTCGGGGTGCTTGTCCATCCACTCGAGCGCGTTCTTCACGTGTGCGGCGAGCTGCTCGGGCGTGCGGTCGGGGAAGAACCAGCCTGGCTTCTTGCCCTGGCCGGTGGCGCTCTCCCACGGACGGCAGTCCCACCCGCTGATCAGGCAGGGGATGCAGGGCTGCTCGGGGCGGCCGCCCCAGGCGCGCTCGTGGGCCTCGACGATCTCGCGGAACTTGTGCTCTTCGCCGCCCGCGGTGTAGCCGGGCACGATGTTGTAGCGGGTCGTGTGGGTGTAGCCGGTCTCCACGGCGCCCGGCCCGCAGGCGGCGATGGCCAGGCCGGGCAGGCCGGCCTTGCGGGCCGCCTCCTGCACGGCGGCGAAGCCGTCCTTCTCGCCGCCGCGGGCGTCGAAGATGATGACGAGCGGCTTGCCGCCCACGGCCAGATACTGCGGGTGCTTGAGGTAGGGCATCCAGTATTCCGCAGCCTTCCGCCAGTTCTCGATGCCCTTGATGACATAGCCCGCGTGGTTGGCCACGAGGAGACAGAACTTCATGCGGTGGTTATTGGGGGCTGCGACGAAGAGGTCCATGCCCGTGTGCTTTGGGTCCTCTTTCACCTCCTTGGCGGTCGGGTGCCAGTACCAGCAGAAGGCGAAGAAGGCGAGTCCGTGGTCGGCGGCGAGGTCAATCTGCCGCTGCATGATGGCGGGCGAGTCGTCGCGCCAGCCCCAGAGCGGCTCGCGGTCGGGGAACTCATCGAGCATGCGCTTCGTCAGATGAGTCGGGGCATTCTTCGCCCAGTCCTCCTTCTCGGCCAGCCTGTGCTTGCCGGCCCAGCCGTCGAAATAGTAAGCCCCCACTTGCGCCCTGGGCTTCGCTTGCGCCTCCGCCCCCATTGCCGCTCCTCCTGTTGCGATGACTAACGCCAGGACTACTCTCATGGATGGTGCCTCCTGTGGTTGTGCCCGATTATAGCCCTCGCGGCTGCGCGCCGCCAATGCCCCTTGACCGTCTGCGCGCTTGCGCTATCATGGGCGAGGAACAGACCGCCTGAAAGCGGGATCACGGGCCTGGGGGCTGAGGACCTCAGCGTGGCGCTGTGCAAGGCCGAGGCGATCACGATTCGGCTGACGGACTTCAGCGAGACGAGCCAGATCGCGTGGTTCTACACGCGGGAGTTCGGGCGCCTGTCGGCCCTGGCCAAAGGCTCCAAGCGGCAGCGGAGCAATTTCGACGGCCGCCTCGACCTGTTGTGCCACAACGAGATCGTCTTCGCCCGCAAGACCCGCACGACGCTGCACGTGCTCACCGAGTGCCGGCTGCTCGACCGCTTCATGGGCCTGCGGGCGGGAGTTGACCGCCTCTATGCGGCGCTGTATGCTGCGGAGCTTGTGCGCGAGATGACGCCGGCGGAGGAGAGCCAGCCGCAGGTCTTCGAGCTGCTCCTGACGACGCTCCGCGCGCTGAGCGCGGGCGAGGATGTGGCGCGGACGCTGCTGGCATTTGAGGCGCGGCTGCTCGCGCTCACGGGCTACGCGCCGATGCTAGGGGCCTGCGTGGCCTGCCAGAGCGGACAGTTGCCCGCCGGCACGGTGGCCTATAGCTCGGCGCTCGGCGGCGTGCTGTGCCGCGCGTGTCGGGCGCGCGACCCCAAGAGCGTCGGCGTGCCACGGGCGGCGCTCGCCGCGCTCGGGCAACTGGCCGACGGCTCGGCCGCTAATGCCAACGCCGCCGACGCGCGCCTGCCGCAGGCGCTCGTGTCGGTCCTCAGGAAGCTCATGAAGGCGACCTTCACCCATCACCTCAACCGCGAGCCGAAGCTGATGCGCTATGTGTAGACAGACGAACGCACAAGACGGGCCAGGGCGCTCAAGAGACGCGGCAGCCTTTGGGCGCGCGGCGCGGCAGCGCCGCTTTGGGAGCCTCGCCCTCGGCCTCCTCCTGGCCCTCGGCGCCTGCTCGAAGGAGAAGACGAGTGGGCCGGTGAAGATCACCTATTGGGAGAAGTGGACGAAGTTCGAGGGCCAGGCCTGCGCCGACATGGTGGCGGCCTTCAACCGCAAGTATGCGGGACGCATCGAGGTCGAACACATCACGGTCAGCCAGATCGAGCGCAAGCTGCTGGTGGCCATCGCGGGGGGCAACCCGCCCGATGTTGCGGGCTCCTACGCCTTCTGCGTGTGCCCGTATGCCGACCGCAACGCCCTCGAGCCGCTCGACGAGCGGCTGAAGGCCGCGGGCATCTCGCGCGACGACTACGTGCCCGCCTACTGGGACCTCTGCGAGCACCGCGGCAAGATGTGGGCGCTCCCCACCACCCCCGCCACCGTGGCGCTCCACTGGAACAAGCGTCTCTTTCGCGAGGCCGGCCTCGACCCCGAGAAGCCGCCCAAGACCATCGCCGAGCTGGACGCGCTCGCCGAGAGGCTCACCAAGCGCGACGCCGCAGGCAACCTCACCCAGGTCGGCTTCCTCCCCCAGGAGCCAGGGTGGTGGAACTGGTCGTGGCCCTTCTGGTTCGGGGGGAAGCTCTGGAACGGCTCGGACACGATCACCGCCGACTGCCCGGAGAACGTCCGCGCCTTCGAGTGGGTTCAGAGCTACTCCAAGAAGTACGGCGTGGACGACATCCGCCGCTTCGCCAGCGGCTTCGGCAACTTCTCCTCGCCCCAGAACGCCTTCCTCTCCGGCAAGGTGGCGATGGAGATCCAGGGGGTGTGGATGCACAACTTCATCGAGATGTATGCGCCGGGGATGGAGTGGGGCGCCGCGCCCTTCCCCTCCGCCGTGCCGGGCCTGGAGAACGTGAGCACGGCGGACGCCGACGTGATCGTGATCCCGCGCGGCTCGCGCCACCCAGAGGAGGCCTGGGAGTTCATCAAGTTCACCAACTCCCAGGAGGGGATGGAAATCCTGTGCATGGGCCAGCGGAAGTTCTCGCCCCTCAAGCGCGTCAGCCCGGGCTTCTGGGAGAAGCACCCGCACCCCTACATCAAGCTGTTCCGCGACCTGGCCGAAAGCCCCAACGTGGTCTCGCTCGCCAAGACCGGCGTCTGGCGCGAATACCACCGCGAGCTCAACAACGCCTTCGACCGCGTGCGGTTCCTCAGCGCCGAGCCGCGCGAGGCCCTCGCCGAGGTCCGCGAGCGCATCCAGCGGAGCCTCGACCGCGAACGCCGCCGCCTGCTGGCCCGGGGCATCCTCAAGGACTGAGCGCGGCGGGGGGGGAGGAATCCCTTTTCGCGAAAAGGGACTCCTCCCCCCATCCCCCCCTCCTTGCCAAGAGCTCTTGCGCTTGGGGCGCGGCCTGGCGATTCGTCCCCCCGCCTTTCGGCAGCCTCCGCCGCCTACCTGGCCGCGAGCCTCGAGTGTGGCGAGGGCCCGTGGAGCTCGCGGCGAATCGCCAGGCCGCGCCCCAGGCGTCAAAGTTCTTGGGAAGATAGGGGTCGGGGAAGGAACCTTTCTTCCCCAAGAAAGGTTCCTTCCCCGCTTCCCTACCCGCCTGCGAGCAGGCGGCGGGCGAGGCGGGCGGCGCCAAGGACGGCCTCGAGCCTGGGAAGAGCGCGCCGCGCAGCGGGCGCGAAGCGATGAATGGCCGCCGCGAGGGCCTTGCGGAGGGCGGGCTGATGCCGCAGCACGCCGCCGTGAAAGACCACGCGCGGAAGTCGCTCTGGGGAACCCCAGAGCTGAGTTGCGGCGACCTCGACCGAGTGGGCCAGTTCATCGGCTGCGGCCTGGATGATGCCCCTTGCCGCCGCATCGCCGCCCCTGGCAGCCTCGAAGACAATCCGTGCCACCCCCGCCACGCGGTCCTTGGCAAACGGGCTGACCCAGGGGACAAGGTCGTCCAGGCCCGAGAGCTTGAGGCGTTGGGGGATGAGCGACTCCAGAAGGGTCTTCGGGCCGCGGCCGTCGGCCGAGCGGATGGCCGCTCGGAGGCCCTGGCGGCCGATGTCGAACCCGCTCCCCTCGTCGCCCAGGATGGGGCCGCGGCCGCCCACGAGGCGTTCCGACCCGTCGGCCCGCCGCGCGTAGACGAGCGACCCGGTGCCACAGATGACCACCGCCCCCGTCTCGTCAGCGCTGCCCGCCGCCAGCGCCGCCGCCGCATCGTGGGTGAGCGCCACGGGACACCGGAGCCGCGCGGTCTTCCTGACGATTCGCCGCCAGACCTTTCGGTCGGCCTCCGAGCGGATGCCCGCGACGCACAGCGCGGCCGCCGCGATCTCGCCCGCGCCGATGCCAAGGTCAGCCAGCGCACCCTCCACCAGCTCCCACACGACCATCCGCGCCCGCGCCCGCCCGACGGCGTGGATGTTGCTTCCCGCCAGCTCGCGGCGGGCCAGCACGCGCAGACCCTCATCTGTGACGACGCCCGTCGTCCTCGTCGCCCCGCCCTCGATGGCGAGCAGCAATCGCTTCGTCATCAGCCCCTCGCGCCGAGCCGATCGTTCCCGACCGAGTTGCCCAACTCCTCCCACTGGAGCGTAGCTGCCATCTCGGACAACGCGAGGAGAGCGGACTGGGACCGGGTCCCGCGCCCGAAGGCCACAGCTCCGGCCTCCTGGGCCGCCCCAGTGCCACGACCTCCCATCGCCCGCTGGGCCTCCGCGCCCCGGGGAAGCCTTGTAGCATGGCACAAGCCGGTTGTCAACCGCCCCCGGGTTGACACGCCCCGAGTCTACAGGCGCAAGTGAACGTCGCGTCAATTCGTAACCAATTGATAAGGGCGTAGTCCGTTTCGGACGCCACGGGTGGAGGTGCGGGTAGGGGCAGGTCCCTGTGCCTGCCCGAACTCTATGACGCGCCGCAACATACGTGGGCGGGCACGGGAACCCGCCCATACCCGGTGTCCCAAACGGACCACGCACATATGCTGATGTGGGTACGCGTCCGTGCGCGCGGGACCGGTCTGGAGATCATGCGAGAGCCTCTAGAGACCATGCGAGAGCCTTTCGGAGTGCGGCGCGAAGCGCCGCTTCGGGTTCCGCGCCGCAACGCCCCTGCATCCAAAGCGGCGCTTCGCGCCGCACCCTCCGAAGGGCTGACGGCCATCATCAGCACGGCGTCCCACGTCGTGCGACAGCCCCTTGACAGAGGATCAACTCGTGAGGCGGAGGCCACTGATCCCCTGTTCTCCGGGAGCGCGCCCAGTTCACAAGTGCCAGTGGAGCAAGAGCTTCGGGAGCGTGCCAAGAATTGGCACAGAGGATCAAATCCTTGCGCACACATTGATCCTCTGTCCGGTGTCGGCATCGGGAATGGCCGAGGCGGCCACAGTTTCGAGGCCGGCGGGGTTGCGCCCCGTTGGGGCTCAGGACACGTCCTACGCCTTCCACCCGTCGCGCCACAGCACCTGCGCACCCACCAGCCTCACCAGCAGCACCTGGCCTCTTCACGCCCGCCACCGGCAAGCCCTGCTTGAAACCTCTGCCCGTGATCCGATAGCATGTTACCTGCCGGTGACGCCGTTCAGGAGAAACCGTTGCTAAGGCATGCCTTCAGGGTCGCCAGGATTGCCGTGGGCGTGGTGGTCGTGCTCGCGGGCGTGGCCGGTTGCTTCCTCCCGATCATTCCTGGGCTGGTGCTGATAGTGCTGGGGCTGGGGGTCTTGAGCCTGGACATTCCGGCGGTCCGGCGGATGCGCGACCTCGCGATGAAACGTCTGCGGGAGGAGCGGGCGCGGCTGGCGGCGAAGCGCGCGCGGCGCAAGGCCAAGGGGCGCGTGACTCGTGACCCGTGACTCCTGACTCGGAGTAGTCCGCCAAGCTCCATTCTCGTCACGCGTCACGCATCACGCGTCACGCATCACGCATCACGACCCGCAGCCGTTCCAGCAATAGGTGCACAGCTTGTCGCGCGGGAGGCCGATGCAGGCGACCATGTCGTCGAGGGTCTGGTACTTGAGCGAGGTGACGGTGAGGTCCTTGGCGATCCAGTCCACCATCTGGCGGTGCTTCTCGGTCGTGGGGTCCACGTATTCGCGGACGTCTTCGATGGCGCGGCCCTCGATGGCGTGGATGGCGCGGCGGGCGGCGAGCTCCTCGGTGGTGCGGGTGGAGATGTTGTAGCGGCAGGGGAACATCAGCGGCGGGCAGGCGATGCGGACGTGGACCGCCTTTGCCCCGTTCTCCCAGAGCTTCTTGACGGTGAAGTTGCGGAACTGTGTGCCGCGGACGATCGAGTCGTCGCAGATGACGATGCGGCTGCCGCGAATGACGTCGGCGATGGGGACGAGTTTCATCTTGGCCACCAGGTCGCGGATTTCCTGGCTCGGAGGGGTGTAGCTGCGGCCGTAGCCGGCCGTGTACTTCACCAGGGGGCGGCGATAGGGGATACCGCGGCCCATCGCGTAGCCGATAGCGTGCGCGATGCCGGAGTCGGGCACGCCTGAGACGAAGTCCGCCTCCACATCGTCGTCCTTCGCCAGCCGCATGCCGCTGCGCTCGCGGACCCGCTCGACGCTGATCCCCTCGTAGTGGGAGGCGGGGAAGCCGGTGTAGATCCAGAGGAACGAGCAGATCTGGTTGCTCTCGGCGCCAGGCGCGCGCTGCTCCACGCCCTGCTGGGTTAGGTGGACGATCTCGCCCGGGAGCAGGAACTTCCTGGTCTCGAGGCCGAGGTTGGGGAAGGCGGTGGACTCTGTGGCGACGGCCCAGGCGTGCTGGTTCCCGGCCAGGACGAGCGGGCTGTGGCCCATCTTATCGCGCGCGGCATAGATGCCGTCGCGCGTCAGCACCAGCACGGAGACGGCACCCTTGACTCTGTCGAACATTTTCTGGATGCCGTCCACAATGTCGCTGCCCATGCTGATGAGGCGGGCGACGAGCTCCGTGGAGTTCACCTTTCCGCGCACGGGGTCGCCAAACGACACGCCCTGCTCGTGGAGCTCCTTGACCAGCGCATCGCGGTTCAAGATGTTGCCGTCCATGCAGACGGCGAACTCGCCGAAGCGGCTCAGCAGCATCATCGGCTGGGGCTCGTTGGCGCTGATGACGCCGATCCCCAGCCGCCCGGCCAGGTTAGCGCGCTCGTCGTAGAAGCGGCTCTTGAACTGCGCCTGGCTGATGGTGTGGATGCGCCGCGTGATGCTCTCGCCCGCCACGGCCAGTCCGCCGAACTCCGTGCCGAGGTGCGACTGGTAATCGGTGCCGTAGAAGAGATACTCCCAGCAATCCTCGCGCGAAACCACCCCAAAGAGTCCGCTCATCCTCTAGTCTCCTGGGAAGCTCTGCGGCAGAAGCAGCCGACTGGTGAGATTCTACAACAGCAACCCCGCCCGTGCAACCTGCGGGCGCCGCGCGAGACCCGCCCCCTACCCCCTCCCTGAGAGGGAGGGGGGTAGCAACAACTCCCCCTCTGCCCCATACCTCAGAGCGAAAGGAGCTGGCAACCCCTCTCCTTCCACTCGATTCCTGAGCGGGGGTGGCAACCCCTCTACCTTCCAGGGAGAGGGGAGGGAGAGGGGAGGGAGAGGGTGGGACGCTTGGCCGAGGCTGACCCTTGCCCGTTGCCGACCACCCCTATGTCAAGGCCCCTCTGACCCACCGCACTGGCAAAGCGCGAGCGTAGAGGCTCACACGCGCCCGGCCCGCATTCCAGGCTTGACGCGTTGCCCCAAAGCGCTAGACTCAAGCGCGTGCCGCCCATCGCACACGTTCAGGAGACGCGCCGTGTCTGCCAGACCAGTCAGTCGTCGGGCATTCATTCGCACCTCTACGGCGAGCCTCGCGGCGGCCTCGCTCATCGGCACGCGGGCGCTGGGGGCCAATGAGAAGATCGTCGTGGGCTTCATGGGCTGCGGCGGGCGCGGCACGGGGGTCGCTATGGAGATCGTGCCGCGGGCCGACGTGGAGATCGCCTGGGTGTGCGACGCCGACGCGAGCCGCGCGGCCAACGCCGCGGCCGCCATCGAGAGGAAGACCGGCAGGCGCCCGAAGACGACCCAGGACTTCCGCCAGATCCTCGACGACGGCAGTGTCCACGCCCTCTTCAACATGACGCCAGACCACTGGCACGCCCTCCCCACCGTGCTCGGCTGCCAGGCCGGCAAGGACGTCTACGTCGAGAAGCCCGCCTCCCACAACATCTGGGAGGGCCGCCAGATGACCCGCGCGGCCCGCAAGCACAACCGCATCGTCCAGGTGGGCCTCCAGAACCGCTCGGCGCCCTACGTCCTGGCCGCCGCCGACTACATTCGCTCCGGAAAGCTCGGGCGCGTCCACTTCATCCGCGTCCTCAACATGAAGACCCGCGGCCCCATCCCCAAGCGCCCCGACACCGAGCCGCCGAAGACCCTCGACTACGACCGCTGGCTCGGCCCCGCGCCCGCCCGCCCCTACAACCCCAACCGCTGCCACGGCGGATGGTACTGGTACTGGGACTACTCGGGCGGCGACATCGTGTGCGACGGGGTCCACCAGATGGACATCGCCCGGCTGCTCATCGGGCGCACCACCCCAAAGTCCGTCGTCGCCACAGGCGGCCGCTACTTCTTCGACGACGACCCCGACACCCCCGACACCCAGGCGGTCCTCTACGACTATGGCGACCTCACGATGCAATTCGACCTCACCCTCTGGACGCCGTACATGAAGAAGATCGCCTTCGAGATACGGATGAGCGACACGCTGTTCCCCGACTGGATGTTCTGCGCCACGCGGATAGAGGTCTACGGCTCGAAGGGGCTGATGATGCTGGGCCGCCACGGCGGCGGCTGGCACGTCTATGGCCCCGACACCAAGCTCGTCGAAAAGCTCAAGGGCAAGTTCCCGGCCGTGCCTCACTACGAGAACTTCTTCGAGTGCATCAAGAGCCGCAAGCGGCCCAACGGCGACATCGAGGAGGGGCACCTCTCCGCGGTCCTGTGCCACATGGGCAACATCTCGCTGCGCGTCGGCGGCCGCCGCCTGCAATACGACGGCGAGAAAGAGCTCTTCGTCGGCGACGACGAGGCCAACGCCCTCACCAAGCGGGTCGGCCGCGAGCCCTATCGCCTCCGCGAGGTTTAGCACTACAACGCTGTATTCTCTTGCTCCAAAGCGGATAACTACTTGTCAGCACAGCAGATACGCCACACCCACATGTCACTCTGAGCCGAGCCCGCCTCCCGGCGGGCGGAGCGAACAATCTCTGTGCGCGCGGAGCCCGTGGTTGAGGGCTACACTGCGTAACCGGACACAAGCCAAAGAAAGATTGGGCGTAGTCCGTTTCGGACGCCAGGTAGGGGCGGGTCCCCGTGCCCGCCCATCAGACCCGCAGGTAGGGGCGGGTCCCCGTGCCCGCCCACCTATGTTGTGCCGCGTCATCGAGTTCGGGCAGGCATAGGGACCTGCCCCTACCCGCGCTTCCCCCGTGGTGTCCGAAACGGACCACGCCCGAAAGATTCTTCGACTTCGGGCGCCCAGAGGCGGCCTACGCTCAGAACGACGACTCTTTGGGGCTTGCGCCAGGCAAGGTAGCGTTGTCGTGTTAGAGCGTCCAAAAGAATGAACTCAGAGTGGCCCTCTTCCTGGAGCCACTGTTTGTAGTGCGGCCTTCAGGCCGTAGCCCTGGCGCTTTACTGTAAGAGACCTTGCGCCGCAGCAAGGACCTCGGCGGGCGTGATGGCGAGCATGCAGCGGGGGTCGGAGCACGAGCGCCTGCGGCAGGGGCGGCACTCCAGCGGCTTCTCGACGACGGCCCGCGGGCCGAAGTAGGGGGCGTAGACCCGCGGGTCCTTCGGGCCGAAGAGGGCCACGACCGGCGCGCCCACCGCCGATGCGAGATGCATCGGGCCAGTGTCCACGCTCAGAAACACGCGGCAGCGGCGGAAAAGCTCGCCAAGCTCCCGCAGCGACAGCAGCGGGGCAACGATGGCCGACGGGCCGGCCGCCCGGGCCATGGCCTCTGCCGACTCGGCCTCGGCCTGGCTCGGGCCACGCGTGAGAACGACGCGGAGGCCCAGCTCGGCCCCGAGACCGCGGGCGACCTCGGCCCAGCGCTCCGGCGGCCACTGCTTGTAGCGGCCGAAGGGACTCGTCCCCGCGTGGATGACAGCGAACTCTCCGCCTGCCGCCGCCGTCCCGGCGGCGCTCGCATGCCCGTGCGATGCTGGCGCCACGCAAGCGGCCAGGCCGCTGGCTGCGAGGAAGGCGTCCACCCTCGCGCGATCGGCGTCGGTTACGGGGACGATGGGCCTGGCGTCCGCAGTCTCGATGCCGAGGGCAGCGAGGATGGCCAGGGCGCGCTCCACGCGGTGCAGCGGCCCGGCCGGCAGCTTGACGCGATGGTTGAGGAAGATGTGGCCAAGCTCCTTGCCGCGGGCCGGCCCGATGCGCAGCGGCGCGCGGGTGAGCCAGGTGATGACCCCGCTGCGGAGGTTCCCCTGGAGGTCAATCGCGGCGTCGAAGCCGCGGGCGCGAAGCTCGCGGGCGAAGCGCCTCACCTCGCCCACCACTCGCGGCACGCCGCGGAGGCCCTTGAGCGACGCGCCCCAGCCTTTCCGCGGCACCACGATCAGCTCGCTCAGCAGCGGGTGCCCCTCCAGGACGCCCGCCGAGGCCGTCTCGCACACCCAGGCGATGTGGGCCTCGGGCCTTGCGCGCCGGAGCGCCGTGAGCGCGGGCAGCGTGTTGACGACGTCGCCCAGCGCGCTCAGGCGCACGATTGCGATGCGCTGAGCCACGAGGGGCCGTGCGACTTGCGACGCGCGATTGCCGATCCCAGAATCCCCGTTCAGCGCTTCGCCACGTGCCTCTCGGGCACATTCTTGACGCGCCCGGAGGGCGCCTGGCAGGGTCTGTGGCCAGCCTTGGTGCGCAGCGAGCCGGCCTTGTCGTCAGACTACCAGAACGGGGCGCGCGCATCAAGGCGGCCCGCGGGCGCGCACGCGTGAAGAGTCCAGGAGCTGGTGGTGAGGGTGACAGGTGCGCGGGTGGAGTGGTGCGATGCGTGTGAGGCGCAAGACGTGGCGCGGCGGCGTCGCCGGGCGGCGATTGGAGGAAGGAGCAGAGTTG
>Ga0209381_1002354_pt1 | contig 24180 bp, 1 predicted proteins | sample DewCreD2012metaG_FD_184111 | JGI IMG/M metagenome (GOLD analysis project Ga0209381, IMG submission 184111) | Hot spring sediment bacterial and archeal communities from British Columbia, Canada, to study Microbial Dark Matter (Phase II) - Dewar... ...
GCCGGTTTGAGGCCAAGGGCGGGAACACCGGCGACTGGGCCGGCGGGAGCGGCGGGGGTGGTCGTGTGGCGGTGTACTACAACGACGGTGCGGGGTTCAGTGGTTTTACGACGAGCACGGCGGCGGGAGCCACGGGGGGTTACAACGGCACGGTGGGATCGGTGGCGTTCTTTGACACGTCGATCGCCAACCTGCACATGCAGGTGTTTGAGCAGTTGAGTCTGCCGAACGACACGAAGCTCGACCTTGGAGCGCTGACGCTGGATGACAATGCTTCGATGCGTTTGGGTGGCGGAAGCGAACTGACGGTGGGGGCGATGACGGTCAAGGGCAATTCCACGCTTACTCTTGGAGGAAAGAACACAGTTGATCCTGTGAACGGGATATGGGCAGGGGAAGGCGTGTCGATCGATGCGGGCAGTGTGAGCATCGCGGCCGGGTCGAAGGTCACGGCGGACGGGCAGGGCTACGCGGGGATGAGCGGGGTATACCGTGGGCTGGGTCGGGGGCCCGGGGGCGGGGTGAGGGTGGGCGGCGGCGGAGGAGGCGGCGGGGGCAGTTACGGGGGAACCGGCGGAAGGAACAACGAGGGCAACAGCTACGGGGGTCCGACGTACGGCGATCCGTTCCGGCCGACGGAACTGGGGTCCAGCGGTTCGATGCACGAGTGGGATGCCAGCGGAGCGGGCGGGGGTGCGATTCGGCTGAATGTGAGCGGGATGCTGACGCTGGACGGGATGATCAGCGCCAACGGTGGGAATGGAGCGAGTCACAGCGGCGGGGGCTCGGGCGGTTCGATCTGGGTGACGACAGGAGGTTTGAGCGGCGCGGGCCGGTTTGAGGCCAAGGGCGGGAACACCGGCGACTGGGCCGGCGGGAGCGGCGGGGGTGGTCGTGTGGCGGTGTACTACAACGACGGTGCGGGGTTCAGTGGTTTTACGACGAGCACGGCGGCGGGCGGGACGGCGGCGAACAACGGTGCGGTGGGGACTGTTGGGTTTTTCGACACAAGCCTGGGCGCTGGCAAGCATCAGTTGAGCGTGTACGAGAATTTCGCGGTGTGGCCGGGTGAGATGAGACGGTTCAAGTCGATCACTCTGGGCAGTGAGGCGAAGGCCGGGGCGACGATGAGCTTCGGGGCGGATTCGCAACTGACGGTGCTGGATGAGGTGAGGTTGACCAAGGGGGCGACGCTGACGCTGGGCGGAGGCAGCGTTGTCAGCATGTCGGGGCTGCAACTTGCCGGCAACTCCACCGTCGTGTGCCAGGGGAAGAACCAGTACGAGAAGGTCAATGATCAGTGGGCGGGCGTGGGTGTGACAATCAACGCGGGGAACGCGAGCATCGCGGCCGGGTCGAAGATCACGGCGGACGGGCAGGGCTACGCGGGGATGAGCGGGGTGTACCGGGGCAGCGGGCGTGGGCCGGGCGCTTCGATTCGTGGGACGGGCGATGGGTACAGCGGCAGCGGCGGCGGGTACGGCGGGGTGGGCGGGTACGGGCATAACTGGACGTGGACGCCGGGGGGGACGTATGGCAGCGCGGTGGAGCCGACGGATCTGGGTTCGAGCGGTTCGATGCACGAGTGGGATGCCAGCGGAGCGGGCGGGGGAGCGATTCGGCTGAATGTGAGCGGGGTGTTGGCGCTGGATGGGATGATCAGCGCCAACGGTGGGAATGGAGCGAGTCACAGCGGGGGCGGCTCGGGCGGATCGATCTGGGTGACGACGGATGTTCTGCAAGGTGGCGGACGATTTGAGGTCAAGGGAGGCACCCGCAACGACTGGGGCGGCGGCGGAGGAGGCGGCGGGCGGGCGGCGATCTATTACGGCCAGGGGGATCAGTTTGGCGGATTCACGACAAGCACGGCGGCGGGCGGCAACGGCTGGCGGGATGGCGCAGTGGGGTCGATGCTGTTCTTCGATACGTCGGTGCCCAATCTGCACATGAAGGTGTTCGAGAACGTGGAGTTTGCGCAGGATGCGGTGCTGAACTTTGGCGCTGTGACTCTGGATGATGCGGCACGAATGGTGTTGGGGGGAGGAAGTTCGCTGGTGGTGGATGGGGCGATGAGCATTGTGGGGAATTCAACGTTGGTGTGCCAGGGGAGGAACCAGTACGAGAAGGTCAATGATCAGTGGGCGGGCGTGGGTGTGACAATCAACGCGGGGAACGCGAGCATCGCGGCCGGGTCGAAGATCACGGCGGACGGGCAGGGCTACGCGGGGATGAGCGGGGTGTACCGGGGCAGCGGGCGTGGGCCGGGCGCTTCGATTCGTGGGACGGGCGATGGGTACAGCGGCAGCGGCGGCGGGTACGGCGGGGTGGGCGGGTACGGGCATAACTGGACGTGGACGCCGGGGGGGACGTATGGCAGCGCGGTGGAGCCGACGGATCTGGGTTCGAGCGGTTCGATGCACGAGTGGGATGCCAGCGGAGCGGGCGGGGGAGCGATTCGGCTGAATGTGAGCGGGGTGTTGGCGCTGGATGGGATGATCAGCGCCAACGGTGGGAATGGAGCGAGTCACAGCGGGGGCGGCTCGGGCGGATCGATCTGGGTGACGACGGATGTTCTGCAAGGTGGCGGACGATTTGAGGTCAAGGGAGGCACCCGCAACGACTGGGGCGGCGGCGGAGGAGGCGGCGGGCGGGCGGCGATCTATTACGGCCAGGGGGATCAGTTTGGCGGATTCACGACAAGCACGGCGGCGGGCGGCAACGGCTGGCAGGACGGCCAGGCCGGGACGATGGGGTTCTTCATCAAGTCGGCGGCGAATCCGGCGGGCAATGCGCTGCGATTTGACGGCGTGAACGATTACATCACGGTGGCCGATCCGGCTGATGGACACTTGGACATCGGCGCGGCCGCAACGATCGAGATGTGGGCCCGGTTTGATGCGCTGCCCGTGAACTCGATGACGGCGCTGTGCGGCAAGGACGCAGGTGCGGGCAGCCGGACCAAGTGGGTTCTGGGGTATGCCAGCAACTACGGCGGTGTGGGCACCGGGCTGGTGTTGCACACAAACACGGCGGCGGGCGAGGCGCAGTGGCTGGCTTCAAATGCGTGGATTCCGACGGTGGGGCAGTGGCATCATCTGGCGGTAGTGAAGGATGGGGCGGCGTTGCGGTTCTACGTGGATGGCGTGCCGATGGGTGCGGCGACCGCGGCGCTGCCGGTGCCCGATGCGGCGGCCCCGCTGGTGATGGGGATGGCCGAGGGGGGATTCGCCTTCGCCGGGGCGATGGACGAAGTGCGGATCTGGAGCGTCGCGCGAACCGAAACAGAGATTATGGCGGGGATGGATCGGGTCTTCCCGGTGGGGCAGGCGAATTTGGCCGGGAACTGGCGGTTCAACGAGACATACGGGTCGCGGGCATTCGATTCGACGCTTGGGGACTCGCACGGGGTGCTGGGCGGCGGCACGGCCGCGGCACAGCCGTTGCGCGAAGCATCGGGCGCGCGGATCGCGGGAGCGGATCTGCGCGTGGTCGTGGCGACGCCGGCGGTGAGCCGTGCGCGGGCGGGCGATGCGGTATCCGTGAGCTGGACCGGGTTGAACGCGGGGCTGGGCGAGGCGCGATCGAACTGGTTCGATCGGGTGTATCTGTCGACGTCTGCGACGCTGGATCACAGCGCGCTGATACTGGCGGAGGTCGCGCGCCCGGGCACCGGGCCGCTGGCCGGCGGGCAGGCCTATGACGCGATTGCAACGATTGAGATTCCGCAGGTTCCGGCGGGGCACTACTTCCTGCTGGTCCAGGCCGACGGACGAAACGAGCAGAGCGAACTTTCGGAAGACAACAACGTCTTGGCGGTGGGGCTCGATGTGATTTCGCCGCTGTTGCCGGATTTGTGGATCGTTGGCGCAACGGCACCGGCGCGGGCCGACTGGGGACAGACCATCGGCGTGTCGTGGCAGGTGGCCAACATCGGGTCGGCCAGCGCCATGTCGGCCTGGATCGACGCGGTGTACCTGTCGTCCGATGAGCAGTTGGACGCCGGAGACGAATTGCTGCTCAGCGCCGGGGCCGTCGAGCATGTGCCGCTGGCGAGCGGGGCAGCGCCGTACACGGTGTCGCGGAGCGTGACGATCCCGATGGGCCGGGCGGCCGGGAGGAACTTCCTGCTATTTGTGGCCGACTCGACGCACGCACTGAGCGAGACGGAAGAGGCGAACAACATGCGGGCGGCGGCGATCGAATTGCCTGGCCCGGACCTGGCCATTCCGTCGGTCAATGTGCCGGCGACCGCGAGCCTGGGACAGGCGCTGAGCATCAATTACCAGGTCGTTAACGCCGGTGATGGTGCTGCCCTCGGGACGTGGATCGACCGGATCTACCTGACGGACGATCCGGGCAACCCGCAGCGGTACCGCGAGTTGAGATCGATCAACCAGGGCGCCCGCTCGCCGCTGGCGGGCACGGGAGGAGCCAACATATACAACCAGCCAACGAGCATCACAATTCCATTTGATACATCGCTCGGTCAGCAGTACCTGGTCTTCACGACGGATCGGGATGGCACGCAGCCGGAGACGGATGAGACGAACAACAGCCTGGTGCGGCCGATCACGCTACTGGGGGCGGACCTGGTCGTGACATCGGTGACGGCGGCCAACCCGTTGAACTGGGGACAGGGCGCTGAGGTGGCCTGGCGCGTGAGGAACAACGGCCCGGGCGCGGCGCTGTCGGCATGGAGCGACCGGCTGTGGATATCCGACAGCCCGACGTTGGGCGGGTCGTACACGCACCTGGCGGAGGTCAACGTCACGTCGAAGTCGCCGCTGGCGGCGGGGGATGAATATGAAGTGCGGGCGACGGTGACCATCCCCAGCCCCACGTTCCTGGGGCAGGCGTATCTGTTGGTGCGGACGGACACCAACAGCCAGCAGCCCGAGAGCGACGAGAACAACAACCTGGGATGGGTGGCGATCGCCGCGCAGGCCCCGAACCTGACGGTAAGCGGGGCAACGGCCAGCCTGGGCGCGGCGGCGCAGGGGCAGGTCGTGCGGCTGGACTGGACGGTGGAGAATCAGGATGACGGGGCCGCGCTGTTCGCGTGGAGCGATTACGTCTATCTGTCATCGGACAACGCATACAGCGCGGATGATCGGCTGCTGGGGAGCGTGGCCGGGCCGGCGTTGCCGCTGGCGGGTCATGGGCAGTATTCATCGAGCGTCAGCATTGTGATGCCGACGGTTGCCGCGGGCGACTGGCACCTGATCGTCGTCAGCGACCGGGGCGGGAGCCTGCCGGAGAGCGATGAGAATGACAACTGGCGGTCGTTCGCGATCCGTATCGAGGACAGGACCGGGCCGCGCATCCTCTCCAGCGTGCCAACGGGATCGACCAACCAGGACGTGGGAACGGTGCGCCTTGTGTTCAACGAGCCGATCGATCCGGGGACCATGACGGCGCAGGCGGTGTCGGTGATGACCCCGCTGGGGCCGATCGCAGCGGGGCAGATCAGCGTGGCGGCGGTGGATGCCGTCACGTTCGACGTGTCGTTCCCGGTGCAGACGATCGACGGGCAGTATACGGTGACCGTCGGGCCGCAGGTGATGGACATCGCGGGCAACCGGCTTGCGAAGCTGTTCTACCGGGCAGATTTTGAAGGCGGCGCGGGAAGCGAATGGTCGGACGCGTCCACGTCGCACAGCGAGTTTACCACGCGGTTCCTCGGGCAGTATGCCAACGGCGGCAGCACGCTGAGCCTGTCGGGAATGCCGGTTCACAGCAGTGTTGAACTGGTGTGGGATCTGCTGATCATCGACTCGTGGGATGGGAACAACGGCGGCGTGGGCCCCGACTGGTTCGGGCTGAACATTGCCGGGCGGCCGGCCGGCGAATTTGAACACACGTTCTCGATCTTCGACTACGCGAACCAGACGTATCCGGGGCAGCCTGATGTTGCCGGGAACTTCATCTCCTCAAGCTGGACGGACAACCTGTACCGGAACGTGGCTCACCGCGTTTATGACGGCCAGTCCGCGATGGCGGTGAGCTTTTACGGCCGGAACCTGCAGGGCGTGGGGGACGAAGGATGGGGTCTGGACGACGTGCGCGTCTACCTGACAACGGCGGACGGGGCAAGCCAGAGTGCGTGGTTTGTCATCGAGCGATCGGGGCCGGTAATCATCGGCAGCACGCTGCCGGCGACAGCCAGCGAGCCGTTCGGGTCGTTTGATGTAACGTTTAACGAGACGATCGCGTCGGGGACATTCGACGCATCGGATGTGCTGATCACCGGGCCGGAAGGGCCGGTGGCTGTCAGCGGCGTGGCCAGGGTTTCGGGGACCACCTGGCGGGTGACATTCGCGGCGCCGACGGCGATGGGGGCGTACAGCGTGAGCATCGGGCCGGATGTGCGGGACCTGGCCGGCAACGCGATGAACCAGGACGGTGACGAAACGGCCGGGGAGATGGAGGATGCGTTCACCGCGTTCTGGGACCTGTGGATGGCGGATCTGTCGGTAAGCAGGCTGGAGTGGACGCCGGCGGAGATCGTGGATGGCGGGGTGGTGACATTCAGCGCGACGGTGCGGAACGGCGGCAACGTGGCGGCGGGTCGTCCGTTCTCCGTGCGGTTTGAGGTGGATGGCCAGTTCATCGGGCGCAGCACTGTCATCGCTCTTGAGGCCGGGTCGGAGGCGGCGGTGACGCAGGCGTGGACCGCGCGGCCGGGCGACCACCAGGTGCGGGTGGTGGTGGACGAGGGCGACGCGGTATACGAATCCAGTGAAGCCAACAATGCGCTGACGGCGGCGCTGCCGACGATTGCCGATACGACACCGCCGAGCATCCAGATCACTGCGCCGCCGGCCGGTGCGCGCGTGCGCGGAACCATCAACGTCACCGCGAGCGGTAGCGACAACATCGGCATCGCCGCTTATGCGCTGGCGATATCGACGGATGGAACGGCCTGGACGGAACTGGCGGCGAACGCGACGGGGCGGTTCAGCCTCGATACGCGGGCGTACGCCGACGGATCACATCAGCTTCGCGTCACGGCGTCGGACGCAGCCGGAAACTCGAGCCAGCGGACGCACGCGATCGTGATCGACAACACGGCGCCGGCGGCGGTGGTGTTGTCGGGCAGCGGCGCGGAGTTCTCGTCGCAACTGAGCTGGGAGGCGACGACATCGCCGGACTTCGCATATTACCGGCTCTATCGCGGCGACGCGGCCGGCGGGGAGTACCAGGCGATCAACGGGGCGATCACGCTGACGTCGTTTGTGGACAGCGCGGTAAACCCGGGGGCGACGTATTTCTACGTGCTGGCGGTGTTCGACCAGGTGGGCAACCGGAGCGACTTTTCCAATGAAGTGGCCGTGACGCCCAGGGGCGACCTGACGCCGCCCGTGCTGCAGGATCTTCTGCCGGCGGCCGGGACGCGTTCGCGGACGACGATCAGCCTGATGGCGTCGGCGACGGACAACCGGGGGGTGACGAATTACGCGTTTGAGTATTCGGCCGACGGGCAGAACTGGATGTCCATCGGGGCCGGCGCGTCGCCGTCGCGCACGTGGCAGGTTGGCGGCATTCCCAGCGGCGAGTACCAGGTTTGCGTGACGGCGCGCGATGCCGCGGGCAACTCGGCGACGCTGACGCGCAGCTACGTCGTCGATCATGACGCGCCGCCCGCGCCGGCGAATCTGCGCGTGGTGCCGGGGCAGCTTTCCGTCGTGGTGGCGTGGGACCCGGTGGTGGCCGGCGATTTCCGGTATTACTCGCTCTGGCGATCGGTTGATGGCGGGGCGATGCAGTTCCTGGTGAACACGACCTCCACGGTGTACGTCGATTCAACGGCGGAGATCGGGCGGACTTACGCGTACCGGGCGGCAGCTCAGGATGACCTGGGGAACCTCAGTCCGCTGTCGGAACCGGCCGGCGGCTCGCCGCATCCGGACGTGCTGCCGCCGGTGATGAAAGCGATGAGTCCGGCCGAGTTCACGCGGGCTGGCAGCGGCCTGGCCCTGGGCGCGATCGCCTCGGACAATGTGCTGGTCAAGCGGTTTGTGTTCGAGTATCGACTGGCCGGGACACTGGATTGGCAGGCGATCGGGGAGGATGCCGCGCCGGCGGCCGGAAGCGGCGGGTCGTGGATGGGGCAGGTGGCATGGAACACGTCGGCGCTGGAGGAAGGGCAATACACGGTGCGGGCAACGGCGGTGGACGCCGGCGGCAACACGGCCCAGATGATGCGCGTGTACCTTGTGGATCACACGGCGCCGGCTGCGCCGCTTGCGCCGACGGTCAGCAATCCGCGATCGGGCGGCAGGCTGGCGGTTGTTTGGGCGGCGGTGCCCGACACGGACGCGGTCGGCTATCGCGTGTACCGCTCGACTGATCCGCAGGGCGGATTTGTCTCGATCGCGACCACGCCGCAGCGATTCCTCGAGGACGCGGGGCTGGTCAACGGCACGACCTATTACTACGCGGTTGCGGCGATCGACCAGTCGGGCAATGAGTCGGCTCGCTCGGGTGCCATGGCCGGCGTGCCGACGGCCGAATCGGACCTGCGCATCTCGGCGATCGCGTTCGATCCGGTGAATCCGACGCTCGGGCGGCAGGGCAGGGTGACGGCGAAGGTGGAGAACTCCGGGCCGGCCGGGGCGGCGGCGACGGTGCGGTTCTACGTGGACCAGGTCGGCACCGGCACGCTGCTGGGGCAGAGGACGGTATCGCTGGGCGGCGACGGGTCGGAGACGGTTTGGGTGAACTGGACGCCGGCCGGCGAGGGGGTCCACACCATCCACGCGGTGGTGGGCGAGGCTTCTCCGGTGGATGTGAACCCGGCCAACGATGCGCTGGCTCGGGTGGTGGCGGTGAACGTTGCGCCGATCGCCGACGCAGGGGGCGATCGCTCCGGCAACTGGAACACGCCGATCGCCTTCAGTGGCGCGGCGTCGATCGATCCCGACGGGCTGATCAACGCATACCGTTGGGATTTCGGCGACGGGCAGGCCGCCGACTTCAACGTGGTCGATCATGCCTACGCGCTGCCGGGGACTTACACCGCGACGCTGACGGTGACCGACAACCGCGGGGCCAGTTCGCAGGCCACATGCCAGGTGGTGGTGGCCGACACGCGGGCGGATCTGACGATTGCAGGCCTGGCGTGGACCCCGGTGGAGCCGCAGGAACGGGACAATGTTGCGATCACCGCGACGATCTTCAACGAGGGCAACGGCCCGACGATCCAGGGCTTCTTCGCCACGTTCTACATCGACGGCAGGTACGCCGGGTATCAGCGGGTCAACGGGATTCTGGCGCAGGGCCAGTCCACCGACGTCAGGTTCAACTGGACGGCGCAGAAGGGGCTGCACACGCTGCGCGTGGTGGCCGACGACATCCAGAACAACATCGTGGAGATCAACGAGGTCAACAACAGCCGCGAAGCGGCCATGACGCTGCAGCAGATCTATTTCCCGGACCTGGTGGTCGGCAGCCTCGAATGCCCGCTGCCGGGGGACCGGGTCAGCAGCCAGCAGCCGCTGGTGGCCACGGCGACGATCAGGAACACCGGGACGGCGGACGCGATCGACTTCTGGGTGACACTTTACATGGACGGCCGGCAGGTGGCTCGAAAGCACGTCAACCAGCTCGTGGTCAACGAAGCGCTGGCGGTGGACCTGTCGTTTGAACCGAAGGAGGGTGCGCGCATCCTGCGAGCGGCCGTGGACGATCCGGTGAGCCTGGTGCTGGAAGGTCCGGCCGGTGAAGCCAACAACGACCTGTCGATCGCGCTGCCGGCGATCACGCTGGATTACCCGGACCTGGCGCTGGATGGGCTGCAGATCCTGCCGCGGGAGACGGTGCTGTCAGATGGAACCTCGCTGGATATCGGTGCGACGGTGCGGAACCTTGGCGCCGCCGACGTCGAGCGGAAGTTCACCCTCAGTTTCTACGCCGACGACCAGTTCATCGGCAAACGCGAGCTGACCTACCTGGCGGCTGGAGCGCAGACAACCGTCGCTCTTCAGACGCGCGCCACACCGGGCGTCCACGACATCCGCGTGGTCGTCGATGAGGACCAGCGCGTCGGCGAGGCCAACGAGGCCAACAACGTGGCCACTGCAAGAACGGCCGACCTGTCGATCATGTATCCCGACCTGGTGGTGTCGAATATCACCTGGGCGCCGCAGTTGGTGAAGTTCGGCCAGGCGATGGGATTCAGCGTCACGGTCTCGAATACGACGGTGGTATCGACCCTGGGCAGGAACCTGTTCGTGCTCTACATCGACGGGGCCGAGGTGGGGCGGCAGGAACTGCCGAAGATCACCGGGCACTCGTCGCTGAGCTTCGTGATTCCGTGGACGGCGACGCTGCAACCGGGGGTGCCGCACACGGTCAAGGGCGCGATCGACGTGCGCAACGAGATCCGCGAGGAGAGCGAAACCAACAATGAACTGACGGTCGGCCAGGCCAGCCTGACCATCGAGGACAATTTCTACATGAGCGTGACGGCCGGCGGCGGGGCGGCCGACGAGTTCGGCGGGCTGCTGTACACCAACCGCCAGGTGGCCACGTTCACGGCCAGCGTCCGGCGCGGAAGCGACGCCCTGAATCCCGTTACGCCGGCCGACGGACTGACGGTGCTGTGGACGGTCATCAAGATCGGCGACCCTTACGTCGATCCGGAGACCGGTGAAATCAAGACCCACCCGGACACGGTCATCGCCCAGAACCAGCCGATGACCTGGAACCCGACTGACAGGACCTTCGGCGGCGCCGTCGCGCTGATGAGCTTCGGCACCGGCAACTACTCGGTCCGCATCAGCGCCGATGACGGCGTGAAATCCGCCGCCTACAGCAGGACGTTCTCGGTCGTCGAGGAGGTCGATTTCCAGCTTTCGACCGACAAGCCCACCTACCTGCCGGGCCAGACGGTGCGCATCAGCGGCCACATCGAAACGCTCTCGGGCGCCCCCGTCATGATGCAGAAGGTGTTCGTGATGGTCTCCAAGGGCGAGGTCGAGTTCTCCGAGTACATGGCCACCCAGAACCTGTTCAACCCGAATACCAAGAGGCTGACCGCGATGACCGACACCGAGGGCAACTTCACGGTGTCGTTCACGCCGCTGCGCGGCGATGCGGGGCATTGGGCGGTCAACGCCTACGTCTACTCGCGTCTGTACGGAACCAGCGGGCAGACGGGGTTCGCGGTGCTGGGGATGGACCTGGAGCCGCGCGGGTACACGATCGAGGCGATGAAGAATTCCCGCCGGGAGGCTGTGCTCACGCTGTCGAATCCGTCCGACGATCCCTTGCACGATGTGACGGTGACGATGGAGGATCTGGACCCGTCCGACAACGTGACGGCAACGCTGGTCGCGTCTGTGCCCGACTTGCTGGCGCCGGGCGCGAAGGTTCCGCTGAAGGTCGTGGCGCTTTTCCCGGAGGATGCCCCGGATTCGGTCGCCTTCCGCATCGAAGTAACCACGCGCGAGGGCCTCAAGCAGTATTCGACGGTGCGCTTCAATCTCCGGGCCCCCACGCCCGCTCCCCGGCTGAACACGGGCGAACTGAGGGTCGGCCTGCATCCGGGCCAGACGGCCGTTCGACAACTCACGCTGACAAACGTCGGCATGGGGACGATGCCGGCGATCAAGCTGGTTTCGCCGACGATCCTGCCGTGGGTGATGTTCTCCGGGCTGGATAGACAGACCCTGGGGCCGGGCGAGTCGGCCACGTTCAACGTGGTCATCTCCCCGCCGCAGGATGTGCAACTGGGCCTCTATGTCGATCGCGTGGGCGTCACCGACGGCACGCGCATCGCTTATGCTGCGCTGAGCGTAGAGGTGACCAGCGCCCAGGCGGGGAGTCTTTCCTTCATCGTCGGCAATGACGTGGGGCAGATGGTCGGCGGCGCCGAGATCACGCTGGTTGCGCGCGAGGGGACGCGCGCCGTGTCGGCCAGCGGGGCCACCAGCGTCTACTATAACCGCTATTACGCCCGATCGGACGGGGCGGGCATCGCCGGCTTCACTGGCATTCCGCTGGGCGTGTATGACTACGTCATCAACGCGCCGGGGCACCAGCGGATGACCGGGGTGGCGACCGTCGAGCCCACCAGCGAGACCGGCATCGTGCAGGTGAAGCTCACCGCTGTGCCGATCAGCTACAAGTGGACCGTTACGCCGATCACGATCGAGGATCGCTACGAGATCACGCTCAACCTGACTTTCGCGGTGGATATCCCCAAGCCGCAATTCGGCTACCTGCCGCCGTGGATCGCCGTGCCCCAGGACGTGGCGGTGGACCTGTACGAGCAGGTCGTGATCATCAACCCGAGCCTGATCGAGTTGCACGATGTGAAGGTCCAGATCGTCGGGGCCAGCGGGATGTCGCTGTCGTCGGGCGGCATCGTCGGCGATATGCCGGCCCAGTCGTCGGTGATCCTGTCGCTGGGCATCCGTCCGGGGGACTATGAATACCTCCAGGCGGAACACACCTACCTGCTGCTCACCGGCAGTTACATCGCCTTCGATCCGCAGACGCTCGAGCCGCTCGACGAGGAGCTTGCGCTTGCGGGCAGGATTCCGCTGGTCAATCCGCGGATCAACTCCAATGACCGGGTCGTTGTCGACTACGGCGGCGAGTCGCGCGAGTTCAAGCTGCCGAATTTCGAGGACATGGACGGCGAGATGAAGGATGACCTGCCGAAGGGCGGCGGATTCGGCAGCGGCGACGGCAACAATACCGTGCTTGAAATCGTCAAGCTCGAGATCAAGCAGCAGGCGACGCTGGAGCGTGAAGGCTTTGACGCCCAGCTTGAACTGACCAACGGCATGAGCAACGCCCTGGTCGGCCTGTCGATCAGCCCGCGCGTCCTGGATGAAAACGGCCGCGATGTGACCGACCGCTTCTACCTCGTGCCGCCCGAACTGTCGGGCATTTCGGCGGTGGACGGCTCGGCCGGCCTGGGCGGCTATTCCACCCTGAATGCCCGCTGGATTCTCATCCCCGGCGAAGGCCTGGGCGGAACGGACCTGGCCGGCAGGAGGTATTACGTCAAGGCGGTCATGGCCTGGTTCGTCGATGGCCGGCTGGTCGAGACACAGACCAACGCGGTGGAGATCGTCGTCCATCCGCAGCCGCAGCTGTACCTGCACTACTACATCCCCCAGAGGGTCCTGGCCGACGAGCCGTTCAAGCTCGGACTGCTGGTGGAGAACGTCGGCGACGGCATCGCCAGGAACCTGCGCATCGACTCGGGTCAGCCGAAGATCGTGGAGAACGAGGCCGGCCTGCTGATCGATTTCGCGATCGTGGGCAGCTCCTTCGGGTCGCAGACGGGCGATATTGTTCGACTGGTCATGGGCGATATCCACCCTCACAGCAGCGTCAACGGCTACTGGATCATGACCAGCACGCTGGACGGCAAGTTCCTGGAGTTCACGGCAACGCTCTCGCACCTGGCGTACAAGGGTATCCAGATCAACCCGCTGATCCTAGACGCGACCGCGGAGATCATCGAGAAGGATTATCTCTTTGCCGATGCGCGCGACCCCGACAACTGCTTCACCCTCATCGATCGCGACCGCGACGGGTTCCCCGACTACCTGATCAACCTGACCAGCGGCCTGCGCCTGCCGATCACCATTCCCCAGCAGGTGACCGTCTCCAAGTCGCCTGCCCCGACAAGCCGCACCATGGAGATGACCGTCGCCCCGACCGACGGCTACGTCTGCGTGATCCTGCCCGACCCGATGCCCGATTCAAACCTGCGCTCCGTCTTGCGCAGGAACGCAAGCGGCCCTGACACATATCTCAGCGGCAACAACTTCTGGAAGAAGGACGGCAAGATCTACTTCGTCGATGAGCTGGGATATGTGGACGAAAACGGCTATCGCCATCCGGCGGCCGGCCAGTATACGCTCGATTTCCGCAGCGCCCTGTCGGTCAAGGAAGTGGCGTCGGCGCCGTTCGAGTTCAGCGTGCTGCTGGCCGACGAGAGGGATCTGGGCGAGCTGGAGAACGCGCTGAACTACACGATCAATCCGGCGCCTCCCGAATCATCGCTGACGACTTACGAGCTCAAGAGTCCCATTTACTACGTTCCGATTCCGCCCACGGTCGGCCAGAAGGCCTCGATCCAGGCAGCCATACGCAATGACGGCGTCGATCCCGAGGCCGGTTGGCTCGACTTCTACGACATCGACGCCGACGGCAACCAGACCCTGATCGGTTCCCGCGAGATTGCCGAGTTGCGCGGGCTGCGGCTGGCTCGCATCGCGATCGTCTGGACCCCGCAGGTCGCCGGCCGGCACACGCTCATCGCTCGCATTCGCAACAGCGACTCGCCGGGCTTTGAGCTGCGGCGCGACATCCTGGTCAACGAGAGGCCCTTCGCCGACGCCGGCGCCGATTTCTTCTCGTCGGTGAGCCGGCCGACCACGTTCGACGGCACGCGCAGCCTGGACAGCGACGGGCACATCCGCACGTACTTCTGGAATTTCGGCGACAACACGGGCTGGACCAACGGCCCGCAGCCGACGCACGTCTACACCCACTCGGGCACCTACAAGGTCCACCTGATCGTGAAGGACGACGTGGGCGCGATGTCCGAGGATGTCCAGCAGGTGACGATCCTGGAGACGCGGGCGGACCTGCTGGTCGAGTCGGTGTTGGCCTGGCCGACGCAGCCGCTGGAGGGGGAACCGGTCGCCATCACCGCCCGCGTGAAGAACGTGGGCGTTGCCGCGACGCCGGCGGGCGGATTCAACGTCGGCTTCTATGTCGATGGCAAGTTCCACTCGTCGCGGAAGCTGACGCAAGTCCTGGCGGCGGGGCAGACGCTTGACCTGACCTTCAACTGGCCGGCCACGCCCGGCAATCACCTGTTCACCGTCGTCGTTGACGACCTGGGCAACGCGGTGGACGAGGCCGACGAGAACAACAACCGGAAGACCTCGGCGCTAAACCCGACACAGGTTCACTTTGCCGACCTGGTGCCCCGGAGCGTGATCATCGATCTTGCGCCAGGGCAGATGCCAACCTGGGGTGTGCTGGTGACACTGGCCTCGCAAATCAGGAACCTGGGCACCGCCGACGCCGGCAAGTTCCGCGTCGATTTCCTGGTCGATGGCGTGTTTGTCGGGTACGCGGCCATCGACGGACTGGGCTTCGCAGAAGGATCGAACGTGGCGACGGCCACGGTGCCCTGGCTGCCCACTCCCGGCCGGCACACGCTGACGGTCAAGGTCGATCACCCCTTCAGCTACATCGTCGAAACGGATGAGCAGAACAACGAGCTCTCGCTGGAGACCTCGCCGCTCACCGTCGCATTGGGCGACCTGGTCGTGAGCGGCTTCCAGTTGTGGCCGGCAGGCGGCAAGCTGGAACTGGACCAGCCGCTGACGGTGTTCGCGACCGTGCAGAACGCGGGCCTGGTCGATATCGGCGGAGCGATACCCGTGGCGCTGCTGGCCAACGGTGCGATCGTGGCGACCGGCAGCGTCCAGGGCCTGGCGGCCGGTGAGCAGAAGAGCGTGACGCTGTTCTGGGATGCGGTTCCGGGCACGTATGGCCTGGCCGTCGCGGTGGACAGCGACAGTTCGATCTCCGAGACCAACGAGACCAATAACCTCTCGACCAGGCCCGCGGTGAAGATCGAGCGGCTGTGGCCCGATCTGACCGTCGCCGGCGTCACTGCCTCGGGGGCGATGCGTCTGGGCGAGCAGGCGTCGATGAGCGTGAAACTGGCAAACGTGGGCGGCGGCACGGTCGTGCGGCCGTTCAACGTGCGGCTGTACGTCAACGACGTGCTGCTGGCCACGCGGCGCATCACCCAGTCGGTCCTGGGCGGGCGTTTTGTCACCTTTACGCACAATTGGCAATTGAACAGCGTCAATCCGCAGCAGTTCTCGTTCCGCGTGGAGGTGGACGCCAACGGCGAGATCGCCGAATCGTCGGTGCAGAACAACGCCTTCGAGACCATCTTCAAGATCGCCCCGAGTTACGTGATCGAGACGCCGGCGACCAGGCCGGTGATCATGGGCGACACCGGCGGGTCGTTTGTGGTGGCGGTGCGCGATTCGGCCGATCCGGCCCGCGTGCTTGGCCCGGCCGACGGCGTGGCCGCCACCCTCAAGCTGTATCGGGTCAACTCCGGGGCCCAGGCGAAGCTGTTTGACGCGCCGGCTGCCGAACCGATCAAGGTCGAGCCGCTGCCGTTCACCGGCCAGGGGTTTGAACTGGCCGCCATGGCCGGCGAACTGTCCAACGGCTATTACCAGGCGAGGATCGAAATCGCCGGTCCGACGCAGGCTCGCACGGCCGCCGTCGATTTCGCGGTGGCGCGCGACTATGTGGTGGAAGCGCGAGCCGCGGCCGACGCCGTTGCCGCGGGGCAGCCCGTGCCGATCACGGGGCGGCTGTACTATCCGGGCGCGACTCCTGCGCCCCTGGGCGGTGCGGCGGTCCAGATCAACGTGCTCCGCGACGGAACCGTGCGAACGGCGCAGGTGCAGACCCGCGCCGACGGGACGTTCGATTACCTGTTCCAGCCGATGCCCGGCGAGGGCGGCGCGTTTGCATTCGAGGCGAAGGCGGCCGCGTTCGACCTGGCCCGGGCCGGCGGCGCTGCGTTCAATGTCGAGGGGATTCACCTGGCGCCGCGCACCGCGTCGGCCTCGACGTCAGCACGGACGCCGATCGAGATACCCGTTGACCTGTCCAACGTCGGCGCGGCCGCCCAGAGGAACCTGCAGATCGTCGTCGAGCAGGTTGGCGGTCCGGCGGGCGCTGTGGCCAGTATCGTGTCGCCCCCGCCGGCCGCATTGGCCGGCAAGCAGTCGGCGCAGGTGCTGCTGCGTGTCGATCCGGCCGGCATGGCGGGCGATATCCGCTATCGCGTGCGCGTTTCCGGCGACGGCGGCGGAGTGGCCGCGAGCTATTCCACGGAAATCGCGGTTCAGGCCCGCCCGGCGGCGCCAAAGCTGCGCCTTGACACCTCGCGGATCACCACGGGCCTTCGTCCAGGACGCCAGTACGACGCCGACATCTACATCCACAACGACGGCGATGATGATCTGGTGGGTCTGGCGCTGGCCAAACCGGCGATCCCATGGATGAGCGTGTTGGGGACGGTGCCCGATCGACTCGGTCCCGGCGAGAAGACCGCCCTTCATGTCCGCATTGCTCCCCCGACGGATGCCGGCCGAGCGCGCTACGACGATCGCCTGGCTGTCACCGCGGCCAACGCGCCGGCGGTGGCGATGCCCATGAGCGTGGATGTGACCAACGCCATCGCCCTTCAGGCCAGGCTGGCGATCGGACAGAGGCCGGCCGCCGGAGGGACGTCGCGCAAGCCGGTTCCCGGCGCGCGGGTGAAGCTGATGCTCCAGCACAGTCCGTATTTGCCCGACGCCGAGCCGGATCTTGTGCGGCGCAGCCAGGTCATCAGCGCCGTGGCCGACGCGGCCGGCGACGTGGACCTTGGCGATATCCTGGCGGGCGATTACCAGATCGAGATCGAGGCGACCGGTTATCGCACGTACCGCGGCAATGCGCGACTCGATCCGGTGGACGGCACGTTCACGCTGCCGCAGGACCTGGATCTTGACCCGTTCGCGCTGAGCGTGGCGCAGTATGCGTCCAGCGATGCCGAGACGCTCGGCCAGCTTCAGCTTGGGCTGGTGCTGGGCCTGTCGCCCGACAGCAAGCTGATCACCGACCGGCCGGGAGCCGAGTACCTGGTGCTGCGGTCGGGATTCATCAGCCCGCGGCTGGAGTTCCTGTCGCTCAGCGCCTCCCGGCGTTTCCCCGACAACACCAGCTTCAGCCTCAACAACGTCACCGGCAACGACATCCAAAACGTCCAGCTCTATGTCGAAGGGGACATCGCCCCGTTCCTGAGCATCAAGGACGTGTACCTGGGCAAGGTCCCCGCGCATAGCTCGATGGTCATGTCCTATGCCGTCAACGTCGATCCGGCGGCGCTGCCGACCGGCGATCAGTTCATCGACGGCGGACTGCGATTCACCTATGGCTCGATCATCGACGGCGAGGCAATCGGTGAGTTCTTCTTCCCGATTCGCGTGCGCGTGGCCGACAACGAGGCGACGCACAACGGCGTTTCTTACGATTACGTGCCGTATTCCGGACCGTGGCCGACGGGGCCGGTGCTCTATGGCGAGCGCTTCATCGACCGGTGGTTTGACAATCTCAACATCAGCCACACGCGGGCCAGCGGGCACGATGTGGGCTCGGCCTCGCTGACGCAGGATGTGATCCTCGACGGCGAGGCGGTGGTGATGGATGTGTCGCTGCGCAACATCCTCGCCTCGTCGGCCGTGCAGATCATCAGCGCGAAGCTGAAGGTGGTCGATTCGTCCAGCGGCGGCGATGTGACAGGCAAGTTCGACATCCGGATCGCGGCGGATCTGACCGGTTCGATTGTGCCGGGAGCAACCGGCCATGGCGCCTGGGTCCTCAAGCCGATCCGCGGCAACAACCTGGGCGGCACGCAACCGCAAGGCAAGCAATACCTGGCGACGCTGTCGCTGATCTACGCGGTTGATGGCCAGACCTACGAGCGGTCATTCGATCCACAGGCGCTGACGGTGCTGCCCGAGCCTCAGTTTGTCGTCCGTTACGAACTGGGCGAGGGGTTTGCCGGCGACCCGAATGCCGTCGGCATCACGGTCAACGTGACCAACATTGGTCCCGGCGGCGCGGCGCGGCTGACGATCTCGCTGCCGAACCTGGCGGGCCTGGGCACGGACGTGACTGTTGACAATCCCGTCGCGGCGGTGCTGGACAACCTCCAGCCCGGCGACACGCGCATCCTCCAGAACTATTGGGTTCTCCGCTTCCCGCAGAAGGCGGATATCGCCGCCATCACTTCCGGTCTTCAGGCGGCGGCCAGCTCGTTCAGTTCAGCCTCTGGCCTGCGCTTCGACGCGCCGGTCGTCCAGCAGTTCGTCGGCGCCCGCTCCATGGGCGACCTGGTCAAGGCCTTGGACGAGCTGCTCGTGGCGGCAAAGAACAAGATCCGCAACGAGGTCCATGCGGCCGCCGAGTTCTATGCCGAGCTTCGCCTGATCCTCGCCCAGTCGCGGAGCCTCGTCAGCGCCGACATGGCCGTGCAGCTCTATCACCTGTTCGGCCAGATGCTCAGGACCTGTATCGAGGTGGTCAAGTCGGCCGCCGAACTGTCCAAGGGCGTCAGCGGCTGGCTCGAAAAGCAGGGCGTGCCTGGGGAAGAAATCATCGGCAAGATCAACTCGATCAAGGACCTGCGCAAGCAGATCAACGATTTCACGAAGAACCTGACCGATCTGGGCGGGCAGTTCAACGAGGTACTGGACGTGGCGCTGTCGGCCCGCGTCGAGCAGCAGGGCCTGCAAATGCTCATGTCCGGACTGGGTGGCTTGCTCAGCAAGCCCGGTGCGACCGTCGCCGAATTCGAGCAATTCCTGCTCGAGAATGTCTCTTATCACCGCTTCTCCTCCAATTTCGCCTGGGAGCAGCTTGGCCAGATCGCCGGCACGCCCAGCACCGAGCAACTGTTGGCCATTCTCGACGACGCTGCCGCGCGCGGCGGGGCCGCCGTCACCGGCCTGGAATCGCTGGAGTATGAACTGGACAACATTGTTTCCACGACACGCAACCTGCTGATTTGGGACAAGCCCAGCGCCCTGTTCCCCACCGATCTGCTGTATGAGGAACTGACCGAGCTGAAGACGACGATGGAGAAACTCAGCACGGGCGCCGGTGGCGACCAGGACCTTCGCGAGCAGCTTCGGAGTTGGTGGTATTTCGCCGGCGAAAACACCGCCGACGGCACTGGATGGCGGCCAGTCTCCGTTCAAAGCTGGAACTTCGGCGGCATCTACCACGCCTGGCGCGGCGTGACGCGGCTCAGCACCATGCAGTGGGAGAACTTCGCCCTTCACTGGAACGCCCTGGCTTCCACGTACATGGTTAGCTTCCTGGCCAACGCCAGCAACTCCTTCGGCATGATGCTCGGCGATGTGGCCGGGCCCTTCATGAGCTGGTACGAGAAGATCACGGCGGATGCCACCCAGGCATGGATGGACGCGTTGCGCACCATGCGCCAGACCGAGTGGATGACCAACGTCGCCCTTCTCCGCACCACCGCCAGGTACCTGATGCAGCATCAGTACGAAACCTCCGGCGTCTGGCGCATGTTCTGGGATCTCCAGAATCACATCGACTACATCATCAGCCACAGGCCGATCGACCCAACCGTCACCTTCCAGGTCCAGTCGCTCAGCTTCCCCAACGCCCTCGTGCCGGACGGGAGCGACCTGGGCCTGTCTTTCGGCGAGGTCAGCGTCACCAACACCTGCGATCTGCGGCTTCAAGTCACGCCCACGATCACCGTCTCGGCCAACGGCCGGATCGTGGGCACCTTCAACGGCCTGACGCTCGATCTGGCGGCCGGCCAGACTGGTGTCTCCAAGGTGCTCATGCCGCTGCCGCGGTCCATGCTGCTGGGCAACAGCGGATATGACATCGACGTCAGCATTGACGCGGTCGATCCTGTCACGCTCTCGCGCAATGCCTCCGGTCCTTACTACAGCCATAGCTACGTCGGCACGGCCGGCGAACTGGCCCGGTTCTCGCAGCAGACGATCAGCCAGCCGCTGGGGGGCGCGGTCGGCGACAACCGCAGCTTCGAGCGATTTGTTGATCTGACTTCGCCCACGGACCTCGTGCGACTCATGCTCACGCAGAGCGCCGGGGCCGACATCGACCTGCACCTGTACGATTTGGCCGGCCGGCACGTTGGCTTCAGTGCAACCGCCAACGCGGATGAAGTTCTGATCCCCGACGCCGCCTACGACGGCTCGGCCGCTGATCGGCAGGTCATCTATCTGAGGCCCGCTCAACCCGGCCGGTATCGACTGGTCGCCCAGGTGAACAGCGCCGACCCGCAGGCGGTCTTCAACGTGTCGATGCTGCAAATGCCCGCCTATCCAGCCCTGCTGGCGACCAGCGCCGATTCCATCGACGTGCTGACTCAGGGCGCTTCGACAATGTTCACCCTCGACGCGATCGAGTGGGGCGGCTTCGTCGGTGTCAGCAACCTTGCCGCAACGCTGGGCACGCTGATCGACGCCGCCGGGCAGCCGCTTCGGCTCGATGGCGCATCCATCGAGATGGCGGCCAACAGCCTCCTGCCGGGGCAGGGCGCCCAGATCGGCCTGAACCTGCACATCGCCGACGTCGCCGTGGATGGCATCTACACCGGCCTGCTGACCGTCACCGGCGTCGATGCCTCGACGGGCGCTGCGCTGAGCCGGACCGTGCGTGTTTCCGTGGAACTGGATCGCACCGGCCCGGCCGCCCCGGTCATCTCCCTCTTGCCCGCGGCCGCCGGCGCGATTTCCACCGCTATTGCCGGCACAACCCTGCCGCGCATGCGCGTGGAGGTCTGGGTGGATGGGCAGCTTTCCGGCGATGTGACGGCCGACGACGAGGGCGCTTTCTACTACGAAGCGGTCCTCCTGACGCGCGGGCAGCACACCATCAGGGCCCGCGCCGTCGATCCGGCCGGCAACGCGGGCGAGTATTCCAATGAACTGTCGGTCAACATGGCCGACGACATCTTCGCGCCGCAGACCGCGATGAATCTGGCCGGTTTGCGACAGGCCGACGGATCGTTCACCTCCAATGTGCAGGTGACGTTCGCGGCCACGGACGAAACCGGCGGCAGCGGCGTGGATAAGGTGCTTTACGCCATCGGCGCCGGGCAGTGGAACGAGTATCACGGCCCCTTCACGCTCGGCGCGCCGGGGACGACGCGACTCCGGTACCTGGCGATCGACGTCTGGGGCAACACGGAGTTGACGAACGTCGCGTATGTGACGATCAACCAGAACGCGGCACCCACGGTGAGCATGAACCCCGTCGGCCCCGTCAACGAGGGACAGTTCTTCGCCACCATCGGTAGCTTCGCCGACGAATCCCTGGCCGATTGCACGGCCACTGTCGATTACGGCGATGGCAACGGCGCTCAGTCGCTGACGCTGAATCCCGACGGCTCTTTTGCGCTGGGCCATAGCTACCGCGACAACGGCCTGTTCAACGTGACGGTGCAGATCACCGACAAGCACGGCGCGACAGGCTCGGCGACGGTGGGCGTCACCGTCAACAGCGTAGCGCCCGCGGCGAAGATTGGCGGCCTTGCGAAGGTGCGCGAGGGCGCAAACGGGCTGGTGACATTCACCGGCGCGGCCGACGCCTCCCCGGCCGACGCCGCCGCCGGTTTCCGTTACAGCTTCGATTTCGACAATGACGGCGTGTTTGAGGTTACGCAAAGTCGCAGCCGTACAGCCCGCGTTCCCGCAACATTCCTGGGCAACGGGCCCTCCACGAAGACGATTCGCGGCCGCATCGAGGACAAGGACGGGGCGTTCACCGATTACACGATGTCCGTGCTCGTGCAGAACGTCGCCCCGACGGTCACTTTCGCCTCCGGCGGCTCCGCCATCACTGGCTCGCCCATGACCCGCGCTGGTTCGTTCAAGGACCCCGGCCTGGGCGAGCACTGGACCGCCCAGGTCAACTACGGCGATGGCAAGGGCTATCAGCCGCTGGCGCTGAACGCCAACAAGACGTTTACTCTCCAGAAGGTCTACGACCTGCCCGGCGTGTACACGATCACCGTGCGCGTCATCGACAGCGACGGCGCGATCGGCCTGGCGCGCAGGCGCGTGGCCGTCTCAGCCGGCAACCTCAACGTCACGACGCAGGTCAACGACGGTTCGGCCCAGCGGTCGATGGTGGACGGCATGACCTGGGTCTTCAACCTGTCGATCGACCGCTTTTCGCCTGACGCTTTTGAACTGGTGGACGGCGGTGGGGCGGTCATCCCCGTGCTCGTTGCCAATCCGACCGGCGATCGCCGCACCTTTGTTGTTTCGCCCGCGGGCGGCGGGTCGCTCGACGACGGTCGCTACACCCTTCGCCTGAGGGCGGACCGCGTGTGGGACAACCTGGGCCGCAATCTGGCCGGCGGCGACGTCGTCGTGCCGCTGCATCGGCTGTTTGGCGATGCCGACGGCGACGGCGACACCGACACCGCCGACCTTTTGCCGTTCCGCAAGGCGCTGGGCACCAGCAGCGGCCAGGGCGGATTCGTGAGCTGGTTCGACTACGATCATAACGGGACAATTGACGTGGCGGATTACGAGCAGTTCCGCCGCCGCCTCGGCACTCGGGTCTGACAGGAGCTGGTCATGAGGAAGTGCGCCATTCTGATCGCTGGGGTGGTCTTCGCGATGTCGCTGGCGATGGCCCCTGCGCAGGCCGGCATTGTCTACCGCTATGCCTTCGAACAGGACCACTATCAAGTGCTGCCGGGGCAGAGCGTCCAGGTGATGCTGTTGCTGGAGGAGGACAGCGACGATCAGCCGCCGGTGTCGCGCCTGTTGGCCGAGAATGGCCTTGCGGCCGTCAGTGCGCTGCTGGAACTGGTCCTGCCGCTGGATCCGTCGCCGGTAATCCTCGAAGACGTCGTCCTCAATCCCGCCTTCAACGATCTGCTTGCCACCAAGCCGCTGCCCGGTACATTCGTTCCCGCGGCAGAGTCGCTGCTCTACGGTCTGGTGCTTGACCCGATCCTGGACCCGTCCGGTGCCCTGGGCATTCTCCCGTCCGAGCTGTTTGCGGACGGCGGCGTTTGGCGACTGCCCCTGGCCTCGCTCACGTTCAAGGCGGTGGCGGCCGGCGAGGCCCTGTATCAGGCCGCCATGCCCGACATGATCTCCGACGCAATGACATACGACGCCCTCTACGGTCCGACACCCGGTGGCCCCATCGATCCTATCGAGTCCGACACCGTTCGCTTCACCGTCCTGCCCGAGCCGGCCGTCATGGGCATGTTTATGCCGCTTCTGGCATTCCTGGCGCGGCGCCGCGAGGGTTTCTGAATACCGGTGCGCGTGACACTGCCGCAGCCGACGTTTCAGAACCCCGTGGCTCGGGCGTCCTCGCCCGCTGGGCGCGTGACACTTCTTGCGGCCGACGGTCCTGGACCGCGGGGGGCGAACCCCGTAGCACGGGCGTCCTCGCCTCGTTGTTCTACACATTTTTGGCGGTGCGAGGGAGGAACTGCCGATCCAAGTAGCTCATGGATGAGTCAGGAACAACAGGTGTCAAAGAAATGATCGCGTCCTGGGCCATTGAAGAGACCGCAAC
>Ga0209381_1002356_pt1 | contig 24134 bp, 22 predicted proteins | sample DewCreD2012metaG_FD_184111 | JGI IMG/M metagenome (GOLD analysis project Ga0209381, IMG submission 184111) | Hot spring sediment bacterial and archeal communities from British Columbia, Canada, to study Microbial Dark Matter (Phase II) - Dewar... ...
CCGGTGATGCGGCCCTGATCCTCGATCCGGCTCTGGATCGTCGGCGCGCTCCGGATCTGGTTGTCCAGCGCGATCGCCAGCCGGTTGCCGATGTTGGCCTCCGTGAACCGCGCAAAGCGGCCCTTGGCCTCCTGCGACAGCACGAACGCCGTCTCCCACTTGCCGAACTCGTCCTGCGCCGGCCGCGCGTCCCGCAGGTCGCGTCCCGTGATCACAGGCGTCCGCGCCACCAGATACCAGCCCTCGCCCGCCGGATCGCCCGGCCGCGGCGCGCTGCGCATCAGCTTCGTGTTCAGCGGAAGCACGCCGCCGAACTTCGCCAGCGCGTCTTCCTGCCGCGCGAACGGCCCTTCCTTCACCTCGTACAGCTCCAGCAGCGCCGCCGTCTGCAGAATGTTCTTCACCCGCGCCGGATCGTCCAGCCCGGGCAGCGAGATCAGAATCTCGGCCTCCGACCCCGCCCCGCCGCGCCGCTGCACCGCCGCCTCAGCCAGTCCAAGCCCGTTGATGCGGCTCTCGATCGTCGTGATCGCGCGCTGCACCGTGTCTTCCTTCAGCGCCAGCACTTCCGTCGGCTTCATCGTCAGCCGGTAGTCGGTCGAGCTCAGCGGCGTCAGCACCCAGCTCGGCAGCAGCTCGGCGACGATGTTGCGGAACAGCTGCGACTTCTCCGCCGGAATCCCGCGCACCGTGATGGCGATGTTCTCCGCCTCGGCGAGCGTCTGCGGATCGTTGTGATCGATCGACTGATACGCGATCGACTGCTTGCCCAGCTCTTCCTTCAGCCGTTCAATCTGGGTGTTCGCCTCCACCTTGAAGGCGTCCTGCAGCTGCACCTGCACCACCAGCAGCGATCCGCCCCGCAGGTCGAGCCCCAGACGGATGTTCTTGCGCCAGTTGGCCACCAGTTCGTCTTTCGACTTCGGCAGCCCGATCACGCCATACAGGCACACGAGCGTGATGGCCGCAATCAGAGCCGCTTTCCATTTCAGGCTTTTCATGGGATGTCGGTTCTCGCTGGAATCAGACTTACGCTTTCTTTTCCCCGCTCAGCTTGCTGGCGACTGCGCCGCGCGCGAAGGTCAGCTTCACGTTGTCCGGCTTGACCCGCAGCACCAGCGTGTCATCGCTTCCGATCGAAATGATGGTGCCCACGATGCCGCCGTTCGTCAACACTTCGTCGCCCGGCTGAAGCTCCGCCAGCATCTTCTGCTGCTGCTTTTTCTGCCTCTGCATGGGCAGGAACAGCAGGAAATAAAAGATGGCGAAGATCAGGATGATCGGCAGGAACTGCAGCAGCGGGCTCGGCGCCGGCGCTTGTTGGAGGAGCAGGAATGCCATGGGCGGTCCGTTCACTGACGGGGATCCTTGCTGGACGCCGTCCGCGGCAAGCGTCCGCCGCCCTCGCCGGCGGGCACGGCTGCACCCGCAGCAGGCCCGGAGGCGCGGACGGCGCTCAAGAACGCGGGAAACGTCCCAAGCAAAATAGCCTCTCGCATCCGGCGGGCGATGTCAAGGTAATGGGTCAGGTTGTGCAGCGTCGCCAGCGTGCTGAACAGGATCTCGCCCGCCTGGAACAGATGCCGCAGATAGGCCCGCGAAAACGTCCGGCACGTGTAGCAGGAACACTTCGGATCGAGCGGCCGCGGGTCGTCCCGGTACTGCGCCTGCTTGATGATCACCCGGCCTTCGCTTGTGAACAGGCAGCCGTTGCGCGCGTTCCGCGTTGGCATCACGCAGTCCATCATGTCCACGCCCCGCGCCACATATTCGGGCAGCTCCTCCGGCAGCCCCACCCCCATCACATACCGCGGACGGTCCGCCGGCAGCAGAGGAACGGTCGCCTCCGTCATCTCCAGGCTCAGCGCCCGCGGCTCGCCCACGCTCAGCCCTCCGATCGCGTAGCCCGGCGCGTCCAGCCGCACCAGCTCCTCCGCGCACTGCCGCCGCAGATCCGCGTACATCGAGCCCTGCACGATCGGAAACAGCGCCTGCGCCCGCTCCCGCTCCGCCATCCTCCGCCGGTAGTGCGCCATGCCCCTCCGCGCCCACCGCAGCGTCAGCTCCATCGACGCCTTCGCCTCCGCATGCGTGGCCGGATACGCCGTGCACTCGTCCAGCATCATCAGAATGTCGCTGCCCAGCGCCAGCTGCACATCCACGGCGGATTCCGGCGTGAACAGATGCGCGTCCCCGTTCAGATGGGAGCGGAACAGCACCCCTTCCTCTTTCACCCGCCGCAGCTGGCTCAGCGACCAGACCTGGAAGCCGCCCGAATCGGTGAGAATCGCCCTCGGCCACTGCATGAACCCGTGCAGCCCGCCGAATTGCCCGATCAGCTCATGCCCGGGACGCAAGAAAAGATGATACGTGTTGGCCAGGATGATCTTCGCGTCCAGCTCCTCCAGCAGGTGGCGCGGCGTCAGCCCTTTCACCGTGCCCTGCGTGCCCACGGGCATGAACACCGGCGTCTCCACCACTCCGTGCGCCGTGTGCAGCAGCCCCGCACGGGCCCCGGTGGCCGGGCAGACGGCCTGAATTTCAAAGCGGATCGGCTGCAAGGGTTAAACTAGCTAGTTTAGCCCCCCATGGCACTGCGCTTCTACAACACGCTCACGCAACGGCAGGAAGAGTTCCGCCCGCTCGACGGCGAAACGGTGCGCATGTACACCTGCGGCCCCACCGTCTATCACTACGTCCACATCGGCAACTTCCGCACTTTCAGCTTCCAGGACGTGCTGCGGCGCGTGCTCCGGATGCGCGGCTGGAAGCTGTTCCATGTGATGAACATCACCGACGTCGACGACAAGATCATCCGCAACGCCGTGGCCGAGGGCAAGTCGCTGAAGGAATACACGGAGCGTTACACGCAGGCCTTCCTCGAAGACGCCGCCCGGCTCCGGCTCGAAAAGCCCGAGAAGCTCGTCTTCGCCACCGAGCACATCGACGACATGGTGGCCGCCATCCAGCGTCTGGCCGAAAAACAGCACACCTACTCGAGCGAGGGCTCCACCTACTTCCGCATCGCCAGCTTCCCCGAGTACGGCAAACTTTCGCACACCAACTTCAGCGGCAACGTCGCCGGCGCGCGGGTCGACGTCGATGAGTACGAAAAGGCCGACGCCCGCGACTTCGTGCTCTGGAAGGCCCGCAAGCCCGGCGAGCCTTTCTGGGACACCCCGCTCGGCCCGGGACGCCCCGGCTGGCACATCGAGTGCTCCGTCATGGCGATGAAGTATCTCGGCGAGACCATCGACATCCACACCGGCGGCGTCGACCTGATCTTCCCGCATCACGAAAACGAAATCGCCCAGAGCGAGTGCATCAGCGGCAGGCCCTTCGCCCGCTTCTGGCTCCACGCCGAGCACCTGATGGTCGAGGGCCAGAAGATGTCGAAGTCGCTCGGCAACTTCTATACGCTGCGCGACATTCTCGAGAAAGGCTACGCGCCGGAAGCCATCCGCTACCTGCTGATCTCGGCGCCCTACCGCAAGCAGCTCAACTTCACCTTCGACGGGCTGAAGGCCGCCGCCGCCGCCATCGAGCGGCTCCGCAACTTCGAGACGCGCCTCAAAACGGAGCGCTTCGACGGCGGGCTCGATGAAGAACAGGAGCGGCGCGCGGAACAGGCGCTGCGGGACTATCACGAGGGGCTCGACGACGACCTGAACACCGCTGACGCCCTCGGCGCCGTGTTCGAGTTCATCCGCGAAACCAACATCGCCATGGACCAGGGCCGCTTCCGCAGCGGCAACGCCGCCAGTGCGCAGCGGCTTCTCGACGATTTCGACGCCGTCTTCGACGTGCTGAAGCCCACCGTGCAGGAAGGCTCGCTCACCGACGAGGAAGTCGAGGCGCTCGTCCGCCAGCGCACGGAGGCCAAAAAGGCGCGCGACTTCGCCCGCGCCGACCAGATCCGTGCGCAGCTGCTCGAAAAAGGAATCATTGTCGAAGACACGCGCGACGGCGTCCGCTGGAAGCGCAAGTAGCATTTCCGTCCAGAGGGGCAGAGACCGCCGATGAAGATCCAGACGAAAGCCGTGCATGCGGGCGACCGCAAGCGCCCGCAGCAGCAGATTCCCGTTTCCACGCCTGTGCATTTCGCCGCCTCCTGGATCTGCTCCGACCAGGCCGAGCAGGACCGCATCTTCGCCCACGAGCAGCACGGCTACGCCTACTCGCGCTACTGCAATCCCACCAACGACGCGTTGGAAGAGCTCGTTGCGGCGCTCGAAAACGGCCACGGCGCGCTGGCCTGCTCCTCAGGCATGATGGCGCTGCAGCACGCCCTGATGTGCGCCCTGCTCGAGCGGCCCAAGCGCATCCTGTGCGCCCGCGACATTTACGGCGCCACGCTGAAACTGCTGTTTGACGTGCTCGGGCCGTTCGGGTTCCAGACCCGTCTTGTCGATGCCAATGATCCGGCCGCAGTCGAAACGGCCCTCGATGAATTCGGCGCGGGCGCGCTGCTCGTGGAAACCATCTCCAACCCCCTGCTCCGCGTGCCCGATCTCGCGGCCCTCGCCCGCCTGTGCCGGGCGCGCAACACGGCTCTGATCGTCGACAACACCTTCGCCACGCCGCTGCTCGTGCGCCCCATGGAGCTGGGCGCGCATCTGGTCGTCCACAGTTCAACGAAATATCTGGGCGGCCACGGCGACACGCTGGGCGGCCTTGTCGTCAGTGACGAAGCCCACTTCGAAACCGTGCGCCGCTTCTCGCGCGTCGCCGGTCCTGTGATGGGGCCCATGGAAGCCTACCTCACCATGCGCGGCATCAAAACGTTCCCGCTCCGCATGGAGCGGCAGTGCCAGAACGCCGCGGCCCTTGCGCGGTGGCTGCGGCAGCACCCGCGGGTCGAGCGCGTGTTCTATCTCGACGATCCGCAGCATCCGGACGCGGTGGCCATTCAGCGTCTGCTGCCGGAAGGGCTGCGTGGCGGCATGGTCAGCTTCGAGATCCGCGGCGCGCGCCGCGAGCAGGTCTTCTCCTTCCTCGACCGCCTGAAGCTCTGCGTCAAGGCCACCTCGCTCGGCGACGTGCACACCATGGTCCTCTACCCGTGGATCGCCTCCCACCGCGACGTGCCGCCGGAGCAGAAGGCGGCCATGGGCCTGCGCGAAAACCTGGTTCGCTTCAGCGTCGGCATCGAAGCCGTCGAGGACATCGCCGCCGACATCGAACAGGCGCTCGCGGGCTGACAGCGCCCGCTCCCGGCCGCCCCAGCCCTTGCCTCGCCGGCTCCACGGCGATCGTCCGCCTGCTGCAACCTTGCCAGCATCGGCGCAGCGCAGGAACACCCTCCACCGGGCGGACCGGAAATCCGACCGGCAGCGCGAGGCTCAGTTCAGGCTGCCCGCCATGCGGACCCGGCGGGCAGGAACGCCTTTGGGGTGGCAGTCGGCGCACTTCACCGTGTGAATGTTGTGCCTCGAATTCCGGTTGGCGAACGTCGTGTCCATCTTCTCCACGTCCAGGCCGCAATTCGACAGGCGCGGATGGCAGTTCGCGCAGGACGCCCGCGTGGTCTGGCGGTGCCTGTCGTGGCAGGCAAGGCAGGAGATGCCTTCGTGGACTCCTACGGGCGTGCGGTCGTCGCCGGAAAATACTTCGCGCGTGCTCAGCGGCGCGTGGCACTGATAGCAGAGCGCCTGGCGCGGGTCCGGGCTCATTTTCACCGCACGCCCTCCCTCCCGCATGACGGGCAGGGGCAGCAGTGCAACCTCCACCGGCGCCATGGAACGGCGGTCGAAAAACGCAAGCGACGGGCGGAACCTCTCCTGCCTTGGGCCGCTGATCTTGGCCTCCAGGCGGCGCTCTTCATGCCGGGCGCCGCGCCGGTGGATGGAATGGCAGGTCATGCAGGGAATGGCGGGCGACTCCATCAGTTCGGCGCGGCGCAGCCGCCACGGGCCTTTCGTCGAGAGCGGCTCCACCAGATCCCGGATGCCGCCGTCGAAATGCATGCCATGGCAGCGGAGGCAATCATCCATCAGATGGCGGGACGTGTTGTGTTTCTCGTCGAGAAAAATGCTGCGGTAAGCGATCGCGTGCGGACCGCTCGACCAGGAGGCGAACTCCTGCTGGTGGCACTTCTGGCAGCGCGGCAGCATGGCGCGGATTTCAGCCGGTCCCAGCTGCCCGCGCGCGCCGGCTTCGCCGCGCCAGTGCTCGACGACGCGGCGCGCGTTGGTCAGATGGAACCGCGGATCGGCCGTCAGGGCGTCGCCATGACAGGCGCTGCACGGCACGCCGCGGTGCGTGGAATGGCGCCATTCGCCCACCGGCGCGCCCATTTCGTGGCAGCGGGCGCACGCCTCCGGACCGCCGGCTTCATAGAAGAAGCTCGCCGCGGGAATCATCAGCAGAACGGCGAGACCGGCGGCCAGAGCTGCTGCCGCCGCCTTCATGCGCGCCTCCCTTCCCGGGCCAGGCGCTCTCCCGCCCGGTAGGCGATGGCCATGATCGTGAGCACGGGATTGTAGGCCCCGTTGGTGACGTGCACGCTCGCGTCCACCACATACACGTTGTCCGTGTCATGCACGCGGCACCATGGATCGACGACTGACGTCTTCGGATCCTTGCCCATGCGGCAGGTGCCCGCCTGATGCTGGCCGGCGCTGACGCTGCGTCCGGCGCGGCGCAGCCACACTTTCTCCGCCCCCGAGGCGCGCAGCCACTCCGCCGCCCGCTCCGCCATGAACTCGCTGACCTCGATCGTGTGCGGGTGCCGGTAGCCGGAGATGCGCGCCACGGGAATGCCGAATCTGTCCCGCACGCGCGGATCCAGAGTCACGCGCGAATCGAAGACCGGGATCTCCTGCGTGGGCCCCTGCACCGGAATGATGCGCCGGTAGGCGCGGCGCACGAATTCCTTGTGCGCGCGGCCCCAGCGCGGCACGTCCGGATCCCGGATGCCGGAGACGAACTGATAGGGAAGGCGGATGAATTCATTGGCGAGCATCGCCCCGCCGGCCAGACCCGGATTGCCGTGAACGTAATCGCAGATGGCGATGCTGGCCCCCGGTCCGAGATCGTCGTAGACAATCTCGTCGAACAGGCCGTTGGCGCCCGTATAGGTGTGTCCCTGCAGATTCCGCCCCACCCAGTCGAAGCGGTTGCCCAGGCCCTGCGGATACAGCCGCGCCCGCGAGTTCAGCAGCAGCCGGGCGCTTTCGATGGCCCCGCAGGAGACCACTACGTACCGGGCGGGCTGCTCCCACAGCCGGCCGTCCCGGTCGAAGTAGGCCACCCCCGTGGCGTTCCCTTTCCCGTCGGGAAGGATCTCCCGCGCCGGGCATTCCGTGCGCAGCTCCAGATTGCCGGTGGCCATGGCCGCGGGAATCACCGTATTCTGCGTGCCGTTTTTCGCGTCCACTTCGCAGGCGAAACCGACGCACCAGCGGCAGCGCATGCAGGCGGGGCGGCCGTTGTACGGCACGGAATTCCGCAGCATCGGGATGAAAAACGGATGCAGCCCGAGCCTGCGCGCGCCTTTTTCAAGAATCTCGTGCTCCCGCGTCGGAGGCAGCGGCGGCATGGGCAGCGGGCGCCGGCGCGGCCCTTTGAACGGATCGCCGGAAACGTCTCCGGAAACGCCGATTCCCCATTCCGCTTTTTCGTAATACGGCTCCAGATCGTCGTAGGAAATCGGCCAGTCTTCGAGCGTCGAATTCTCGAATGCCCGCGGAATTTTCCCGGCATATGTGCTTCGCATCCGGAAATCGTTCGGGTGGAACCGCCACGCCATGGCGCCGTAGGACAGCGTGCCGCCTCCGACGCAGAAGGCGTTGTTGTTGTAGCCGGGCTCGGAGGGTTTCACAACGCGCTCGCGCCCGTTCAGATCGACGATGACGCGCGGATTGCCCTCTTCCTCCGGACCGAACGGATAGCCCAGCGTGGCGTTCCGCTGATTCCGCAGGTCGTCCTTCCGGCAGTCGGCGGGCGTGTTCCAGCGCCCTTTCTCGAGCAGCACGACGCGCCAGCCGGCGAAAGCGAGCTCCTTCGCGACAATGGGGCCGGCGGCGCCCGCTCCGATCACGACGGCATCCACTTTCGGCAGCGGCATCAGCCTTTCTCCGGAAACGTCTTCGCAGCCTCGTAATGCTCGCGCCCGCGGACGGGCATCGGCGGCACGCCGATCATCTTCCAGGAAGCGTAGCCGCGGTTGCCGCTGTGGCGCGGATTCCCGTAAAAGCCCTGCATCGCGTGGGCCAGCACAAGCTCGAAGGCAGCCTTGCCGCCGTCGGGAAAGTGGCCGCGGTCCGCCTGACCCTGCTCCATCAACGCCAGCATCTCTTCCCGTGCCTCCGGAGCAAGCCCGGCGAATCCGCTCCCCGAACGGGATCGCGCCCAGCGCTCGATCTGCGCCAGCGCGGTGCGGTACTCGCCCTGATGGCGGCGGAACCAGCGCGTGAGTTGCAGATCGATGTATCGAACAACGCCCGCCTCCCGCGCGCCGGGATCTTCATCGGGCGGAATCAGCGCGTCCACCCACGCCTCCAGCGTGCGCACTTCGGCCGCCGTGAGGAACCGGTAGCCGGCGGCGGGGGCGGGCCTGCGCCCGCACGCCGTCGCGGCCGCCAGGGTTCCGGCGAGAAACGATCGTCGTTTCAGACACGCACCTCCTGTTCCGGCTTGACAGAATCATACAGGATGCATGCCCGGCCGGGCAACGCCGCGCGCGATATGAGAGTCTGGGAACACGGATGGCGCAACAGGAGCTGTTCCGACTCGAGCCGAAAATCTACACGGTGACCAGCCTGACGGCGGCGATCCACCGCGTGCTGTCAGCGCAGTTCGACGACGTGCGGGTGATGGGCGAGATCTCGGGCTACAAGGTGTGGACCTCGGGGCACGCCTACTTCACGCTGAAGGACAACGGCGCACAGATCCGCTGCGTCCTGTTCCGTCAGGTGCTGCGCTACCTGAAGTTCACGCCCGGGGACGGCATGGCTGTCGTGGCGCGGGGCGCGGTGGAGGTCAGGCAGGAGCGCGGCGAGTATCAGCTGATCGTCACCTCGCTCGAGCCGCAGGGCGCCGGCGCTCTGCAGGTGGCGTTCGAGCAGCTCAAGCAGAAGCTCGCCGCCGAGGGGCTGTTCGACGCCGCGCGCAAGCGTCCGCTCCCGCCCTATCCAAGACGCATTGGCATCGTCACCTCGCCGCAGGGAGCCGTCATTCAGGACATGCTGAACATCCTCGGACGCCGTTTCCCGGGGCTGCATATCCGTCTCTACCCGACGGTGGTGCAGGGCGAGGGCGCGGTGGAAGGGATCGTCGAAGGGCTCCGCTACTTCTCCACGCATCCATGGGCCGATGTCGTGATCGTCGGCCGCGGCGGAGGCTCGCTCGAAGATCTGTGGGCGTTCAACGAGGAAGCCGTGGCCCGCGCCATCGCGGAGTGCAGCGTGCCGGTGATCTCCGCCGTGGGCCACGAAACGGATTTCACGATCGCCGACTTCGTGGCCGACCTCCGCGCGCCCACCCCGTCAGCGGCGGCGGAACTCGTCGTCAAAAACCGCGCTGATCTCCTCGCCCAGCTCGCCGAAATGCTGCGCCGCATCTGGCGCGCCGTGCAGCTCCATACCAGCCGGGCGCGGAGCCGTCTCCAGGAACGGGGCGTAGACCGCGCCGCCACTCTGGCGAGGAGGCGCGTCGCGCTGCTGTGGCAGCAACTCGACGACCTCGACCAGAAGCTCCGGCAGGGCGATCCGCGCGCCCGCCTCGCTTCCTCCAGAAGACTGCTCGATCAGCTGGACCGCCGCGCCGCCGACCGCATGCGCGCCCTGCTGCACGATCACCGGCTCGAGCTCGAGCTCCTCGTCACCCGGCTCCCCGAGTCCATCCAGCGCAGGCTCGAGCAGGCGCGTCAGAAGGAACGGCTGGCCCGCACGCGGCTCGAAGCGCTCAGCCCGCTCAGCGTGCTCGAGCGCGGCTACGCCATTGTGAAGCGCTCCGACGGCCGCATCGTGCGCGAGGCCCGGGATGCGCCTTCGGGAACACGGCTCCGCATCCGCCTCCGAAGCGACGAGTTCGGCGCCGTCAGCGAATAGGCCGGCCGCCGGGCAGCCGCTCAGATGCCGTAATCTTTCAGGTATTTCCGCGCCCGCGCGATGCCTTCCAGCTCGGACAGTTTCCGGCCCTCGTATTCGATTCCGATGTAGCCGGAGTATTTCGAGTCCTCCACCACTTTCATCATGCGCTGGAAGTCGTACTTGTCCTCTCCGCCGTCCGGCCCCTCGAAATAGCACTTGAAGCTCATGCCCTTCGCGTACGGCGCCAGCTTCGCCACCGCCTGGTATTTGTCGATTTCCGGCGGGAAATTCCCGAAATCGGGCAGCGTGCCGAAATTCGGAAGATTCACCTTCTTCATCAGGGCGACCACAGCGTCCGGGTCGGAGGAAAGACCCCAGTGATTCTCGATGAGAACCGAGATGCCGGCCTGCTTCGCATATTCGCAGAGCGCGCGGAAACTGTCGGTGCAATAGCCCAGCACCGTCTCGTTTTCAGCCGGGGTTTTCGGCGTGACGTCGGAGTGCATGTTGGTGCGGATCGAGTGGCAGCCGAGTTCGGCGGCGATGTCGACCCACTTGTGGTGGTTCTTCACAGCCTTGCGGCGGACCGCCGCGTCGGAATGGCCGAGCTGGCCCTCGTCGTCCACCATGATGAGCACGGCCTTCGTGTTCGTCTCGGCCATGCGCTTCTTCAGCCGCGCGATGTAGCCCGCCGTCGGCGAGGCCCAAAGCGTATTGACGAATTCCAGCCCCTCGCACTCGTTCTCGCGGGCGATGCGCGGGAAATCGAGATTGGTGGCCTTGCCCTGCTGGATCAGCCGGTGGATGGACCACTCGGCAAGGGAGGCCTTGAAGCGGCCCGGAGCGGGCGCGGCGGCAGCCAACGGCGCAGCCGCGAGTGAGGAAAGAACTGTTCTGCGTGTCATCTGCATGGCGGCGTATACCGCCCGCTATGATAACAGTTCGGCCGGGGAGCCGATCCAGAAGTCGGGCTGATGGCGGCGCATCGCCTCCAGGTCTCCGTACCCCCAGGTGACGGCGCAGGTGCGGACGCCGGCGCGGCGGCCGGCCTCCATGTCCGGAGCGGCGTCGCCCACCAGCAGGCAGTCTTCGGGACGGACGCCCAGCCGTTCGAGAGACTTCAGAACGACGTCGGGCGCGGGTTTTGACGGAAAGCCGTCCGTTCCCTGGATGTGGTCGAAGTGCCGTGCCAGCCCGAACAGTTCAAGCACCTGCCGCGCGGTCTCGCTGCTCTTCGTCGTGGCCGTCGACTTGAGCCCGCCGAGTCCCGCCAGCATCTCCTCCACGCCCGGATACACGCGTGTCGCGGCATGGCGCCGGGCGAGATAGAGGGACCGGTAGCGGGCCAGCAGCCGCTCGAGGCCCTCCTGCGTGCTTTCCGGGAGAACTTCGCGGAACAGATCGAAAAGGTGGTGGCCGATGAAGCTGCGGAGATATGCGTCCGATAGCTGGTCGACTCCCGCCTCGGCGAGGGCCTGCCGTACGGCCCCGCAGATGTCGGCGGCCGAGTCGACAAGCGTCCCGTCGACGTCGAACAGGTACAGCTGGAAGCGCGGAATCACGCCGGCTGCGGATGCTCTCCGTCAATGAGGCCCGGCGCGAGGCCGCGCGCCTCGGGCCGCAGCACTTCCTGCGTCTCTTCGGCGGCGGAGACTGCCGCGGGCTCGGTCTCGGCGGCGGATGGCTCGGCCTTGGCCCGCGCGGGGCCCCGCTCGAGAATCGCCTTCACTTCCGCGCCATCGATCGACTCGCGTTCGAGCAGCGTGCGCACGATTTCTTCGAGCGCCCAGCTGTATTCCTCGATCAGCGCTTCCGCCCGCCGGTGCGCATTGTCCACGAGCCGCCGGATCTCTTCGTCGATCCGGATCGCCGTGGCCTCGCTGTAGTCGCGGTGCTGGGCGATCTCGCGTCCCAGGAAAATCTGCTCTTCCTTGCGTCCGAAGCTCAGCGGCCCCAGGTCGCTCATGCCGTAGTCGCACACCATCGCGCGGGCCAGCTCCGTGGCCTGCTCGATGTCGTTGCGCGCGCCCGTGGAGAGCTGGTGCGTGTAGCGCATCTCGCCGATCCGGCCGGCCATCGTCACGGTCAGTCGGGCCTCCAGCTGCGCCTTCGTGCGGTTCAGCACGTCCCCGGTCGGCAGCTGCATGGTGACGCCGAGCGCGCGGCCGCGCGGGATGATGGTCACCTTGTGGAGCGGATCCGCGTCCGGCATCAGCGCGGCCACCAGCGCGTGGCCTGCTTCATGATAGGCCGTCACCTTGCGGTCTTCTTCCGTCAGCATCATCGAGCGGCGCTCGGCGCCCATCAGCACCTTGTCCTTCGCCAGCTCGAAGTCCACCATGGTGACCACCTTGCGGTTCTGGCGGGCGGCCAGCAGCGCCGCTTCGTTCACCAGGTTGGCCAGATCCGCGCCGGCGAAACCGGGCGTGCCGCGGGCGATGATCGACAGATCCACGTCATCGGCCAGCGGCGTCTTGCGCGTGTGCACTTTCAGGATCTGCTCGCGCCCCTTCACGTCCGGCAGGCTGACCACGACGCGGCGGTCGAAACGGCCGGGCCGCAGCAGCGCCGGGTCGAGCACGTCGGGCCGGTTCGTGGCGGCCACGAGAATGACGCCTTCGTTGGACTCGAAGCCGTCCATCTCCACCAGCAGCTGGTTCAGCGTCTGCTCGCGCTCGTCGTGCCCGCCGCCCAGGCCTGCGCCGCGGTGGCGGCCCACGGCGTCGATCTCGTCGATGAAGATGATGCAGGGGGCGTTCTTCTTGCCCTGCTCGAACAGGTCGCGCACCCGGCTGGCCCCGACGCCGACAAACATTTCGACGAAATCAGAGCCCGAAATGGAGAAGAACGGCACGTTGGCCTCGCCGGCGATGGCGCGGGCCAGCAGCGTCTTGCCCGTCCCCGGCGGGCCGATCAGCAGCACGCCTTTCGGAATCCGGCCGCCAAGCTTCTGGAACTTCTGCGGTTCGCGGAGAAATTCGATGATCTCCTGCAGTTCCTCCTTGGCCTCCTCCACGCCCGCGACGTCCTTGAACGTCACCTTCTTCTGCTGCGAGCTGTGCATCCGCGCGCGGCTCTTGCCGAACGACAGCGCCTTGTTGCCGCCGCTCTGCATCTGCCGCATCATGAAAATCCAGAACGCCAGCAGCAGCACGAAAGGCACGGCGTTGACGAGAATCGTCACCCAGTTGCCGGTGCTCGGCTCCTTGATGCGGGTCACGACGTTTTTCTCGGTCAGCAGGTCGTACACCTTGTCGTAGCCCGGCGGAATCACGGTGCGGATTTCCGCGTTCCCCTGCAGCTTGCCCGTGACCTCGGTGCCCGCGATGGTCACCTCCACCACGCGCCCGGCTTCCACCTGCTTGATGAAGTCGGTGAACGACAGCTCGCTCACCTGCCGGCCTGTGTTGGTCTTCACCACGGTCCACAGCAGCACGGCAATGCAGACCAGCACGACCCAGAAAATGGCGGTTTTGACGTTTGAGTTCATCCCTGCTCCAGCGCCGGACCTCCGAAAATGACCGACCCCGGCGCCTTTCTTAGCACTCTACACCAGTTCAGACGCCTCCGAAAGCGTTTCCGATTCATCGAGACCGCATCTAACCATTTCGGAGACCGATATTTACTTCGCCAAACCCTTTCGGGCTGCGGCGACCCAGATCCTCTGGCCCGAGTCCGGCCGCGGACGCGCCCACTGCGCCGCACCGAAGCCGCGGCACCAGGCGATGCGCCCGCCCGATTCCACCATCGGCCATTCGGCCCGTTCCCATGAGGGGACGCCCGCTTTTTGCAGCAATTCCTTCACCTTGACCGGCGCTTCGCGGCCGGCAGGCTGAAACTGGTCGCCCGGACTGCGGACACGCAGCGTCAACGGGAAGGAGACGGCCGCGCCGTCCAGCTCGCTGACTTCAGCATAACAGGCCGATGAATCCGGGGGGTTGCGGCCGATCTCCAACACCCAGCCCCCAAGCACGGCCCTGCCCTCCGCTTCCAGAACCACCCGCTCTGCCCCAGTTCCGGCGCCCTCCCCAGGTCTGCCGAACCGCACCCAGCCCAGCGACCGCCAGACCTCCGCCCCCGGCGCCCGCACCCGCCCGCTGCCCTGCTTTCCAGTCACAAGGCGCCAGACCGAGTCGGCGTGCTCGAACGTCAGCCGCCGCCCGCTTCCCGCTGCTTCCGCCAGCAGCCGCCGCACCACGCGGCGTCCCAGCGCCGGCCCCAGCCCCCGCAGCCATCCCGTTTCAACCGTCAGCGGCCATTCCAGCGGGCCAAGCTTCTCGATGGCCTCCGCAGCCCGGCGCTGCCAGTCCTCTTCCTCCTCCCACGCCAAGGCTGCCGTCCGGGCGAGGGCTTCTTCGAGGCGCGGGTTCAGCGCCTCTGCCAGCATCGGAAGGATCTCGCCGCGGACCCGGTTTCGTTCAAGCCGGACATCGGCATTCGACGAGTCCTCTCGCCATGCCAGCCCGCGCTGCCGCAGATACAGCCGGATCTCCTCCCGGCTGACTTCCAGAAGCGGGCGGATGATGCCCTGCCGCGTCACGGGATGGATGCCGCGCAGCCCCTGCGCCCCGGCGCCCCGCACGCAGCGCAGCAGCACGGTCTCCGCCTGATCGGACCTCGTGTGGCCCGTGGCCACACGCTCAAGGCGCAGTTCCCGCTGCGCCTGCTCGAAAAACGAATACCGGATCCGCCGCAGCGCCTGCTCCAGATTCTCCGCCTGTCCCGGCGGTTCCGCCCTCAGTACCTTCACAGGGAGGCCAAGCTGTCCGCCGAGCTCCCGGACAAACTGCTCGTCCCCCTCCGACTCGGCCCCCCGCAGCTGATGATTCACATGAAGAATGTGCAGGCTGTAACCCAGTCTCCGCAGGATATCCAGCAGCGCCACCGAGTCCGCCCCGCCGGACACCGCCACCCCGAGCCGGGCGCCTGCCGGGGCCATGCTATAACGGAGAATAGTCCCTCGAACTCTCTCGACGAGCACCCGATCCCATTGTAGGCCCACGCCGTCGGGAAACCCGGGCCGCCGGAGAGATCGGCCCCGGCCGAAGCGGGACCCGAACTAGCCCATGCCACCGCAAGTGAACCAGGACATCCGCCAGCGCGCCTCGCGCATCCGCCTGATTCTGATGGACGTCGACGGCGTTTTGACCGACGGCAAGTACTTCCACGTCCCTCATCCGCAGGGCGGTCTGTTCGAGGTGAAGATGTTCGACTCCCAGGACGGCATCGCCCTGCAGTGGCTCCATCGCGCGGGAATCAAAACCGGGCTGATCAGCGGGCGCGACGCCGAATCCACCCGCGAGCGGGCGCGGTCCAGCCACATGGCCTACTGCTACATGGGCAGCACGGAAAAGCTCCCCATCTTTCAGGAAATCCTCGCCGATTCCGGTCTCCAGCCCGGGCAGATCGCCTACATCGGCGACGACCTCACCGACGCCATCCTGATGAAGCGCGTCGGACTTGCCGTGGCTGTCGCCAACGCAGTGCCCGAAGTCAAGGCGATGGCTCATTATGTGACGTCGGCGCCAGGCGGCTCCGGAGCCGTGCGCGAAGCCACGGAACTGATCCTCGACGCCCAGGGGCTGTGGGAGCAGATCCTGCGCCACTATGAAGCGATCTGAACAACGATGAAGCCGGAGCGCATCGGAGTCGTCATCGAAGCGAAGGACGAGCCCGGCGTCCTGCACGAGCTGACCGGCGTGATCGCTCGCCACAGGGCCAACATCGCCAGCATCGAGATCCTCGGCAGCCCGCTGGCGGGACTCTCGCGGCTGTATTTCGAGCTCGACCTGGTCACGCAGCCGAAAGCGCTGCTCGACGAGCTCGCCGCCGTCCCCGCCGTGCAGAGCGTGACGCAGGAGCCGAGCCTCCAGAAGATCTACGGCAAACGGATCATCATCATGGGCGGCGGCGCCCAGGTGGGCCAGGTGGCCATCGGCGCTATCAGCGAGGCGGACCGTCACAACATCCGCGGAGAACACATCAGCGTCGACACGATCCCGCTTGTTGGCGAGCAGGCCCTTGCGGCAGCAGTCCGCGCCGTTGCGCGCCTGCCGCGCGCCCGCGCGCTCGTTCTGGCCGGTTCGCTCATGGGGGGCGAGATTGAAAAGGCCGTGCGCGAGGTCCGCGCGCAAGGGCTGCTCGTCGTCAGTCTCAACATGGCCGGCAGCGTCCCCGACGCGGCGGATCTTGTGGTCAGCGATCCGGTCCAGGCCGGCGTGATGACCGTCATGGCCGTGGCCGACACCGCAAAGTTCAATATCGCCCGCCTGAAACGGCGCGTGTTCTGAGACCTGCCCGGCCGCCGACCGCTCAGCGGCCCGGACCGATCTGCAGGGCGAACTCCCTCAGCAGCAGCCCGGTATCCGGGTCCTGGATGCGAACCCAGTACCGGCCGGAAGCGAGGCCTTTCTGCAAAACGAAGCGAACCCCGCTCCCTTCCCGCCCGGCGACGCCTTCGGCCATGATCTTGCCCGTCGTATCCACGACCGTCCAGCGGAAAGTGTCCAGCGGCGGCAGCCCCCGGACGTCGGCGTCGATGGACAGGCTCCGCCTCTCCGGCGGCAGATTCGCACTCGCGGGATCAGCCGCCCGCACCGCAACCAGTTTCACCTCGACAGCCTCAGCCCCCCGGAACTGCCTGACGGCAATGCTCCCGCCCACGGCCAGCAGCGCCACCGACGCAGCGATCGCCCATCGGGGCGGCGAGAACCGGCCGCTTCCCGTCTGCCGCCCCCCCTCTGCGGCTTCGCCAGGGGCGACGGCTTCCATCTCGGCGCGGCTCGCGGCCCCGCGCATGGCTTCGATGAAGCTCTCCTCTTCCTCCACCCGTTTTCGGCACTCTTCACAGAACAGCAGGTGCTCCTCGACAGCCTCCCGGCTGACCCCGGAAAGCCTCTGGAACAGACAGTCTTCCACCTCCTGCTCCGAAAGGCAGTGCTCCGGGGTTCTGCGGGTCAAGAGACCCTCCTGCTGATCATCCTCGTCCCAGTATAGACCCGTCATCGCGGCTCCTTCCTGCATCGCACGGCGGCATTCCAGGCGCCCGCCCAGGCGAAGGGCTGGCAAAAATGGATTGTCACATGCAGGTGCGCAAGTATAGTGCCGGGCCGGTGAAAAACTTCTCACAAAAGAAAGCACAATTCCGTGACAGTTTTTTCTTCCTCCGGTCCGGGAGCTGATATTGCCGTCCTCGTGAAGCCCAATCCCCCCTGCGGGTTCAACGCGCATTCCAGGCGGCGGGCGAAGCGGCATCAGGCCGCAGAGCGGTCCCCGGCGGTGCCCCGCCCGCCCCCCTGCTGAGCCGGCGATTCTCAACCAGGCTGGAGGGTCCGTCCGCAAAAAAGACGGCCCCCGCCGTCCGGTCCGGCAAGGCTGCCCGGACAGAACGGATTTACAGATACGACCCCGAGGCGATTTCGTCGAAGATCGATGGCCGCCGGACCGTCCAGCCGAAAAACCGCGCCGGTTTCGTCGAGCCCGCCTTGCAGGTCATGGCCAGGCAATCCGCGATCGGGCCCAGCTCTGCGCGCGCCTGCTCGAGAGGAACATGCTCCACCCTGCCGGGCACGCCGCAGGCCTCGGCCACCGCCTCGGCAATGCGGTTCACCTGCTGCGGCATGCCTCCGCAGGTCACGAAAAGCTGGCCTCCGGCCGGCTTCAGCACGGCCCGGACGTAGAGCTCTGCCAGGTCGTCGGCGTGCACGCAGGACCAGTAGTTCTTGCCGTTGCCGATCACCCGGACCACGCCCAGTGCGCGCGCGCCCTCGAAGAACCCTCTCAGAAAACCGCCCTTCCGGCCGAAGACCATCCCGGGCCGGAACACCATCGTGCGGACGCCCCGTTCGTTGGCCTCCAGCACCAGTTCCTCCACCGCGGGCCGCCAGGCCACCAGCGGCGGCGGGTTCAGCGGCGCCACCTCGCCCAGCATCCGGTCGCCGGTGTCGCCATACACCCAGACGCCGCTCGTGTAGATGAACGGCTTGCCGGAACCCTCCAGCGCGCCCAGCATCGCTTCCACGGCGCCGCGGTCCACCGCCCCCGCGTCCGGCGTGAACGCCATGGCCGTGTGGATGACGGCATCGGCCTGCCGGCAGCCCTGCCGCAGGCTCTCCGGATCCTCGAGACTGCCCCGCAGCGCCTTGTCGCCGCGGGCGGAAAGCGCCGCGGCCTTTTCATCCGACCGCGCCAGCCCGAGAGCCTCGTGGCCCGCCGCGCGCAGGGCGTCGCAGATGGCCGAACCGATGTAGCCGGTCGCTCCGGTGACAAAAACCCTCATGACACCGAGTCTATCGCGCAGCCGACGCCGGTTATTCCGCCCGCCGCAGCACCGTGCACACGCTCGCGCACACCGGACCGCCGATGTTGAACGTCGCCGCCAGCCGCGGCTCGCGCACCTGCAGCGGCGCCGGAGCCCGGCCTGTCAGCTGCCAGAAACACCAGCCGATCATGGCCACTCCGGTGGCGCCTACCGGATGCCCCTTGGCGATCAGGCCGCCCGACGAATTGATCGCGCAGCGGGCGTTGACCCGCGCCTGCCCGTCCGCCCAGAACTGCGCTCCCCGGCCCGGCGGCGCCATCCCGATCACTTCCGTGCCCAGCGCCGCCATCACCGTGAAGCAGTCGTGAATCTCGGCGATGTTGACGTCTTCCGGCCCCGCTCCCGCCATGGCATAGGCGCTCTGCATGGCTTTCATCGCCCCCGCCGGCCGCAGCACGTCCCGCCCGGCGCGGCTCAGCGGATCGGTCGCCTGCCCGTAACCGGCAAGCTCGACAGCGTCCGCGCGCTTCACTCCCAGCCTCCCGAGTCCTTCCTCCGTCGCCAGGATCAGCGCCGCGTAGCCGTCCGTGATCTGCGAGCAGTCGTACGTCTTCAGCGGCAGCCCCTCGATGACGTAGCGGTTGACGCCCTCGATCTTCATGGCCTGCTCGAGCGTCAGCTCCACGCCCCGCATCTGCGCGTAAGGATTATGCTGCGCGCACGCGTATTCCTCCACGGCGATCTGCGCCAGCTGCTGCTCGGAAACGCCGTGTTCGGCCATGTATTGCTGCATGATTTCCGCAAAAATATGCGGAAAAACGAACACCTTCCCCGGCCGTTCATCCGGATGCGAATAATACCCGAGAACCTCTCCGATGCGCTTGCCGTCCACCTTCCCGTCCGGACCGCGCATCTTCTCGTACCCCACGGCGATGCCGGTCTCTCCCAGCCCGAGCTGCAGCTTCTGCGCCACGCTCAGGACGGCCTGCCCCCCGGACGCGCAGGCGTTTTCCACCCCCTCGATCATCTTGCCGGCAAGCCCGGGCGCCTCCGCCAGCAGTCCGGCCAGCAGCCCCTGCTGGTTCAGCGTCTGGTTGCAGGCGGCGCCTGCTGATGCCACGTCGAGGGCGGAGGCCGGGATGCCGATTTCCCCGCAGGCGCCTTCCACCGCCGCCCGGAGGATCTCCGGCACGGTCATGCCCATCAGCTTCCCGAATTTCGACTGATGATAAGCGGCAATGTAGATCTTTTTCATCTCTGCACGATCCTCATGTGCCGGTCACAATTCCGCCGTCCACGGAGACCACCGCGCCTGTGATGAACGAGGCGGCGCTCGAGGCCAGCCAGACGTAGGCCTCCGCAATCTCTTCCGGCTTGCCCAGCCTCCCCAGCGGCGTGCGCCGCTTCATCTCCTCGAGCACTTTTTCCGGCATGTTTTTCAGAATGTCCGTTTCCACCAGCCCGGGCGCAACGGCGTTGACGCGGATGTTGTAGCGGCCCAGCTCCCGCGCCCACACTTTCGTCATCCCGATCACCCCGGCTTTTGAGGCAATGTAATTCGTTTGCCCGAAATTTCCGTACAGCGCCACCACCGACGAGGCGTTCAGAATCACGCCCCCGTCCTGCCGGATCATGTGCGGAACCACGGCCCGCGTGCAGTGAAAGACGCCCTTCAGGTTCACGTCGATCACCCGGTTGAAATCCTCGTCCGTCATCCGGCCCGTCACCGCGCCGTCGCGGAATTTGACCAGCTGCCCGTCCCGCAGAATGCCCGCGTTGTTCACCAGCACGTCGATGCGCCCGAATTTCTCCACGACAGCCTGCGCCGCCTGATCAACGGCAGCCGGGTCGCGGACATCCACCTGCAGCCCGAACCAGTCCGGCGGGCAGTGCTCGCAGCGGGCCACATCCCACGCCGCCACATGGCAGCCTTCCAGAGAAAACCGGATCGCGGTGGCATGACCGATTCCGGCGGCCGCACCGGTCACCACAACCACTTTTCCGTGAAGTCCCGTTTCAATCACGCCGGACCTCCTTCCCCTCCGCCCATTCTACCCGCCGGAAAAAAACGGACAGGAACTCAATTCCCCTTTTTTGGGCGCCCGGCCCGCGCCGATTTCCGCGCCGCGCCGCCGCCGGACTCGGGAACGCAACGCCGGCGGAGGCCGCAGAAATCTGCGCCATCGCGGTGCGCCCGCCTGCGGCCTCCGCCTCCCCTCTGCCCGCCGGATTCCGCCCCGACAGCCTTACTCCAGACCGTGCCTCGTGCCGCAAATCGAAACGTCCACGCCCATCTCCCGCAGCATGGCGGCTTTCACCGCCAGCGCGCGGTTCGCCGCCGCGGCGTCGGGGGCATAGGCCACCTGGATGTGGTTCGCCTTGTGCCGCGCCATCATCTGATCGCGCGTGATGCCGTACAGGACCGCGTGCATGATGGGCCACTGCGGCGTGGTGATCTGCCAGCGCCGCTCGGTCTCCTCGCGCGGCAGCTCCACGACTTTGGCCCGGCCAAGATCAGCCCGCAGCACGCCGGCGTCGACGAAAATCCGGCTCCAGACGATCTCGCCCGGCTTGGAAATCCCCTTCAGCGTGCCGCCGCCGAGCCGGAAGTACATTGGAGGCTGCCGCTCGCTCGAAGCGCCCGCGTATCCGCCAATGAAATGCTGCGGCGGCGCCGCGCCCGAGATCAGGAACACCCAGACATACTCGCCGTTGTATTCCTCCCCGTAGCGGACATCATGCAGCGTGGTCTCGGGATCGTAGCCGAGCGCTGTCCAGATGCGGTTGGTGATCAGCGCGTCGAGCCCGGCGCACTCGTCCACTTCATTGAAGTGCGGCAGCGCCTTGCCTTCGTACAGAACACGGCCGTTGCCGCGCGCCCGCACCGGCGGACGGTCCACGTTGTTCAGCAGACCTTCCACGAGATCCGAAGCCGGCGCCAGGTCCTTCAGCCCCTGCTGATACTGGATGCCGATCGTGTCGCAGCCGAAATCATCCGCGATGCGCAGCGCGGCGATGTACATCTTGCACTGCTGCAGAATCTGATCGTCCGTCAGGTCCGTCTCCGGATTCGGCCCGGTGACAAACTTCATGCCCTTCGCGTCCAGCCAGCGCCGCACGGCCAGCGCTTCCTCGTCGCTCACCGTCAGCATCTCGGCGTACAGCGCCGACTGCGACAGCCGCTCCTTGAACACGCCCGTGCGGTGCAGCAGCTCGTCGGGGATGATGGCGTTGTACATGCCCATGCAGCCCTCGTCGAACACGCCCATGATGGCCTTGTTGCGGTACAGCTCTCGGGCCATCCGCGCGCCCATCTCCTCGCAGTCGGCCGGCAGGCGGAACGAGGCCAGCGGCCGCACGTGGCGCGTGTCATGCACCAGTTTTTCGCCTTCCAGCCACTTCTTCAGCCCGCCGAGGAAAAACTCGTCGTCGAAATTCTCGCTCCACAGCGTCGAATACGGGATGCCGGCCTTCGTCATCGAACCGTTCAGGTTCAGCATGCCCACCAGCCCCGGCCACTGCCCGCTCCAGTTGGCCACCGTCAGGATCGGCCCCTGGTGCGTGTACAGCCCGTGCAGAATGTGATGCGAATATTGCCAGACGGCCTCCACGACGATCAGCGGCGCCGTGGAGGGAATGTTGCGGAACACTTCCATTCCGTATTTCTGGCTGTCAATGAAACCATGCTTCTTGTTTTCGTCGTACGGATGGCCGCGCTCGATGGAGTATCCGAGGCTGCGCACCGCCTCCATCACTTTCTGCTCGGCAGCCTGCTGGGCGGGCCAGCACACCTGGTTCGCCGAAAGACGGAGATCCCCGTTTGCGATCAGAATTGCCGTGTCTGCCATGCTCCTATTCAACCACAGGCGTCCGAAAAGCGGCCGCCGTTCAGAAGCGGGCGCGCGCGTGCAGAAACCGCGCGCAGTCGGGGCAGAACCCCGCCTGCCGCACGTCGATCCGCTCCACCGTGTGGGCGCTGCTCATCACGCACCGCCAGTCGCCGCAGTGCCGCAGCCCCTGCGTGTGGCCCAGCTCGTGCAGCAGCTCTTTCATCAGCCGCTCCAGCAGCAGCGCCGGGTTCGGCGGCAGCCCGTAGTATTCATCCCTCAGCCGGTGCGTGCTGATGACGGCCGCATGCCCCGCCACCTGCGCCTCGCCGAAGACGAACGCGAACACCGGAACGAACAGGTCCAGCCCGGTCACCCCCACCACGGCGGAGCCCGGCGGATGCGGCCGTCCGGCGAGCCGCGCCAGCACGGGCGTCGACCACGCCTGCCGCCTCAGTTCGTCGTAGCTGAACGTGATGTCGAGCGGCTCCGTCTCGATGTGGCAGGAAGCGCCCAGCAGCCGCGCCGCCTCGGCCGCCAGCCGGTCCAGCAGCTCCACCGGAGGAACGCCGTCCGAGTTCGCCAGCCCCATCCGGATGAAGGTCAGCGCCTCGACCACGGCGGGCCTCGCTGTCAACGGCTGGCGGGCTCCCGCAGGCCGTACTTGCGGATCTTGTTGTACAGCGTCGTGCGGTCGATGTCGAGAATCCGCGCCGTCTTCGACAGGTTCCACCGCGTCTCGGCCAGCACCCGTTCAATGTGCGCCTTCTCGACATCTTCGAGCCTCTGCCCTGTCGCCATCGCCGGCGTCGAAGGCTGCAGCTGGAACGGGAAATCCTCGGGCTTCAGGTCCCCTTCCCGCCGCATCAGCAGCGCGCGCTCGATCGCGTTCTCCAGCTCGCGCACGTTGCCCGGCCAGTCGTAGCGCATCAGCAGCTCCATCGTCTCCGGCGCCAGCCGCTGCGGCGGACGGTTCATCTGCCGCGCGAACCTGTCGAGGAAATGCGCCGCCAGCAGGGGAATGTCTTCCTTCCTCTCCCGCAGCGGCGGAATGTTGATCGAAAACACATTCAGCCGGTAGTACAGGTCCGGGCGGAACACCCGCTCCTCCACCAGCCGCTCCAGGCTCTTGTTCGTCGCCGCAATGGCGCGGAAATCCACCTTCACCGGCATCGTGTCGCCCACGCGCACGATCTCTTTTTCCTGCAGAACCCGCAGCAGGTCCGTCTGCACGCGCAGGCTGATGTCGCTGATTTCGTCCAGGAACACCGTGCCGCCGTCGGCCACTTCGAACTTGCCCTTCTTCCGCGCCTGCGCGCCCGTGAAGGCGCCGCGCTCGTGGCCGAACAGCTCGCTCTCCAGCAGCGACTCCGTCAGCGCCCCGCAGTGGATCACCACCATCGGGTTGTACCGCCGCGGGCTGAGCGCGTGAATCGCCCGGGCCACCACTTCCTTGCCCGTGCCGCTTTCGCCTGTGATGAGCACCGTCGCGTCGGTGGGCGCCACGGTCTCGACGAGTTCGATCACGCGCTTCATCGCCGGGCTCTGGCCGATCAGCTTCGTCTCGGGAAAGATCTCGTCAAGGTTCTCCTTCAGCTTCGACACCTCGCGCTCGGCGCGCTTGTGCGAGATCGCTTTGTTCACCAAGTGCACCAGCTCGTCGGGATCGAACGGCTTCGTGATGTAGTCATAGGCGCCGTTCTTCAGCGCCCGCACCGCGGTCTCCACGCTGGCGAAGCCCGTCATGATGATCACCGGCATCGCCGGATCGATCTCCCGCAGCTTCGCCTGCAGTTCAATGCCGTCGACTCCCGGCATCTTGATGTCGACCAGCGCCAGGTCGAACCTGCGGCTGGCCAGCATCTCGAGCGCCGCCGCCGCCCCGGGCGCGATCGACACCTCGAAACCTTCGCTCTCGAACCACTTGCCGAGCGAATCCCGCACGACAATGTCGTCGTCGACAATGAGGATGCTTGGCTCGCCCATCACGCCTCTCCCTTCACCATCGTCTCC
>Ga0209381_1002360_pt1 | contig 24101 bp, 21 predicted proteins | sample DewCreD2012metaG_FD_184111 | JGI IMG/M metagenome (GOLD analysis project Ga0209381, IMG submission 184111) | Hot spring sediment bacterial and archeal communities from British Columbia, Canada, to study Microbial Dark Matter (Phase II) - Dewar... ...
ATTGCAGGCGGTGGCGGCAGGCATCCTGCCTGCCGTAGAGGGCGGCATCCTTGCCGCCCGGAATGAGCGTGGCTCCGGGCGGGCGACATGAACTTGCCGAGCGCCCCGTGCGGGCGGGCGTTGCTTGCCGCCGGGCTGGGAAGCCCGGCTCCACGTCAGCCAAGGATTGCCGACGCTACCACCGCACACATATGAAACGGACTTGCAAGAAAATGAGATGCGCCCCGACCAACGGCGCCGGGGAGGCCGCCCGTCCAGCCCGGATATTTGACACCCCGCACGCAATGCCGACCGAGCGGAGCGCCGGTCGTTGACCGGCTTTGGATCTTTGACCGCGAGAAGCCGGTTACCAACCGGCGCTCCGGTCCCCGGAGTGTGAAAAATCCGGTCAGGGATGGGCCAGCCGGAAGAAGATCGCCCCCGCGGACAGCGGCTGGACGGGCACAACCACGCGGTTGGTGAACTGCGCGCCCGGCCAGGGAGTCCAGTTGGTGCCCAGCCCGGCGGCGAGGGTGTTGGTTTGCGCTTCCAACTGCCAGCCGATGTGGCTCGCGGGCCAGGTGAGCACCAGTTCGTGGCCCGCGATTTCCCACAACAGATTCGTCGGGTTGGGATTGACGGGGGCGGCCACGGCGAGCGTGCCGTCCACTTCGAGCCGGTTCGTCCAGAACAACGGCGGCGGCAAACCGGGCAGAATGACGCCGCTGAAATTCCCGCTCCGCGTCCCGGCGCTCAACAAGGCGAAGCTGTCACCCGCCTGCAACGGCTCCGGGCCGACGTTTGTAATGACCAGGCCGCCGCCCTGCTGCAACGTGCCCGCCACAACCACCAGGTCATTCGCCAGACTGCCGTTGGTGCGCGCCAGCTCAAGCACGGTCAGGCCGCCGAGCGTGAGGTTGTGCGCGAAGGTCAACTGGCCGAACGATGCTCCGGGCGACAAAGTTCCCGTCACCCCGACAGAACCGCGCACCAGCCCGTTGCCCGCAAGCGTGCGGCCCGGACCAACCGTCCAGCCGCCCGTGCCGGTCGCATCAAAAGTCCCGCCCGACAGATGCAAAAACGACGAGCCGGACAAAGCCGCAGGATGCGTGACCGCCAGCGTCCCCGCCGCGATGACCGTGCCGCCCGTGAAATTGTTGCTGGCCGCCAGCACCGCCGTGCCCGCGCCGGTTTTGGTTAACAAGCCGCCACCGGTCAGCGCGGCTTGCACGGTGGCGGTGCGGCCCGCGTCCACGTCGAGCGTGGCGTTGCCGAGCGTGACGGTGAGGTTGCCAGCCAGGAGCAAGTCGGTGGCGGCATCGCGGTTGCCCACGACGCCGTCGAGCCAGTTGAACAGGCGGTTGGCCGTGCCCGCACCGGGCTGGATGCGAGCCGCGCGCACGGTTCCGCCGCCGCCGAGATGGTAGGTGGCGTTCACGGTGCCGGTGTTGCCGGGAACAACTTCGCCCAGCGTGAGCGTGTGGGCGCGCACCGTGCCGCCGTTGGTCTGGGCAAACGTGGCGTGAACGATGCCCAGGCTCTGCGTGGCCACGCTGGTCTTGAGGCCGAGCGTGAGGTTCGTCACTTCGAGCGCGCCCGCGCCCATGACAAATTCCCCGGCGGTGACGCGCGACGTGGTCAGACAGTAGGCTTCATCAGCAATCACAAGGTTCCCGATTTGGGCGTCGAGGGAACTGGCCCCCGCAACTCCCGTCACCAAATCCACCCGGCCCGTGTTGGCGGCAAAGAACGAACTGGACCGCGTGCCGATGCGCCAGCGGTGGGCGGGCGAAACACCGTCACTGCCGCGGATGACGAGCGCGGGATTGGGCGTGCCCGGCGCGAACCGGATGGTGCCGTGGTCGCGCACCAGGCCGACGGCCCCTTCGTTCGCGTTGAGCGTCGTGCTTTGCCCCAGCCAGAGCGTGCCGGAACTTTGCGTGGCTTCACTGCCGGTGACGTTTTGCACCCCCAGCGTTGAGGCGGTGACGGTCGAGTTTGTGGCCAGCCAGACGGCGCCCGTGCCGGTCACCGTGTTGACCTGCCCGCCGACGGAAAAGGTCCGTCCGGGGAGGTGGGCGGTGAAATTCGCCAGCCCGGAGAGATCGAAGCTTTGCGCGGCGTTCGCCTCCGTGCCGCCCACGCGCAAATCGGTGCCGCCGTTGACCGCGAGTCCGCCCGGCCCGGCGATGGTTGCAGCCACGCCGTTGTTGAGCGCGAGCGCGCCGATGGATTGCGCGCCAGCCAGTTCCAGTCGGGCGTTCTGGGCAAAACGAAATTCGGTCAGATTGAGCGGCCACTGACCTGGCCCGCCCGTGAACCGCAGCGTGCCCGGGCCGGCCAGGGTCAACGAGGTGGGCAGCGGCGCGGTGAGCGGCTGGCCAACGGTCAGCGTGGTGTTGGCGGCCACGCTCCACTGCTGGGTGCCCGCCAGCGTGAGCGGCACGTCCAGCGTGGCCGAGGCATTCGCGGTGACACCCGCCGCGACGGCCACCGGCCCCGCCCCGGTCAGCGTGTAACCCCCGCCACTGGCCGGCGCAAACACCAGTGACTGCGCCGAATGCGGGCCGGGGACCGTGATGCTGTCCCCTGCCCCGCCGTTTCCGAACGTGGCGGTGGCCGCGAGGGCGTCGTTCCAGACGACGTTCGTGACGCCATTCCACCAGTTCGACGTGGTGTGGTTCCAGACGCCCCCGCCATCCTGCGCGCCCGGCAGCAGCGGGTTGGCGTCCCAGGTGGGATGGGGATTGGCCGGGTCGGCGCTCAACGTCGCCCGCAAGCTGCGGCCCCGCGCGTTGTTGACGTTGAACGCGAGCCGGATTTGCGGCGCGAGCTGCTGCACGGTGACGCCGGCATCGGCGGCGAGACTCCAATACGCGGCGCGGTCCAGAGTGAGAATGATGGCGCCCGTGTTGGTCTGCGTGGGGTCGCTCAGGGCGACTTCGATGAGGTGGTTCGTCTCGCGCACCAGGACGGCGGCCCGGCTGTTGACGGTGATGAAGTCGGCGGTGTTGGTGCCGGGGTTCCAAAAATTCGCCGCCGTGATGCCGAGCGTGGTCTCGCGCACGGCCTGGGCGTTCGTGGTGTTCAACAGGACGATGGATTCCGGCGTGCCGGCATAACTGGCGGTGGTTCCCGGGGCGGCGTTGGGCAGCAGCGTGTAGGCGTAGGTGGCGTTGGTGGGCTTCGCACCATGATTGAACCAGAAGGTCAGGTAGTGGTCGGACACCGGATTCGTCAGGTTGTTGCTCGGCAGCAGGCGGTTGATGTCATACCAGGTGTTGGTGCGCGTGTGCCGCACGAACCGCAGCGGCGTGCCGCCTGGAAAAACGTAACCCCCCACGCCCGCAATCGCGCACCACGAGACGTTCGCGAAGTTGGAATTCCAGCCGAGGTTGGTGCTCTGGAGGGTGCCATTGACCAGGAGCAGGTTGGTGTTCGCCACCAGGCGGCGGTTTTCGACGGTGGTGTGAACCTCGTTGGTCGTGGCGGCGGTGATGCCCGCGCCGAGGCAGACGATTTCGTTGTCGAACAGGAACCACGATTTCCGGCTGACGAGCGAGCTGTGCTGCGCCCTGTGCATCATGCCGACCACGCCGAACTCGCCGAAACTCGCGCCGCCCACCCAGTTCTGGCCGGTTGTGACGCTCTGGCCCGAGCTGTTGGCGCGGTTGGTCAGATCCACCGTGGTCCCGGGCAGATGATACGGGTCAACGGTCGCCCAGTAGTTTCCGGCGAACTGCCCGAGGTCGTCGTTGTAGAGCGTGGTCATGCCGTCGCCGGTGAACCAGCCCTTGAGATGCTCCTGATTGATGCTCTCGTAGGTGTAGATGCGGGAGGACGACATCGCGATGGCGAAGCCAAACCCGGGCCGCAGATGCACCACGCGGTCCATGCCGGGAAACTGGTAATGGCCGATCAGTTCGCCGCGCGGCGTGATGTTCGTGTCCGCCAGCAGGTCGCGCGTGGCCTGGAGGAGGTTGAGGGGAACGTTGTTGGTGAAGTTGCGGAAGGTGTTGGCCTGGATCCAGTATTTGAGCATCCGCTTGAAGGCGACGGCGTCGTTGGTCGGCGCGAACTGCGCGATTTGCAGGATGGATTGCAGGTTGCCCGCGCCCGCCGCGTGGTCGGTGGACCCCATGCGGGAAACGGCACGGCCCCGCAGGTTGTCCAGGGTCGCGCCCTTATAGATGACCGGCTCGTAGGAATCGTAAATCCATCGGAAGACGTTCGCGCTCGCGGGGTCGGTGACCTGCCAGGTGGAACCGGCCAGCAGCGCCATGAGCCGCGCCACACCGTCAATCAGCACGCTGCCGTAGCTGCCCGTGTAGGGATGCCGCGTGTGCTGGATGAACGAGCCGTCGGTGTAAAAACCGTCGCCACTGGTGACGTAGGGAAACACCGGGCTGAGACCGTCGCGGGCGTTGACCAGTTTGGCGGGGTTGCGGGAAAGAATGCCGCTGACGGCGACGACCAGCGCGGTGTCAGTGCGGTTCGCGCCGGTGCCGTTGGCGGTGGCGGTGAACTTGTGGATCGCGGCCTGGTGATTGGCGAGCTGCGCGGGCGTGAGCAGGTCGTAAATGAGCGTGAGGGCGTTGTTGAGTTGCTGCGGCGTCCCGATTTGCCAGTCCCACCAGTTGTCATACTGCGTCTTGTTCTCGTTGTAGTAATGGGTGTAGGCCCAGTCGAGGGCGCTGACGAGGTCCGCGCCAAGGGCGGCGTTGGTTTCGAGCGAACAGCCGCGCGTGGCCCACGCCAGCGCCATCGCGCGGAGCCGGTTGTAACAGGTGGTGATGTCCTCGGATTCGTTCGGGCGGGCCGCGTCGGCCCAAAGATTGGTGCGGCCCGGGCTGGTGTTGAGGGTGGACCAGAAACCGTTCGCCGCGCTGGCAATGCTGGCGAGGCGGCTTTGCACGAGGGCATCGGCGAGGTTCAGATTCGTGCCGCCCGTCAGCAGGTCCCGCCACTTGAGGCGGAGGTCGTCGAATTCATCGGCCCGCGCGGAGGCGACCGGCAGGCAAAGCAGAAGGAACGGCCCGAGGCACAAACGCCCCGCCCATCGCGAAATACCACGCCACATCGCCAGTGGTTAGCACAGGATCGCTGCGCGCGGAATACCCATTATTGGGTATCGGTGGCCCGACGGCACCGCGTCACCAGGGGGGAATCCAGTGAACCACCCAATACCAGCCGAGCTTGCCCCACTCGAGCGCCACCCGGCCCCGCTCGTAACGGCTCTCCCACAACAACCGCACCGAACCTTCCCCCGCCGGACACGAACGGAACTCAATCTCCGGCGCGGCCCGGCGAAAGCACGCCCGCCCCCGCCGCGAATGATACCAGGAAGTCACCACCACCGCCGACCGGCAACCCCGCTCCCGCAGCACCGCCACCCCGAAAGCCGCGTTCTCCCGCGTGGAAGCGGACTTGTCCTCGACCAGAATGGCCGCTGCGGGCACGCCGGCCTGGCGCAACCGTTTCACGCTGTCGCCCGCATCGCCCTGCCCCGTGACCAGGATCCGGGGCGCGACGCCCGCCTGATACAGTTCCACCGCACGCGGCACCCGCGCCCAGTTCGCGCCGCCGAGCACCACGATGCAATCCGCCCGCGCCGGAACATCCGCCACCGTGAGCAACTGCGGCGACAGCACGAACAGCCCCAGCGCCAACCCGGCCACCAGCCCCAACGCGAGCGCCAGACGACGCAGTTTCTTGCGACGGGTGGCAATCATGCGGGGGGCAAAGTAGCGGGCGGCGACGGCCATCGGCAATGGGCAATAGCCTGCGGCAAATGGACCATGCCCGTCGCTCAATTTTCCATGAATCGCCCCCTGCCCTCTCATCCAGTGGGGAAGCGGGTGGCGTCTGGCCAGGTGAGGGGGCAGCCGGGCAGGTTCATGGCCCCGCTGCGTGGCCCATGCGGAAAGTCGAAGCTCCCCCTGAACCGGTTCGGTTCCGCCAGGTTTGGAAGTGCGCCGGCAGCGCACCACGCCGACGGTGCCTCGCCCGGTCGGCGGCAAAAGCGCGTCGTAACCCTGCAGGCTGGCCGCTTGAGATTCCGCGCCTCCGGCGTAATCTCCCGCCCGTGAACCGCAACCTCATTCTGCCGGTCGCGTTAATGGTGATTTTCGCCATCACCCGCGTGCCCGGCATGTTGCCCGAGAATTTCAGCGCCGCCTATGCGCTGATGTTCTGCGCCGGCGTCTATTTTCGGGGCCGTCTCGCGTGGTGGCTGCCGTTCGCCGTGCTGCTGCTGACCGATGTGGGGCTGAACTTTTATTACGGGCTCGCGCTCGGCTGGGACGTGTGGGGCGGCACTTCGCTCGCTTATCTGGCCGTGAATTACCTCGGTTACGCGGTGCTGTTCCTGCTGGGCCGCCGCTTCCGTCCGGGCGCGTCGTTTTTCGGCCTGCTGGGCGGCGGCGTGCTGGGCGCGCTGCTCTTTTACCTGGTCACCAACACGGCCTCGTGGCTCTTCAATCCTTTCCGGAATCCCGAATACACCAAGACCCTGTTCGGCTGGCTGCTGGCGCTGACCAAGGGCACCGCCGGCTGGCCGGATACCTGGAGCTTCTTCCGCAACACCCTCCTCAGCGGCGGCCTGTTCACCGCCCTGTTTGTCGCCGCCATGAAGCTGACTGCCCCCGCCGAAAGCCCCGCCGAAAAGGAGGCGCCCGAAGCGGAGGCCACCGCGCCCGAAGCCGAACCCGAGGAGGCCAAGGGTTGAAAGCGGCCCGGCTGCCCACGCCTCCGCCGCACCCCTCATGCACCTCGGCCTCATCTCCGACACCCACGACTTCCTCGACCCGCGCGTCGCGGAGTTGTTCGCGGGCGTGGACCACATCATCCATGCCGGGGACATCGGCAGCGCGTGGATACTTTTTCAACTGGAACAAATCGCCCCCGTCACCGCCGTGCTGGGCAACACCGACTCCGAGGTCAGCGTCCCGCTCACGCGCGTTCTCACCCTTGCCGACCACAAGCTGCTCGTGCAGCACATTGTTAATCCCGCCGCGCCCGACGACGCCCTCCGCCGCCGCCTCGCCCGCGAACGGCCCGCCGCCGTCGTCTTTGGCCACACGCATAAGGCGCTGGACCAGCGGCGGGGCGAGATTCGCTTCATCAATCCCGGCTACGCGGGCAAGCCCCGCTTCAACCAGCCGCGCAGCGTGGCCCGCCTGCAGCTCGGCCCCGCCGGGCTGGCCCTCGAATTCATTCCCCTGCCCGGCTGACCCCGCCCCATGCGCCCCACCGACCTGCAAATCATCGGCACCGAACTCGCCCTGCGCTGGGAAGACGGCACCGAATCGTTCATCCCGCTGGAACGCCTGCGCCGCGAATGCCCGTGCGCCGGCTGCAAGGGTGAAATGGACGTGCTGGGCAACCTTTACAAAGGCCCCGACCTTGTGCTGCGGCCCGAATCCTTCCGCCTCGCGCGCCTCGTGCCCGTCGGCACCTACGCCGTGCAACCCGTCTGGGCCGACGGCCACAGCAGCGGCATCTACAGCTTTGCCTACCTGCGCCACCTCGCGGCGGGGGGCTGAACGCGGTTGCGTTCCCTCCGCCCGCCTCACAATTCCCGGCTGTCCAGCGTCACCGCGAACGTGGCCGCCTGGCCGGGTGGCAGGCTGACGGCGTTGGCCTTCACGTTGCCTGATTCCACGCACACCATGCGGAGATATTCATCATCGCCGAAGTCCGGCAGGCGCTGCGCCTTCGCGACCCACGGATTCCACACCACGGTCGAGAGCGAACCCGCCTTTGCCACGGAAATCACCCGGCCCCACGCACGGTCCACGATTTCCACCGTGTCCGCCGTGTTGATGTAAACCCGGTCCACCTCGCCGGTGAAATAAATGGCCTCCCCCGTTTCCGGTTTCTCGCGCAGGCCATCCAGGCTGTCGAGGTAGCGCGTGCCGCGCAACCCCCGCACCTCGGTGCGGGCGATGTCACCAATCGCGAAATAGGTGTGCAGGCACGTCTCCAGCGGCAGCGGGCGCGTGTCGTCCACGTTGGTCACCTTCAACTCCAGGTCCAGCGCATGGCCCACGTCCACGACGAACTCCGCCACGAAGCGAGGCCATTCGTCCATCTCCGGCACGTTGGGCAGCCGGAACCGCAGCCGCGCGCCCTGCGTGGCGCTGAGGCCCGCCTCGAGCAGTTCCCAGGCGTGCCGCCGGGCGAAACCGTGCGGCGGCCCGCCCTCGCGCGGACCAAACCACGGCAGAATGACCGGCACCCCGCCCCGGATCGGCTTCCCGGCCTCGAACGCCGAAGCGCGGCTCATGAAGAGCAGGGGTTTCTCGCCGTGCCGCTGGAAGTGCGTCACCTGCGCGCCGTGCAGATAAATGTCGGCGGTGGATTCACCGGTTTCGACGCGCACCATTGGCAGTCCGCCCTGGCCGGTCCGAAAGGAAAGTTTGGCCTCGCTCATCAAAGCCCCTCACGGGTTTTGCGCCGCGAGGTAACGCTCGCAGTCAATCGCCGCCGCGCACCCCATCCCGGCGGCCGTGATGGCCTGACGATAGACGCGGTCCGAGCAGTCGCCCGCCACGAACACGCCCGGAATGCTGGTTTGCGAACCGGTAGTGCGCAGCAGGTAGCCCGCTTCATCCATCGCCAGCGCCCCCTGGAACAATTGCGTGTTCGGCACATGCCCGATGGCTACGAACACGCCCGCGCAGTCCAGGGTGGTTTCCGCGCCCGTCTTCACGTGCCTGAGCCGGACCCCCGTCACCCGGTCCAGTTTCACGTCCAGGACCTCCGTCACCACGGAATCCCACACCGGCCGGATCTTGGGGTTGGCGAGGGTGCGTTCGGCCATGATTTTCGAGGCGCGCAGTTCGTTCCGGCGGTGGACCAGATAAACCACCGATGCGAACCGCGTGAGATACATCGCCTCCTCGCACGCGGAATCGCCGCCGCCCACGACGACCAGCGGCTGGTTGCGGAACATCGGGAGCGCCCCGTCGCACGTCGCGCAATAGGTCACGCCCTTCTTGTCCAGCAAATGCTCGCTCTCCAGGCCAAGATGCCGGTGGCCGGCACCCGTGGCGATAATGAGCGTGCGGCTCTCGACCCGCTCGCCATCCACCGTCAGCACGAAGGGCTGCCGCCCCAAATCCACCGCCTCGACAGTGGCGAACTTGACCCGCGCCCCAAACCGCTCGGCCTGCTGCTGAAGCCGCGTCATCAATTCGTAACCGTCCACCCCCTCGGGGAAGCCGGGGAAGTTTTCGACGATGCTGGTGGTGGTGAGCAGCCCGCCGGGCAGGTTGCCGGTCAGGACGAGCGGGTTCAGGTTGGCGCGCGCGGTGTAGATGGCGGCGGTCAGGCCGGCGCAGCCGGTGCCGATGATGACGACGTTTTCCATGGAAAAAAATGTGCGCCATCATTCCCCCTCCCCTACGCTCGCGCCAGCCAAAAGACTTTCGCCATGAAAAACCAACCACTTCTCCCGCCGGTTTCCCCGCTCGCGGCACCGGTCTGGGCCAACGGCTGCGCGGCACCGGTAGTCCGCGGCGACCGCGCCCGCGCCAAAATCAAGCAGCGGCTACGAACCGGCACGTTGCACGGTTGAATTCCCCCCGCCAGGCGCGCCGCCGCCGTTCGCCGCCCACTTCGCATGACTCAAGTCACGCTCGCCCGCGCCGCCATGAACACCCGCTTCGAGCTGGTGGCGCACGGCGACCGCCCGGCGGCCTTGCGCGCCGCGGCGGAGGAGGCCCTCGACGAGGTCGCGCGCCTGGAAGACCAGCTCAGCCTGTTCCGCCCCACGAGTGAAATCGCCCGCGTCAACGCCCTCGCCGCCCGCGCCCCGGTGCGCGTCTCACCCGCCGTCTTCGCCCTGCTGACCCACGCCCGGCAACTCTGGCAGGCCACCGGCGGCGCGTTCGACATCACCCTGGCTCCCCTGCTCCGCTGCTGGGGAATGTTGGGCGGGAACCAGGGGCGCGTGCCAACCGAGGCGGAACTGGCCGCCGCCCGCGCCGTTTGCGGCATGGAACTCGTGGACCTGGAGGCCCGCGCCCGCACCGTCCGTTTCACGCGCCCCGGCGTGATGCTTGATCTCGGCGCGTTCGGCAAAGGTTACGCCGTGGACAAGGCCGTGGAACTCCTGCGCGAGGCGGGCGTCACCAGCGCGTTGTTGCACGGCGGCACCAGCACCGTCCAGGCGCTCGGCCACCCGCCGGAAGCGGAGGCGTGGAAAGTGGCCATACCCGCCCCCGAAGGCCCCGAACATCCCCCGCTCGCGACCGTCGCCCTGCGCGACGAATCCCTGTCCTGCTCCGCCGTCACCGGCAAATGCTTCACCGCCGGCGGGCGCGTCTTCGGGCATGTCCTCGATCCGCGCACCGGCCAGCCCGCCGAACTCGCTCATCTGGCGGCGGTCATTCTGCCCGGCGCCGCCGAAACGGATGCGCTCTCCACCGCACTGCTCGTGCTCGGCGCAAACGGGCTGCCGCAACTAAACGCCTTTCGCCCGGCCGCCCGGGCGCTGGTGGTAACGGCGGACGGCTCCCGCCACGCCACCGGCATCCTTCCCGGCCCGCCGCCCGCCAAATCCGTTGCCTGAACGCGCCGCGAACTTTAGTGTCCATCCGTCATGGGCCTTTACGACCGTGATTACATGCGCGACGACGCGACACCGGCGGTGGTGTTTCGCCGCCCGGTGTCCGGCACCACGCTGCTGCTCATCCTGAACGCCGCCGTCTTCGTGGGACAGGCGGTCATCTATGGCTACCCGCCCAACTTCCGCGGTGGCCCCCCGCTCGCGTTGCAGGTGGATGAATTGCTGCGGGGATACGTCTGGCAATTGCTCACCTACCAGTTTTTGCACGGCGGACTCGTCCACCTCCTGTTGAACTGCTGGGGCATCTACATGTTCGGGCGGGACGTCGAGGCGGGCCTTGGGCGGCCGCGGTTTCTGCTGCTTTACTTCGCCAGCGGCGTCGTGGGCGGGCTGCTCCAAATGCTCTTCTCGCTCGGCCTGCGCGGCCACTTCGGCGCGTCCGTGGTCGGGGCGTCTGCCGGCTTGTTCGGCCTCATCGGCGCGTTCGCCACCATGCACCCGAGCCGCGTCATCACGCTGCTCCTGTTCTTCGTGCTGCCGATTTCCCTGAAGGCGCGCACCATGCTGCTCATTTCCGGCGCGCTCGCCATCTTCGGCATCCTGTTCCCCGGCGACCACATCGCGCACGCGGCGCATCTGGGCGGAATGCTCGCGGGGATGGTGTTCATCCGGCAGTGGCACCGCCGCTGGGGATTCTGGCCCGGCGAAGCCCCTCCGCCGGTCGCCCCGCGCCGCCCCGCCAGCCCCCCGGCCCCCGCTGCGGCGGACGATGATTTCATCGAGAGCCAGATCAATCCCATCCTCGACAAGATCGCCCGCGAGGGCATCGGCAGCCTGACGGCCCGCGAGCGCAAAATTCTCGAGGAGGCCCGCCACCGCATGGGCAAATAGCCGCGACGTTTTCACCCGTCACGCATCACACATCGCGGATCGCCCCCCACACTTCCGCCTTTTGCCCGCGCGCGGCCTCGCCTTAAATGCCGCCGCATGATTACGCGCTATTCCCGTCCCGAAATGCGGGCCATCTGGACTGACGAAACCAAGCTCAAGCTCTGGCTCCAAATCGAACTCCTCGCCAGCGAAGCGTTGGTGAAGGAAGGCGTCGTGCCCGCGAAGGATTTCCAGAAGATCAAGGCCGGCTGCGAAAAATGGTCCGCCGATCTGCCCGGCCTCGTCGCCCGCCAGCGCGAACTTGAGAAGACCCTCAACCATGACGTAATCGCCTTCACCACCGCGGTCGCCGAGGCCATCAATGACGACGCGAGCCGCTGGTTCCATTTCGGCCTGACCAGCAGCGACGTGGGCGACACCGCCTACGCCGTGCAGATGACCCAGAGCGCGGACATCCTCATCGCCGACGTGAAGAAGCTGTTGCCCGTCATCAAGCGCCGCGCGAACGAGCACAAGTTCACCCCGTGCATCGGCCGCAGCCACGGCATCCACGCCGAGCCGACGACGTTCGGCCTCAAGCTGGCGCTCATGCACGACGAGTTCACCCGCGCCCTTCGCCGCCTCGAAACTGCCCGCGAGGTCGTCGCCGTCGGCAAAATCTCCGGCGCCGTCGGCACCAGCGCGCACTTGTCGCCGCGTGTCGAGGCATACGTTTGCAAGAAGTTGGGCATCAAGCCCGCGTCCATCGCCACGCAAGTTGTCCAGCGGGACATCCACGCCGAATTCCAGCTCGCCATGGCTCTCGTTGGCGCGAGCATCGAGCGTTGGGCCGTTGAGTTCCGCCACCTGCAACGCACCGAAGTCCTCGAAGCCGAAGAGCCGTTCACCAAAGGCCAGAAAGGCTCGAGTGCCATGCCGCACAAGCGCAACCCCATCACCTGGGAACGCCTCACCGGCCTCGCTCGCGTGCTCCGTGGCAACGCCCTCGCCGCCCTCGAAAACGTCGCCCTCTGGCACGAGCGCGACATCAGCCACAGCTCGGTCGAGCGCATCATCTTCCCCGACTCCTGCACCCTGCTCGACTACATGTTCGGCCTGCTCACCCGCCTGATGGACGGCCTCGTCGTCTATCCCGCGAACATGAAGCGCAACCTCGCCGCCAGCCTCGGCCTGTGGAACAGCCAGACCGTGCTGCTCGCGCTCATCCGCAAGGGCCTCACCCGCGAAGCCGCCTACCAGCTCGTGCAGGACGCCGCGATGAAGACCTGGGAAGTCAAGCACGCCGGCCGCGACGACGCCGACTTTCTCGAAGTCCTCAAGGCCACTCCCGCAGTCTCCAGTCACTTCAAGCCGGGCGAACTGGAGCAGCTTTGCTCGCTCGACTTCCACTTCAAGGAAGTGAACCGCCGGTTCAAGCAACTGGGTTTGTCGTGGCCGGCGCAAGGATGATGAGCCGTGCCGGAAATAGGCGATTGACGTGTCAAAGCCGTAGTCGCATTGTATCTACACATGAAAACAACCGTTCAACGCTGGGGCAACAGTCTGGCGCTCCGCATCCCCAAGACTTTCGCCGAGCAAATCTCCGTGCGCGAAGGCGACGAGGTGGAGATGAGTGTCGGCCGTGGACGGCTCGTGGTGACCCCGCGTCCGCCACGCGACTATCACCTCGCCGATCTCGTGGCTGAGATACGTCCGGGCAACCGGCACCGGGAAATCGTGGTGGACGGCCCGCAGGGCGGGGAGGTCTGGTAATGCCGCGCCGTTACACTCCCAAACGCGGCGACGTGGTCTGGTTGCATTTCACTCCGCAGGCCGGCCACGAGCAGGCCGGTCGCCGCCCCGCCGTCGTCCTCTCCCCCGAGAGCTACAACCAGAAGACGAGCCTGGCCCTGTTCTGCCCAGTGACGAACCAGGTCAAAGGCTATCCCTTCGAGACGCCGCTTCCCCCGGGCTTGCCCGTGGGTGGCGTGGTGCTCTGTGACCAGATCAAAAGCCTCGACTGGGTCGTGCGCCAAGCCGAGTTCATCTGCGCGCTGCCCGAGGAATCGCTCGATGAGGTGATGGGCAAAGCCCTCGCCCTGCTGAAATAGCCATGCGGCCTGGAAAACTCGCAGCCCGATACTCACCGGACTTCCACCTGAAGCAAGTGGGTAACCGGTTGAGGAATCCCGCACCGTAACTTCTCATGTCCCCCGCCGCCCCAGCTTCCCTCGGTCTGCGGCTGGCCCCGCTGTTCGCCGGCTTTATGGTTGTGAAATATCCTCGCTGGACCCCAACCGCCTGGCGCTGAGGAAATGCGTCAGACGGTGAAAGACCTCCTCGACCGCGCCGGCCGGGCTGGCGGCGGCGCCCACCGAATCGTCCGCTGGCGCGTGCATCCGGTCCGCTTGGACCTGGGCTGCGAACCCGGCCAGATTCCGCGCGACCTCGAAGCCGGGCTGACAGTGCGTCGCTCTTGGCGCATCGAAGCGCCTCACACCTGCCCCGCCGACTCCACCCAATCGTAGCCGTCCGCCGGCAGCCCCGTCGCCTTGAAGTGCGCTTTGCCGCACTGGATCTTCTTCCGCTCCAGATCGGGAAGCTTGTGCCAGTCGGTCGTGCCCTTGGTCTCGCGCACCAGGTAGAGCTTGTTTTGCCCGGCCGCGTCCTCCTTCACAATGGCCCAGTCGGGATTGTAGGTGCCCAGCGGCGTCTCGACCTTGAACCAGTCCGGCAGCTTGAAGAACAGCTTGATGTCCTCGCGCGCATCCAGCGCCCGGGCGAACTCGTATTCCACCTGCGACTCGTATTCGATCACGTCGTAAAGCCCGCGCCGGACCTCGATCAGCCGTGTCACGTAGCTCTCCAGTTCCTGGCTCTCCAGCCGGTGCATCTCCCACTCGGCGTCGGCGATGCGCTCGTATTCGATGCCCGCCACCATCAGGTCGCGCAGGGACTTCTGGATGGCGGCCACGGCCTGTTCGAGGAACTGCTGCGGATTGCGCGTCACCTCGCCCAGCCGCTCTGACTTCCGCAAAATCTCCGCCAGCGCCTGGCGTGTGAGTTCCGTTTCGCGCTGGAGGTAACTGAGCAAGTCTGGGATCGGGCAACTGGACGAGGATGAACCGGCGGTTGCCGCCGTCCTGCGCGTTCAACTCCAACACCGCCTGCGCCGTCGTGCCGCTCCCGGCGAAGAAGTCGAGGATGAGGTCGTCACTCGCGGAGGCTTGCTGAAGCAAGAGCGTCAGAACTTCGACGGGCTTGGGGAAATCCAACACATCCTCACCATTGAAAATGTCCTTCAGTGTGCGAGTGCCTTGAGTGGTGAAAACCGTCTCAAGCACAGACGAGATATTTGTGAACTCGTCAGCCCGCTCGTTCCTGAATCTCTTGAGGCGCGGCCGTCCTTCTTGCTTCTGCGGCCAAAGGATCTTCCGGTCGGCGATAAGGCGGTTCATTGTCTCGGGAGCGTATCGCCAGCCATTGTCGGGACACTGATAAACCAGTCCTGTCTCCGGATTTCGCAGGTCGTAGTGGAGATTGGGGCGTTGTTCCTGAGTTGCGAGGCCGGTCAGATCAGCACTCCACCAATCGCCGCGTGGATCGTTGTCGGGATTGCTGAATTTCGAGAAATCGATCTCTTGACCACGCAACTTGACGAGGTTCTCGCGGGAAAACGCCAAGACGTATTCGTGGTCCAAAGAAAGCCCTGTCTTTGCTCTGCTGTCCACCGTTTGGCGACGCTTCCAGACAAGGGTTCCGATGAAATTCTCCTCCCCAAAAATCTCGTTCATAACGGCGCGGAGGTTGTGGACTTCGTGGTCGTCAATGCTCACGAAGATCACGCCGTCCTCGCGCAGGAGGTTCCGCGCCAGGAACAGCCGGGGATACATCATCGTCAGCCATTTGCTGTGGTAGCGGCCGTCGGTCTCGGCGTTGGTGGTGAGCTTGATGCCCTCGCCGCTGACCTGGCCGGAGAAGCGCAGGTAGTCGGCCAGCCCTTCCTTGTAGTTGTCCGGGTAGATGAACTCGTTGCCGGTGTTGTAGGGCGGATCAATGTAGATCATCTTCACCCGCCCGTGGTAGCCGCCTTGCAGGAGCTTGAGGACTTCCAGGTTGTCGCCCTCAATGATGAGGTTTTCGGAGGTGTTCGTAGCGGCGTCTCGGCAGAGCGCCGCATGCTTCTCCCCTTGGATGGCGGCGCTCTGCCGAGACGCCGCTACGGCAAACGGCCTCGGCGGCCAGGATTCCTCCGGGCACGGCAGCAGCGTGCCGCTGGTGAGCGCCTGGATGTTTTTGATGGCCTCGGACTTGCCCGCCCACGAAAGGCCGTATCGCTCCGGGGCGTCCGTGGCGGCCTCGCCCAGCAGTTGCGGGAACTTGTGGAGGTCCAGTTTGCCCTCGGTGAACGCTTCCGGGAACAGTTCGCGCAGGCGGGCGAGGCGTTCCGCGTTCACGTCGCGGGAAGTCAGGGGGAGTTTGGTGTCGTCAGCCGTGGACATCGGTTCGCGGGGCGTGCCGCCACGGGACCTCCCTCAACAGAAGGGGCGCGAACTCAACGCGCCCTGTCCCGAGGCACCTGGAAGCGCCTGTTACGAGAAGCGCGCCAAGCCGCGCCCGGGTGGGCGCGTGCTCGGTCGGTTCTCGTAACGGGCTTGGGAAAATTTCCAGGTTTTCGGGACAGCCCGTAGCCGAAGCTACGCAAAGTGATTTTCTGTGAAGCGTCTTCTGGTCAGGTTATGAATTCGGACAGGCGGAGCGTAGGCAAGGCCCGGCCTGGCTGCAATCACGGACGCGCCGCTCCGCGGCGTGCCGGCGTGCTGGCAGCCACGCAACATGACTGGCTGGGCGAACTGGCCGGACCCGCCTGGCAGTTTCTTTCCAGCGGGAGGCGGCTTGCCCAAGAGCACATCGGCTGGGAGATTCTCCGCACGCAGAAGCATGAATGACGAGCGCCCCCGTCTGACCGACGCCGAGTTGAAGGACTTCTTTGACCGGCTGTTTCCGCAGGGCTTCGCCGGGCCGGATGTGCTGGCGGAGATGGCGCCGGAAGGCTGGGAGAAGTCGCCGTTGCTGGCGTGCTTTCATCCCTCGCCGGAACAGGTGTGGCGGGAGGCGGTGCAAATGCACCGCAACCTCGAGGACCTGATCCGCGTCCGGCGGGAGCGCGAGCCGGAGAACCCCAAGCTGGCCCCGCGCCCGGAACCAACCTTGGCGGCCGTCCGCGCCGCGTGGAAGGCCACGCCGGTGGATGCACCAGGGGAAGTGACCGAGTTGGTCGGGTTGTGCCTGTGGGATGTATTCTCGGACAATCACGAAGTCATCGCAGCGGATGGGCGCGTGGTGGATATCGGGTCGTTTCGCGGGGCCGGTGGTTTCATCGCGGACTTCGTCGAGGGTGTCGAGTCAAACGGATGGGGCGGGGACTACCTGCGTTTCTACATGGGCACGATTTGGATCGGCGGGCGGGCGGACCTGACGCCGGTTTACCGGATGATCTTCCGACGGATCCAGGCGCTGGGCGCGGATTGGGAATACCATTTCCCCCATCTCTTCGCCGTGGACCTGGCACCGCTCAAGGAGTCGCTGGATCCCGCCAAACTCGAGGATTATTCGCCGTCCGAGGCGTTCGCCAAGGAGCAGGAAGCGCAGGAACGCCAGACGGAGAAGGCGAAACTCCAGGCGGAACTGGCGGAATCCAACGCGGCAGCGCGCCGTGAGGCGATGGATCGTCCGCCGCCCGCCACGGTGCGCGCCTACGAGCAGGTTTACGGGCGCGAGCCGAAAGGCTGGCCGCCGACATGAGGAGGCGGGGCAGTTCAAGCCGGGCGAACTGGAGCAGCTTTTGTCGCTCGACTCCCGTTTGAAGGAAGGCAACCGCCGGTTCAAAAACCTGTGGCATTGACCCGGCCCGGCGGCCGGGACGAGGTTCACCTGGCACCCGCTTGGCCGGTGTTGTTCGAGGGGGCAGGCAGGGCTACCGATGGCGTGGGTCCATGTTGTTCTTCAGGTCGGACCAATCCACCCGGGGCGCGCGCGGGTTGAGGCCGTTGAGGAAATCCTCAATGTTCGTGTAGCCGTCGCCGTTGAGGTCGGTGCCGGCGTCGCCCGGATCGTTGGGGTTCAGGCCGTGCTTTTTCTCCCACGCATCCGGCATCCCGTCGCCGTCGCTGTCCCTGTAAGGTTTGCCCTTGTAGTCCGGGTAACCGCCGACCTGGGACGGATGCGTGATGATGCCTTTGCTGATGAGTTCGATCTGCCGGGCGATGTGCTCGTCCGTGAACGGCGGATGCGCCAGTTGCTCGCGAATGCCGGGGCCGACCTTGGCGGTGGTCTTGCCGGTGCGGACGGTTTTCGCAATGCGCGCGTCCACCGCGTCCCGGCGCGGCGACGTGGCCCCGGCCCGGGCCAGCACGGTGGCGTAGGCGTTGGTGGCCGGCTCGACCGGCAGCGGGGCATGGGGGAACGGTTCGGGGACGCGGATTTTCGCCAGCACTTCCGCGAGCGGCCCGCGCGCGTCCGGCTGCACGCCGCCATCCCAGTTGTCCTTCGTCACGCGGTCGTTGCCTTCGACGACGTTGCCGGCGACGTAAGCCTTGCCGAAGTTGTCCACCACCGTGCGACTGCGTTCGGACTCGGGCTTGAGCAGACGCCAGGCGATCGGGGCGTCCCGCGGCGTGGCCGGGCCGGGCTTCAGGTAATTGTTGATGATGTTGAATTCACTCCGGTGGTCGCCGCCGTCCACAGTGCGGTGGACCCAGTTGAACAGGACGTTGTTCACGAAGGTGAAGTCGCCATACATGCCGACGCTGGGATTGCGGCCCGTGTTGCAGGCCCAGAGGTTGTTGTGGAACGTGCTGTTCAATCCGCCAATCGTGCTGCCGAAGGCGTGGTGAAACGTGTTCAGCCCCTCGCTAAAGATGGAGTTCTGGATCGTGATGTTCACCGTGGGCAGCTTGAGCGCGGGCGTGGACGGGTCGTTGTCGTGATCGTGCATGTGCCGATACATGCTCATGTTTTCGTCGAGGCCCCAACTGGCGGAGACGTGGTCAATCATGATGTTGCCAATGGGGTTGCCGCCGAGGGAATCGTTGCGGTCACCCACCCACGTCTCACCGCGCCGGAAACGCAGATGGCGGATGACCACGTCATGCGTCTCCAGTTCCACCGTGTCGCCCGCGATGCACACGCCGTCGCCGGGCGCGGTGGCGCCGCTGATGGTGATGTAGGGCGCGCGGATGCGGATGCGTTCCGTGAGGCGGATGATGCCGGCGACATTGAACACGACGACGCGCGGCCCGCCGGCCTCGCACGCCTCGCGGAAGCTGCCGGGGCCGCGGTCGTTGAGATTGGTGACGACGAAAACCTTTCCGCCCCGTCCGCCAAACGAATACATGCCCCCGCCCCAAGCGCCGGGGAACGCGGGAATCTTCGCCTGCGGCAAGTCCTTCGGCTCGGCCGCGCCGGGCAGATAGGGTTTGCCCTTGGCCGCCCACTCCTGGATGACGGGCAGCGCGCGGGCGAACGCCTCGTCGGAGCGCCGGTCGGCGGCCGCCTTGCGGGCGGCGGCCTCGGCGGCGACCTCGGCGGAAATCCGCGGGTATTGTGCGTGGGCGGCGGGAATGAGCGCAAGCGTCAGCGCGGCCAGAGATGCCGGGAGTTTCATCGGATGAGGGTGTTGGTTGTGGCACCGGTTGGAGCGGAATCGCGGAGGTTGCGCTCGCCCGCCTTCAAATCATGGCCGGCCTTGACCAGATAATTATTGATGCGGCCCTTGTATTTGCCGAAGACGGCGTGCTTCTCGCGCGCGGTGCCCGCCACCATCGCCAGTTCGCGCGCTTCGTGCAGCCACGCAAGCACCTGGCGGCGCTGTTCGTCCGTCAATTCGGGAAACATCCGGCAATACACCGAGTAGGTGAGCGGTGCCACGCCGTAGGTCATACCGTCCTTGATCTTGTCCACTTGCTCGGACGTCAGTTCCGCGGCCAACGCCGCCAGAAACTCGCGATGTAACTGCCGCTGGCGCAACTCCACCTCCGACGCCGCAGCATTGACGCCCGCCGGGGAAGCGGTTTGCGCGCCGCCGCTCTCCGCGCGGGCGGCGTCCCGCACCGCGTGCACCGCCGCCAGTTTCAGGTATTGTCCGGCCACGAGCTCGATGACGCGCGCGGCCAGGTTGGTGTCGGCCAGTGCGAGCGGGGCGACAATTTTCTCCGCCCGTTCCCGCACAACGCGTTCGAGCGCCATGCCCGGTTGATTGGTGGCCCCCTGCCCGCAGACTGGCAAGGCCCACAACAAACCCAGGCCGCACAACGCGATCCCGCGCCACCAACGCCAGCCCGTCCGCATGGCAAACTGCGCTTGCATGAGGGGGTTAGTTCCCCGCCGCCTGCCGCGCTTCCCAGTCGCGATACGCTTTGGCCACATCGTAGCCCCGCGCGTTCAGCCCGGCGTTGATGGCGTCCTTGAATTTCTGGAAGATGGCGGACTTCTCATCGGCGCTGCCGCCGTGCATTGCCTCCTCCCGCGCGGCCTTGAGCTGTTCGATGACCCAAGCAAGGTCGGCCTCTTTGAGGCCCGGAATAATCCGGGCGTAGGCCTCGGCGGTGACTTTCACCTTGTCGTAAGTCATCACATCCTTGACCGCCTCGACCTGCGCGGGCGAAAGCTCGAGCGCGAGGACGGAAACGAACCACTCGTGCAGCGGCTTCGAGAGCTGGAGGCGCAGTTCGGCCCGGGCGGCATAGTCATCCGGGTCCTTGCCCCCGGCGCGCAATCGGGCATTGATGACTTCATCCCGGGCGCGGAGGGTGCGGTAATGCAGCAGCAGCAACGTCCGCACGCGGGCAGTCTTCGCGGCGTCTTTGAGGTCCACCCGCTCCATGATGCGGTCCACGCGCCGTTCGAGCGCCCGGGTGTAAAGCGCCTCGCGCTCCTCGTGGGTGGCGGGCGGGGTGGTTTCCTGCGCCCGCACGGTCAGCGCGGACACAGCCAGAAGCAGCGGCAGGAGACAACCGGCCAGTCGTCGGGGATTCATTGCGTCGCCAGCCTAGCAACGCCACCGTCCATGTCCATGCGCGGGCTGGGCGAAAACTTGCACTCTTGCGCGGTTCACCCGAACGGGGGCTTGACGATTACGCCGTTGGCGACGTTGCCTTCCGCCATGCGCCACCACCCTTGCATCCTTTTTCTCCTGATCGCTTTCACCACCGCCGCGTCCGATTACCCCGTCCAACCGGTTCCCTTCACCGCCGTGCGCTTCACCAGCGGCCTGCTCCATGACCGCCAGGCCACCAACACTGCCGTCACCCTGCCCTTCGCCCTCGACCAGTGCGAATCCTCGGGCCGCCTCAAAAACTTTGCTCTCGCCGCCGAGGTCATGCGCCGCCGCGCCGCCGGCGAAACCAGCTTCCAGATCAAGCCGCCCACGCAATATCCCTTCGACGACACCGACGTTTACAAGGCGCTCGAAGGCGCGGCGTTCAGCCTGAGCCTCCAGCCCGACCCCGTGCTTTCCAACCGCGTCGAGAAATTCATCCGGCACATTGCCGCCGCGCAGGAACCCGATGGCTACCTCTACACGTTCCGCACCATGCACCCGGACAGCCCGGGCCACGGCTGGGTCGGCCAGCAACGTTGGGAAAAGGAGCCGCAACTCAGCCACGAACTCTACAACCTCGGCCACCTCTATGAAGCCGGCACCGCGCATTATCAGGCCACCGGCTCGCGCTCGCTCCTCGACCTTTGCCTCAAGAGCGCCGAACTGCTGCACCGCGATTTCGGCGACGGCGAACCGCGCATCGCCCCCGGCCATCAGGTCATCGAAATGGGCCTCGCCAGGCTCTACCGCCAGACCGGCGACCAACGCTGGCTCGACCTCGCGAAATTCTTCCTCGAAGTGCGCGGCTTCGGCAGCGAATACAGCCAGGACCATAAGCCCGTCCTCCAGCAGGACAAGGCCGTCGGCCACGCTGTCCGCGCCAATTACATGTATGCCGGCATGGCGGATGTCGCGGCACTCACCGGTGACACGCGCTACCTTGCCGCCATCACGAGAATCTGGAACAACGTCGTGGACACGAAGCTCCACCTGACCGGCGGCTGCGGCGCACGCGCGAGCGGGGAAGCCTACGGCAACGACTACGAACTCCCGCACCGCTGCTACAACGAGACCTGCGCCGCCGTCGCGTTTCTGTTCTGGAACCACCGCATGTTCCTCCTGACCGGCGACGCCAAATACCTGGATGTCTTCGAGCGCGCGCTTTACAACGGCGTCCTCAGCGGCGTCTCGCTCTCCGGCGACCGCTTCTTCTATCCGAACCCGCTCGAATACGACGGCAGCGCGAAGAACAACCACGGCCACGCCGGACGCGCCCCGTGGTTCGGCTGCGCCTGTTGTCCGCCGAACATCATGCGCACGCTCGCGTCACTCGGCGACTACGTCTATGCCGTGCAAGCCAACCAACTTTTCGTGAATCTCTACGCCCAGGGGGAAGCCACCGCGATTGGCGCGGGCACCAAAGTAAAACTGGAACAAACCACGAGCTACCCCTGGAACGGCGAAATCAAACTGCGCGTCACGCCGGACAAGCCCGGCCAGTTCACGCTCGCCCTGCGCATCCCCGGCTGGGTCGAAGGCAGGCCGCTGCCCAGCGACCTCTACACCTACGACGATGCCACGCCCGCCCAGTGGACGCTGAAGGTGAACGGGAAGAAGATCGAAACCCGCAGCAGCGAACGTGAGTCCACTCCATCCAAATCCGGCAGCAGTCAGAGCCGACTCACGTCGGCTGCCACGGAGAACGGCTTCGCCCGCCTCACCCGCGACTGGAAAGCTGGCGACGTCGTCACCCTCGACCTGCCCATGCCCGTGCGCCGCGTTGCCGGCAACTCGAAGATCGCCGCCACACGTAATCAGGTCGCCCTCGAACGCGGTCCCATTGTCTATGCGTTTGAAGCCTTGGACAACGACGGCTCCGTCTTCGACGCCGTGCTGCCCACGTCTGCCAGGATCACGCCGGAACACCGCAAAGACCTCCTCGGTGGCGTCACCGTGCTGAAGATCACCGGTGCCGAACGCGCGGCGCGCAGCGACTCCGGCAAGCTCACGACCAGACCCGCCAAACTGCTCGCCATCCCCTACGCCGTCTGGGCCAATCGCGGCCTCACGCCCATGACCGTCTGGCTGGCCCGCGACGCCGCCACCGCGCGCCCCACCCCCAGGCCCACCCTCGCCTCGCTGGCCAAAGTGACCGTGTCCTTCGCCCGCGGCGGGATGAGCCTTGCCCCCATCAACGACCAGCTCGTCCCGCAGAACTTTACCGACGGCTTCGCGCCCAATTTCGACTTCTGGCCGCGCAAGGGCACGGTCGAATGGATCAGCTACGAATTCCCGCAGCCCGCCACGGTTCGGGCCGTCTCGGTGTCCTGGTTCGACGACACCGGCACGGGCGAATGCCGCGTGCCCGCGTCCTGGCGTGTGCTCCACCGCACCGCTGACGGCCAATGGGAGCCGGTGAAGAACGCCGGCGACTACCCCGTCCAGAAACGCGAACCCGTGCGCGTCAGTTTCGATCCCGTCACCACGACGGCGCTGCGGCTGGAAATCCAGTTGCCGACAGGCTTCTCGGCGGGCATCCACGAGTGGGCGGTGGAATGAAGGCCGGCGACTCAAACCAATTCGAGCGCGTCCGCGCCCAGCGTGATCGCCGCCGCCTGGCCGATGAAGTCCAGCCGCAGCAGCACGGTGTCCATCCCGTAGCGTTCCTCCACCCAGCCCTCCACCCCGCGCAGTGCGCCGGACTTGATGCGGACTCGCATCCCCTTCCCGATGTGCGGCGCCAGGCGCACCGCCACCCGCGCGGCCAAAGCCCGGAGGATGTCACGCAGTTGCGCCTCCAGTTCCGCCTGATCCGCCACCGTCAGCAGATTCGCCACCTGGTCGTTCTGCCGCAACAGGGTGAGCCGGGCCGGGTCCGGCCGCGCGAACAGGTAGCCGGGAAACAGCGGTTTCTCGAACGTGACGGTCTTGCCCCGGTATTTGTGGGCGGTCTGATAACAGGGGAGCGTCGCCGCCACCCGTTCGCGCTCACACCAGGCCAGGAGTTTTTTTTCGCAGCGGGGCCGCGTGTGGGCCACCACCCACGGACGGTCGCGCAGGGCGAAAATCTCCTCCGCGGCAGCGGGCAGGGCCGCGGGCGGGTCAATGACTGAATCGGCGGGCATGACGGGGAAACTCTGGTTGGCAACCGCGCGGGCATTGGCAGCCCGGTGCGGGACGACAATCTGAAGAGCTCGCCCGGATTTGTCCACCCCGCGAAGCCCCGTTCCGCGCTTCGGCTCTGCGCACGCGGGACACAAACTCAGGTGGTGCCGGAAGAACGTGGGTGCCGCGGCGCATCGCTTCGTCAACCGGCCGTCCGGCGCGGCGGGGGAGGAATCGCCAAATCCCGATTCGCGAATTGAGCCTCTGAACCTGGCAGCCCCCCCTTTCCATGAACCGCCCCCTCACCCTGCCCTCTCCCCCGCTGGGGGAGAGGGTTTTTGCAGCGGCGCGGCGGCGGCGCCGGGCCCTCACCCTGCCCTCTCCCCCGGTGGGGGAGAGGGTGGCGTCTCGCCGGGTGAGAATTTTCCCAACCGACAGTTCGCGCTTTGAACCCCCGAACCGCAGCGCCGACGC
>Ga0209381_1002362_pt1 | contig 24065 bp, 20 predicted proteins | sample DewCreD2012metaG_FD_184111 | JGI IMG/M metagenome (GOLD analysis project Ga0209381, IMG submission 184111) | Hot spring sediment bacterial and archeal communities from British Columbia, Canada, to study Microbial Dark Matter (Phase II) - Dewar... ...
AGGAAATAGATTTCGTAGCCATAAAAGATAATGAAACAATCTACATCCAGGTTGCACTGATTCTTGACTCTGAAAAAACGATAGAACGTGAATTCGGCAACCTGTTGGCCATCAACGACAATTATCCAAAATTTGTTATTTCAACTGACCCGAAATACACCAACACCCTTCAAGGAGTGAAACATGCAAACCTCCGACAGTTCCTGCTAAACGAAAACGCACTCTAACCCCGCCCTCTGCTTTTTCAAATTACTTTACCCTACATTAAATCACAAATCACAAATCGAACTTAAACACCCGAAACCCTGGAACACTGGAACACTGCAACTCTGAAACTCTGGAACTCTGGAACTTTGGAATACGGTACTATTGTCCTACATCCCCTACGGGGAAAGAGCGTAAAGCGCAAAACGTAAAGCGTATAGAATGAGTAAAATAGAAAGCTTCAAGGATTTGATTGTTTATCAGAAAGCTTATATGCTTGCAATGGAGATTTTTGAACTATCCTGTGGTTTTCCCAAAGAAGAAAAATATTCATTGACTGATCAGATAAGAAGATCATCAAGATCAGTGGCTGCAAACCTTGCTGAGGCTTGGGCTAAAAGGCGATATGAAAAAACATTTTTAAGCAAGCTCAGCGATTCCTTTGGAGAAGAACAAGAAACAGAAGTCTGGCTCAATTATTCCAAAGACTGCGGATACATACAAAAAGATACTCACGAAAAAATTATTAATGAATATCTTGAAGTCAGAAAAATTCTCATATCAATGATGAATAACCCAGACAAATGGTGTTTATGAAGCCCCTCTCCGCTCTTTGCTCCACTCTAAATGTCCCCTCTTTACGCTCTACGCTTTACGCTCTACGCTTTACGCTTTACGCTATATAAAAAATACTCTGCTTTCTCAACCCAATACCCTTCTTTACGCTTTACGCTTTACGCTCTACGCTATATAAAAGGGACTCTGAAACCTTGAACCATGAACCTTAATCCATAACGTATATGAACACCCCATCCCCCGCAAAATCCCCCGCCAACTACAACACCGACGACTCCATCGACCTCACCAGATACCTCTTCCTCATCCTCGGTAACTGGTTCTGGTTCCTCATCTCCATTGTAGTGGCCATCGGCATCGCCTGGCTCGTAAACCGCTATACCACCCCGGTTTACGAAGTCAAGGCTTCCCTTCTCATCAAGGAAACCTCTGCCGGCGGACTCTCCGAAGGCATCGAATCGGCTATCCCCGCCCTGCGCATGATCCGCACCATGCAGAAAGTGGCCAACGAACAGGAAATCCTGAAATCATATTCATTACACCAGCGCGTAGTAAACAAACTGGATTTAAAAGTAATATATGTTGCCCGGGGAAGAAGTAAGCTCAAAGATGTCTATTTATACCAATCGGCACCCTATATAGTATTACCAGATACCAGTAAGCCAAACATACAAGATTATCCTATTGAAATAGATTTTCTCGATAAATCCCGTTACGTAATTAACATTAACCAGAAAATGGGATTGAAAAAAGTACTGCGCTTCGGAGAACCTTTTGAAAACGAATCCTTTCACTTCACAATATTTTTACGCGACAGTTCAACCTTCGATCCTGAGAGTACATATGCCAATAACTACTTTTATTTTACGTCTCCTAACAGTTTGGTAAATGAATACAGAAACAAACTGAACATAAAGGTAAATGACGATAAACGGGGTTCCGTGCTTTTTCTTTCACTCAGAGGAAATAATTCTGCTCAGGAAACCGACTATCTCAATGCCCTGCTCGACGAATACATAGCCCAGGGACTGGAAGAAAAAAACCAGACCGCCGTCAATACGGTAAAATTTATTGACCAGCAACTGGGCGTCCTCAGCGATTCCCTCCAGGGCGCCGAATACAGTCTCCAGAACTTCCGCCTTTCCAACAAGCTGGTTGATATCTCGCAGGAAGGAAGCGCTGTCTATACCCGCCTGCAGGAACTGGGCAACCAGAAATCCCTGCTCGAGCTGAACAAACGCTACCTCGAATACCTGCAGGAATACATGCGCGGCCGCACCCTTACCGGACAGCTCGTAGCCCCGGCTACGGTCAACATCAACGATCCCCTGCTCAGCTCTCTGGTACAGCAACTCAACGAACTCATTTCCCAGCGAAGCCGCCTGCAGGTGTCCGTCCAGCCGGGCAATCCCAACCTCGCCGACATCGACACACAGATTGACGCCCTGCGCCAGGCCCTGCTCGAAAACATCCGCAACCTGCTCCAGAACAACACCATCTCATTGCAGGAAAATGCCCGCAACCTGGCCATGGTGGAAAAGGAAATGCAGCGCCTGCCGGTCACCGAACGCCAGCTCATCAACCTGCGCCGCACCTATACGGTAAACGACCAGATCTACACCTTCCTCCTTCAGAAACGCGCCGAAGCGGCCATTGCACGAGCTTCCAACGTGGCCGACAACAAAGTCATTGACTATGCCCGGGCACAGAATGCCGCCCTCATTGCCCCCAAGGCCCGCCGCAACTATACCATCGCCCTCATGCTCGGCATCCTCGTCCCCCTGGTCATCCTCATCCTGCTCGAAAGCCTGAACACCAAAATCACAGGCCGCCAGGACATTGAACAGCGCACCGGCGTGCCCATTGTGGGCAGTGTGGGCCATTTCACCGGCCCGGGCATGGTGGCCGTGCACGAAAAGCCCCGCTCGGCGGTGGCCGAATCGTTCCGCGGCCTGCGCACCAACCTCCAGTTCCTCCTGCGCGACCCAAAACAAAAGGTCATCGTGGTCACCTCCACCATCACCGGAGAAGGAAAAACCTTCACCTCCGTCAACCTGGCCGCCGTCTTCGCCCTCGCAGGCAAAAAAACCCTGCTCGTGGGCCTCGATATGCGCAAACCCAAAATCTATAAGTTCTTCGGACTCGAAAACGCCACCGGCCTCAGCAACTACCTGATCGGGCAGGCCACTTTCGATCAGGCGATCCAGCGCACCGGAGTGGAAAATCTCTACCTGGCCAGTTCCGGCCCCATTCCGCCGAATCCTGCCGAACTCATCGGCACCGAAGCCATGAAAACCTTCCTCGAAACCGCCCGCGAGCAATTCGACATAGTGGTGGTCGACACCCCGCCGTTCGGACTCGTCACCGACTCGCTCATCGTGGGCCGCCTCTCCGACATCCTTCTGGTGGTCGTCCGCCAGATGTATTCTCCCCGTGCCGTGCTCGACGCCATCGAGGATCTTTATCAGCGCCACGAAATGCCATCCACCGGACTTATTATCAACGACATCCGCGCCAGCGGCTACTACTACCGCTACGGCTACCGCTACTATTCCTACGGCTACGGCTATGGCTACGGCTACGGCTACGGCACAAAAGCCGGATACTACGAAGACGAAACCCAGGAAACGAAGAAAAACGCTTTTGAAAAATTCTTCCGTATACTGAAAAACGACGGAACGCCCTGAGCGGCAAGCATGAAGATTTGTGATTCGAGATTTCTGATTTCTGATTTCTGATTTTTTTGATCCCGAACGAAAATAAATTAAATCACAAATCAAAAATCACAATTCACAAATCAAAAATATCAAGCCACATAGCACAACGCCCAGCGCCCAAATCAAAAATCTAAAATCAAAAATCACAACTCACAAATCACAAATAGCAAACCACAAAACCCTGGTCACAATGCCCAATTCAAAAACAACAAAAGAAGAACGAAATATTTGTGATTCGAGATTTTTGATTTCTGATTTCTGATTCTTTTGATCCCGAACGAAAACAAATTAAATTACAAATCAAAATTCACAACTCACAAGTCGAACTTAAACCCCCGAAACGCTGGAACGCTGGAACATTGGAACCATGGAACTCTGGAACGCTGGAACACTGGAACACTGGAACACTGGAACGTTTAAATCATAGAACACTTTTTAAACAGCCTGATATGTAAAGCAATATAGCCATCAACAATTCAAATTGGTTCTTTAAAAATAATTAATGGGTAAAGATTCTAAAAGTTTTTTAAAAGGCGTTGTTTCAGGCTATGCATTTATGATTACAAGCATGCTTGTAAGCTTATGGCTTGTGCCGTTTACCCTAAAATATCTTACGAGACCAGAGTATGCCATTTTTGCTATAGCAGGAGATCTTCTTTCATGGTTGAGCTTGGCAGGCTTAGGAGTAAGTGCTGTTTTCAATTCCCGCGGTGCACAGCTTATGGGAAGCAGAGACATTGAAGAACTGAACATAGTTGCCAGCACAACTTTTTTTACACAGCTTGCCAGTTCTGTTATTATTATCATTGCAGGTATTATTGTTACATTGAAACCAGAATTATTATTCAGTAAAGAGGCTTCAGCGGAGCATCTGCAGATGGTGGTGGCAATATTGGTCACAGCATTCACCATTTCATTTATTTTTCAGCCTCTTAACGCAATGCTTGTTGCAAGTAAGCAAATTCATATTGATAACTATCTGAAATTCGGTTTACTTGCTATCAATACCCTCCTGACAATCTTATTTCTAACGAAGGGTTTGAAACTATTATCGTTAGCGTTAAGTAATTTCATTGGAACTATTATCATAAGTATAATTACCTGGATAAGAGTTAAACGTACCCTGGGATATATAAAGATTGATCCCGGCTTATGGCGTTTCGACAGGTTCAGGTTTTTATTAAAGAACGGTGTATGGTTTTCTATTGGTGGTCTGGCGGGTATATTCATTTTCAGGATGGACTCTTTCCTTATAGGCCAATATATTTCGTTAACGACAGTTACAAGTTTTGTAATTACCACAAAGTTATATCAGATAGCAGATAAATTTCATCAGCAGTTTTTCAATACCACAAGGCCATATTTTGCGCAGGTATTTGGCAAGCGAGATATGCAGCTGTTGTCCAGAATGCATAACCTCTCATTCAATCTTTCTTTTATTGCAGCGTTTATAATGGGGATAGCTGTTATGATGGTCAATAAATGGTTTATCGGGGTTTGGGTAGGACCGGATTTTTATCTCGGCGATACAATTAATATGCTCCTGTGTATTAATTTTATTCTTCAGGCTTCTGTACTTCCAAACAGAATTGTATTAGTTACTACCTTATACAAGAACGAATTACATTCCATTACCAGGGTATTGGAAGGAATTTCTAAAGTGTTGTTAGCGGTTTTATTTTTAGGCAGATTTGGATTGCCTGTTTTGGTAATAGCAGGTATCCTGTCCTCCATTGTATTTTCTAACCTATGGCTTAATATACTGACATCGAAGCTATTAGAAGAATCTTTCTTAAAAAAAGTATTACCGTTGGTCTTAATAATTACAATACCACTCGTTGATTTAGTTTCTTATATATCAATTAAATATTTTTTGTATATTTCATTAATGGTTGTCTTGCTCGGTATTGCATCAAGAAAGTTAATTGATTATAAAGATTTAATCAGTCCATTTTATGTTCAAATATTTAATAGAAATAATAAGAAAATATTATAATTATAATAATTTAAAAACACATAAGAAATTTCTTTTACAAAATTGTGTTGTTGGTGAAAATTTTTGTAAATCCCCTGTATATAAAAACAATGAAATGCAGCTTTTAAATGTAAAAATTGTAAACAAAACAGGAGATAAAAATAAAATAAAATTTGGCTCACATTGTAATGTAACAGTCAACATTTTTCTTAATACAAAAGGGAGTATCACTGTGGGCGATTATGTTTATATGAATTCCGTTCATATGCGTATCGATCACAATTTAAAAATAGGTTCACATTGTTTATTTGGGCCGAATGTAAAATTATGGGATACTAAAAATCATCCTCTTTCTTCAGCAGAACGTCATAGGCAATGCGAATATATTGCCCATCATGGCTTTATTGACAGCTACGAGGCGGGAGGTGGAGACATAACTATAGGTGATGATGTATGGATAGGAATGGATGTAATAATTATTGGAGAAGTAAAAATCGGAAAAGGTTCTGTTATTGCAGCCGGCAGTATTGTAACGAAATCAATTCCTGAGAATGTTCTTGCTGCCGGGGTACCGGCAAAAGTGATCAGGAGGATTGACTAAAATTATGCAAAAAAAATATTCCAGAGGTTATGCCAATTAATTGGGTTCACGATGGGGGTGGTTAGAGCGGTAATGGATGCGAATTTACGTATAATGCAGATCTTCAGTTTTACAACTATTTACTGGATTACTTCAAAGATAAAGACCTTAAAAAAACAATAAGGGCAAAGATCAGATGGACAATGTATAATTATGGCATCAGCAACATCAGGAATGGACGCCTTATTAAAGGTCTCTATCTGGCTCTTGTAAACATGCAATTGAAAGGCGACAAAAGATTAATGACAAATCCAAGAAAGATTGCAAGTGCAGTAAAAAAATTTCTTAAATTTAAAGTTTTCAGTTAAGATATTGTTTCAAATCCCAAGAAATATTAGAAAAAAAAAATTTGTAGTAAATCTTCTTACTAAGTTTAGCTAATGAAATTTTTATTATTAAAATACCTAAATTTCATTTTGGATAAGTAAATATACCTTAATGTAATAATTTAATCATTTGTAAATCTTACCTAAATTAAATTAGATACATTATATAAAATAAAATATCTTATTCTTTAAAAATACTTTAGCTTCTAGTAGTATGCAGATGATTAGATATGTAATTAAATTTTTTCCCTTTTGTTTAATAAATTGAAAATTGCATTTAATAAATTGTTATTATGGAACGGATCTTTTGCATAGTAATAAACTTTGGGACAGAATTGCGACCCTTTTTTGATACAGGATTATATGATGAATTAAACAAACATTATAAAGTAGTTTGTTTTATTAAAAAAAATTCCTTAATTAAATTCATTGATTGTTTACCAGAAAAATTAATAGAAATTTATGATCCATCCATAATAATTAAAAACAATAATGAAAAATTGCAATTATTTTCAAAGTTAGATTTTTTTTTAAGACGAATAAGAAAATCAAGAATTAGGAGAATAGGATACGGAGAATATCACTTCACCAAAGGATCCAATTTTAAAAAGAGATTGTATGATTATATAATTGGAAATGAATTCTTTTATACAATACAGCGTTTTTTTTACAATAAACTTGCTCCATGGGCTTATTTTTCAGAAGAAATACATCAACTTTTTTTAAAACATAAAATAACAGATGTTCTTTACTACGGCAGTAATATGACAGAAATGTTGCTAATACAACATACAGCATCTGCAAAAGGTCTAAATTTATGGCATTATGTTGGAAATTGGAAAGATATATATATTGATGATTTTATACCCATTCAACCAAAAAAAATTTTTGTATGGAGTGAGATCATAAAGAATGATCTTGTCAAGTTTAATCCTTGGATTAATAGAAAAAGCATAACAATTTCTGGTAACTGGTTCTTCTATAAATTTAAAAATTTAAAACCTTTTTTTTCTAAATCATATTTCTTTAAAAAATATTGTTTTGATGAAGCCCGGAAAATTATATTATGGCCATTATCAAATAAAGTTATATTCCCTGGAGAGTACCTTTTACTGCAAAAGGTAAACTTATTTATTAAAAAAATTCCTGAAAATACAAGGCCTATCATTTTGATTCGCGAAAATGCATTTGGTTCAATTAATGAGCATCAAGAAATTATTTCCAAACTTGAGAATATTAGACTAATGGAAAACTATTGGTTGTTGAACCGTGAAGATGATTTTATATTCCAACGCAAAGAAGGTGAACAGGAATGGCTTGACATATTGTATTGGTGTGACTTTATTGTTACTACTCCTTCAACAATTACGCTTGAAGCTATTTTAGTTGGTAAAACTATTGTCAATATTTTATTTGATGAAACGGGTAACTATAGCTCCAAATTAGCTGCATTTGCTGCTGCTCCTTTTTATAAAAGTCTATTAAGTAGAAATGATGTTAAATTAGTTAATAATATTAATGATTTCTTTGAAATGCTTATGAGGCCAGAAGATATGAAATTATACACCTTGCAAGAATTACCTGAAATTATTGATGGCAATAAAATTTCAAATCTAAGTACTGTTTTAGAAAGCCTAATGCAATGAAAATAGTTTACGTTACAACAGAATACCCAGAAATTACAGCTAACTATGGTGGTATTGCAGTTGCTTTTAAAAACGAAGTTGATGCCTTAAGGCAACGAGGCCATAATGTAGAAGTAATATTGATTGCCAGTAATTTTTTACATAACGTAAAAATACATCCATACATATTTATTTTTCATTTTCCTACAAAGGGTAAAATGAAAGGTTTAAGAGGCAGGATTAAATTAACCAAATTTTTAAATAGAAGATATGACAAAAATACAATCATTGTAACTTCAGATTTTGGTGGAATTTTACCTTTCAGAATTAAACCATTCAAAATTACACAGTTGCATGGATCAGTAACTTTAAACTTATTTCATCAAAAGAAAAAAATGAAAAAGCTTTTATTTCTTCTTGAGTTCTTTAATATTTTTAATTCTGATAAGATTCGTGCTGTATCAGAATCAGTGCTTAATGATTCAAGAAAAATATTCCCGTTAATTAAGAAGATCCCTGCAACCATTATTCCTAACGGAATAAAAGGATTTGATAATGCTGTAGACGAGCATGAAACATCACACGAAAATAAAACTAATGTAATTTTTATAGGTAAACTATCAGAAATAAAAGGTGTTGAATTTTTAGGGACCATTATTAATAGAATACATGAATTATTGCCTAAAGTAAAATTCACCTTAATTGGACATGATGAAATAAAAAATGGTAGATCAAATAAAAATGCTTTGTTAAATAAATTGAAATTCCCCGAATTAGTCACTTTTTATGATCGAATTGCTAATAATCAAATGGGGCAATATTTAAGAAAAAGTGATGTTCTTATTTTACCTTCAAAGACAGAAACGTTTTCAATTGTTGTTATTGAAGCATTTTCCTGTAACGTACCAGTAGTTGCATTCAATGTTGGAGGACTATCAGAGTTAATTGATGATGGGATAAATGGCTTTCTTATTCAACCATTTGACATAGATTTATTTATAGCTAAGCTACATGCAATATTGACTCAAAAATCAGAAAAACTCAATATGGGTGAAGAAGCTTACTTAAAATATATTAGAAAATTTAAAATTGAAACATGTATCAATAGGTTGGAAACTTTTTATTCTGAATTATAATATATGTCTATTCAAATATTAAATTTTAAATCGTGGCAATTTGGGACACCAGATTCTGAAATTCTTTCTTCCCTAATAATTTGTACATATAAAAGGCCAATAGCTCTTGTTAAACTTATACATCACCTGTCAAAAATACCATATCTTCCGCAAGAAATATTAATTATTGACGGATCGCAAGACAATGAATCAATCAAGATAATTGAACCATTTCTTTCAGGAGGTTTACTAAAACGCAACATTACTTATGTATTTGCTCCAACAGGTCTAACTATTCAACGTAATGCCGGTATTGATATTTCACGCGGTTCAATAGTTCATTTTATTGATGATGATTGCTTGCCTGAGCCTAACTATTTCAAGGAAATTGAGAAGGTATTTATTGAAAATCCTGATATCGGAGGTGTTTCAGGAGCAATCCTTAACGAAATGTCCGGGCAAGTATCTAAAAAATATAAAATTAGAAAATTTCTTAGACTGTTTCCACAAGATGGAATCCCAGGAAAATACTATTGTAATGGTAGTTCTGTTCCAAAATCAATTTTAGGCACTAGCATTGCGAATAATTATGAAATTGATGTGGTTTCAGGCGCGGCAATGTCATTCAGACGTGAAATAATCAATAAAATTGGCGGTTTCTCAGAATTTTTTCAAGGTTATTCTCAAGGAGAAGATATAGAGTTTGCGCTACGTGCCAGGAAAATAACAAAATTATTACTATGCAGAAAGGCAGAGTGTTATCATTATAACGAACCAATTTCAAGACCAGATTTATTTAAAAAAGGTTTCATGGAAATTTTTAATAGATACTATATATGGAGATTGCATGTGCCAAAGAAAACTTTGAAATGTAGAATTCAATTCTGGGGTGACATTTTTTTTATAATTACATATGCAATATTATGGTTTATGTTTAAAGGCTTTAGATTTGATAATTTAAAATATTGTTTTGGGTTATTTAAAGGCGCTTTTAAGGCAATCGCTACAACAAAAGTAAGAGAATATAAAAGAACTATTTTTTTTAATATATGACGCGAGGCTATTACTTAAATAATTTTTTTATTTTATTTAATTTCACAGTTATTCTGATTACAATTCTTATTTTAAATTATCAAATAATACTTGCAGGTCGTATTCTTTTAGTAATATTTCTAATAGCATTTATTATTAGTTTCTTTAGGAAAGATCAAGCTTTGTTTTTTACCGTATTAATTATTTCGTTTTCACCATTTTTAGCATTTCTTAGACAATATATAATTTCATATAACGGTAATACGATTATATTATTTATTGCTTTAATATTATGGATATTAAAAGATAAAGGGAAAATATTTTATAGTACATTTTTAGATCGCCGTATATTTGGAATTTTTATTTTCTTAACTTTTTTTATCTTTTATGGCCTACTTATTAATGTCCCGTTAGCGAGGTTTATGCGTTACATTGAAACCTTTTTAGCAATAGTTCTTTTCTCTATTTCACTCAATTATTTGGAATATATAAAAAAACACCTGATCTATTTTATTATATCTTCAATGTTAATTGTAATTAGTCTTTTGCAACACATTGAAACACGTTTTATTTTTGAGGTTGGCGAAGAAAATATAAAAGCTGATCCAAGCGCATACAGTATTGGTTTGGTATTGTCAGCATTCCTTTTAATACAGGAAAATGGGCGGTGGATTTTCAGTGAAATCAATAGAAAAACAAAATTTATACGTTATTTACTATTGGTTTTTATCATAATACTAACTTTTTTAACTACCTCGCGGATTGGCTTTTTTTCTCTACTTGGTAGTTATCTCGTCTTTGCTATTATAAGCAGGACAGGAAAAAAAAGTATCATTCCTCTTGCTTTTGCAATTTTGGCAGCTTTTATTTTTATTACAAATTCAAGATATTATGAAATTTCAGAAAAGTGGTTTAACAAAACATTTAAAAATGAGAAGGGTATTAAATATGCAACTAGCGGTAGATTAGACCAATGGAAAATGGCTGGCTACTATCTTATCAATGCTTCGCCTAAAAATGTTTTATTTGGTTTTGGACCCGGAAAAGGACCTGATTTCACAAGTGAATATTCAAGAATTGTGCCCGGTGTAAAAACCTTAGTTGGCAAGCAAATGCAATTACATTCTTTGTACCATATTATTTTAATTGAGTATGGTATGATTGCGTTTATTTTTTTTGCTGGCTTTTTATATAGATCAGGGCTAAATTCCTATTCAATTTATAAAATGTATAACATTACTTTACCCTTACTTTCATTTTTTGCTTATTTGATTTATATCGGTTCAGTTTCAGGGAATGGAATTATACCGGCAATGTTCATTTCTTTATTTATGCTTAAGCCAGCGAAATTTTTTAATGTTTAGCCAGAAGATTAAATAAAAGTTTAAACTATATTATAAATTAACTTTGATGTAACAAGTTATATAATAAGAAAGTTTATATCTTAATTGTCATTATTCCTATAAGGGTGAGTATTAAATAAACTCAAATATTATGTTCACTTTAAAAGAAATTTTCACTTTCTTAACCATAAGATTCAGAGGTGCTTTAATTTATTGCACAAGAAACGAACTAAGGGAACAAATTAAGCGTCGTGGACCAAAAATTTTAATACTTGATGTTGGTGGTAGAAATAGCCCTTATACTTGCTTTATGCAGGGGAACTATGTTATATCTGATTTAAAAAGAATATCTGATTTGCAAAAGCAATTAAATTTGGGATTTACAGAAAATATTATTAATAATTTAAAACATAACAGATCAAATATAAAAGATGTAGTATATGATGATATGACAAATACTAACTTTATGCCTAATACTTTTGATGGGGTTATGGCTATTGAGGTTATAGAACATATTTTTGAAGATAATCTTTTTATTCAAAATATCTACAAAGTTTTGAAACCAGGCGGTTTTCTTATTTTAACCACCCCGAATGGTTCTTCAATCACCAATAACAATCCGGATCATATAAGGCACTACCAATTAGAAGAGTTAACGAACAAATTACATAACTTGTTCGCAGAGGTTAAAGTTGATTATATAGTGCCTCTAACCGTAGCTCATGCAAATTCTTTATCTCCTTGGTCTATTAAAAAGCCCTTTAAAACGATTTGGACAATGATAAATGGATTAATAAGCATTGCAGAGCAAAAGGGAAATAAATTAAATAAAGCCAACTCCGTTCATCTTATGGCAGTAGCAATAAAGGGGTAGAATAATGAATAAAAAATACAATTATATTTTTAATAATAACAAACGCTCTACATAAAAAAACTGAACTCATATATTATGCTTACAGGCCCAATGTAAACGAAATGAATATTTGGTTAAAATTCTTTGCCAAAGTAATTATTTTTGTACCTCTTGAAAAGTCAGAATCCCCGTATAGAATAGATATTGTATATAATCACGATAAAATCACTTTTCTGAAAATCCATAGTTGTATTGAATCTTCCGAAAGGTGTGCTTCCTTAACATACGGAGTTTTTTGGTATTGTATGGCTTTGTATATTTCCAATGGGCTTCTCACTTATAGATAAAAACATAGCACCTGATCCTGAAATAATCAGAATTGATTAAACAGTCCTATTTTGTTCTCCATATAGTCCTAAGGCTACTTTTGTCAAATCTAATCAAATATTGGGCAATCCATTATTGTGCGTAAGGATAAATAAAGTGGTTAAAAAGTACCAAGGTTGATATGTTTGTCAAAAAATTGCTTTTTATCAAACCTTAAATAATGCATGATTGTTTTCATAGTTATATATTCAGCATGAACATTCAATAAGTCACATATATTTTATAATCCCTATATTACTTGTATGTGTCTTTGTATTATTATGTTATCGACATAATTAATAAGCCGTCATAACTTATAAAATCCTCATAATGTCATTAATTAACTTAATAATATCAGATTATAGAACATACAAAAAATACGGTTCTAATTTTTTTGCTATTGTATTCTTAACTCAAGGTTTCTGGGCTTCATTTCAGTACCGGGTAGCACATTCAATTCATGAAAAAATCAAAATCAAAACAATTAGGAGATTTATTATGTTTCCATTTTACATATGGCAGAAAATCATCGAAATCACAACTGGTATTTCAATTCCTGCATCTGCTAAAATAGGCCATTCATTTTATATTGGTCATTTTGGGGGGATAATTCTCAATTCGGATACTGTTATAGGCTCAAACTGTAACATTTCACAAGGTGTTACAATTGGTGTATCCGGTTTAAGTGAAAAAAGAGGTGTACCTGTAATTGGGAATAATGTTTATATAGGGGCAAATGCAGTTTTAGTTGGTAAAATTAATATTGGAAACAATTGTATTATTGGTGCTTGTTCACTGGTAACTCGGGATTTGCCTGACAACGCCGTTGCACTTGGCGTACCGGCAGAGATTATCTCCTATAAAGGTTCTGGAGGTTATATATAATGAAGTTTTTGGTAATTACTTTTGCTCCATTATTAAAAATTGAAGACCATTATTTTTCATACTCACCTTATGTAAAGGAAATGGAAATATGGTTTAAATATGCAAACGAAGTAGGATTCTGTTGTCCAACTTATTACTCTGGGAAAGATCTTTTAATAAATGCATTTTCTTCTTCGCTCTTTAAAATATATTCAGTTCCAGAACTTAATGCTAATGATATTCTTCATCCTTATAAAATACTGAAGTCGATAATTGTATTATACCGTAGTATGAAATGGGCTGACCACATTCATCTTCGCTGTCCAGGTAATATTTGTTTATTAGGATGTTTTGTTCAAATTCTTTTCCCTCATAAAAAGAAAACAGCCAAGTATGCCAGCAACTGGGACTGGAACAGCCACCAGCCATGGAGCTACAGACTCCAGCAGAGAATACTGAGAAACACCTTCCTTACACGAAACATGACGGCTTTGGTTTATGGTGACTGGCCAGACAAAACCAATAACATTAAACCATTTTTTACTGCTTCTTACTCGGAGAAAGACCGCATTCCTGTAACCAAAAGGCCATTATCCGAAGGAGTGAAACTCGCTTTTGTCGGGACACTTACCAAAAATAAATCACCTCTTACCTGCCTTGAAGTTTTGAGAGAACTTACTGAAAGGGGAATCAATGTCAGCCTTACGTTTTGCGGCGAGGGACCGGAACGGGAAATATTGGCTAAATACATAGCTGACTGGAGGCTTGAAAGCAGGGTTAAGCTCCTTGGCAATGTTGATGCTGAAACAGTGAAACAGGTGCTTATAGAATCACACTTTCTTATCTTCATTTCGAAATCCGAAGGCTGGCCAAAAGCTGTCAGTGAAGCAATGTGGTGGGGCTGCCTTCCGATTACCACTCCGGTAAGCTGTGTTCCCTGGATGCTTGATAACGGCTTAAGAGGAGAGCTTGTAAACGGGAATATTAATGAGATTGCATTGCTGATTGGAAAATATATTTATGATCAGAATTACTTTGACCTAAAGTCTTGTAATGCCATGAAATGGGCACGGGAATATACTATGGAAAAATTTGAGGAAGAAATAAAAAAACTTATCTGAATTGAAAATTCTTCAGTTGATTGACAGCCTCCAAACAGGGGGCGCAGAGCGGATGTGCGTCAATATCGCAAATGTACTGCATGAAAATGGATATGAGGTTCAGGTTTGCGCATCCCGCAAAGGAGGCACACTTGAAAAGTTTATCCTTCCCGGCATTAAATACCATATTTTAAAAAAAAGAAACTCTGTTGATATTTTTGCCTTTTATAGGTTTGTCAGAATAATAAAGAATGAGCGAATAGATATCATACACGCCCATTCAAGTTCCATTTTCTGGGCAGTAATGGCAAAATTGTTCGTAAGAAACATGAAAGTCATCTGGCATGATCATTTTGGAGCCAGGTTAAGTAAAGGTTTTAACAATATTTTTTATATAATTATTTCCCTTAAGGTTGATGGAATCATTGCAGTAAATGATGAACTTGCAGAGTGGTCCCGGAAGTATATGAAGATTCCTAACGAAAAAATATTCATGATAAACAACTTTGCCGTTTTAAAACCTTTAGAAAATAAATCTGAGTCGAAAAAATTTACAATTGTATGTCTTGCCAATTTGCGTTCTCCAAAAGACCATTCAACGCTTTTAAAAGCAGTTGCCCAATTAAAAGAAATGGCCCCGTCAAATAACATCAAAGTCATCCTTGCCGGAGCAACTGATGATTATGAATACACAGGAAAGCTCCGGACTTTAATTAATGATCTAGAGCTTGAGGAAATTATAGAAATGACGGGACCTGTTGAGGACACAGCTTCACTTCTTGCTTCGGCCGATTGCGGAGTCCTTACTTCGGTTTCAGAGGGATTGCCGGTTGCTCTGCTTGAGTACGGATTGGCAGGGCTTCCGGTTGTTGTTACAAATGCAGGGCAGTGTGCCGAAGTGGTTGATTATGGTAAATATGGCTTTCTCATTGAACCTGGAGATTTTAATGAATTGGCAAGATATCTTAAATTTTTAATGCTCAATCGAGAATTTCGCCATGAACTTGGCGCAAAACTGAAAGAACGGGTTATGGCCTCTTACAGTTGCAATGCTTTTCTTCAGCAATATAAAAGAATACTAACCTATTTATAGATTTTGCTGTTTTTATTTATTAAAAACAAGCATTACTTTTTTCTTCTTTTGCTACACGCCATTATTGCAGGGCTTGGTGTAATCAGCCGTTTCTATGTTATTGGCTGGTTCTACCTTGTAATAATAACATCAGCAGTATGGGTTATTAAACCAAAGGCTATTGACAATCCGCTAAGTTTCTTTATCGCCTACCTTGTACCAATGGAACTCATCGGGCGGATTGTTGCCGCTTCACCGTACATGCCATATGAAACAAGCAAGAATGGCCTGTTTATAATGTTACTCTACGGTATTATTGTTCAAAGATTTAACAAAGGTTTCAAAGGTTATTTATTATTATTATTATTATTGGCACCTGCTTTTTTTATTGATCTTTCCGGAAATGTTATAAGGCGCGATCTCATTTTTAACCTTGTGGGTCCAGTAAATGTTGCCCTATCAGTAATCTATTTTTCAGGTCAGAAATTCACTGAAAAGGGCTGTATAAATATTTTACGGTTGGTTTTTTATCCTATGTTCCTTGTGCTCACCTATGTATTTATCAAAACACCGGATTATGATCAGCTTAATTTCCGTTTGGGGTCTAACTTTGCAGTATCCGGCGGGTTTGGTACCAATCAGGTTTCTACTGTTCTTGGCCTTGGCATGTTTCTTTGTTTTTTATTCTATATTAATAAATGGGCTTTAACGGGTTACCGGATACTTGATTTATTTCTAATTTTTGCTTTTGCATTTCAGGGTTTGCTCACATTCTCGCGTGGAGGTATGCTCATTGCCTTTATCGCTATTCTTTCTTTATTTCTGCTTCAGGGCAACACAACATTAACTGCCAGTGCTTTACGAAAAATAAAATATCTTGTTCCGGCTACTCTTCTTTTATTAATCAGCTTTCAAGTAGCAAATAATTTAACAGGAGGCAAGTTATTCTTGCGTTATTAGGGCGAAACGGAAGGAACCCTGGCAGGCGTCAAGGAAAAAGATATTAATGTTATCACTGCCAATCGTTATGATATTTTCCGTGGTGATGCAGAGCTTTTTTTTCAGTACCCGATTTGGGGAGTTGGTGCAGCAGTTTCTCGATACCTGAGGCCAACTCAGCAAGGTATCATCACCCATGTAGAGCTATCACGCCTGATGGCTGAACATGGCCTCTTCGGAATTTTGTATTTTTTGATAATTCTTCAACTGGGACTGAATCTATATAAAAAATCAACTAAGGTTAAATATGCCAATATACGGTTTGCTTTATACATTATTGCTCTCAGTACCACATTTCACGCCGCTACGCGTACTTTTGTAACGCCTCTTCTTTTTGGTTTAAGCATGGTTGACATTTTACCCTTTAATGAACGAAAGGAAAATGAACAGCTTAAAAAAGATGCTTAGAATATGAGACCCAATACAATAAGATTATTATATATAGGAAATAAACTAAATAAAGACGGTTTTACACCAGGTGTAATCGAAACCCTTGGCCCACACCTGCAGAAAGAGGGTTACAATGTTGACTATGCAGGTACATACAAAAACCGGTTTTTGCGGTTTGCAGAGATGGTATGGAAAACGCTAACTTTAGGCCGCAAGGTTGATTATATACTTATTGATACTTACAGTACCTCAGCATTCTGGTATGCTTATTTTTGCGGCAGACTGGCTAAAATTATCGGAACAAAATATATACCAATTTTGCATGGCGGAGATTTGCCTTCAAGGTTAAAAAGGTCCAAGCGTGCTTGCGACAAATTATTTAAAAAATCCTATGCAAATGTTGCTGTCTCAGGGTACCTAAGTTACGAGTTTGAAAAAGCAGGCTATAAGACCATTGTCATCCCCAACAGTATTGACATTTCAAAATATCCTTTCAGATTAAGGGAACGACCCCAACCAAAAATGCTTTGGGTAAGGGCATTCCACCGTCAGTATAATCCTTTTATGGCTTCCGATGTACTTGCAAACCTGCTTCAAAATTTACCCGATGCTGAGCTCTGCATGGTGGGGCCGGACAAAGACGGGAGCCTGGAAGAATTCAGACAATACATCAGTTTAAAAGGCATTGAAAATAAAGTTAAAATTACGGGTAAACTGTCAAAAGAAGAGTGGATAGTTTTATCAGAAAATTATGATTTCTTTCTTAATACAACCAACGTGGATAATACCCCTGTTAGTGTTATTGAAGCGATGGCACTTGGATTATCGGTTGTATCAACCAATGTGGGAGGCATACCGTATCTTCTTGAGCATAAAAAAGATGCATACCTTGTTGAAACCCAAAATGCCGAACAAATGACAAATGCTGTCTTAGAACTTATACATAATTCTGAACTGGCTTCCCAATTAATGCAAAATGCCCGAAAAAAAGCCGAAAGTTTTGGCTGGGAAAAAGTAAAAAGAAATTGGATAGAATTGTTGTCATAATAAATTCAATGGTTTTATTTTATTAGTTAATTTTAAACTAATTATCATTAGTATCCGGCTAAAATAATAAAAGAAGAATTCATTTCCTAAATTTCACCTTCCTGATATAAATTTGTTTTCAAGCTAAAATAATACAACACTGGCAAAGATTCACAAATAAAATTTTTCGGACAGCCATTTTTCACAAATATTAAAATTGATCGTTACGGTAAGCGTGCAGAGCCTTAAATACAATACTAGCTGATGTAGCATTCAGCTTTAATAAGTGGTTGCTACAGAGTATGTAAACTATTTTTTGCATTCTATCATAAAGGTTGTCAGAAGGATTTTTTATCCCGAATTTTCATTTTTTATATTAGATGAAAAAAGTCATTTTTTCAGGAACGACAAAATAATATTGTAAATATGCTAAATAAACAAATATGGTCAATTGGAGCCCTTTTTAGAAATCCGCATATTTTTGAAAAATATAAATTTCTTAAAAAAACCGAAAAATATACACTTGAGCAACTCGAAAATTTACAGTACTTAAATTTAAAAAAAATACTTGAATTTGCATACACGTATTCAGATTTTTATAAAAATCTATATGCAAAGAATAATTTTAATCCTTTCAGTGATTTTAATAAAATTGAAGATATATCTAATGTTCCTGTTATTTCAAAATCTGACTTATTAAAATATAACGCACAAATACATACAAAATATAAATTCAATAAAATTTTTAAAAGCGAAACTTCCGGCACAACAGGCCAAATCTTAAAGTTTAAAAAAGATGAGCATTGGGATTCTTTCAATAGAGCAGTCAGAATGCGGGGGTATTCATGGCATAATGTTTCAATCTGGGAAAGAAACGGTTATTTTTGGGGTTATAATTTTTCACCATTAAAAGCAATCAAAACAAAAGCACTTGATTCATTACAGAATAGGTTCAGGTTATTCACTTTTGAAGAAGATGAGATTGTTAAATTTTGTAAAAAACTTAATGGTGCTTCATATCTTACAGGTTATTCTTCAATGATATATGAAGTAGCAAGAAAAATAAATTCCTTGACTTCAAATAAATTTAAGAACAATCTTAAAATGATTTGCGGTACTTCTGAAAAAGTATTTGAACATTACCAGAAAGAAGCATTAAAGGCTTTTGGGAAAAGAATCGTAAACGAATACGGGGCAGCGGAAGCAGGTATTATAGCTTTTGAATGCCCTTATGGCAATATGCATATAACAATGGAGGGTGTTTATGTAGAAGAAATCAACAACGAAATCATCGTCACCAATCTTGTTGCGCGTTCATTTCCAATTATAAGGTATAAGCTAGGTGATTTAATTAAATTAAAATCTGATAACTATACATGTAAATGTGGTTTGAAACATAGGGTAATAGAAGAAGTATTAGGCAGAGTCGGAAAATTGGTTTATGGCTATAAAAATACTTATCCCAGCCTCACTTTTTATAATATATTTAAAAATCTCGCATTTAATCAACATTTGGAACTAAATTACCAGGTCATACAACCAAAACAAGGTTCACTCAGAATATTAATTGAAAAGCACATTACTCCACTTGAAAAAGAATTGATAAATAATGAATTTAAAAAATATTTTAATAATGATCTTAACTGGCAGATAATAACTGTTTCAAAGTTACACCCTAAAAATGGTAAATTTGTTGATTTTATATCTGAGATTAACTAGTCGTTTCTGAAGAATTAGCGGATATATTGATAAATCATTCATATAGTGAATAATTTATAAAAAAACCATCTTTATTTTCAAGAAAATTGATAAATTTATCAAAAACCTTGCAGAAATGTTAGGAAACTTGAAAAAAATCCACAATTAGACATTTTTAATACACCGTTGGTGCAGTTCATTGATTTGAACAGGCCAATATGTATTCTAACCAGGAAAATCAACTGGAAAGAAGTTGAAAGAGATTTTTCCGGATTTTATAGCTCAATTGGAGCGCCATCAGTACCAATTAGAAAGATAGTGGGAATGATGATTCTCAAACAAATGTATAATCAAAGCGACGAACAAGTTATGGAACGTTGGCTTGAGAATCCATACTGGCAATATTTTACCGGAGAACTGAATTTTCAGAAAAAACTACCTTTTGATCCAACTGATTTTGTATATTTTCGTAAGAGAATAGGTAAAAAAGGTGCTGAGAGGATTTTAAAGCTCAGTATAGACATCCATGGATAATCCTCTAAAGATACAGCAATTAAAAAGGATTTTTTATCCTGAATTTTCTTTTTTTTATGCTTGATGAAAAAAGGCATTTTTTCATGGACGACTATTTATAGTTTTTTCTAATAATGAAAATACTCTATTTATATCAATACTTTTGTACACCTAATGGCGGCTGGAGTACCCGTGTATATGAATTTGCCAGCAGATGGATAAAAGAAGGTCACGAAGTTACAGTAATAACTGCTCCTTACGAAAAAACGGATATTAAAGCAAATGCTTTTGTGAGCAGGCAGGTTATAGAAGGTATTAACCTGATTGTGATTAATTGCGGCGACTCAAACCGTTTGCCTGTATATAAAAGAGTACTGCGTTCATTATGTTTTGCTTTTATTGCCAGTATTATGGCACTGAGAATACGCAAAGATGTAATTATTGCAAGTTCAGGACCTATTACAGTCGGTATCCCTGGTATTATTAGTTCCTTGCTTTGTAATAAACCTCTTGTATTTGAAGTACGGGACTTATGGCCTGACGGCGGAATAGAAATGGGTTTAATCAAAGGGTCATTAAAAATCAAAATTAGTAAATGGTTTGAAAAAGCTTGTTATAAAAGAAGTGATTTGATTGTACCCTGCAGTATAGGTATGGAGGCAAAAATAAAGAAAAAAGCCCTGCATTCAAATACGTTTGTAATAACTAATGGTTCTGATAATGATTTGTTTGATAATTCAAAAATTGACCTTTCTCAAAAAAATAATTTATATAAAGAAAAAAAAATATTGCTGTATACTGGTTCCATTGGCTTTATGAATGCCTGCGAAGAAATCATTGAAGCAATTCACTTAATTCGTACCAGGGATGATTTTGTTATGATTTTCATTGGTGAAGGTCAGGAAAAACAGAAGCTTATTGACATGGTAAAATTATATGGTTTGGAATCAAAAATAAAATTTCTCGGTTTATTATCCAAAAAGGAAGTAGCTGATTGGTATAGCTTTGCTTATATGTCATTCATCGTTTTTAAGAATTTCCCCGTTTTAAGCACTTCATCACCTAATAAAATGTTTGACAGTTTTTCAGCTGGGGTTCCGATAGTACAAAATACAAAAGGCTGGATTAAAGATTTAGTGGAAACAAAATGCTGCGGCATGAATGCAGAACCATCTGATCCGCAATCTTTAGCTTATTGCATTTCAAAACTATTAGATAATGAATTATTGCGTAATGAAATGTCTCAAAATGCTAAAAGACTGGCTCTAAATGAATTTAACCGGGATTACCTTGCAAAACAGTATATTCTTCAACTTGAAAAGTTAAAACCTGCATAATGACTATATTAATAACAGGTTCAAATGGTTTTTTAGGTCAAACTATCTTAAGTTTGCTTAAAAAGTCAAATAATATAATAGGTCTGGATCGTATTCTTTCACAAAACAATATAGTATGCAACTTAGCCGAAAAAATTCCTCAGATACCCTTCACACCCCAAGTTGTCATTCATGCCGCCGGCAAAGCGCATACTATTCCACGTACAAAAAAGGATGAGGATGAATTTTTTAAGGTCAACTATCAGGGTACTGTAAACTTGTTGAAAGGTTTATCAGCCTTGCCCCGGCTTCCCGGCCAGTTTGTTTTTATCAGCACGGTAGCTGTGTACGGTCTGGAAGAAGGCGAAATGATCGATGAAAATTATCCGCTCAATGGCACTTCCGCTTATGCCCGCAGTAAAATATTGGCCGAAGAGGCCGTTCTTCAGTGGGGCAAACAAAATAACGTTCCGGTTGCTGTTCTGCGCCTTCCTCTTATAGCCGGTCCGGATGCTCCGGGAAACCTCGGAAGTATGATGAGGGCTGTCAGTAAAGGTTACTACTTCCGTTTTGGTTCTTCATCAGCTCGCCGGAGCATGGTGCTTGCATCTGACCTGGCCCGGTTCATTCCTTCACTTCATTCTGCAAAAGGTATTTACCACCTTACCGACGGTGTGCATCCATCGTACAGGGAACTGGAAGAGTATATTGCTTCCCATTATGGTAAAAGAATCCGAACCTTACCGGAAGGTATTCTAAAGGCTTCGGCAAAAGCAGGTGATCTTTTTCCCTGGCTTCCTGTGAATTCCAGCCAGCTGAAAAAACTCAGCTATACCCTCACTTTTTCTGATGAGAAGGCCCGCAGGGAACTTGGATGGAATCCAAGACCGGTAGTGGGTAATATCTGGTAAAAGGCATGAATTGATATGTGGTCAGAAGGTCTGAAACGATGGTTTGATTTTACGTTTTCCTTCTTAGCAATTGTTCTTTTGACGCCCTTGTGGTTACCTGTATCAATTGTTTTATTGCTCACGGGTGAACATGATATTTTCTATTTTCAGAAGCGGATAGGATATAAAAACCGACCGTTCTATATATGGAAGCATGCTACCATGCTGAGGAAGAGCGAACAGCTTCCGGGCGGGTTGCATACGGTGCGCAACGATCCGCGCGTATTGCCGTTCGGTAAATTCCTGCGCAAAACAAAAATCAACGAATTGCCACAACTTGTAAATATTCTTAAGGGCGACATGAGTTTTGTGGGGCCGAGGCCACTGGTGGAAAAAACCTTCCTGCCTTACCCGCCGGATGTTCAGGAAAGAATATATAACGTAAGGCCGGGACTTACAGGTATAGGTTCCGTTATTTTCCGTGATGAAGAAAGACTGCTTTCGGAGTGCGGGGTGAAGCCCGAAGTTTTTTATGCCAGTGCCATTGCACCTTACAAGGGCGCTCTCGAACTCTGGTATCAGCAAAACCTTTCCTTTGCAACCGACATGAAGATAATTTTTCTTACGGCCTGGGTTATATTTTTCCCGAAAAGTGAACTGCCCTACAAATGGTTTAAGAACTTGCCTGAAAGACCGGAGTTTTTAAAGTAGGTATCACTGTGTTACACTGAGGCAACACAGAGGAACACAGGCAATAAATACAAGTTTCACAGGGTTACACAGTGGGAACACAGAGTAACACAGCCAATAAATAAAATATAATGGAGCTGGATGAAATTACACACGAAATATTGGATTCTGCCTATAAGGTTCATAGTGCTCTCGGTCCGGGTTTGCTCGAATCAGCATACAAAACATGCCTGGCACACGCTTTAAGGAAGAAAGGCATGCAGGTCGAACAGGAAAAACCTGTACCAGTTGTGTTTGAGGATATTCTGCTGGATTGCGGTTACCGTTTAGATTTGCTCGTTGAAAATGAGGTTATCGTTGAACTTAAATCAGTTGATTCTTTTACAGATGTACATTTTGCTCAGGTACTCACCTATCTTCGTTTCAGTCATAAAAAAGTCGGTTTACTGATAAATTTCAATGTTAAGAGCCTTAAAGATGGTATTAAGCGCTTCGTACTCTGAGTTTTTCATTTAAAGTCACACAGTGTTACACAGTGTTCTACACAGTGAAACTCTGTGTAATATCTTAAAGGTTTCACTGTGTTACACAGTGTAAAACACAGTGAAACTCTGTGTAACAAATAAAAGCTTCACAGTGTTACACGGTGTAACAGATAAAAATTACACAGTGTTACACAGTGTCATACACAGTGTGACTCTGTGTAACAAATAAAAGCTTCACAGTGTTACACGG
>Ga0209381_1002366_pt1 | contig 24003 bp, 20 predicted proteins | sample DewCreD2012metaG_FD_184111 | JGI IMG/M metagenome (GOLD analysis project Ga0209381, IMG submission 184111) | Hot spring sediment bacterial and archeal communities from British Columbia, Canada, to study Microbial Dark Matter (Phase II) - Dewar... ...
TTTGTTCTTTCTTAATCCGACCTTGACAGAATTTGTTTTCTTGCATTTTGGGCATCTGAACATACACTCACCTCCGGTTTAATAAAACATAGGTACTATTTATATGTGACGATTTGGAAACAGTGTCGCGTTTTTCTGGAGGGAATTAAGGAAGCGCCTTGATGATGCAGTATGAAAAGATGCAAACCTTAAATCTAGTGAGGCAGTAGTGCAAAACAAGTAGTGAATCCGAAGGTGCGCAAATAAACACAGCTGAAGGAGTTTGCCGCAAGTCGCATATATTCCAAATTATCTATTTTAAGTCCTTGCATGATTGAGTTCGAATATGAGTTCGATCAGCATCGCTGCACTCCATGCCTGGGACAGACAGCCCTGGCTGCTCTGTTTGGAGGCAGATGAGAGCTCGGCGTGATGGCCAATCACCCCCTGATATAATATATCGCGGATAGAGGCATTCAATATTGCATCTATTTTCGCGCCATATCTTTTCCTATCAAGTCTTGCCATACATATAGCAGCCATGCAGTTGATGAAATACCAAGAATCTCCCCGGTGGTAACTGCGGTTGTTCTCACCACTATATTCACCGAAAAACAAGGTGTGTGACTTGTCAATACTGGAAAGCCCGCCCCAGTTGAGCCATAGCCTATCAATTGCATTATCGAAGCACTTTCGCCATTCCCTGTATTCAAGAAGATGGGGATATGCATAATAAGCCAGAAAGACATTTGGTCTTATTGTGGCATCTCCTTTGCCGTCACATAATACAGGAGGCTGCCAGAAAACCTCTTTGACATGCCTCCTCATGCTGTCTTCAAGGCGCTCATACGATGGATATAGCGCACCCTGGCATTTAAGGGACATCTCTTTTGCAAGGCGTATCATGGCTAGATAGAGAGCCTGTATCTCTATCCTTGCGCCCTCCCTGAAATCGTCCTTGTAATAGGTATCCATCCATGTTTCTAGTCTGCCATTCACGAACAGTCCGTCCTTTGACCTGTTGTCAAGCAGCCTCTTGATTGCGGATTTAAGCGCAAAAAACAGCTGCTTTTCCTCATCTTCTGTGAATATGCTAAGCTTCAGTGCTTCTGATACCCTCTGGAACACCCAGCCCACGGCATCTGCGCTCTTTAGCTCTGCACTAGGCAGCCGGTTAGGTATAAGCCCATCTTCCCCAAGCATACTGATATGCCTCAAAAGAATAGATTTAACGTCGTCTTTCCTGTGCATCAGCATGAGCGCCTTCAAACAAAGTGCCTCATCTCTTGTCCAGTACTGGTGGAACCAGGGAAAGCCGGCCATTATGCCTTTTTGATGGGGGATATCCTGCAAAAGATCAAGCAGCGATCTTTGAGCGCAGGCCAGAGCCAAACTGCATTCTGCAGATTTCACATCAGCTATAGGATGGCTGGATTTTTCATAATAAGAATCAAGGCTTGATACTATGTGTTCGTAGCTCTTGAATATGCGGTCTGCCTCAAATAAAACATCATTTTTATTGAATCCAGCCGATACAACTAGCCGTGTATCAGATTCCACTGCAATCTTTATGGCATTATACACCCACCTCTCATGAGGATAGGATCCTCTTGACCTGTCCAATTCATATAAACGCTGCTCCCAAATCTCATTTCTAAGGAAGGCTTTTCCGCCCTTTATCGCCATAAAGAGCCTGTACTGGACCTGCCCTGAACTATGCTTTGTATATTCGATTATTATCTTGTCACCTTCAAGATATACATGATAAAGTCTGCCAAACTCATCATAATCATATATGTGCCTGCAGTCAACCCATAGATTGACAAAGCCCTTGAAAGATTTCACTTCATATAGGAGCGAATTCCTAAATACCCTGAATGTCTCAATAGCCCTATTGGAATGGCGCTCTGTCCTGCCGAAAAAGTTACTTATCTGTGTGGCTTCTGTTCCTAAAAGCCTAATCTCATCCAGAAACTTGTATAGCTGCCATTCCTTGAAAACATGCTGACCGAAGAAACGCGAGTGATTCCCATTAGCGCCTAAAAGGGTATAACCTCCAAGCTTATTGGTATGCATGAATGCAGGGTTCACCGAAACGCCTTCTGCTTTTACCTCTTTTAGCGAATGTGTAACATTCATCCGTATCGAAACATAAGGTCAGACAATAAAAAGATTGCGGTTATCGCAGCCGGATGCTTCCTGATATGGGTAAAGCCCGTTGGTAGCAGGATTTAAACCCTTATCCTGTTGTCAGGAGATGCTGCCTGGAGAAAATAATTGTGCCTTCCATAGAAATTGAATCCTTTCTAATGCAGAGCATACCTTACAATTGGCATCATTTATTGGCAGACTCAAGCATCCTGTTTGCCTTGTCAAGCATCTCCTTGCTTCCAATATCAATCCACAGCCCTTCAAAGACAAAACCGAACACGGGCTTCTTCTGTGAAAGATATTTGATAAAATCGCCGCTGTTGTCTGGCTTACCATTCTCTTCTATGCATTTTCTAATCTCCTTCACATCATCCTTCTTGAATATATACATAGCAGATGCGGCAAGTGCTGATTTAGGATGTTCTGGTTTCTCCTCAAAGCTTATGACCCTTCCATCCTTGTCCAGCTCCACAACCCCAAGCTTCTTTGCCAGGAGAGCTTTGTCTTTCATATCATAACAGCCGAACACGCTTGCTTCCTTATCACGAAAAAAGGCGAAAAAAGGCAGCAAGCTAAACTGGAATAGATTGTCTCCAGCAAGAACCGCTATATCCTCATCAATCCCCATCTTCTGGACCACAAAATCTATATCACCAATCGCACCCAGCCGGTCTTCGTTGGTCATGGTTCCATCATTTATTATTCTGATGTTCAGCCTGCTCTTGTATGTATTACGCCAGTCAATGAAATGCTGGTAGAACTTATTGTTTGTCACCACATATATATCACGGATATATGGGATTTCATCAACTCTTGATAGTATATGTTCTATCATCGGCTTTCCACCCACCTCCAGCAAGGGCTTTGGCCTATCAAGTGTCAAAGGGTATAGTCGCGTCGCGTATCCTGCTGCAAGAACAATCACTTTCAATTTTGTCACCTCAATTAAGGGGTTCTGGCGATGCATATTTATATATTTTTTCTAGTTTATGCTCATGGTGCCGATATCTCTAAATAGACTTGCCTGCCTAGATTAATCAATGATTCAAGCATCAATGATTCAAGCATTCACGGCTTTCCCTAACATCGAGTGGTAGTAAATGTTTAAATAGGCTTTTAGAGAATACAATACTTGGGATATTTTAATATGCTGAAGTGGTTGTATTCGGTGCTGTTAGTTCTAGTCTTGCCTACATCTCTTGCCCTGACAGTCAACCCGCAGGAATACAGGATTCAGGAACTTGAGCAGGACAGGACTTATCAGATAGTGGCTACGGTAATAAACTCAGATCTCTCGGCACAGGACATCTCGATAATCCTGGATCGTGATTCACAGTATCTGGCAGAATTCATCAATATCCAAGACAGGTTTTTTCAGCTTCAGCCCAATGACAAGAGAAATGTTAGGATTGCCCTTATGGTTCCGGAAGGCAGGCTCTCTCCTGAGGAGCATGTTGCGGTCTTTTCCGTGATGAGCGGAACTTATAAGCTTGGCGAATTCAGGATAAGATTCTCAATAGCCGGAGACAAGATCCAGAGCCTGATTATCACAGGTGTTCATGCAGAGGATACACCAAGGGATAAACCGTTTTTCATTTTTGTCGGCATAAAGAATGAAGGCAATGTCATAGCAAGGATACGCCCCGTTATAGAGATCTTTGACGGCTCAAGGATTGTAGACAGATTTGGGGAAGAGAGCAGAATCATGGTTATGCCGGGAGAAGATTATAATCTTACTCTGATGTATGACCTTACGGGGCTTCAGAACAAGGAGTATGTGTTTAGTGTTTCACTGTTATATAACGAAAACATGAGCGCTGGGCCCAAAAGTGTCAGATTGTCAGTCCTGCCAAGCCTTAATGTGCAGACTGAGAACTATCTTCTTCGGGAAGGAGAGAACTTAAGCATCATCATCGAATTGGAAAACACACTTGATAGGAGGTCTTTCTATAATGTGGTGTATAGCATTGAAGGAGCAAACATATCCGGCAAACTGGAGGGTGAATTCAGCGAACCTTACAAGAAACTGGATTTTCAAGTGGAAACATCGGCTTTGCCTGCTGGAGAATATGTGATAAATATAGAAACCAGAACAGGACAGAGCCTTGAAAGGCTTGAATCTCAAAGAATTATCCTTACAGTGAAGGGAAAAAGCCTTGCGGTATATTATGCTGTCATCACCATTATAGTGATATTGTCCATAGGCATTTCATCTGCTGTGGGATATAAGTGGTTTAGGGAGCGGGCTGGAAAACCGTCGTTAGAAAAGGTTGAAAGCAAACTCAGAAAGACAAAAAGGGTTTTCAGCAGGACAGAAGAGGATTTCAGACAGCTTTCAAATCAGGTAGTCCGTTTTATGCAGGAATCGAACGACTGGCTTGACTCAAGGTATGGCCGAGGCAGATATGGATTTAAATAAAAAAATAAGGGAACTTGAGAATGAGATAGACCGTCTCAGGGAAAAAGAAAAAAGGTTCGAGCATGATATCGAAATATTCCACAAGGTATTCGAGAGCATGAAAAAGCAGTTTGAGCAGATGAAAAGAGAGCTGACGAAAAAATAAATCAAAACTGTATGGTTCATAAGTAAGATGTATAGTTCATAAGTAAGGTTGTGTGGTTCCTAAGTAAGGAGATAAGTTGTTAACTGGGCAGGATGGTAAATGCATGAATCCAATATGCTTATCTTACGCTTTTCTTTCCAGCCTCTCCCAGCGGCACTTCCTCCTGGTTCTCTGATGCCAGGGCTGAATCTATTTCTTTTTCAGTGAATCCTTCTTCCAATAGCCGTCTCCTAATAGTCAGGTCCTCTTTCTTGAGCATCTTCATTATTTTTACCATATTCAGAATGGCCGTCTCTTTCTCTTTTGCTTCCAGCTTCTTTATTCTCATTTTTATCAGGTCAGTGTTATCCTTCTTTTGGAAGAGAGCCAAAATCTGTTTTCTGTAATAGTATCCAGCTACACCAGAACCTATCAGAAGCGCAAGCAATAGAGCAATAATGCTGTATAGTACGAGAGGGTTCGTAACCTTTTCAGGTTCGGCTGTAACATCAACCCTGAAAGGGATGGTCTTTTTCTGGCCAAGTGCGGTTATCTCTATTTGAGTTGAATCCGTAAAATTTATTCCCTGCGCCTTATTTCGTATCGTGAAGTTTACCTCCTGTTCCGGATCTATTGTCTTGTCCTGACTGACAAATTCAAAGAAAGCCTGGCTTTTTACAAAAGAAACGCCAACGTCCAGGCTTTCATCCAGCTTGTTCTTAACATAGAAGACTCTATCAGCAGTGTCGTTGACAAATATCTCTTCTGGTCTGTAAGTGAAAGGGAAGGATGAGTATCTGCTTATGGGTATCGCAAAAGGTATGATAAAGCTCTGCCCCGCTGCCTGGCATTCAAATTTTCCCTTGTAGGTCTTCTCAAGTCTCTCGGCTTTCGAAAAAGTGAGGTCTACTGACAGGGAACCTGATGTTATTGTGTATTGGCTGGCTGCAGATACCTCCTGATCCTCCAAGGTGAGAGTGCACTGGAAGGAATGCCCTGTTTTTATTACATTGAAATCGAGCTTTGCAGTGGTGCCGAAGACTACAAGGCTCTTTTCTTTCGGTTTCATCTCCAATTTGGGATAGCTTGTGATTATGATAGGGATTTTTGCAGTCTCATCCCCTAGATTGCTTATTGACAAATAACCATATAGGTTGCCCGTTTCAGCCACTTTTCTCTTCAGGTTTAGCCTGATATAGCTGTAAGGCTCTATCTCCTTCCTTTCTTTTTCTATCTCCAATACACCTTTCAAGTTATCCGAGAACTCGTAGGCAACGTCAGTCATCCTGAATGTGGTTGGATTGTAAATCTCAATCAATTTCGATTCCTGATCCATAAGTACTGTCATAGGCCTAGACTTAAGTATTGGTCTTGCATTATTCTTGAGCACGATGTATGCCAAGGCATTCATTTCAGTCGAATTCCAGCCAACATATTCCGTTCCGACTTCTTGGCTGAATTTCAGTTCCTCATTCACGACCCAATCGTCTGCATCGCTTATCACTTCGTGGCTTCTGTTGAAACCTGCCTTCATCATGCCCATGATAGAATATCCAGTCGGGTATATCATTTCGTAAGTTGATCCGGAACCCCAGCTCCCGTTGTTGTTCTGCTTATACCTTAGCCAAGCAGCTACACTGCTTACATTGCCTGAACCATTAAACTGTGAATTCGCTGCTGAGTATACAAAGAGGGCAGAGTCAGAAATGTTTTTATTGTGTCCAACGTACTGCTCGCCGCTTCTTTCCGCATGAAGCTGTGACACAAGGTAATTCATTGCTTTTGCTTTCCGGTCATCAGATATATTGCTGATTGTTGCAAAGACTGTAGTCGTTACATCACATGCCCCCCATTTTGCATCCCTGGACCAGCAGTGGTCAGGCATAGTGTAGCTGAGGTTGTCTCCTTCATATATGAAAACTGTCTCGCCAAGCTGTGTGGATAGGTTGACCCGAATATTCCTGTCACAAATAACATAGAGAGGCACAAGAGGTACTGGATTGATTTTGAAAGATGTGCTTCTTGGCGGCAGCACCCAAAAGCTCTCATTAAGCAGCAGCCCATTATTGTATGACAAGATGCATGATGTGTTATATGGTTCAAAAGGAAAGATTGTCAAGTTCCAGACATCATCTGGCAGGAAAAAATTCTGCATGGCCTCGAGATATATCAGACCGTCGTGTATAACCCTGTACTTGTCCTCATGGCCGGCAAGGGTCAGATAAGCCATTATCTTAGCGGTAGTGGCTATACTGCAGTCCGTATCCGGCCAGCACTTATCCTTATTGTTCCTGTTCAGCTTAAGCCATCTCATTCCCAGGTCTATCCTTTCCGCAAAGATATCCCTGTAATTCGACAGCACCCATATTCCTGCTGCGGTCTCAGTAGCATCCCTCCACCCACCGTCGCTGTATTGTGTTCGATAGACATGATCAAGCATCGAAGAGAACCTATTGACCTTGATTTTCTTCTCACGCTGGATTGTTTCGCCATCTTTCACATAGATGAGATATATGCGCAAATCACGGCAGTCACGCTCTTGCGCGTTGAATGAGCCTATATAGCAGTTATATTGGTCGCTCCATTTATGCATGTTTATATCAGTAAAGCTATTATCATCCATACATACAACAGAGGTCTTGATTGGAATATCGGGCTCTTCGACACACGCATAGAAATTTAGGTCCTCTAGGGAGATGTATTCTTGAGGGACATTGCTTTTATCAATATACTTGCTATCCGGCCTGATAAGGTATATGCCTTCTATGCTTCCTTTTATCTCATAAGCGATGGTGCAGGATGCCAGCATGACTGCAAATATCAAGACCGAAAGCACACCTCTTCTTCCCATCAGTTGCATCCTCATGTCACTCTATTTATATTTTTTTCTGGAAAATAGCATCATTTATTGATTGCTCTGCCTGTATGGGCTCTGCCCTAATCTGCCTGACCCTGTAAGCAAGACAGTAATTCACATATTTAGTCTTCACTGCGGCCTTCTGTTTTTCTGGAAGGCTCTCATAGCGTTTCTCGATATCCTTGTGCAGCGATTCAAGCCTACCCAGTTCCGTCGAGCAGATTTGTTGTTTTGCTTTGTCTATTGCACTGTTTAGGCAGTAGAGCTCAAGCTCGTGGCCCAGCAGACACATCGCTTCCCTGCTTTCATGCTTCACCTCTTCAGGCGCTTTGTTATAAAGGTCCAGCACTTTGCCATATTGGGCGAAGGCCTCCTCATGCATCCCATGTTCTAGGAGGTTCAGGCAGAAGCCCAGCCTCTCCTTAAGTTTCTTAGCGCGCCCTTTCGGTTTAATTGAACTGATAGCCTGCCTGATGGATTTTATTGTATCCAAAAGCGCCTTTTTCCTGTGTTCGTCACTTAAAGTAGTATAATAACCTGCGACGAGCACTGCCGCAAGAAGCACGAAAATAAGGGAGCCTGTACCAAGATCACTATATACTGAGAATCCTGTTGGTGATTCTGTAACAAAACGGGGCACAAGCAGATATTTGATATCACGCAGCTTCTCTATCTGGGCATCGGACTTGATGACATAGTTGTATTGCTTGCTGGTTTTTATGTCTATGCTGAATACAGGTCCGTCTCCAAGAAGTTCGTATGGCCTATTAATTTGTACAGATCTCATGTCCTCTGCGACATCCTTTGGGATCATCTCCACGAAATCAGCGGAAGAAATGTTCCCATTAAAAATGATACGCCTCTCTATCAGCCCCAGCGGGCTCCTGCTGCCATCCCTATGACCAAGTTCCACAGCCATTATCGCAGACTCAACAATAATCTCATTGTTTAGGCTTCTCGCCTCCTTGACAAATTTTTTCTTTGCGCCTTTTGATAGGCTAATCCCTCTTCTTTCCAAGTATTCTTCTATGGCTTCATCCTGCTTGGGCTGGCTTGTTCTGCCGCTAGACTCATCTATGTCCTTGACTAATACAGATACTACCACTGAGCCCGAGAGCTCTTTGAATGATGAGAGGTATTGCTTCCTCTTTGTCTCCCTGTCCTGGGGTGATATCTGCAGGTATTGCAGGCTTTCCATATCGTTTTTTAGGGCATTCATCTTCATCTTCTGCTGAGATATGCTAATCTTTAGGTCCAGTATCTGCGCAGCTCTCTTTTCGGCTGGTCCTAGTGCCTCCAGATATCTTTCAGCTGTCTCTATTGAATTTAAATCAGACATCATGGACTCAATATCTTTTGAGAGGTCCGTCTTTGGTGCAGACTTTTCTGCTACCTCTTTTGTCTCAGCCAAGTTATGCACGACGAGCCCGCTTACCTTAAAGTGCCTTTCTTCACTGATTCCTTCACCTATCTTGTTATCGCATCTCACGCTCCACTTGAAGTTACCATTAATAAGATCCGTTGTGAAGCTTTGTTTGCGTCCAGATGGGACCTTCTCCTGCCTTCCCTTTACCAGCATACCAAGGTTATTGTCTTTATTTACAAGTAGGACACAGCTTTCAATATCGCTATCACTCTCTACAATATACTCGAATTCCTGCTGGCTCTGCTTGATATGAATCCCATCATCAGGTTTTATGAGAGTTATCTTTGGGAGGTTCTTCATTGAAGCAGGCTTTCTCTTAAGATTAACTGAAATGCTATAATCTTCTGTGACATTGATGAGCAATTCCTGGTCAAGGTAAAGATCATGCCTAATGCTCAGTCTGTGGCTTTCAGCGGGAAGGTCCATGAAAGCAAGCCCGTTGATATTGCTCTTGACCCTTTTTCCTACTGACTGGATCAGTGCATCGCCTATCCTTCCTCCGGTTTCCTCATCCAAAACCATTATCTTCAGTTGATAGGACCTTTCAGTTATTCTCGCAGTGGCAGTGCAGCTTGCAATCTGCCCGAGTGCGTCTTCCACTGTCAGCGTTATAGGGAAACTTCCTAGAGAATTGTAGAGGACAGCAGGACTCTCTTCTGTAAATGTCCGGTTCTCTATCCTCCACCTGAAGAAGTATGGCTTCATTCCGCCGTAGACTAGTGCCTCATGTTTGGCGGGCTCGCCACTATATGCAGATAAATCCCTGGCTTGACAGCTCAATTTATCCATGACGAGAAATTCATCCTCAGATATCCAGACATGGTCATCATACTCAGTTCTTGCCATAATCCTGAATTCACCAAGAGTCTCAGGCACAAACACGAGAACGTTTTCTTCTTCGGCTATAGTCGAGAAATTCTTTGAAAAGCCGGCTGAAGTGATGTTAAGCTGCAGTCTACTGCCCCGAGGAGCGCTGATTCGTAGGAAGACACTTTCATTTGGGTGATAATATTCCTTATCTGTTTCTATACTCATATTCTTTTCGCGTACTTCAATGCATAGCGCCTGTCTGTTGCCGCCTACAAATACACCTGTCTCGATAATGCCTGCACTTACTGTCTCAGGGATATTTACTGCGAGCCTGATATTAGCCCTCCCACTTATGAACTCAGCAGAGGGTGGTCCTGAGAGATATGGGCCGTATGCAAGATCTCCTGATGATCCGGGCTCCTCAAAAGCAGTATGATTAAGAGTAACTGAATATGGCGTATCTTCAAGACTTATGTCTATTATGCAGTCAGCTGAAACAGAGAGAATTGAGCATGCCAGGACAATGACTGCCATGATAATAAATGCCTGACCCTGTTCTTTTCCCATTTTTCAATACCTCAGCGGCGAGTGCCGCTTCTTAAGCTCGAATGCAACTTCCCTAATCATCTCGAAAAACCTCTCCCTGCCATAAATCACAACGTGTTCACGGAAGATAGAATCCGTCTCTACAAGATAATTCTGGAATTCTTGTTTGTCCAATACAAGGCTGTCCGGGTACTGCTTCTGGATATCCAGCCTGTGCTTTAAGTCATGAACTATGAAAAACACCCTGCCTGCCGAGTGCACTACTGAATGAAATGAAACGGACTGCGATTTTTTGGATATGTATATATCAAGAAGCGAAAAATCCTGTTTATTCTTTTTCTCGAGCTCGAGCATAGAGAGTAAAAGGATAGTATAGTCACTTTCAAGGTTCAATGAGCAAAGGTAAGACCTTCCGATAATTGTTTTGTTCACTACACCGCAAGATATCAGCTCTGAGACTTTCCTGTTCACATAAGGGTACGGCTTTTCAAGTAATTTGGCTATTTCGTTTATGCTGTACAGAGCAACAAGATTGCTATCGTAGAGCGCTAATATCTCTTGATGCACCTTAAGTATTTCCATCAGTATACCTTTTCTTATACTGTTGTATCTATTATGATATAAATCTATACTTAACTGAATTAAGTTATTTATATAGCTTTTGGTTTTGTGTTGTTTAATAACATATTTGAGATTTAATAATCTTTAAAAAAGATATATCATTATATCTAAATTAATATAATATTATAGCCTTTTTCATATTTATTCTAACTCAGCATAAATAATACTGCTAACCTGCATATACGGCATTCAGACATGGGGATTGCAATCAAGCAAATAAATCTGGTGTCTACAAATCTGTTTGGTTTTTTCATTCTGCATATAGATGATTTATTATCTATATATAATCAATATAGATGTTGTATACAATCTATCCCACATAGATCAAGTGTCCTGGCCAACTTTGTCTGATTGTTCCGTTCTCCATATTTACGAGAGGCAGGTAATTGTGCATAAGTGAGATGGGTGTTGTCAACTGAATTGACTGAACTGAGTGGATGCAATCCTGTCCCAAAAGCCCTTTCAGCTTCGGGACCAGCTCGGCGTTGAATATTTCAAGGATGTCAGTATCCTGTCTGGAAGCGTAGACAATGATCAAGCATACATGGCCGTCTATTTCACCTACATATGAGATGACAGTATGTTTAATATCAGTTTCGGTAAAGTTTGAGCCTAGAAGGCTTTCTGTAAGCTTTTTCCTAGTGATTCCATGCTGCAGTTTTACAATAAACATCTGGGGGAGGCTGAATTCACCAGTTCCTGAGGGTCCGTTGTCAACCCATGTAATGTAATTAAGAATTCCATGCTTTTCCATGAGCTTCCTTTTCCGGTTCACAGTCTTTAGGGGAATACCTGTTCTCTTGGCAAGCTGGTTATCACTTTGCCTTGGATTCCTTACAAGTTCCTTTAGGATTTTTTTTTCATTCTCATCTATTTTTTTCATAGGTAAAAATACTCGTATTTAATTGGTATATCCATGTCAATTTAACCATTAATATGAAATTATTATAGTTATATTTATTTTTTTCTATTAATTTTATGTTGTTTTTTTCAATAGTATGGCTAATTTGTATCAGCGATTAATTTTCACCGCAAAATATATAAACTTCGCGTCTTATGAAAAAGCATAGTTGTTTGTGGTAGAGAGTAAAATGGGTGATAAAAAGGGTCATTGTCCGAATCATTTACCTATTGAAAAAGCAGATATTTGGAAAAAGTACCTGATAAAATTGTAATGATATTAGTTAGTATATATAAAACTATATATATAAAAGACCACATTAGAACATGCATATTTAATAATATGTTTTATACAACAGAAAAAGAATGGTTGCAAGATGTTAAGTGGTAAGATAAATGTAATTTATGCGATTATCAAAAGCATAACTACAGCAAAAGGGGTTGAAAAGTGAGAGTGCTGATGTTTGGGTGGGAATTTCCACCTTTCAGTTCAGGGGGTCTCGGTACAGCATGTCAGGGGTTGACTAAGGGGCTTGCCAATCAAGGCGCGTTTGTCACTTTTGTGCTTCCAAAAGCTAATTTTGAGATTAACGAGAACGGTCTTCATGTGGTTGCTGCAGACAAGTTCCTGCGAAAGCACATAGAGATAAAGGTCATCAATTCCCTTCTTGTTCCTTACATCAGCAGTGAAGCTTATAATGAAAGAATTCTTCTTGCGGCAAAAGCCAGAGAGACTGCTAATTCCTCAAATGACTTATATGGCTGGAATCTTTTTGAGGAAGTACATAGATATGCTGAAAAAGCAAAGTGGGTCGCAACTGCTGAACTTTACGATGTTATACATGCTCATGACTGGATGACTTACCCTGCAGGCATTAGAGCGAAACAGATTTCCGGAAAGCCCCTTGTTGTTCATGTCCATGCCACTGAGTTTGACCGCACTGGAGACCATCCAAATGATGCGGTTTATAGGATTGAAAGGGAAGGCATGCATGCAGCTGACAAGGTGATTGCTGTAAGCAGTTATACTAAGATGAAAATAGTTGAACATTATGGTATCTCTCCGGATAAGATAGAAGTTGTGCATAATGCAGTGGAATTCAGTTCAGATTGTGCGTTTGATTCAAGGGAATGCAGACCTGATATGAAGACAGTGCTGTTTCTTGGCAGAATAACTCTTCAGAAAGGGCCCGAATACTTCCTTTATGCCGCAAAAAGAGTGCTTGAAAAGGAACCGAATGTAAGATTCATAATGGCCGGCAGCGGGGATATGGAGCCATGGATAATCGAGAAAGCAGCAGAGCTTGGCATCAGCAACAAGGTGCTCTTCACCGGCTTTCTTCGCGGTAAGGATGTTGACAGGGCATATAGGCTTGCAGACCTATATGTTATGCCATCTGTGTCTGAGCCATTTGGGATCACGCCCCTTGAAGCAATGCGAAACGGAACACCTGTGATAATATCAAGACAGTCTGGCGTTTCAGAGGTCCTTACTCATTGCCTCAAGGTAGACTTCTGGGATATTGACCAGCTGAGCAGCCAGATGCTGTCAGTCCTCAAGTACAGCTCCTTGCACAGCTCTCTTCAGGCGAACGGCCATACAGAAGTTCAAAAGTTCAACTGGAATGAGCCAGCAAGAAAGTGTATGGGCATTTATAACCAGGTCATAAGGTAAGGGGGTAATTTTTTTGGTAAGTGTATGCTTTTATTTTCAGGTTCACCAGCCCTGGAGAGTTCGGAAGTATAGTGTGTTTGACATAGCTAGAAACCATGATTATTTTGACCATAAGAAGAATGAAGAAGTCTGCAGGAAAGTGGCGTCCAAATGCTATCTGCCTGCAAATAACCTTATTCTTGAGCTTATAAAGAGATATAACAGCAAGTTCAGGGTAGCCTATTCAATCACAGGCACTGCCCTTGAGCAGTTCGAACGCTATACACCTGAGGTTATAGAGAGCTTCAAACGTCTCGCAGAAACAGGCTGTGTGGAGTTCCTTTCTGAAACCTATTACCATAGCTTATCATATCTCTATTCAAAAGATGAGTTCAGAAGGCAGATAAACCTGCATAAGAAGAAGATGAAGGAGCTTTTCGGACAGACGCCAAAGGTGTTTAGAAACACTGAGCTCATATATAACAATGAGCTCGCCCATTATATTGAAGGGATGGGCTATAAAGGCATAATCTGTGAAGGTGCTGACCATATCCTTGGTTGGAGAAGCCCCAACTTCGTATATCAACCTGTGACCTGCAACAAGATAAAGCTTCTCATGAAGAACTATAAGCTGTCTGATGATATTGCTTTCAGGTTCAGCAACAGAGGCTGGGAAGAATGGCCGCTTACTGCAGATAAATTCGCGCATTGGGTAAGCTCTGTGAACGGCAGCGGTGAAACAGTGAACCTGTTCATGGACTACGAGACGCTTGGCGAGCACCAGTGGGAGGATACTGGGATATTTGAGTTCCTACGACATCTGCCGGAGAAGTTGCTCCTGCATCCAGACAATAATTTCCTTACTCCAAGCGAGGTCATTGCCAGATACCCTGTTAGGGACAAGATGGACATTCACAATTTCATATCCTGGGCTGACATAGAAAGGGACCTTTCAGCTTGGCTTGGAAACAAGATGCAGAATAACGCCATACAGGAGCTCTATATGTTAGAAAGAGAGGTAATGGCTTCAGGCGACCACACGCTGATTGCTGATTGGAGGAAGCTTACCACAAGCGATCATTTCTACTATATGTGCACGAAATGGTTCGCGGACGGGGATGTGCACAAATATTTCAATCCATACGAGTCTCCTTATGAGGGGTTTATTGCCTTCATGAACATACTAAATGACCTTGTGGTTCGGCTTAGAAGTGAAATGAAGTACAGGCCTATTGTGATAAGCGAAAAACCAAGTGCTCTTGTCGGCAGGCATTAACCCAGCATCCTGTTTAAACCCAGAATATAACCTATTGCGAGGCCAGTGATCAAACCAAGCAGAAAACCGAATATAACCGACCTTATGGCATGTTTCATCCTCTCTGCAGGATGCATCTCGGGCTTATCCTGGAGCACTGAAAGCTTAGGTATCTCAGGCAAAATTGGTTTTGCCTGTGATGCTTTGGAATCCTTTATATCCAGCACTGAGGATGCCCGGAATTGTTCTTTTGTTGGATCTTTTTTATCTGTGGATGTCTGTGCATCAAGATTATTGTTTTGTAAAGGTTTTTTGCTATCATTTCTGGCTTCCTCAACGGGAGTATTTTTATATGGATCCTCTTCTGGCGGTTCTGGCGGGATATCGAGGTGATCAAGATCAATCCCAAAAATGTCTTTTCCAGTGAACGGGTCTTTTTGTTCTTCCAGCTTCTCATCAAATTCGTGCTGCTTCTGAATTGACTCCTGTTCTTTTCTCTCTTTTTCTTCAAGCTCCTCAACTCTCTCTTTGATGATTCTTTTTGTTTCGTCAAAGTCCAGAGTTCTCTCAAGCTTGTCTGCGAGTTCATAGTCTTTCACAGAGTGCCTGACCCAGGCTGCAAAGTCATTCTTCTTGTCAGTTACATGGCTCCTGAAGCTCTGTTCATGCACCTGGGACAATACCTGGTGAAGCTCCTTTAGGTTGTCTATCTCTATTTCAGCATTCATCCTGAATTCCTGCCCTTTCGGTACTGTTTCAGCCATAGCATTTACCTATTCTTGTTCTTTACAAGATGTTTCAAGAGCACCAGCTGGGTATCTTTTTTAGTGTCGATTCCAATGAGCTTGTCAGCCAGCTCGACTTCACCAATAACGTGTTTTATCCAGTTAGAGAAATCATTTTTGTCTTTTGTGACATGATGATAGAAGACATGATCCGGCATCTCATCCAGCTCGAAAATAAGCTGGGGAAGGCTATGCAGGGTCTTACCGCCCAGCAGGACAAAGACATGCTCTTCCGGAACCGGTTGAAGCAGTCTGCTTGAAGGCTTCTTAATTTTGTCGTTCTTTGCGTGACTGCTTTTTTTTTGACTGCGCTTTGGACTGTGTGATTTCTTATGCATAAATTTCACCCCTTTTTATGCGCAAACATACGACAACTAATATAAAAACATTTGGGTGGTTGAGTCTTAACTCCCAAATAGAAACATTTATTAAGTGGTATACTAAATAATATACTCTTAGCAGCATTAAGGTTCTGTTTGCTAAAAAGGAGGCATAATGAGGATAGTATTCCATGGCAGCGCAGGCGAGGTCGGAAGAAACTGCGTTGAAGTCGATGATAAGTTTCTTTTCGATGCGGGCATAAGGTTTACTGAAGAGGGAATAGAATATCCTGCAACAAACGATGTCTCGCGGATCAAGGCAGTTTTCCTGACGCACGCGCACATGGATCACAGCGGGGCGCTTCCCATGTTCAATCATCTTGGGCTAAACTGCCCCATATACTCAAATCCCATGATTAAGGACATAACAAAACTGCTCCTGAAGGATTCCTATCATATAGAAGTCATTGACAAGAGGCATCCGCCTTACAACAAAGAGAATATAACTAATGTGCTCAATTTGATGGAACACGCGCCTTTCGGAAAGGAGATGCAAGAAGATGGCTTCTCATTCAAGTTTCATCCATCAGGCCATATACCCGGCAGCGCTTCAGTGCTTCTGGAGCATCAAGGCAAGCGATTACTCTATACAGGCGACATAAACAGGAGGGAAAGCAGGCTTATGAAGGCCAGCACTTTTGTAGAGAGAGATGTAGACGCCCTTATATGCGAAGCCACGTACGGCGACAGGGAGCATCCGCCAAGGAAGCAGACAGAGGATGCTTTTCTGTCAAAGATAACTGAGGTAACCGAAGCCGGCGGAAGCGTGCTGATACCCGTTTTTGCGGTCGGAAGGGCACAGGAGATGATGCTAATGCTAAAGCAGAGGAAATTCACTGCGCCGATCTATGTGGACGGTATGAGCAAGAAGGTCACTAATATGCTCTTAAAAAGGCCGGAATACATCAAGAACGCTGATGAGCTTGGCGGAGCTTACAGGAAAATTATACCTGTACAGGGACAAAGACATAGGAGAGAGGTCGGCACCAGTCAGTCCATTGTCCTTACTACATCAGGTATGCTTGACGGTGGGCCTGCAATTGAATATCTGAAATACTTCTGCCATGGCCACAAGAATGCGATACTTCTTACCGGATTTCAATCAGAAGACAGCAACGGCAGGCTTCTTTTGGACCAGAGAAGGGTGTATCTTGACGGCGTCAGGCATAAAGTCCAAGCGTTTGTCGAGAAATATGATTTCTCTGCCCATGTAGGCAGATCAGAGCTTATCGAGTTCATAGAGCAGACGAATCCTAGGACACTAATACTTCATCACGGCGAGCCGGAGGCACTTGAGTCGTTGAGAAAGGAATTTGCAGGAAGGATGCGGGTGTTTGTTCCGCAACTGCATGACAAGATAGATGTATAATAGTAAAGATGTCGGTGCGAAAAATGAAATGGAAACTTTGCGATGCCTTGGACAATCTGGATGAACAGGAGCTTTATAAGCTGCAGGATGATTTATCAAGCGGCAGCGCATATATCAAAAAGATGGTAAGTGAGCGGATAAAGAAGATCGAAAAGGAGAAGACAGGAATCTGTGTGACATGCGGCAACAACTTGGCTGATTATCCCAGGAGCTATACTCTCATCTTCGGTCCTGATGGTTTCAGGAAGAAAGCAGGCTTCTGCGAACTTGACTGCCTTGAGTATTTTCTTGTCAGATTGAAGAGTATGAAGGTGAATAACGATGAGCTACAGGCACGTAATCAAGATGTTTGAGGAGAGAAAGGAGAAGCTTTCTGATATAGTCCAATACGGAGAGCTTGATGGCGACCACAAGACAAGGCTCGAGGGCGCCATAGACGAGATAGATTTTCTGCTGACAACTCTGCGTCATGAGATGCGCTGCGATGGCGTGGCTTCTTCGGAAGAGGCCATCCTGCCATTGCTAAAGGAGGAACTCCGACAGGAGATAAAGCAGCTTGAAATCGAAAAGGAAATCATCGGCATGCAGGGCGAGATGCAGGAGCAGAGGCGGCTGCGTGAGGGCTGATGCTTTTCTATTGGTCTTGTCGGCGTTAGCTGTTTTGTCAGGATGCGCAGACAGCGATTCTCCTAAGCAGGTGTCAATCTACCCAATACCTGCTGATGAGGTATGCATCAACGAAATATGCTTCATGGTCGAGGTCGCAGATACACCTGCTCTAAGGCAGAAAGGGCTTATGTTCAGGGAGAAGCTTGATTCGAATAGAGGCATGCTCTTTGTTTTCGATGAACCTGGTGAGCACAGGTTTTGGATGAAGAATACCCTTATACCTCTTGATATAATCTGGATTGATGCTGAAGGTGAAGTGGTTTTCATCCATCACAATACCCCGCTATGTAAAGCAGATCCATGCCAAAGTTACGGACCTCCTGTCAAGGCCAAGTACGTTCTGGAGCTCGGTTCAGGAGTGGCTACAAGAAGCGGGATATCCCAAGGGAGCCGCTTGCGGATCAGGTATGCAGATCAAGTTGCTGGATAAATATTTGAAAATTCAATTAACAAAATATAAAAACACCTTCCAGACTGTTAGGTATGGGTGAGCTGGAATAAAAAAAGTGATGGTAGCCGAGCACGCAGGTCCGTGCTTCGGTGTGAGAAACGCGATAAGGATCGCCTTTGACTGTGCCGGCGAACGGACGTATATCAGCGGAGAGCTTGTGCATAATCCGCATGTGACAAGGGAACTCGAGCATGCAGGGGTTGTGAAGATAGATGACCTTAAAGCTCTTTCTCCCGGAGACAGACTTATAATCAGGGCACACGGAGAGCCGGAGTCAGTGTATGAGTACTGCAGGGAGCATGGCGTGAAAATAATTGATGCTGCCTGCCCTTTTGTAAAGAAAGCCCAATCTCTAGCCGAGCAGATGGAGAAGGACGGATACCAGGTTGTTCTTGTGGGCGACAAGAATCATCCTGAAGTGAAATCCATTCTCGCAAGGACAAAATCAGGAGTAGCCATCCTCAGCTGCGATGAGATAAACGATGCACTATTATGCAAGGGCCGCTTCGGCATCCTTTCGCAGACCACGCAGAAAAAGGAGAATTTCCTTTCTGTATCTGCTGCTCTTCTTGCTCATGCAAGAGAAGCGAAAATATATAACACCATCTGTTCTGCAACAATGCAAAGGCAGGAGGCTGCTGTAAGACTCGCAAAACAGGTTGATGCCATGATAGTTGTTGGTGGAAAAAACTCCGCAAATACCCGTCAGCTGTATGACCTTTGCAATGAGATTGTGACCACCTACTGGGTGAATGATTTATCCGAGCTTGATAAACTTTGGCTGCAGGGAAAGACACGGATAGGCCTTACTGCAGGCGCATCAACACCAGACCGCATAATACAGCAGTTCAGGGAGCACCTGGAACAGATTTAATAACCAGCAGCCTAACCATATCTTTAAAAATGGGATTTTATGATGATATCGTCAAATTCATAAAGGATGAGAAACCAGAGAAGGATGCCTTATCCAGGCAGAAGGCCAAGTTATCCCAGAAATACAATCTTAAGCGCATTCCATCTGATATCGAAATACTCCTGCGTGCTGATATTAAGGATGTAGAAGCAATAAAGAGATTGCTTCTCACGAAACCAATCCGTTCAATGTCCGGGGTGACTGTCTGCGCAATAATGGCCTATCCATTCAGATGTCCCCATGGCCAGTGCCTGATGTGCCCCGGAAAGGAAGGTGTGCCCCAGAGCTATACTGGGAAAGAGCCTGCCGCCATGCGAGGCATCAGGAACCATTTCGACAGCTATTTGCAGGTGATGAACCGACTTGAGCAGTATATATGTTCAGGGCACTCGCCTGATAAGATGGAATTAATAATAATGGGTGGAACTTTCCCTAGTTTTGACAGGCGATATCAGGAAGAGTTCGTAATGTATGCTTTCAAGGCGATGAATGATTTCTCGCGAATGTTCTACAGACGCTCCGGCGGGTTTGATTTTATAGGTTTTAAGAAGTTTTTTGAGCTGCCCGGTGAAGTCGGGAGCGCTGAACGCACACGCCGTATACACGAGAAACTTCTCTGTATCAAAGGCAAATCGAATCTTAAGAAAGAGCAGAAGAAGAATGAGACTGCTGGAATCAGGTGCATTGGACTTACCATAGAAACTAGACCTGATTATTCTTCTTTGGATCATGGGAATCATATGCTTGAACTGGGGGCTACTAGAGTTGAGCTTGGTGTACAGAGCCTTTACGATGATGTATTGGTTCACATCAAGAGAGGGCATGACTTGCAGGCATCTATAGACGCTACGAGAACCTTGAAGGATTTAGGGTTCAAGATAAACTATCACATTATGCCGGGGCTGCCTGGCTCTAATATCGAAAGGGATAAGGAAATGCTTAAAGCACTGTTCCTTGATGATAGATTTAGGCCGGATATGCTCAAGATATACCCCTGCATGGTTATTCCAGGAAGCGAGTTATATAATGAATGGGAAAAAGGCAGTTTTCAGGCTATGTCTACTGCGCAGGCTGCCCGCCTCATTGCAGACTGGAAACCCAATGTTCCTGCATACTGCAGGATAATGCGGGTGCAGAGAGACATTCCTACAGATGCTGTCTCAGCCGGAGTAGACCTAACTAATCTGAGGCAGATCGTCCAGAAACAAATGGTGGAAAAAAACATTTTTTGCGGATGTATAAGATGCAGGGAGATAGGCAGAAACAAACCTAAAGGCGGTGTGGGGATTAAGACGTTAGAATACACTGCCTCAGGCGGAGATGAATTTTTTATCGCAGCTGAGTCGGGAAGGGCGTTGCTTGGGTTTTGCAGGATGAGATTCCCTTCACAATGTCTGCGAAAGGAGATTATCATTGGTTCAGCACTCATACGCGAGCTGCATGTATACGGAGAAGCGGCAGGGATAGGTAGAATAGGAAAGATCCAGCACAGGGGGCTTGGAAAAAAACTTTTATCCAAAGCTGAATCTATCGCAATAAAGCATGGCAAGAGGAAGATGGTGATAATCTCTGGTGTCGGAGCAAGGGAGTATTACCGGAAGCTAGGATATGTCCGGCAGGGACCTTATATGACAAAATATCTCTTAAGAGATTCTGCATGACGCGTCAGGTTGTCATTCTTGTCAACCAATCCAAGACTTTTCAATTCATTAAGTCCTCTTAACGCGACATCCTTAAGCTCCAGCATGCTTGGCATGATGTAACCATTTATCTCTATCCTGTCCTGAGCTAGGTCCTGAACAAGAGCAATATCCCAATCTCTCTCTTTAAACGCAACCCTCAATATACCGAAAGATTCAGGGGACAGCTTGATATAATTCTCCTGTGGCAAAACTGATTTGCTTATATTGGTATGTAATAATATGTGTGGTATTCCTGATTCAGCGGGGTCTATTTCCATATCCTGGCTCATTATTTCTTCAGAAAGCATAATGACATTCTCGACCAGGGCATGACCTGCCCGCGAAAGGGAATACATCCAACCCACCCTGTCATTAGCATTTACAACACGCCTCAGGAGATTATTCTCCTCTTCACGTCTGAGAAATACTGATATATATCTAGATTTGGCTCCAGCTTCAATGAGTTCAGTTGCTCTAAATGAAGTACGGTCATCGAAAAATCCCTCTGCATAAAGCTTAGCCATGTCCCTAAGTGCATTGTTAAGCCGGTTTCCTCCTGCATCTATCATGTCTGCTATGAGGTCATACGGCCTATCATGATATTTTTCTGCTAACTTAAGTTTATCTTTATAGAGCGAAAGTATTCCTTTTTTGAGCATATCCTGCAGTTTGCTGTATGATGTTCCTGACCTGTTACCTCTCATGAAGTCCTCTCTACTTATGCCTTGAGAAAGGGAATGCCTAAACAGTACGGCTTTCTGCATGATAGGATGAAGGTGCGAAATGAAGTAATCTTCAGCAGTTCCAATAAATGAATATGAATTGCCTTTTTGCTGTCTAATCTCTGGTAGCTCAACTAAACCCTGCTCGACTAGCTCTCTTAGGTGCTCCCAGTGAACCATGCTTCTGGACCCTGTTTTTTCATAAAGCTCTTTAGGTGTGCACGGGCGATTGTACAGTGCTCTCAATACTTTCAGTCTGTTTTCACTTCCCTTAATATGCCTGGAAGTCTGATAGCTTGAGATAGGCATATTGAAATCATAAGACCAGGATAGTATCAGCCGTGAAACAGCCGCCTGGCGCCAGTCTGTTATGCGGACTCTTGAATGCCTGAACTTGCCGCCCCCTCTGACTTCGAGCGCCCCCTCATCTTCCAGCTTTCGTAGCTTCTGGCTAAGAATGTTTCGGTTTGATTTCCATCTGGATCTCAGTATACCAAAAATGTATTCTGTGGTTTTCTCTTGTCTGTGCTGGATGCAGCTGCCAAGCAAGGCATGAGAGAGCTCATCCCTCATCAGAATCTGTTCGAGCCGTAAACGAATCACCATATTTTTCCATTCTCTGTGAAATAATCACTGAACGCAGAAGCCTTTGGCGTTATGTTATCAAACCCATCAACTAGGCCAAGGCACCTCAGCTCATGCCGTACATTCATTACGATCTCTTTATCGCCAAGCTTCTTTGGAAGACCATATCCATTTACGGTGTGGCCGTTGAGATCCTGCAGGAGTGACCAATCACAGCATTTTTCGCTGTAAAACAGTTTCATCGCTGCATAACTTTCCTTGCTCATACCCAAGAACGGGCTTTTCCTCATCAGCTTACCTCTAGCAATCAGCACGAATTCCTGTGTGTCCTTAACAATAGAATCAAGAATCCTAGCTCCGTCTGGTTCAACTCCGATGGGCTTGAGGTTGATGTCGCTTATGCTGTATAAACATCTTACTGAGCCCATAACATCTTCTATGAATTCAATCCCTGCCGCCGTAAGCCCATACGTTTTGTGTTTTTTATCCACTGAATCTACGACTTTATGCAGATGGCAACATTGGTTTGAATACATGAATCTCCAGGCTGAGGACCTGTTCTTGAAATGTGGAGCGAGCTCTTTAATGCCGAATTGGGGGTGCTTTTCGAAGAAACCCTCTTTCCAAAGCCGTGAAATCTCACTTATATATTTATTATTTCCATGCGAATATCTTCTAACGCATTCGTAAATGAAGTCATTGATATGAATATTACTGTAACTGTCAGCGATTTTGATGCGTTGTTCTTCCACCTTTATCAATCCGTCATCTTCCATCTTCCTGATGTACCTGTAACGTGTGCTTTGCGGTTGGCCTGCCTCTATCAGTGTTTTTCTTTTGACACCCTCAATCTTCAATTCATCCCACTTAACGATTAGGTCCTGCACAACATGTGGTAGTTGGCAGAGAAAGAAATTCTCAGCAACTACAAAAGAATATTTGTTTCCGTCTCTTTGTGTGTGCCGCGGTTTTGCCACAATGCCTCCCTCTGTCAGTCTTGAGATCAATCGAAAGAACTTGGCTTTTTGTGTTTGTCTTCCATTATTTGCAAATTCCAGCATCTGGGTGTATGTCATTGGCTCTTCAGAAAGCTTCAAGAGCAAATCTATTTCAGTATCAAGGCTTTGATGACTTACTTTTTGTGGACGGAAAGAGGAATAAGGGATATTGTGCCTTCCAAGCCATGACAGGACCTGTTTTGAAGCGTAGACCTGCCTAAAGTCAATTACACTGTATTCCATAAAGCTGCTTTTCCGTTTTGGTGATGTCACTCTTCGCTTCTTAAGGATATCATTCTTGACCATTTTTTCAAGGGCATATCTTACCTGCTGTGGTTCAGTTTCTCTTGCCCTGTTCACAATGGCTACACACTCATCAAGCGACATCCATCTCTGCTTTTTCTGGTCAAGGTGAAAGCCACAGCCAAGTATGATGGCTGAGACTTCGTCACGCATTAAAGCGGTTTTATATGGTTCCATTTGTAAGCACAAATAGTTTTGCTATAAAAATCTTTCTATTTTTGTTACTTAATAATGGTATCAAAATAGAGTTCATGCATGGGAAATATCAAAAAAATACAGCTCTTCTTGAATTATTGGGACGCTTTCCAGCCACATGATTGGTAGATTTTGTACATGAAATAATCCAAGTCTCTAAAGCCATAAGCTTTTCTCTTGATGACATTGATCTTGTTGTTGAAACCTTC